>Ga0137373_10005873_pt1 | contig 13203 bp, 10 predicted proteins | sample SagtaG_5_FD_104912 | JGI IMG/M metagenome (GOLD analysis project Ga0137373, IMG submission 104912) | Vadose zone soil microbial communities from Sagehorn Ranch, Mendocino, California, USA - Sage1_R_80_16 metaG | ecosystem: Environmental > Terrestrial > Soil > Vadose zone | place: USA...
ATGAATGTCGCGCTCAACACAGACAACCGGCTCATGAGCGATACGACACTCACCGATGAGTACTTCTTCGCCGCCCGTCACCTCGATTTCACGATCGACGAGCTTTGTACGATCGCTCTCAACGGGTTCGAGAGCGCCTTCATTCCGTGGGAGGAAAGGACCCACCTCATCGACCAGGTAACCAGTGAGATGACGGATCTGATCGAGGAGGCGGCGTGACTCGCCAGTACGGGTCGGTTGAAGCGCGAACGGCTGCCGATGTCGTGCGAACCCGATCTGGAGATCGCACGCCCGCAATCGCGATCATCCTTGGCTCCGGTCTTGGCGGGCTCGCTGACAAGATCCAGCAAGCGACGCGCATCCCGTTCGCTGACATCCCGGGCTTTCCCTCCGCGAGTGTCGTGGGACATGCGGGCGAGCTCGTCGCGGGAGAGCTCGAGGGAAAGCGAGTGGTTGCGCTGGCCGGCCGCTTCCACATGTACGAAGGACATTCCGCCGCGCTCGCGGCGTATCCCGTGCGGGTGATGCATGCACTCGGCGCGCGAACGCTGCTCGCGTCGAATGCGTCCGGCGGAATCCGCCGGGACCTTGCACCTGGCGACCTGATGATCATCGAGGATCATCTCAATCTCACTTTCACCAATCCGTTAACCGGAGCTCTGGTGGAGGGTGACGAGCGCTTTCCTGACATGAGCCAGCCTTATGACGGCGAGCTGCGATACCTGCTCAGCAAAGTTGCGGAACGCGAAGGAATCGAGGTGAAATCCGGCGTCTACGCGTGCCTGCCGGGACCATCATTCGAGACACGAGCTGAAGTTCGAATGGTCGAGCGGCTCGGCGCCGATGCAGTTGGGATGTCTACCGTTCCGGAGGTGATTGTTGCGCGGACACTGGGAATGCGCGTTGCGGCAGTGAGCTGTGTCGCGAATGCGGCCACGGGAACGACCGGCGTGCCGGTACTGCATCAGGACGTGCTGGATGTCACAGCGCAAGCTGCGGGCAGATTTCAGCGCCTGGTACGCGCCTTTGTCGCAGAGCTTCCGGCCGCGAAATGATTCAGCGGTCCGTGACCGGCGCCGAGGCCGGGCGCGGACTTGATAGCCGCCTGAACGAAATCAACTGCTGCGCGAGTGGCGTCGACCAGCGGTTTACCTCGCGCAAGACCAGCGGTTATCGCTGCCGATAAGGTGCAGCCTGTGCCGTGCGTGTTTCGAGATTCGATTCGTTCATGACGCAACCACACTGCGTCTCCATCGAAGAAGAGGTCGGTCATCGCTGAGCCCGACGGTACGTGGCCGCCCTTGATCAGGGCCGCCGCAGCGCCGAGCTCAATTAGTCTGTGCGCCGCGCGAAGCATTTCTGCTTCGTTGTTCACCGGCAGTCCGGTAAGGACCGACGCCTCGTGCGAGTTGGGAGTGACCAGGAGCGCCAGTGGCAGGAGATCTTCCCGGATTGCACTGACCGCACCGGCGTGGATCAGCATGTCACCTGAGGAGGCTACCATCACCGGATCGAGAACGTAGTTGTCGAGACGATGGTCGCGAATCGCGGCGGCGACTTCACGGACGATGCTCTCGTCGCCAAGCATTCCGGTTTTCACCGCCGCCGGCCGGAGGTCGTCGACCACAGCGTCGATTTGGGCTCGGACCAGCGCGTGTGACACCGGCTCCCACGCGATCACATGGACAGTGTTCTGCGCGGTGACGGCGGTGATCGCCGATGTGCCGAAGACCCCGAACGCGTGGAATGTCTTCAGGTCGGCCTGAATCCCTGCACCGCCGCCTGAATCGGATCCGCCGATCGTCAGTGCGAGTTGCATCCATGAAAAATGCGCCGCGATCTTCCGCGGCGCATTAGTGAGGCATCAAATGAGACGTTACTGCGTTCGAGGCCGTGGAGATGGTGGGAGCGAGCGGACTCGCGCTCTGAACGTATTGTAGTTGCTCGAATTCCGCCGCAGTGAGGCAAGGCGCGATGAGCCGAGCTGATTGATTCTCGCCTGAACTGCGGCGAGGCGATCTTCCTCCAGCGGGTGCGTAGCGAACCAGCCTTCGACCGCCGACGGATGGGTCTTGCGCTCCTCGATCAACTTCTGGAACATGGTCGCCATTCCGACCGGACTGATCCCGGCGCGCACGACGTTGTCGAAACCAACCTGATCCGCTTCGGCCTCGTCCTGGCGGCTGAATCGCGCGAACACAGCACTGCCGGCGATATTGATCCCGGCCTGCGCGACCTGGCTGTTACAGACGTTAGTCAGCACGCATGCCAGTGTAACTCCGACGTTCGCGCCCTGAGCTTTCTCCATCTGCTTGACGGTGTGGCGCATGACGACGTGCCCGATCTCGTGGCCGAGAACGCCGGCCAGCTCCGACATCTCGTCGGTCCGCTCCACGAGGCCCCGGTTCACGTAGACGTAGCCACCGGGCACGGCGAACGCGTTCACCTCGGCAGCGTCAACCATGTAGAAACGCCAGTCGAGATCGGCTCGCGGTGTGAGACGGGCGATCTCGTCACCCAGCAGATTGAGGTATCGGTTTATCTCCGGGTCACTTACAATCGGAAGCTGCGCGTTGATCTGAGCAGCGTACTCCTGCCCCATCTGGACTTCCTGCTGTTGCGAGATCGAGCAGGCTCCCAGGGAAAAAACAATCGCGCAGTACGCAAATATTCGTTTCATCATCGCTCCTGCCGTAAATTGGCACCCTCTCAAAAGGCAAATCCTATTCCAGCACTGCTCTCGATGGCCGCGTGAGGCTTCTCACACTCGCCCGTGATCTGCGGCGCAGAAAGGCCCGCGAGCGTCAGGCGCTTTTCGTAGTGGAAGGCGTTCGCGCGGTCGAGGAGCTCCTCAGCTCGCCGCTTCAGATTCGCGGCGTTCTGACAGCGCCGCAGCTCGATGGCGCGCAGCGCGGAGCGGAGCTCCGAACCAACATCGCCGCCCGTGGCGTTCCTCAATCAACGGTGACCGAAGCCGAATTCAGAAGCGCCGCCGAAACCGAGTCGCCACAAGGCGTCCTTGCGATCGCGGAAATCCCTCAACGCTCGCTCGAGGACTGCATTCGCGCGGGAACGCTGCGACTGCTTGTTCTCGACGCGGTGCAGGATCCAGGAAACGTCGGCACGATCCTCCGAACCGCAGCCGCACTCGGCGCGACCGCAACGATCGCGCTTCCCGGCACCGTCGACCTCTGGAACGCCAAGGTGGTCCGCGCAGCGATGGGCGCCCACTTCACGCACACCGCATTATCTACTACCACCGATGAGCTGTTGGCGTTCCTCGGCGAGCGGGGATTCGAGCTTTGGGGGTCGGATCCGAAGGGGGAGACGGTCGAGCGCAGCCACCCTCCGGAGCGACTCGCCCTTGCGATGGGAAACGAAGGCGGCGGTCTGTCGTCTTCCGTTCGCGCCGCTGCTACGCGCATGGTGTCGCTGCCGATCGCGACTGGCGTGGAATCGCTGAACGTCGCGGTCGCGTGCGGCATCCTCCTTTATCGTCTTCGCGGACAATGAAAACTCTTTGGGCGATCTACAGCTTCGCGATCGGCGCGTGCCTCGGGTCGTTTCTCAACGTTTGCATTTCTCGATGGCCCGAAGGCCTGTCCGTGGTGCGACCGCGATCGCGGTGTCCCAGTTGCGGAAGGCAGATCGGCGCACTGGACAACATTCCGCTCGTCAGCTGGCTCGTCCTTCGCGGACGCTGTCGCGGCTGCGGGAGCTCGATCTCAGTGCAATATCCGCTGATCGAGCTCGCCGTCGGACTCCTCTGGCTCGGCTGCTTCCTTTATTACGGCGCGAGCTTCACTGCCGGTCGTGTAGCGGTTATGGCGACGCTGCTGCTCGGAATTGCAATGACGGACGCAAAACACTATCTGATCCCCGACGGGTTCACTCTGTTCGGGATCGCGTGGGTGATAGCGACTGCGCTCGCCTCGCTGTTTGTCGGCGGGCAGTCGCCGTTCGCCGGACCATATGACGCGCTGATCGGCGCGTGTACCGGAGCCGGAGCTGTCGCGATCGCCGGATGGATCGGCGAGATCGCTTTCCGAAAAGAGGCAATGGGCTTTGGCGATGTTACGCTGATGGCGGTCGTTGGCGGCGCCGTCGGGCCAGCGCGCGCACTACTGACGGTTTTCATCGGTGCACTGCTGGGCGCGGTGGTGTTCCTGCTCGTTGTATATCCAATAGGCTGGCTGCGCGCGCGCCGCGCCGGAACCGAATTCAATCCACCGCTCATTCCCTTCGGAGTATTTCTTGCACCCGCGGCGATGATCGCCCTGCTGTGGGGCGACCGAGCTATCGCCGCCTACACTCGAGCAATGGGCCTGTGATGCGGAAAGTCCTTCCTGGTGCGGCGCTGTTGCTTCTTACAGTTGCGTGTACGGAGCGCCCCAAGTATTCCGGTCCGTACGGCCGGCAGGTCGCCGAGGCTGTACCGAGGATCGAGACCGCGGTGGGACTCAAGTTCAAGAAGCCGCCACCCGTCGAGTCGAGGTCCAAGGCGCAGGTGCGAGCGTTCGTCACGCGTCAGCTCACGGATCCGAGGGCGCAGCGCGAGTTCGCGGGGATCACCGCAGCGTACAAGCGACTCGGGATGATCCCGGACACTCTCGACCTCGCGAAATTCCTGACCGATTTGCTCGAGGAGCAGATCGTCGGATACTACGACCCGCAGACGAAAGTTCTCTACGTCGTGGAAGGAGCGCCGGCGGAAGCGGTGTCCATCACCGTGACGCACGAGCTCGTCCATGCGCTACAGGACCAGTACATCTCCCTCGACTCGACTCAGAAGGTCGAAGGACAGAACGATCGCACCTCCGCCGCGCAGGCCGTTTTCGAGGGCCAGGCCGTGTACGAGCAGATCAACGCGATGCTCGGAGGAACCAACGTTGCGATCAACCTTCCCGGCGGGTGGGATCGCGTGCGAGAGATGATCCGCGAGAACCAGAGCTCGATGCCGATATTCGCCGCCGCCCCGGTCATCATTCAGGAAACATTGATTTTCCCGTATCTGAGCGGCGCCGAATTCGTGCGCAACTTCAAGGAGCGGAACGGCGCCAAGTCCATCTACTCCGACATGCCGGTGTCAACGGAGCAGATCCTTCACCCTGCTCTCTACTTCGGCCGGCGGGACATGCCGACGTCGGTGGCGCTACCGCCGCTCAACGGTGTCGCGACAACGTATCAGAACACGCTCGGAGAATTCGAGACCCGTCTTTTTCTATTTCAACATCTCGCGGATCAAAACGAATCAGTGCGCGGAGCGGCAGGATGGGATGGAGACCGTTACGCACTCTTCGACACCGCCGGCGGACATGGAATTGCGTGGGTAACGGTCTGGGATTCTCCGGTTGAAGCGTCGGAGTTCCGAGATCTCCTCAAGGAAGCAATCAGGAAGCGATACAAGGGCGTGTCGACGGCGAGCGCGGGCGCGGCGTCGACCGTATTCACTGGCGCGGGGCGGACGGTCGAGATACGAGCCGCCGAAATTGGAGGGCGACCGGTTGTATTGTATGTCGACGTTCCACAGGGAGCGTCAACTGCAGTAATCGACTTGGGGAAGGTCCAACTAAGAGAGGAGCAGGCCGCGAAGTAACTCAAGGACTCGGAGACTCCTCGGCGCTTTAGCTGGCCGAGTAGGGAAAGGAGGCACGAAAGCACGGAGAAACGCAGAGTTGAAAACAGGGTTAAACGACAACGCGATTGATCCCATCCCTCAGTGAGGGAGAGTGAACGGGAGCAAGGCGCTCAACACTTTTGATCTCAACAAGAACCGAATTCTCGACGATCATGTCGATGCGAAAATAGGTCTCGAGGTTGTATCCCTCATATGACACAGGCAGCAACCGCTGCCGGTCTACTGTCAGTCCGCGAATACCGAGTTCGCGAGCAAGACACTCTTCGTAGACACTCTCGAGCAATCCGGGACCCAAATGACGGTGGACCTCGATCGCGGCGCCGAGAATCCGCCCGGAGATGGGATGGTCTTCGGGCTTGAACACAGTCTCCTCCATCGCTGAAACCATATCTCAGGTTTCGGTCGGAGAGCCATCAATTCATCGCTTTCCCCCCCCAGAAACTCCCCGTTTCTCCGTGCTTCCGTGTCTCCTTTTCCCTACTCGGCTGGTGCGGGCGCTGATCTCAAAGTCCGATGAGTCTCGACAGGAAGAACGTGCCGACACCAACGAACGCACCTAGTACGTATCCGATCGTGATGATGAGCTTTAGCTCCCGATCGATCACCGAGCGAAGAATTTCCTCCATGCGGTCGACGCTGAACGCCATCACTTTCCTCTCCACCATCTGCTGAACGTCCAGCCGCTGGATCAGGGATGGAAGCTGCATGTTGATCCATTCCCAGATCATCGGCGCCAGCGCTTCGGCAAGCCTGCGTCCCGCCTCCGGATCCTTGAATGCCGCGACGTCGCCGATGATCTCACCGATCGGCTTCTGAAGGTAGGCGAGAAGCGCATCGTGGATCGTCTTCGTCACCTCTTCGCGAATCATCGGCTCGTCGAGTAGCACGACCAGCTGCTCGACGCCCTCGGTCTCGATCGCGTCGAGCGCCGCCTCGAACTTGCGCTCGCTCATCATCAGCTTGGCGAGCACCTTCTCGTGGAACCTCAGGTCGTCCACGAACTTGTCGAACATCCCGTGGAGTGCGTCGCGCATGCGCAGCCGCGTCGTCGGCTGACCGAGGAAAGAGCCCAATTTTCCCATCGCGACTGGGAGATAGGAGCTCATCGCTCCCTCCATCGCGCTCACCGCGGCCGGCGGAACCTTGTCGATCAGCGGCTCGCGGGAGACGATGATGTCGTGGATCACCTCACCGAGCCGCTTCTCGAAAGCCTCCTGAAGCTCGGGGCGGGCGAGTTCCATCTGGAGATCGCCGGGCGTGACGAGCCGCTCTCCCACCGTGCGACCGAGGCTCCGCGCCATCCGCGCCTGATTCTTCGGGATGGCTCCCTGCAGACCAAATCTTTTTTTCTTCGGATTGAACAGGAGCCACACCGCGACGGTGTCGGTGAGTCCTCCAGCGACGGTGCCGACTGTCACGTGCACCGCGAGCTGGACCCACGGGTTCTCCATCGACAGCCGTGGGGGCACTCTATTCGCGCGCCTGCTCGGCGGCGATCGTCTCCGGCTGTTCGTCCTCGGTGAGAGCTGGCTTCGGCTTTCTGCGGGTTGTGCGTGGGCGCTGTGTGTCGGCGAGCTCCTCTCCGGGTTTGTTGAGAAGCATCGCGTTGAACACTTCATCCATCGTCGAGACGAAGGTGAAGGTCATGAGTGCGCGGACCTCGTCGGGAATGTCGCGGAGGTCTTTTTCGTTTGCCGTCGGCAGAATTACATGGCGGAGGCCGGCGCGGTAGGCAGCAAGAACTTTTTCCTTCACGCCGCCGATCTCGAGCACCTTGCCGCGCAGCGTTACCTCGCCGGTAAGCGCGATATCACGGCGAATCGGCCGGCGACTCAGGACGCTGGCGATCGCCAGCGTAACTGCGGCTCCGGCGCTCGGTCCGTCTTTTGGTATCGCGCCCGCCGGGAAGTGGATGTGGAGATCGGATTCCTTGAAGTCCGTCTCGGGAACTCCGAGGATCTCAGCCCGCGACCGCACGTACGAGAACGCGGCGTCGACGGACTCGCGCATCACACTTCCGAGCTGGCCGGTGACTGTCATTCGACCCGAGCCGGGCATTCTCAGTGCCTCGATCAACATCAGGTCTCCGCCAGTCGCGGTCCATGCAAGCCCGGTCACGACACCGATCTCAGGCTCCTTGTCGGCTTCCTCGAGAGTGTAGCGCGGATTGCCGAGGATCTCGATCACCTTTGCGTTGTCGATTATCCACGCACCGATCTCGCCGTCCGCCTTGCGCCGCGCGCGACGACGCATGATGGATGCGACGTCCCGTTCGAAGTTGCGCAGTCCCGCCTCACGCGAATACCGGCTGGCGAGAAACGCGAGCACTTCGTCCGTGAACTGGATGTCCTTGTCGGTGATGCCGTGCTCCTCGAGGAGGCGAGGGAGCATGTATCGCCACGCGATCTCCACCTTCTCCTCGATCGTGTAGCCGGCGATGCGGATGATCTCCATCCTGTCCCTGAGAGGAGGCGGGATGTCGAAGATGTTGTTGGCCGTGCAGATGAAGAGGATCGTCGATAAATCGAACGGAACGTTCAGGTAGTGGTCGACGAACTGGTTGTTCTGCGATGGATCGAGCACTTCCAGCATTGCTGCGGTTGGATCGCCTGATGGGCCGCCACCGCTCATCTTGTCGATCTCGTCGATCATGAACACCGGATCCTTCACCTGAACCCGTCTGAGCGCCTGGATGATCAGGCCCGGCATTGCACCAACGTATGTGCGGCGGTGTCCACGAACTTCCGCTTCATCGCGGACGCCGCCGACTGAGATTCGGTAGAACTCGCGCCCAATCGCGGTGGCAATCGCTTCGCCAAGAGATGTCTTGCCGGTGCCGGGGGGCCCCGAGAAGCAGAGAATCGGTCCGTGCGGATCGCCGCCACGCAGCTTTCGGACAGCGAGGTATTCGACGATTCGCTCCTTAGCCTCTTTCAGTCCGTAGTGCCGGCTGTCCAGGGCCTCTTCCACAGTCTTGAGCTCGATCTGCTCGTGTCCCGACCGCTTGTCCCAGGGCAAGGAAAGAAGCCAGTCGAGATATGTGCGGATGACCTGATACTCGCTCGATGCGGGTGAGAGCATGCGCAGCCGCTCTGTCTCGCGCCGCGCTTCCTGTGCCGCGCGCGGCGGAAGCTTCGCCTCGTCGATCTTCTTGAGCGTTTCGATCGCTTCCTTCTCGCCCGGGTCGGTTTCGCCGAGCTCGGACTGAATCGCACGCAGCTGCTGGCGGAGATAGAACTCGCGCTGGTGCTGCTCGATCTTGATCTCGGTCTGCCGCTTGACGTCCTCGACGACATGCGCGCGTCCCACCTCGCGTTCAAGGCGAGTGAGGAGGAATCGCAGACGCTGGCCGATGTCCAGCCGCTGAACGATCTCATCCTTATCGGCGATCTTGAAGTTCATGTTGGTCGCCGCGAGATCGGCGAACCGACCCGGATCCGAGACGTTCATGCGAAGGATAGCGGGAACCTCGTCGGGAATCCGGTCTACGAGCTCAGCCAGAGTTTCGGCGCTGCGCACCACGCGCGAGATGAGCTCGTCGACCTCAGCGGGATCTACGGGAGTCTCCTTCGCCGCCTTGACGTGTGCGACCGGATAGGGCGTGGTCTGGACGATCTTGTCGATGACAATGCGGCGGAGGCCCTGGAGGGTGATCTGGACCGTGTCGCCGGGAAGATTGATGCGCTCGTGAACGCGGGCGGCAATGCCGACGCGGCCGACGAATCTCTCTAGATCGACCGGCTCCTCGTGGTCGCCAGTTGCGATGACGAGCGCGACGATCAGGCCGGCACTTTCGTTATCGCGCAGGAGGGAGAGGTTTTCGGGCGCGCCCATCTGAACGGCAATTGTTCCCAGCGGATAGACGATTGTCGATCGGAGGGCCATCATCGGCAGATTGGGCGGCAGTTCAGACTTGAGGATGTCGTCCTTTCGTTGTGGCTTGGGCATTCCCGGAAATTAAGCCCGGTGGCTCGCACGAGCCATTGAATGAGGCAGTAGTCGCAGAACTCGCGGTTACGGTGTTTCGGTCGCGGGCCTTCGGCTCAGCAAAGCCTTAAATGCGGGGTGCGAGCGTATCCCGTCGAGCGAACCGTCGTGCTCGATCCACTTCCAATGTCCGAAGCCGCGATCGATGGCCCTGCCGAGAGCTGCTATCGCCTCATCAGCTTGGCCTTCCTGCGCAAAATTGCACGCGATGTTATACAGCACCGACGGATCGTCCGGCTCCATAGCAAGTGCGCGGCGGTTCCAGTCCCGCGATTTCTCTGATTCGCCCAGGAATGTGAGGGCAGCGGCCCCCATGTAGAGCGCCCGCGGATTGTCGGGGTTCAGCTCGAGGTGCTTTCGCGCCGCGTCGTACGCACGTCGGGCCGCGCGGATGTGCTCCTCGCTGCGACCTAGCCCTTTGTACGTTTCTGCGAGCAGAGCAAGTGTGGCAAAATCATCAGGCCGGACGGCCAGAGCTCTCTCATACCACTTCGTCGCCTCCTCCGCCTTGCCCTGCGCCATGCACGCGCGGGCATAGAAGTAAGCGGCTTCGAACGATTTGGGATCGAGGCGCATGGCGATCTGGAATTCCTTTTCCGCCTGGTCGAACCCGCTGCTGAGGGAAAGGGCAAGACCCCGCGATGCATGCGCTTCAGCGAGCTGCGGTGCGAGCTCTACTGCTCGGCGGCTCGCTGATTCTGCACGGGCCAGGTTCGCGGGAGTCGCATCGAAGTACTGATACAGGAACGAGCAGCAGTCGGCGATGCCCGCGTGCGCGAGTGCATAGCCAGGGTCGAGCTCGATTGCGCGCTCGAACATCTGGCGTGCGAACTCGTGACTCTTTCGGCGGTGCTGATGGAAGTACTGTCGCCCCCGGAGATAGAACTCGTACGCTTCCACATTCGCGGTCGGCACCTGCTCGATTGCCTTTTTTTCGTCTTCAGTCAGCACGACGCGGAGCGCGGCGACGATACTGGCCGCGATCTCATCCTGAATCTCGAAGACGTCCTCCAGCTCGCGATCGTACCGCTCGGCCCACAGCTGCGAGTTGTCGATCGCATTGACGAGCTGCGCAGTCAGTCGGAGGCGCTTGCCCGACTTCCGCACGCTTCCTTCGAGCACTGTTCCTACCTGAAGCTTTCGCCCGATCTCCCGGATGTCCTCGCTTTTCCCCTTGAAGGTGAACGACGACGTTCGTGACGACACCTTGAGCGCCTTGATCTTGGAGAGCGCGTTGATGATCTCCTCCGCGATTCCGTCAGCGAAGTACTCGCTTTCCTGGTCGCCGATGCTGCTCGCGAACGGGAGCACTGCGATCGATTTGACACTGCCCCCGGCGCCTTGTGTCAGCGGACTTCCATCGGGGGTCGAGAGGTGCATTGCAACCAGGGCGCGGGCGAAGTCCATCGTTGTCGAATAGCGGCCGCCGACATCCTTCGAAAGCGCCTTTCCAAGCGCGGTCGCCACCTCCTCCGTGACTGTTGGAACAGTCTCGCGAATTGACGGTACCGGCTCGGTAAAGCGCTTGGAGAGGACCGCCTGGGCGGTAGATCCAGTGAATGGCTTTTTCCCAGACAACATCTCGTAAAGGACACAGGCGAGACTGTATTGATCGCTTCGGCCGTCGACAACCGCTTCGCCAGCGGCCTGTTCGGGGCTGACGTACGCTGGCGTTCCCACCATCATGCCGGTCTGCGTGAGCGTGTCACCCGCAGCGACACTCACCGCCTTCGCGATTCCGAAATCGGTGACGAGCGCCTCGCCATCCTGCAGCATCACGTTCTCGGGCTTGATGTCGCGGTGAACAATGTTCTGGCGGTGTGCGTAGTCGAGCGCGGATGCAACTCCGCGGACGATCTGAAGCGCCTCGTCGGTCGGAATGTGGCCGTCGCGGAGGAGCCGATCGCGCAGCGACTCGCCCTCTACGAGTGGCATCACGTAGTAGAGGTAGCCCTGCGCTTCTCCCGAGTCGTATAGCGGCACTATGTGCGGATGATTCAGCCGCGCAGCGAGCTTGATCTCACGGAGGAAGCGATCTGGGCCAAGTGAGGAGCTTAGCTCTGAATGGAGCACCTTGACCGCGACCTTCCGGTCGTGGCGAAGGTCGTCAGCGAGATAAACTGTTGCCATACCGCCCCGGCCGAGCTCGCGAACGACATGGTAGCGAGAGGCGAGAGCGGATTCGAGTTGTGGCTGCACGAAGTCGCGGTGAGGAGAGACGGTTGACGGGCAAAACTATCGGCGGTGAACATCCGATGCCAGCAGTAGCGGGAGCGCTTGACTCGTAGTAGAGTCGCGAGGAGAAAACTGCGTGCGGCGGGCTGATCGCCAGTTCGGCCATGGGCTTCGAGCTGGCTCTCAGCCCGTAGCAGCCCAGCCAAGTGCCCGCCGCACGCAGTTTCCTACTTACGCAGATCCCATCCCGAGAATTGAATCGAGCCACACATTCCGGTACGTTTCAAGGCTATGTTCGAAGACCTCAGCGAGAAGCTCGAAGCGACGTTTGCCCGCCTCCGCGGGCGCGGCACGCTCACCGAATCCGACATCAAGGAAGGACTCCGTGAGGTGCGCCGAGTCCTCCTCGAAGCGGATGTCAACTTCCAGCTCACACGCGAATTTCTCGAGCGTGTCGAGAAAAAGGCAGTAGGCGTCTCGGCGCTGTCCGCGGTCTCGCCCGCGCAGCAGCTCATCAAGATCGTCCACGAGGAGCTCGCCGCCATGCTCGGCGAGCGGCGTGAAGGTCTGAAGCTGAGCTCGGTTCCGCCGACAGTGGTGATGATGGTCGGGCTTCAGGGATCAGGGAAAACGACCACCGCCGCAAAGCTCGCCCGGAAACTGAAGGCCGAGGGGCGTCCGACGCGTCTCGTCGCCGCGGACGTCTATCGCCCCGCGGCGATCGATCAGCTCGAGACGCTTGGCAATCAACTCGGCGTTCCGGTCTACGCCGACAGAAGCACCCAGGACGTTGTCCGCATCGCCCGCGCCGGCGTGGACCAGGCGAAGCGCGAGCGGGATCGCGTGGTCATCGTTGATACGGCCGGACGATTACAGATCGACGAGGAGATGATGGACGAGCTCCGTCATCTGAAGTTAGCGCTGCGACCGACCGAGATCCTGCTCGTCGCCGACGGCATGACAGGTCAGGAAGCGGTGAAGATCGCTCAGGGCTTCGACTCGGCGCTTGGTGTCACTGGGGTGATTCTCACCAAAATGGATGGCGATGCGCGTGGTGGAGCGGCGCTGTCGATCTACGGCGTGACGAAGAAGCCGATCAAGTATGTGGGAGTCGGCGAGAAGCCTGATGCGCTCGAGGATTTCCATCCCGATCGCATGGCCGGGCGCATTCTCCAGATGGGAGATGTCGTCTCGCTTGTAGAGAAGGCGCAGGCAGCGTTCGACGAGGCGGAAGCGAAGCGACTGCAGAAGAAGGTGAAGAAGGAGGGCATGGATCTCACCGACTTTCTCAATACCATGCGGCAGATCGAGAAGATGGGGCCGCTCGAGGGAGTGCTGAAGATGCTGCCCGGCGTCAACACGAAAGCTCTCCGCCAGGCAAAGATGGATCCCAAGCGCATGCG
>Ga0137373_10005875_pt1 | contig 13203 bp, 13 predicted proteins | sample SagtaG_5_FD_104912 | JGI IMG/M metagenome (GOLD analysis project Ga0137373, IMG submission 104912) | Vadose zone soil microbial communities from Sagehorn Ranch, Mendocino, California, USA - Sage1_R_80_16 metaG | ecosystem: Environmental > Terrestrial > Soil > Vadose zone | place: USA...
CTGAGCGATGACGAGCTTCGTGACGTGTACTACGTCGCGCTCCTCGGCAGCCTGGGCTGCAGCGCTCAAGCCGCCCAGTTCGCCGGGCTGTGTATCGACGAGATCGCCTTCGGCGAAAAGCTCGTGTTCGTCGATCCCGCCCGCCCGCTTCAAGTCGCCGCTTTTTTCCTCGGTAGGATCGGTGAGGGCGAGCCGCCACTACGACGCGCCCGAAAGGCTGTGTCGCTGGCCCTCCAGGGCACGACCGAGGGGCAAATGGTTGCCCGCGATGCCGCGATGCGAGTGGCCGAGATGCTCGCCCTTGGGCCGTCGATCCGTGATGCGCTGGGCCAATGTATGGAGCACTGGGACGGTAAGTTCCCCGCGGGTCCACAGCGGCTCAAAGGTGAAGACATTAGTCTGGGCGCGCGACTGTACCTCCTGTCGCACGACGCTGAGATCTTTCACCGCATAGGCGGGGTCGCGGCGGCCGTAAATATCGTGCAGCACCGCGCAGGGAAGGCGTTCGACCCGCGCCTCGCGGCGCATTTCTGCGCTGTCGGTGGACAGCTCCTAGCCAGGCTCCAGTCCGAATCAATCTGGGACGCCGTACTCGCGGCCGAGCCGGCCCCGGTGCGGTGGGTCGCCGCCGACGACTTCGATCCACTGGCGCAGACTGTGGCGAACTTCGTGGATATGCGGTCGCACTACACGCTCGGACACTCCCCCGCCGTCGCCAGTCTCGCCGAAGCGGCCGCGCGCCGGCTCGGCCTGTCGGATATGAGTGCCACAGCTGTGCGTCGAGCTGGCTTTCTACACGACCTCGGGCGGGCAGGCGTGCCCGTCGCCTTCTGGAACAAAGCCGACCCCCTCAGCTCGGCGGAATGGGAGCGCATGAAGCGGCACCCGTCGTTATCCGAGCTCATCCTTGCCCGTTCCAACACGCTCGGACACCTGGGCACGCTGGCGGGTCTGCATCACGAGCGACTGGATGGATCGGGCTATCGCGGTGTGCCCGCGGCGTCGCTGCCGATCACCGCTCGACTGCTCGCGGTCTCGGATGCATACCGCTCCAGGCTCGAGCCTCGACCTCACCGTGCACCAATGACGCCGGACGCTGCTGCCGAGGATATCCGCGGCCACGCCACCGCCGGCGCCTTCGATGGTGAGGTCGTCTCGGCGGTCCTGACCGTTGCCGGGCACAAGCTCGGCCACAAACCGCGGCAGTTGCCGGCTGGGCTCAGCGAGCGCGAGGTCGAAGTGCTGCACCTGGCGGTGCGTGGCCTGTCGAACCGTCAGATCGGCCAGGCCCTATTCGTCTCCCCGAAGACCGTCGGACATCACATCCAACACATCTACGACAAGATCGGTGTCTCCACGCGCGTAGGGGCGACCCTTTTCGCGCTGCAGCACGGCCTCGCTCCAGACATCGTGTAGCGGCTGCCCGAACTCATCCTGCAATAGGGCGATCACCCGATGTGCGTCGTCGGGTGCACTGCCTAGGCTGGTGCCACTGTGAGGAGCGCACGGAGGACACGATGAGCACCCAGCCCAGTAGTAGTCCAGTAGCGAGCTCGCTTCAGGCGAGCGGAGCCGATGCGGTGCCAGGCAGCCGCGTCGCAGAACGTTTTGAAACGGTGGTGATCGGCGGCGGCCAAGCGGGCCTCGCGGTTGGCTACCACCTCGCCAGGCGCGGTCTACCCTTCGTGATCTTTGACGCGCACGCTCGCGTCGCTGACTCATGGCGAGGTCGCTGGGTCAGTCTGCGCCTGTTCACACCCGCCCACTACGACGGCCTTCCCGGAATGCCGTTCCCCGCTACGGCCCACGCCTTCCCGACCAAGGACGAAATGGCCGACTACCTCGAATCGTATGCGGCGCGCTTCGAGCTGCCGGTTCGAACGGGGATCATGGTCGACCGTTTGTCGAAGCAAGGCGGGCAATTCGTCCTCACCGCTGGTGACCGGGACTTCGAGGCCCAGAATGTCGTCGTCGCGATGTCGAACTGGCAGCGACCGCGCATCCCGTCGTTCGCCCAGGACCTTGACCCTGGCATTGTTCAGCTGCACTCCAGCGCATACCGTCACCCAGCTCAGCTGCGAGATGGTGGCGTCCTCGTCGTCGGAGCAGCCAACTCGGGGGCTGAAATCGCACTCGAAGTCGCCCACCAGCAGCGGGTGTGGCTATCGGGTCGAGATACTGGCGCTGTGCCGTTCCGCATCGACAGCAGGGTGGCGCAGTTGTTCCTGGTGCCCGTGGTGCTGCGCGTTCTCTTTCACCGGGTGTTGACCATCGATACGCCGATAGGCCGCAAGCTGCGGCCGAAGCTACTCTCGCACAGCATGCCGCTCTTGCGGGTCAGGCGCCAGGACCTCGCATCCGCGGGCGTCGAACGCGTCCCCAGGGTTGTTGCAGTTCGGCAAGGACGGCCTGTGCTGGAGGATGAGCGCGCGCTCGACGTGGCGAACGTGATCTGGTGCACGGGTTTCGAGCCGGGCTTCTCGTGGATCGATCTCCCCATCTTTGGCAGCGGCGAGCTGATGCATCACCGCGGGATCGTCGCCAGCGAGCCGGGGCTGCACTTCGTGGGTCTGACGTTCCTGTACGCCGCATCCTCTTCGATGATTCACGGCGTCGGCCGGGACGCGGAATACGCCGCCAAGTCCATCGCGTCAGTATCGCGCGCCGGCCAGCGCGAGCCGAATGTGAGAAGCAGTCGTGCCAAGTTGCTGCAGCGCGTCATACGAGCGGGTGTTTGACGCCCGTGAAGCCCAGAAAGCGGCGCGCCGCTATCGGACCAAAGGGCTGGACGATACCGCCCTACGCATCGTGCGCTTCCTGGTTGATCGCGGCGTGGCTGACGTCACTGTGCTGGAGATCGGTGGCGGGATCGGCGCAATCCAGCTCGAGCTACTCCAGGCCGGCGCCGCGACCGCGACCAACGTGGAGCTCTCACCGTGCTACGAGGTCGAAGCCAAGGATCTTCTGGAACGAGCGGGCTTGCACGACCGTGTCGAGCGCGTCGTCCTGGACTTTGCGAAGGCACCTGACGCTATCGCAGCAGCCGACCTCGTGATCATGCACCGCGTCGTTTGTTGCTACCCAGACGTTGAACTGCTGGTGGCAGCGGCAGCCCAGCGCGCGCGGCGCTACATGGCCATGAGCTTCCCGACGGACCACCTGTGGGTGCGGCTTGCGGTCGCGATTGAGAACCTGTTTCACCAGATCACCCGCACCGACTTCCGGGCTTATTTCCACCCTCCGCCAGCCATCGTTGGCGTCGCGCGCGCCTACGGACTTGACCCAATCCTGGAGCATCGCGGCTGGATGTGGACGATGACACTGCTGGAGCGAGCCGAGTAAGCGACAGCGCGGCGCCACCAACGCAACTCGCAGCGTCCGCACTTGCTCGCCGAAGATGCTGACCCTCATCTGCGTGATCGCGCGCTCGCTCCAAGTTGGGCGGAGTTGCAACCGTCTCTGGGTCGACGTCGCCAGTAGCCAGCTCGCACAGCGCTGCACGAAGCCTCCGCACCGAGCTGTCCCAGCCCAAGTGCGTCTCCAGCTCGCTCGTAGACTCTAAACAGGGCCATCCACAGCCGCTCGTCTTCTGGATCCCCGCCGCAAAGCTGAACGTACAGCTCGGCTGCGCGAGGGAGACCATACAGCGGGCCCGCCACGAGCGGGTCCGCCAGGTGTAACCGCGCGTCGTGATGCTGGCGTCGATAGTCGCTACGCAGGGTTAGCGCGATGCCTTCACCGTCGTACCGCCACGGAAAGGTCGACACGTCGCTCGCGTCCAACAGGTCGCCGCGGTTCAGAGCCACAGCTTCCTCGTAGGCCTGAATCGCGTCGCCACCAGCAAGACGATTACCGCAGGTGTTGCTGTCGCAATTTCAACTTCGGCGGCCCGCGTATCCCGGCCCACGGCAGTAGTCACGGCGGCGCTGACGCCTATTGGTACAGCACCGATTAGCATCCAACACAAGAGAGCGACGAGCGTGCGCTTCGTTCGCGCTGTCGACACCCGCTTCGACCGCGGCGTCGACCAGGATCTTGTCGAGCACGAACGGGCGGCGGTAGGCACCCTCTAAACGGCATCGGTCGTCGGAAGCGAGGGAGTGGCTCACGCTGGCAACCGAGGCGCAGGCAGTGGGCGGAATCAAGGGATCGTCGCAACGCGACCTTGATTGATTTGGCTCGAGTGTAAGAAATCGGCGAGCGACTCTGCTGGGGTTCTCCAGCCCAGCGTTTTGCGGGGACGGCTGTTGAGCGTAGCGGCGACGGCTGCGAGCTCGTCGGCGGCATATCGGTTGAGGTCCGTACCCTTCGGAAAGTACTGGCGCAGGAGGCCGTTCGTGTTCTCGTTTGTGCCGCGCTGCCAAGGGCTGTGAGGGTTGCAGAAGTACACCTGGAGGCCGGTGTCGATGCGGAGTTGGGCATGCTGCGCGAGCTCAGCGCCCTGGTCCCAGGTCAGGGATCGTCGCAGCTGTTCCGGCAGGGTCATGATGGTGAAGGCGATTGCGTTTCTCACGGCCTCGGCGCCGTGTCCGGCGAGCGGCGGGCCCGCGAAGCGGCCCTGCTGGCCGAGAGCAGCGCTCGTTAGTAGCTTGAGCTGGCGAGCCAACGACGGACGCTATCCAGCCCGCCCCGACGCGGAACTCGTAACCGCCGTGGACGGCCGCAGTGGATGGTCGAGCCATTTGCGGGCGTGCGCTTCCCATCATCTCGTGGCTAGAATGGACCGCCCGTTCAGCACGCCTGTCAATGATGCGCTGGTATCCAGGTCATGGAAGTCGATTTATCCCGATCCGATCCTCAGTATCCGTAACGCGTTGAGCGTGATCATCTCGTTGGGACCGGATCGGCCCCAGTCGACGACTTCTACGGTGCCGCGTGGCGAGCCGGGCGGCTTCCACCAGTAGGCACCGGGCTGCCACCGGCGGTCCGGGCGGCTGCGGCGTTCCAGGACGCCAAGGGCATCAGAACAGCGTGGGTCACCGGTGAGCCGCATCCGTGAGAGCACGAGCAGCGCCTGGAGGATGTCGTAGTGCCAGTACGGAGGATAGTGCAGGGTCAGCCAATCCCGGCGGATAACCTGCCCTGTGCGTAGCGAACGGAACAGCCGGTGTTCGAGGAACATCTCGGCGGCGCGCAAGGCCGCCGCACGCGCACCGGACTCTCCGGTCGCCTGCCAGTATTCGAATAGCCCCCACGCCGCGGGGAGCGACTCATGGAAGGACGAGCGTCGCCCGTGTGCCCGCACGTCGCAATTCCAACCGCCGTCCGGCCATTGCCACTGTACGAGCGATTCGGCCAGCAGTTCCACCCGGGGGTCGCGGCCGAGCCCGAGCCGGGAGCACACCGCGAGCGCGTTTCCCTCCTGTGAGGCGTGGCAGCGCACCAGCCCGTCCACCGTCACGATGCTGGAACGGTGCTCCGATCCGGTGAGCCAGTCGAGCACGGTGTCCGCCGCCCGCACCGCCCTGGGTTCGCCGGCGGGGATGCCCAGCTCGACCAGGGACACCAGCCGCCAATGCGCCCCCGTCCATTTACGGTACGGATGGACGCTGAAACCTCCGTCACGGTGTTGATCCGACAACAGTCTCCGCACCATGGGACCGTCGAGGACCTCGTCGGTATGGGTGACGTACTCGCCGAGCAGATCCCGTCGGGCCAGCAGGCGGACAGCGGGTTCCGCCGACGAAAGCAACCAGTTGACGGCGAGGCCGGTCTTGTCGTCCATCGTGCTCAGGCAGCGATAATGGCCTCCAGGCGTTCCCAGAAGTCCTGCTCGCGGTCGGCGATGTCATGCATCGGCTCTGTAGCCGTCTCGAGCAAATAAGCGGGGTTGTCGGCCTCCGCCGCCCTGGCAAAGGCGGCGGCAACCTCTTCCCACCGGTCGCCGATCGCGGTCAGCTCCGTAACCATTCCGGTCAGGCGGGGCTCCCCAATGATCGACACGGCCTCACCGAGGAAGCGGGCGTACATGTAGCGGAAGATGCCTCCACCGGTGCCACCGCGGTGGTCGATGAACATCGCCACGTTGAAGCAGGTGCGGCGCAGCGCGTCGGCGGCGAGTACCTCCGGCCACCGCATCGTCTCCCGGATCGCCTTCCGGATCCCTTTGACGCCAAGGTTGGCAATGGGTGGCGCCAGCATCCCGCGGCACACCTCGCCGATTGACTCCCGAACGTCAGTCGGGGTGCGTGGGCGAGCAGCAGCGAAACTGAACGTGTACCAGGTGTGCCGCGGCGGGAACGGCTTTGTACTCCGAACCACGTGCCTTCTCGAGCGTATCCCGTTCGACAGGGTGCAGTTCGCGGTCGCGGTCGGCGACCAGCACCCGTCCGGTGTTCGGGTCGTAGCCGGCCACGACCATGACATGCCCACCGAAGTGGTAGTCCTCGGGGAACTCGAAATACGGCAGGAACCCCATGTCGAGATACACGAGCACAGGCTCAGCTGCCTCGAGTAGCTCGCGCAGCGTGGTCTGGGCCGTGCGGGTGCTCGACGTGGCGTGCGACTCAACCAGCACACCAGTTCGCCTGCCAGCCGTCTTCTCCAGGCCCTCCTCGTTGGGACTGGCAAAGTTGGCCCTGCCGCCGTAGAAGGGATCGGTACCTTTGATGTGGAAGTACACGAACCCGAGGCCGCGGCCGAGTCCCAGCAGGAGGTCCTCCGAGATCGGGTACCCGTGGTAGTCATAGATGTGCTTCAGCGACCCGGTGACACAGTGGTGGGTCGGATACACCGCGAAACCAGGAAAAGCTCGCAGCGGAGTGCTCGGACTCTCGGCGGTCGGAGTGCCTGGGGTTGAAGCAATCACGGCGGTTGGGCCTCACTTCCACTCGCAAGTCTCCAACCTGTCTGTTGCGCCGGAGGTTGCCGAGCGTTTCACCCCGGCGTCTGGCCAAGGTCCAGGGCGCGACCGCCGCGAGATCGTCCTCGGGGCAACTGGTTGTAAACGGCCCGTCTACGGTGAGTCGTTGCTTCCCGGGCCTGCCTGGTGCCGCCGGGCGGGCTCCCTCCGGCTGCGCACGACGCTGCTTGCCGATGCCCTTGCCCCGGCCCCACTCGGAGCCGCACCCGAGATGTGTGCCTACCTGGTACGAGACGTGGCCGCGGCCCTGCTCTTTTCCGTAACCGGGCGTTTGTCTGCCGCAACTGGTGTCGCAACCAACTGGGGCGACGGTACCGCGGAAGCGTTCTTGACTGGATAGGAGGAAAGCACAATGTCGAAGGCAACAATTACCAGACTCTTCGTTGGGAGCCTGCTTGCAGTCGCCGGCGGGTTCACCTTGTTCTTCATCGCAGGCTTGCTGGCCTACACAAACGGCGCATTTGTCATGAATGGACCGGACGTCGTCGGCATCCAACCCACCGGTTTGGGTTGGATCGTAATGGGCGTTATTGGCATTCTGGCCATGGCTGGCGGCGCGATCGGGCAGTTCATCGCGTGGATCGGCGCGGTGCTCAACACAGCCCAGTTGGAGGACAAGACCTGGTTCCTCGCCCTTTTGCTCCTCGGCGTATTGAGCTTTGGATTCATCGCGATGCTGTTCTACTTCGTGGCTGGACCTGACGGTACCGCGACAGTTAGCGAGCGGCGGGCGATCAGGACACAACCGACTGCCTGACCAGGAGGAGCATGAGCGCCCCATTCAGCGGAAAATCCATAGAGAGTTCGCTTGCCCTGAACGAGCCGCCCGGCTGCTGGTGGCAGCGGTCACGGTGCTCAATGGGTAGTCGCCAGTGGTGCTCCTCCTGCCCTCTCCGCACACCCATAGGAGTCCGGGTTATCGAGTACGGAGATGCAGGACATGTCGACATTGACCCTCGGACCAGCCGCGCCGAAGCCCCCAATACCAGGCGCTCACCACCCTCCCACTCGCGCTGCCTGGCCGCCGCGTCAGGCGGCGGCGGGTCCTGGCCGTTGGTGGTGGCTTGCTGCTCGCCCTCGCGGGGGGCACGCTCTACCGCGCTTCCGACCAGCGTGTGTTCAGCGTAGGCAGCGGCGTCGCCTTCGAACCATGGCAGACCTGGCACCCTGACGGCAGCGCCACGGCAGAGGCGCTGATCGGCGCCGCCATTCTGGTCAGCAACGGCCACAACGTGCAGCCCTGGCGCTTCCGGGTCGGACAGGACCACATGGACCTGCTCGGCGACGACAGCCGCCGCACGGGCGCCATGGATCCGGTCGACCGTGAGCTCTGGATCGGGCTTGGCTGCGCGCTGGAGAACCTTGTGCTGGCGGCGCGGGCGGCTGGCTACGCGGGCGACGCCGCACTCTTCCCGGACTTGGCCGATCCCTGGCTGGCGGCAGGGCTCAGCCTGGCGCCGGGCGCGACCACCCGCTCCGAGCTGCCAAACTCATCGACATGCGGCTGGTCCTTCCAAGCGACTTGCCCGCAACCCTGCTCGGGCGCTGCCGTTCACGGTGGCGACGCAACAACGTCTGAGACGACCCATGCGCCGGCAGGAAGCGCAGTCAGCGGCTCCCATTGGGCCGGTGGCAGCGTCGCCTCTCATGGGTTGGCGGCCACGCGGACATCGGTCGCCAGCGTGGCACCCGTGTGGTCATGTTCGCGATCGCCGCCGCCGCCCGAGCCCGATCAGGTCGCGCGCGATGGCACGCTGGCGGCCGGGCGGGCCACCCTCCAAAGTCGTTGAAGCGCACGATCATCTGACTATCGAGCTCGGCGAGTCCCCGAGAGCCGTCGCGGAGCGCCGCCAAGCGCGCATCCCGTAGCCGATCGGTCGAGGGCCAGGCGGGCGACCGGCTTGACCGAAAGACGTAGCGTGACTTCGAACTGTATCCCAGGAGATACCTCCGGCGACGTTCACCTTCACCGGCGGCAGGGCCAACTTTGCCAGTCCCAACGAGGAGGGTCAACCAGCACACCAGTTCGCGTGACTCGCGCTAGCCCTTCAACCTGAGGTAGATAAACCGTAGGGGCCCCCACGTAGCTCCGGAACGGCGTGCCACGCAGCAGCTCGGCGGGAAAGCGGCCCCCTTCGAACCCTGTGGCGAGCGCGCTGCGCCGCCGAGGGCCGTCAGCGGGGTGAAGCCGTCGAGACCGACGAGCGCGGCGCGCACTATGCGGCTGCTCGCCATCCCTGCGCCTCTGCTGCTGGCTACTGCAAACCGCGCCGTCCGCTAGCCGTCTGGTCACCGAGCGACCCGCGGCCCCGGTCGGCCCCCCATCCGGTACAGGCGCCAGCCGACCGCGCCCAGCCACACCCGCAACAGCACCCCGTACAGGCCATAGCCACCCCCGATGACGGGCCACACCGCTTCGCTGACCATGCCCCGCAGCAGATGCCGCGCCGCATCGCAAGCGAGACGGCTTCACGTATCCCGCGTCCTCGAGCGGATGCTCCGACCGGGGCGCGGCGGCGGCGCAGCGCCTCGGGGGCGGCGATCCTCGTCATGACTGCCCTGTCAGCTCCGGCTTCAAGAGGTGTACTCGGGTCTTCAGCTTCGGGCAGCCCCATCGCGCTGACTTCCCCGACAATCTTGCTCAGGTGTATGCGTTTCGTCGATACGACTTCCTCTGGATGTAACTCGTTCCGGCTGGTCTACTACCTGATCTGGCGTATCATCTGCGGCTACGTGCAACCCCAGCTGCTGTGACGGCGAGGTCGTCGGGCCGCGGGTCCGGCGAGAAGCTGCCGCCTGGTCAATTCAGGCTGAATGGCGGGTAGCGGTCGGTGACCAGCAAGAATGCGTAGGCGGTTACCCGAAGGCTCCATCGGCCGACACCCACCACGAAATCGAAGAGTGCCCGCGGGTAGCGCCCGGTGACGAGGATGGCGAACCACGCAACGACGACCGCCACGATCGCGGCGAGCCACAGCACGACGAGCACCAGGTAGTGGGGATCGCCAGCAGCCACTTCACCAGCGGCAGCCACCGATTGAGGTCTCGCTCGGCCTCGGGGTACTCGATCTCGAGATGCACCGACTGTTCTTCCACCGTCGACGGATACTGATCTGTGAGCAGAGTCACGTAGGCACCGATGCGCGCGCCGAAGCGCGTCAGCTCACGCGCGAAGTCGAACCACCAGCGTGGGTAGCGCATCCGAAACACGATCATCACGGCCGTCGCGACAAACAGGCCGCTGCTTATCCCCCCACTGCTGCTCCGAACTTGTTGGCCGGTCTGTGTCACCACGGTTTCGTTGCCGGTCGCGGTAAGCAGGCTGAAGATGATGCCAATCGGGATGATCCAGATCAGCCGCAACAACGTGGTGAGCCGGTCAAGCTTGTCGGGATAATCGACGTCCAGGCGAGCGGCGTAGGGTTCGGCGGGTGTGGGCACGGACTACCTCCTCATGCTGTCGTGAAGTCGATCAGTTTGTTGCACCGGACTTCAACCTGGCGGCTGTCGTGCCGGTTGCGTTCCTCAGTGCAGAAATTACGACACCTACCAGCCACTTGATGGCCGTGTCCAGGGAACTACAACCGACAATCGACAATCGATTGGGTCCAGATACGCCGCCTGTCCGACCAGCGCCGCGGCAACCACAACGAGAGCTGCGGTGCCCAGCACGATTCCGAACAGGGTGATGGGGTGGGTCCATCCGTAGTGACTCGGAGCGCGTCCGACGCCACCCAGCGCGCATATCGTCATTCCAAGGACTGCCAGCACAATGAAGGCGGCTCGATCGCTGCTGAGCAGCGGTATCGGAGTGTTGGTGAGAACCGCGAATATGAATAGTGCGACGGCCACGCCGAGCAGGTTGGCAACTGTCGGACTGCCGGTCTATGCGGTTGGCTTTGGCATCGTGGCTTGCATGGACTTCCTCCCTCAGCAGCAGCTGTAGCCGGACGTCATGGTTGCGTGCCGAGCTGGCGCGTCTTTGGAATGAGCAAACAACGACGACCGCCATGTTGAATACGGCGGCATTCGCGTAACGCCCCGGGCTGGAGCGGCACACCTGCCAGCGCCTCGAGCACGGGGTTCGAGCCGACGTCGACGCTTGAGACGGCGTGCCGCAGCCGACAGTTACATGTTGTCCTGCGGGGAGGCGCTGTTACCTCCTGGCAACGCGCATCAATGTCGGCCGCAACCCCCACCCATCAGAGTCACTCCCAAAGAGCTGAATTGGTGGAGGTACCCAGCCATGAAGACGTTTGGCCTGTTCATCGCTGCCGCGCTTCTGTCGTGGGCGTCGCTCATCTATGCCAAGCTTCGCACTCCGCGGCGTGGCATGATGTGGCTGCCCGTCAAGTTATCAGCGGCCAATTTCGCGCTCGAGACCACGCTCATAGGCATCGCCGGCGCCGTCGTCGGCGCCGTCACCGGCTCGCTTGCACTCATCGCCAGCTACGCGCTGCTGGCCGTGGCCGCCGGCGCGTCTGTCGTGCGCACGTGGCTCACCCGCGAGGTCTTCACCCAAACCTTCGGCACCACCTTCGGCGGGCCCTACCAGGTCCAGCGCCCGTGGGGCATCAAGCTCGGCAAGGTGCCCGAAGCGCGCCTGCAGCAAAACATCCCGTTCTGGACACTGCCAGACAGCAACCGCCAACTCGTGTGCGACATCTGGCAACCAGCCGCCGGCGTACCACCATCCGGGCTCGGCATGGTGTACCTGCACGGCAGCGCATGGACGCTACTGGACAAGGACTGCGCCACGCGCCCGCTCTTCAGCCACCTCGCCGCCCAGGGACACGTCGTCATGGACGTGGCCTATCGACTGTTCCCCGAGACAGACATCCCCGGCATGGTCGGCGACGCCAGGCGCGCCGTCGTGTGGCTGAAGGCGCACGCCGCCGAGTACGGGGTCGATCCGAAACGTGTCGTACTCAGCGGCGCATCGGCGGGCGGCCACATCGCCACTCTGGCCGCATACACGGTCACGGACCCGGAGCTGACCCCGCTAGACGTGCGCGACACCGACACCTCCGTGCGTGGCGTGCTGGGCTGGTACGCCCCGGTCGACCTCGCCGCTTGCTACGACCACTACGAAAACGCGGCACTGGCGGAGATGATGCCCGAACAGCCCGACTGGAATGCCCCGCCGCCGCCCATCGTGCGGCGGCTGTTCGGCGCCGACGCTGAGCGGCTCGCGTTCCAGAAGGGCCCCGGCTGCGGCCGGCTGGACTGGATCGTCGGCGGTACGCCGCAACAGGTTCCGGAGCGCTTTGCGCAGCTGTCACCGGTGGCCCGCGCGCACGCCGGCTGCCCACCCACCCTGCTGATGCAGGGCCGCGACGACATCATTGTCCCGACCGCTCCAGCCGTCGAGCTGCGCGACAAACTGCAAGCCCTGGGTGTCAAGTCAGCGCTGCTGTTGCTGCCGCACGCCGATCACGCCTTTGACCTGCTGGCGCCCGACTGGTCGCCCGCGGCCAGAATGGCCCTGTGGCACGCCGAACGGTTCCTGGCGTTCATTGCCGCCCTCCCGCAACCGGTCGTGTCGCCCGCTCCACCGCCCGCGCGCGAGCCCGCGCTCGCCGCGGCGCACTAACACTCCCATGCCACACGACCAGATCGTCGCGTTTCCTCGCCTCCAGCACCAGGCGATCGACTGGATGGAGATGAGCCACCGCAAGCACACCATGTACGGCCTGATCGACGTCGATGTCACCGAGGCCCGCCGCGTGATCAAGCAGCACCGAGCGCGCACCGGCACGCCCGTGTCACTGACGGCGTTCATGATCTACTGCGTCGCTCGCGCGGTGGCCGCCGACCCGGCGATGCAGGCGTATCGTCTGGGTCGGCGGCGGCTGGTGCTCTTCGGGGATGTTGACGTCGGCATCATGGTCGAACGTGAGGTCGAAGGCGCCCTCATTCCTCTGCCGTACATCGTCCGCGCCGCCCACACGAAGACCGTCGACCAGATCGGGCTCGAGCTGCGGGCCGTGCAGCAGCAGAAGCCCGAGGCTATCGCGCTCGGCTCGTTTCCGCCGCGCCTGCGGTGGCTGCTCGAACGCGGCCTGTCCGTGTGGCTGGCACTGCCGGCCGCGGCGCGGCGCCTGGTCTGGGCTTGGGCGCTCGCCAGTCCGTACCGTCGCAAGCGGCTGACCGGCACGGTCGCGCTGACGTCGGTGGGTATGTTCGGCCGCGGCGTCGGCTGGGGCATTACGCCGATGGGCCACACGCTGTCGGTGGTGGTCGGCGGGCTATCCACCAGACCCGCCGTGGTCGGCTCAAGCATCGAGCCGCGCGAGTACCTGTGCCTGACACTGACGATGGACCACGACGTCATCGACGGC
>Ga0137373_10005876_pt1 | contig 13200 bp, 16 predicted proteins | sample SagtaG_5_FD_104912 | JGI IMG/M metagenome (GOLD analysis project Ga0137373, IMG submission 104912) | Vadose zone soil microbial communities from Sagehorn Ranch, Mendocino, California, USA - Sage1_R_80_16 metaG | ecosystem: Environmental > Terrestrial > Soil > Vadose zone | place: USA...
AGGCAGACTCACAGCTCCGCGGGCCGGCGAAAATGCCGGCCCGCTTGCCATTTCCTGAAACGTATCCACAGATCAGGCGGCTCGCGATCCCGGAAGCCGCCGCAGTGCCCCTCTGACCGCTAGCCTTTGCGCAGGAACCCGGGGCCCTTCGCCGGATGGACGCGGGCTGGACGTCCGACGCCCAGTGGGACATCGGGGAGAACTGTGACGAAAGGACCATTGTGAGCGACCAGAACATACCCCCGGACGGCGGCCAGCACGAGGCGCCGGGCACGGCCGGTGGGCCGCCGTCCTATGGGCAGGGACCCCAAGGCCCGGGGCAGAACCCGTACGGCCCCGGATCGACGCCGCCCGGCCAGCCTGGATACGGCGCTCCAGGTCAGTACGGCCAGCAGCCGGGCCAGCCGGGTTACGGACAGCCGCAGTACGGTCAGGGCCAGAACCCGATGCCGCCGTACCCTGGCCAGCCCGGGCAGTACGGCGGCCCCAGTTATGGCCAGCCCGGCGGCCCGCAGGGTCCTGACTACGGTCCGGTAGCGCAGGCCCAGAGCGGCCTGGTGCAGATCCCCGGCCTGGGCACCGTCAAGGTAGCGACGCTGGGATCACGAGCCCTTGCCCGGCTCATCGACTCGGTGATTCTTTACATCCTCGTCTGGATCCTCTGGGCGGTGATCCTCGGTGGCGCCAGCGCCGCGGTCACCAACGACGACGGCACCGTCAGTGACGCCGCCGCTGGAGGGATCCTGGGCGCCTTGTTCGGGGCGTTCGTGATCACGATCGTTCTCACCATCGCCTACGAGGTGGTGCTGACGGCAATCAAGGGTCAGACGGTCGGCAAGATGATCATGGGCATCAAGGTGGTTCGCTCCCGCGACGGCCAACTGCCGGGGTTCGGTCCGTCGTTCATGCGCTGGCTGCTGCCGATCATCGGCTACGCCGTCTGCTACGTCGGCGCGATCCTGGTCTACCTGTCCCCACTCTTCGACAGCTCCGGGCGCGTGCAGGGCTGGCACGACAAGGCCGCCAACACCCTGGTCATCGGGCTGCGGTAATCCGCTGACAACAAGGGAGGGGCTGTGCTGACCCCGCACGAACGGGACTGGTGGGATGCGTGGAACTTGTGGAACGCATTGGGCCAGGGAGTTCAGCTGCAGCCTCTCCCGCCACCGGTGCCGCTGGATCCCGGTGAATCGAGCTACGCGGTGGAACCCTGCGAGATCCAGCGATTCGACGGAGTTCAACTGGCCTTCGGCAGCTCCGACGGCTACGCCGCCGCCGCTCATTGGAGCACCATCGACAACGGGACTGCCATCCTCACGCAGCACCGCGTGCTGCTGCTGGGCCGCACGGGACCTCAGGCTTTCGGCTTGGCAGTGGTATCGCGGATGTGGACGGAGCACGACGGCACCGTCCTGATGTACGGCGACGTGCAGTACAAGCTGCGAGTGCCCCGGCCGGTCTGGTTCGACGTCTTGTTGAACCACGTTGCCTTCAACCGCCGGATGGACCTGGCGGTGCCACCCTTCGTGACAGCCGCCTGGCGGCGCGCCGGCCTGATCTGACGGCGCACATAGCGAGCGAGCGCGTCAAAGGTTTCGCAGTACGCCGAACACCAGCAGGGTGCCCATGATCACGGTGGTCACTACGTTGACCCCGCGCGGGCTCAGGCGCAGCCTCGGCATTTTCACCCAGCCGGCGCGCTCGAGCGCCCAGGCGAGGATTTCGTAGCCGACGGCAACACCGATCATCGGGCCCAGCACAAGAACGGCCGCGTTGAAGTGCCAGGCGGCGTTCAGATCACCGCGCAACAAAGCCGCCGCCATCCGGGTTGATCCGCAGAATGGACAGTCGAGCCCGGTGAACGTGTGCAGCAGACACGGGATGCCGATCTTGCCGCCGGACAGCTGATACACACCGGCCAGGCCGAACCCGCCGACTCCGACGGCTGCCAACCCCCAGACGCCTCGGCTGACAGGTCGAATCGGCCCGCGCGGCCGGAGCACCACGGTGTAAGTCACCCGACAACGGTAACCTGCAGCAGCAGAGGTCGAACATTCGTTCGGCGCATTGCGAATCTCGAGAGATGGATCGTGAGCACACCGACACCGCCGCCCAACGGCGACCCGCAGGATGACCGTCCGCAGGACCAGCCGGGCCAGTGGCAACCGCCTCCCGGACAGGCTGGTGGCTACTACCAGCCCGGCGGCTATGGCGAGCCTGGCCCCTACGGTCAACCAGGCGGCTACGGACAGCCTCCGTACGGCCAACAGGCCTATCCCCCGCAGGGCGGCTATCCGGGACACCCCCAGCAGGGCTACGGCTTCCAGCAGGGTCAATATCCGTACGGCGGCTACGGGTACGGCGCCCCTCTGGCACCGCTCGCTGACTGGGGACCTCGCGTCGGTGCGCACCTCATCGACGCCCTGATCAGTTCGGTCCCGGTCCTCATCGGCTATGGCGTGTTCGTCGCCGACCTCATTTCGCGTGTCGACAACCCCTACCCAGACAACGCTCCGCGGGCCTACTCGATCATCATCTTTCTCGTCGGCCTCGCCGTCAGCATCGGCCTGGGATTGTGGAACCGGGTGTTTCGGCAGGGCAGGACCGGGCAGAGCGTCGGGAAGAGCGCGCTGCACATCAGGCTGGTTGACGCCAACACCTACCAGCCGGTCGGCGCCGGCAAGGCCTTCCTTCGTGAGCTCCTGAGCGGGATCTTCAACGGTGCCTGCTTCGTGAACCTGCTGTGGCCGTTGTGGGACGAGCACAAGCAGACCTGGCACGACAAGGTCATGTCGACCTACGTGATCAAAGTCTGACTAGCGGGACAGGAGGAAGCCGGCGCAGGTTACTGACCAGAGGACGCTGGTGAAGGTGCCGATGATGAAGCGTTCGGCGACGGCCTGTGGGGTGACGGAGGCCGGCTGGTCGGGGCTGCGGAGCTCGGGGTAGCGGGCCAGGCCTTTGATGGCCAGTACGATCGCCAGACCTTCAGGCCAGCCCGCGACCAATGAGGCGTAGATCGCGCCACGTTCGAGTGCGCCGATCAGCGCGCCTCCACGCAGTACCTCGCCGGCGTGCTGGGTCGACTGGGCCCTTGTCTTGCCTCGGTCCACCAACGACAGCACAGACGTCGTCAGCGGCCCGCCGCCGCCGACGGCCAGCCCTCCGGACACCAGAAGCAGCACGTTCCACCAGCGTTCACGCCAGCCTTCCACACCGTGCCCTGACAACAGCAGCATGCCAACTGCGACCAGACCGGCCAGCATCACACCGCTGAGCACGATCTGCACGGTTGAGCCGGACTCGGGAAGCCACGCCAGTACGGCGAGCACCAGGGCGGCTGCGGTCAACGACAGAACGAGTGCCGTCACGCCGCGGCCCCGGCGTCCAGCAATTCAGCCGCCAGTACCCGTCCACGTTGCTCCTCGGCGAAGCCGGCTGCCTGAGCCCGTTGCGTCACCGCTGACTGACTGATGCCCAGCTTCACGCCGATCTCCCGTCTGGTAAGTCCTTCGGCCAGCAGGTCGGCCACAGCCCACCCGCGGTCGCTACGACGCCGCAGCACCGACGCCATCAGCCACAGCACTGTCTCCACCTGCTGTGCGACCCGCGGATCCGAGCCGACCACGTTGACGTGGTGCGGACTCGACTTGGCCCGGTTCACCGCCTCCCGCGCGTACACGAACGCATCGCCGCTGCCTGCCCTCGTACTGCGTGGCAAGGGCTGGACGACCTCGCCGATGCCGAGCCCGACGTACCAGGTGTCCGTGCGGAGCAACTGGACGATCACGTCGATGGTGGCACGAGGTTCGGAGAGCACGCCCTGCACCTCGTCGCCGGCGGTCCGCTCGAACTTCCGGAGCATCCCGGTCCGCCGCGGCCGGCGGTTCAGGGTGTTCAGTAGCCCGGGTACGAGATCGGTCATGCTTCGGCTGCCCCGCTGATCTACCGTGAGAACGAAGACCACTGCCCTGCACCTCCTCCTTCGCGTTAAGGCTACAGTCTTATTCACGTAGAGTGAAGGAAAAAACCTGGATCGTTCAATCGATTACTCTCAGTTACCATCCCCAGGGACGACGATCTCCCCAATTCTGCGGTGGATTCGCCCCTCCTGGTACCCCGACTCACCGCCCAACTTCACGCGGAGTCAGCACGAAACGACAACCGGACCGCCAGGCCATCACAAGTCGACCGCTCGAGAGCCCGCGAGCGAGAGCGCGGCGCGATCCGGGCGAATGTGATGGCCTGGCGGTCCGCGACTCACTCGGCCAGCGGCAGATACACCTTCGCGTCGTGCGCCTTGAAGGTCTCCGACATCTCAGCGAACCCGGCTTCGATCGCTTCGGTCGATGTCAGGCCCCTCTCCTCGGCGTACGCGCGGATGTCCGCGGTGATCCGCATCGAACAGAACTTCGGCCCGCACATCGAGCAGAAGTGCGCGGTCTTCGCCGGCTCGGCCGGCAGCGTCTCGTCGTGGAACGACCGCGCGGTGTCCGGATCCAGCGAGAGGTTGAACTGGTCCTCCCAGCGGAACTCGAACCTTGCCTTCGACAACGCGTCGTCCCAGCCCTGCGCACCCGGATGCCCCTTGGCCAGATCGGCCGCGTGGGCAGCGATCTTGTAAGTGATGACGCCGGTCTTCACGTCGTCGCGGTCCGGCAGGCCGAGGTGTTCCTTCGGCGTGACGTAGCAGAGCATCGCCGTACCCAGCCAGCCGATCTGGGCCGCGCCGATCGCGCTGGTGATGTGGTCGTAGGCCGGCGCGACATCAGTTGCCAACGGCCCCAATGTGTAGAACGGCGCCTCGCCGCACAGCTCCTCCTCGAGCCGGACGTTCTCGGCGATCTTGTGCATCGGCACGTGTCCCGGTCCCTCGATCATGACCTGGACGTCGTGCTCCCACGCCACGCGCGTCAGCTCCCCCAGCGTCCGCAGCTCGGCGAACTGCGCGGCGTCGTTCGCGTCCGCGATACAGCCCGGCCTCAATCCGTCGCCGAGCGAGAACGTCACGTCGTACGAGCGCAGGATCTCGCAGAGCTCGGCGAAATGCGTGTAGAGGAAGGACTCCTGGTGGTGCGCGAGGCACCACGCGGCCATGATCGAGCCACCGCGCGACACTATCCCGGTGATCCGTTGCGCGGTGAGCGGGACGTACCGCAGTAGTACGCCGGCATGCACCGTCATGTAGTCGACGCCCTGCTCGCACTGCTCGATCACGGTGTCGCGGTAGACCTCCCACGACAGCGCGGTCGGATCGCCGTTCACCTTCTCCAAGGCCTGGTACAGCGGGACCGTCCCGATCGGCACGGGTGAGTTGCGCAGGATCCATTCGCGCGTCTCGTGGATGTTCTTGCCGGTCGACAGGTCCATCACGGTGTCCGCGCCCCACCTGGTCGCCCAGACCAGCTTCTCGACCTCTTCCTCGATCGAGCTGGTGACGGCCGAGTTGCCGATGTTCGCGTTCACCTTCACCAGGAACTGCTTCCCGATGATCATCGGCTCGGACTCGGGGTGCCGCCGGTTCGCCGGGATCACGGCCCGGCCCCGAGCCACCTCGGACCGAACGAACTCCGGGTCCAGGCCTTCCCGGACCGCGACGTACCTCATCTCCTCGGTGATGGTCCCGGCCCGCGCGTGCGCCAGCTGGGTCAGCGGTTCGCGCCCGGCGATCCACTCCCGCCGCAGCGCGGGCAGGCCAGCCTGTACGTCGATTCGCGCGGACGCGTCGGTGTACGGGCCGGACGTGTCGTACAGGTCGAAGTGTTCGCCGTTGGTGAGGTGGACGCGGCGGGCGGGGACCCCCAACTCGCTACGGTAGATCTTCTCCGAGCCCGAGATCGGGCCGGTGGTGACAGTCGGACGGATCGTGCTGACATTCACCATGCTGCTTGCTCCCTACGCCGGAATTACCCGGACAGGTTCGGCGGTCGGCGGCGCCGGTTCGCCCAGCCTGGTCCGATGGATCCAGGGGTGCGCAGTCCAGCCGCCCTCTCAGCCCACTTCGGTGCGAGCTCCCGCGATCTCCAGTTGTCGGCGCCCACCCTAGCGGTGGTACGACGCGAGCGGAGCGGCGCGTGTCACGTCGCCGGCACGGTGTGGCGCGTGTCTGCAACCGGTAGCGTCGGGGGATGCGAGACCTCGTGTATCCGCCGGTGATCGGCTTCGCGAAGACGGCGTTCAAGGTGCTGGACCTCAAGTTCCAGCTGACCGGAACGGAGAACGTGCCGCGGACCGGTGGCGCGGTGATCGCGATGAACCACATCAGCTACGTCGACTTCGTGCTCGGCGGGTTCGGCGCGGTGCCGAGCAAGCGGCTGGTGCGGTTCATGGCGAAGGAGGTGCTGTTCCGCAACCGGTACTCCGGTCCGCTGATGCGCGGCATGCATCACATCCCCGTGGACCGAGCGGCGGGTACGGCGTCGTACCGGCAAGCGCTCCGGTACCTGAACGAGGGCGAGGTCGTCGGGGTGTTCCCGGAGGCGACGATCAGCCGGTCGTTCGAGCTGAAGGAGTTCAAGTCCGGCACGGTCCGGATGGCCGCGGCGGCCGCCGTACCTCTGATCCCGATGATCCTGTGGGGGACGCAGCGGATGCTGACCAAGGATCATCCACGCGACTTCTCCCGGCATCGCACGATCGCGATCACCGTCGGCGAGCCGATCACGGTCTCGCGCGACGACGACGCCGCAGAGGCGACCGCGCAGTTGCGCTCCACCATGACCGGCATTCTCGACCGCACCATCCGCGCCTATCCGGAGCAGCCGGCAGGCGCCTGGTGGCTGCCCGCGTCGTACGGCGGCAGCGCGCCGACTCCCGAGGAAGCCGAACGCCTGGACCAGGAGGAACTGGCCCGCCGGGCCGCGCGCAAGAAGTAAGCAGTCGTTTGCATGAGTGGTGTCGGCTATCGGACGCCATCTTGACCCCGGAACGAGGCAGGGGTACGAAGAGCACTTGTTGCTGACAGAGCAGGAACCTGGGGTACTGGTTCTGCCTGGCCGCGCGGTGACGCGTGGCCGTCGTACTCAGGTGGGCGGGGGAAGGTCTTGTTGGAAACACCGGAAGAGCTGCGCTTCTTCGAGCCGGGGACGATGACCGTGGCGCCGCATGTCGCGGAGGAGATCCCCGACGTCGGCGCGTACTTCCTCGACTGGGCGGTCCGGGACCTGAACCCGGCGCAGTCGCGTGAGGTCGAGTCCGCGGTGAACGGCCGACGCTGCCAGAACGGCTGGTTCCCGCTGGAGAGCCTGGACAACATCGGCAGCCGCGGCTTCTGGCGTGGCCCGCTGACGTACCTGGCCAGGATGACCGCGGACGACGGCGCGATCATGCAGGAGTGGGCTTCGAGCGGGCTGGAGGGCAACAACCGCACCCGGATCGAGGCGACCGCGAACCACCTGCTCTTCCAGCAGGGACATGCGGCTGCTGCCACCTGGGTGGTGGCGGTCCGGCCGCAGGCCTACCTCATCCTGTCCGACCTCGGCGACCGGCTGGCCGCCACCTGGGAGCTCAACCTCGGTTCCATCCGCTCCAAGGACGTGGCCAAGGCAGTACGACGCTGGAACCGCTGAGCGCGAGAGTCAGTGGAACTGCGGGATGATCAGGTAGAGCCCGTACAGCACGGCCGCCAGGCAGGCGGCGAGGCACAGTGTGGCCACTGCCGTGTCCACGAACGCCGGCGGCTTCTTCTCGTCGATCGCCACTGCCCGGCGCGAGATCGCGGTCACGCGCAACGCGAACATCGCCGCGGCGGGCAGCGTAAACAGCCAGGCCAGCGCCATCCGTCCGGCGACGGTCCAGCGCACCTCGGCGAGCCGCTTGCCGAGGCCGGCGCCGAGGATGCTGCCGGAACAGACCTGCGTGGTGGAGAGCGGGAAGCCCAGGTGCGACGAGGCGAGCAGTACGGCGGTCGAGCTGCTCTCCGCGGCGAAGCCCTGCGGCGACTCGATCTCGGTCAGGCCCTTGCCCATCGTCCGGATGATCCGCCAGCCGCCCAAACGACGAGACGTCGTACGGCTACTCCAGGATCAGGTGGGCGAGGCCGTAGCAGAGCGCGGCGACCGCGCCGGCTGCCGGGAGGGTCAGGAGCCAGGCGGTGATGATGCCCTTCGCGACGCCCCAGCGAACCGCGGACAACCGCGTGGTCGCGCCGGCACCCATGACCGCGGAGGTGATCGTGTGGGTGGTGGAGACCGGCGCCTGCAGGCCGATCGCCATCACGTACAGCACGGTCGCGGCGACCGCCTCGGAGGCGAATCCGCGGGCCGGGTCCAGGTGGATGATGCGGCGGCCCAGGGTGCGCATGATCCGCCAGCCGCCCGAGTACGTGCCGAGCGAGATCGCGGTCGCGGCGGACAGCTTCACCCACAGCGGGATGTTGTCCCCTTTCTCCGCATGCCCGCTGGTGACCAGCGCGAGGAAGATGACGCCCATCGTCTTCTGCGCGTCCTGCAGGCCGTGCCCGAGCGCCATCGCGGCGGCCGACAGCGACTGTGCCATCCGGAATCCGCGGGTGACCTTGCCGGGATTGGTACGGCGGAACAGCCACAGGATCGCGGTCATCAGCAGGAACGCGCCGAGGAAGCCGACCGCGGGCGACACCACCATCGGGATGACGACCTTGTCGACGATGCCGGACCACAGCACGACGCTCGTCGACGCGAGCCCGGCGCCCACCAGACCGCCGATCAGAGCGTGGGACGAGGAGCTGGGCAGGCCGAAGTACCAGGTGATCAGGTTCCAGGTGATGGCACCGATCAGTGCGGCGATGACGATCACCAGGCCGTGCTGTCCGGACGGCGCGCTGATGATGCCCTTGCCGACGGTGCTGGCGACCTCCGTGCCGAGGAACGCGCCGAGGAAGTTCATCACCGCGGCCATCAGCAGGGCGACCCGCGGCGTCAGCGCGCGGGTGGAGACCGATGTCGCGATCGCGTTGGCCGCGTCGTGGAAGCCGTTGGTGTAGTCGAACGCCAGCGCGATGACGACGACGGCGATGACGAGCGCGAACTCCACGCTCAGCTCTCCTTGACGGCGAGCTGCTCGACCGTGTTGGCGACGTGTTCGAAGGCGTCGATCGCCGCCTCCAGCAGGTCCACCACGGTCTTCACCTTCATCACCGTCAGAGCGTCGTACTCGCCGCTGAACAGCTTGGCGATGATGCGCCGGTGTACGGCGTCACCGGTGTTCTCGAGCCGGTTGATCTCGATCCAGTACTCGGCCAGGTCCTTCATGGTGCGCAGCCGCGGCATCGTCTCGGCGGTCAGCTGCGCGGCCCGCTGGAGAACCTCGATCTGCTCGGCGATCTCCTCCGGCAGCTTGTCCAGGCCGAACAGGTTGACGGAGTCGACCGCCTCCTCCATGAAGTCCATCACGTCGTCGAGATCCGAGGCCAGCCGGTAGATGTCCTCGCGGTCGAACGGCGTGACGAAGGTCGAGTTGACCCGGCGGATGATCGCGTGGGTGGTCTCGTCGGCCGCGTGCTCGGCCTTCTTCATGTCGGCGGCGATCTGGTGGCTGGACGAGAGCCCGGTTCCCGCCGTACTGCCGAGCAGCTCGGCCAGGATCCGGGAGCCGTCGACGAGGTGATTGGCGGACTCGGTGAAAAGGTCGTAGAACGTCGGGTCGTTCGGACGCAGACGTAACGGCACTTCAAGCTCCGGGTGAACGAGGGACAAACCGTGAACATGCTAGGGCATGGCTTCCAGTCCCCAGGGCTACGGACTGTTGACGTGGCATCCGCCTGGTCAACGTACCCCGTCGCGATGAACTCACCCGGCTGGATGCGACCAGAGAGTAACTATTCGATTTCAATGCGTGAGTACGGCGTAGAGATCGAAGGCACCGACGACGAGGACCAGGCCGGCAGCGACCCTGAGCACCCGCTCATGGCCGAGGGCATGCACCGCACCCCCTCTGGTACGGCGGTACACGGCGCTGACGGCGGCCCAACAAGACAGCGACAGGATCAGTACGACGATGCCGAGCCCGGTGCGGACGTCCGACGAACCGTGGCCGGAGGCAAGCAGCAGGATGCCGTTGGCAACCAGACCGAGCGCCGTACGTCGCCAGGCGAGCAGGGTGCGTTCCGGCTGCAGGCCGGGATCCGGGGCACTCATCGCCACAGCGAGAACAGCAGGCCGATCAGGCCGACCACGCCGACCGTTGCCCCGAGCATCAACGGGAGCCTGGTGACCGGAAGCCGGTCGCCGGTGCGCATCGCCGACAGATTCTGTTGCCAACGGCGGAAAGCGCCCGCAGTGGTGACGATTCCGGCCGTGACCAGAATCACGCCGATGATGCGCGCCGGCCAGCGGTCCGGGCCGAGGTCGAGGAACTGCACCGCGGACAGGCCGCCTGCATAACAAGCCAGCGACGTACGCAGGTAGGCCAGATAAGTCCGCTCGTTGGCCAGGGTGAAGCGGTAGTCGGGTTCCTGCTCGCCCGTCATCCGCAGCTCACCAGGCCGTGGTTCTGCTTGAGTGTGAGCACACGTCTCACGCTACTGGTCAGCTGGGTTTTGAACGCTTTGTCCTGCTGGGCTTTGGCGACAAGGGCGTTCACCATGGTCGCGGTCAGCACGGCCTTGGCGTTGATGACGATGTCGCCGCCCGCCGCGACGAACCGGGTCGCCCGCTGGCCCGCCGGCACCGACGCCACCTCGGCGGCCGCTCCGACGTCGTCGGTGATGACCACACCGTCGTACTCCAGGTCGCCTCGGACCATCTCCTGGATGACCGTTTCAGAGAAGACGGCGCGGTTCTTGGGATCGATCTTGGTGTAGGTGGCGGTGGAGATCATCACCATGCCGGCGCCCGCCTGGATGCCGTCGGCAAACGGCTTCAGGTCGTCGTCTCCGCGGACGGTGACGTTGTCGACCACACCGGACGAGAAGTCGGTGTTCCCTCGCACTCGTCCCAGTCCTGGGAAGTGCTTGACCGAACTGATGATTCCGGCCGCCTGCATGCCCTTGACGAACGCTTGCACGTGCGGGCCGACGTCTTCCGGCGTGTCGCCGTACTCACGGTCCAGACTGCCGATCGGCGCGTTCTCCTGCTTGAGAGAGCTCGGTACGACGTCAGCCACCGGCGCCAGGTCGACGTTGACCCCGGCCTCCTTGAGCTGGTCACCCCACTGCTCCGCACGTTGCGTCAGTTTGTCGCCGGACCAGGTGCCTTGCACGGTCGCTGCTGGGATTCGGTCGAAGCCAGAGCCCTTCAGGCGCTGGATCTGGCCGCCCTCCTGGTCTGCGGCGATCAGCGGGCGGACGCCGTTCACCGTGGCTGCAGCGGTCACTGCGGCCATCGCCGTACGAGTGTGGGTCAGGCTGCCGCCGGTGAAGAGCAGGAGGACGCCGCCGGGCTTCTGCTTCTGCACGATAGGGCGTTGGCTCGAGGTCATGCCGTTCGCGCTGATGCCGGTCATGATCAGCTGGGATGCTTGCTCTCTCAGGGTGAGGGTCTTCAGTTTCTGGTCGATGCAGCTTGCCTGTGTTGGCGTGGGGGTTCCTGAAGGGCTTGGCGGCTCTGTCGTCGATGGCTGTGTTGTGGGCAGTGGCACAGACGATGACGGCACCGTGCTGGGGCCGGCAGTGGGTGGGGACTGAGTGTCGCTGCAGCCGGCCAGCAGGAGTGCTGTTGCCGTCAGCACGACTGCCGCTGTGAGCCTCATGTCAGCGGCGCTCCCACGCGGCCCTGTCGACGGTGTCCCCGGAGTGCCGGGCGAGGGACGCGCAGAGGTCGTACAAGTGCTCTATCTGCTCTTCGTCGAGCGCGTCGAAGATCGCCTTCCGCACCTCCTCGACATGGCCCGGCGCGGTCTCGACGAGCTTCTGCCTGCCCAGGTCGGTGATGATCGCCACCTGGCCGCGGCGGTCGGACTCGATGCCCTCGCGCCGGACCCAGCCGGACTGCTCCAGCCTGTTCACCGCGTGCGAGAGCCGGCTGCGCGACCCCTGAGTGGCGACCGCGAGTTCACTCATCCGCAGCCGGCCGTCAGCCGACTCGGACAGCCGGACCAGGATCTCGTAGTACGTGTGCGGTATTCCGGCGTCGCGTTGCAGTTGCTGCTCGATCCTGGTGTTCACCACGCGCTGTGCCGCGATGAACGCACGCCAGGCCTGCTGCTCTTTCTCATTCAGCCACCGGGGTTCCTCCGCCATCCCCGCAGCGTAGCCAGAACGGGTGCCTCTTGCTCGTTCAACCTGATCAGGAGTACGGCGACGGCGCAGATCAGCATGCCGATGACGGCGAGCAGTCCGATGGTCTCGTGGAAGAGCAGGAAGGCGAACACCATCGTCGTCGGTGGCACCAGGTAGAGCAGGCTGCTGATGCGGGTGGCGCCGGACAGTTTCAGGTTGACCAGGTAGAGGCCCCAACCGCCTCCGGTTGCCAGCACGACAAGCCAGAGCACTGCTCCGTAGAAGCCAGCGTGATGTGGCACCGTCAACTGGTTCGTCGAGGCGGCCAGTGCGATGAAGAACACGGCCGAGACGAGGCTCTGGATGCAGAGTGCGTCGAGAGAGCTTGTGCTGGGCTTGCGGCGACGTTCCTGGCACGTGCCGACGACCAGACCGAGCAGCCCTCCCAGTGGCAGCAGGAAGAGCAGCGGCGAGCCGTGGCCGGCGTGGAGGTCGTCAGCGACGACCAGACCGACTCCAGCAACCCCCAGAACCAGACCAATCCACTGGCGTCGGCTGACCTGTTCTCCGAGCAGCGGACCGGCCACTGTGGCGATCAGCAGCGGCTGGAGCGAGCCGATGAGCGCGGTGACTCCGGCTGTGATGCTGTGGTCGATGCCGGTGAAGATCAGCCCCAGATAGACGCATTGCGTGAGTACGGCCATCCATGCGTGCGTTACGAGGTCCTTGCGCGTGACCGTGGGCCGTCGTACCAGCAGGATCACGGCTGCCAGGGTGCCGGCGACCAGGAAGCGCCAACCGAGCAGGTCGAAGGCGGTCGTGTACTGCGTCCCCCATCGGGCACCGAGGAAGCCGCAACTCCAGAAGACGACGAAGCCCGATCCGGCGATCAGCGGGACCCCGCGCGTCCACGGCGTACGTCGTACCGGAAGTGTCTCTGTCGTCATGGTCGCCAGGGTAACCACACCGGTCGGTATACTGTCAGTGTGCTTGACCAGCAAATGGGACTGCGGGTGGATCGCGGCCTGACAGAGGCGGCCGCTCTGACGCCGGCCGGGGAGCGC
>Ga0137373_10005878_pt1 | contig 13197 bp, 12 predicted proteins | sample SagtaG_5_FD_104912 | JGI IMG/M metagenome (GOLD analysis project Ga0137373, IMG submission 104912) | Vadose zone soil microbial communities from Sagehorn Ranch, Mendocino, California, USA - Sage1_R_80_16 metaG | ecosystem: Environmental > Terrestrial > Soil > Vadose zone | place: USA...
AGCAGCCAGAACGAGAGCGCGTTCAGCCTCGGGAACGCCATGTCCGGCGCGCCGATCATCAGCGGGATCACGTAGTTGCCGATCCCGGCGAAGGCTGGGATCACGAACAGGAAGATCATCAGCGCCGCGTGCACCGAGAAGAGGCCGTTGAACGTCTGGTTGTCGACGAACTGCATCCCGGGCCGCGCGAGCTCGGCGCGCATCATCATCGCCAGCAGCCCCGCGGCGACGAAGAAGAAGATCGTCGTGACCAGGTACTGGATCCCGATCACCTTGTGGTCGGTGTTGATCCGGAAGTAGTCGCGCCAGCTCCGAGCGCCGTGGCCGGAGTGGTCCTCCGGGCGCGTCGGCGAGCCGATCGCGTAGCGCACCCAGTAGTCGAAGCCGCCGATCCCGGCCAGGAAGCCGAAGGGCACGGCGCTCAGCTCGACCGTCGTCAGCACCTGGCCGTCCCAGACCGGATCCCAGCCCTCGAGCCAGCGGACGAGGCACATGATGCCGGCGCCGATGCCGAAGAAGAGCGCCGTCATCCACGGCACGCGCAGCCAGCCGGGAGCGAGCAGGCGGCGCCAGCCGGTCGGGGGCGGCGGGGGCTCGGCGTGCTCGAGGTGGGGCTCGTGGACGACGGCCTCGGTCACTTCTTACCCCCCGCGAGGAAGGTCACGAGCGCGTCGAGCTGCGGCTTCGGGAGGCTCGCGAAGGTCCCCGGCATGAGGTTCTTCGGGAAGCCCGGCTCGACGTACGCATTCGGGTTGACGATCGACTCTCGGATGAACTGCTCCAGCGGCTTGCCGGCCCTCTGCGCTTCCTGGGGCAGCTTATCGAGGTCGGGGCCGACCTTCCCCGTCGCTCCGGCGGCCTTGAAGGTGTGGCAGCTCGCGCAGCCGTTGTTGCTGAAGACCGCCTTGCCCGAGGTCGCCGCCGGCCCCCCGAGCTTCTTCTTCTGGGCCTTCGCCCAGGCGACGAACTCGTTTCTGGGCATGACCTCGGCCCGCGAGCGCATCAGCGCATGGCCGAGGCCGCAGAGCTCGGTGCAGATGACCGGGAAGGTGCCCTCACGGTTCGGCGTCACGGGGAGGTTGTTCCATGAGCCCGGCACCGCGTCCAGCTTCTGGCCGAACTCCGGCACCCAGAACGAGTGATTCACGTCCAGCGAGGTGATCCGCAGCTTCGTGGGAACGTCCACTGGCAGCTTGAGCGTCGCCGAGGTGAGGCCGCCGTAGCCCGGGTACTTGAAGCTCCAGGCGAATTGCTGCGCCGTCACGTCCACGACGAGCGGCTTGAGCGGATCGGTGGCGGCGGAGGCGTGCGGCAGGTGCTCGTTCTTGGCGAGCACGACTGCGCTGACGATCGAGATCGCGGTGACGAGCGCGGCCGGGACCGCCGTCCAGACGATCTCGAGACCGGTGTGCCCGTGGATCGGAGGACCGTCCGCGTCCTCGTCCGGCTGCGCCCGGAACTTGACGACCGAGTAGAGGATCACGGCCGCGACCAGGGAGAAGATCGCGATGCAGATCGCGGTCACGAACCAGAAGACGAAGTCAATCCGGCCCGCCTGTTCGCTGGCGGCGTGCGGCAGCCACGGGATCAGAAGCGCGACCAGTGCGGCACCCGCGCCGCAAGCGACTCCGATCGCGACGAGCTGGACGATCGATCCCCTGCGCACCGGCATCGAGACTACTGGACGGCGAGATATGCCCGCACAGGGAAGCGGCGGCCCTCGAAACGCCTGCAACGAGGATGGTTGAGCGGTAGTTCAAACGGGTACAAGCGCGCCAAACAAGGAGGTTGAATGGGACTCGGAGTTAGTTTGCTTCTGATTGCAGCGGGTGCGATCCTCGCGTGGGCTGTGAACGCCGACGTGTCGGGCGTGAACATCCACACCGTCGGCTGGATCCTGCTCATCGTCGGGATCGTCGGCGGTGTGCTCTCGATGATCTTCTGGTCGTCGTGGGCAGGCCCCGGCTACTGGTCGCGCAGGCGCGGCCCGTACCCGGACGAGGGCCCCCCGCCGTACTAGGCCCAACCGTTTGAGGCTTGACCCAGAGCGGCCGACCGGCCGCTCTGGGTTTTTCTTCGCCGCGTCGCTAGCCTCCGGCCGTGTCCGTCCTCCGCCTGAGCCGGGCCGAGGCCCGCCGCATCGCCGTCCGCGCCCAGCTCCTCGACGCGCAGCGGCCCACCGATCTGCTCGAGGCGGTCAACCACCTGACGTTCCTGCAGATCGACCCGACGGCGGCGATCGCTCCGGCCGCAGAACTGGTCGCCTGGAGCCGGCTCGGCTCGGGGTATCGGCCCGCTGACCTCAAGCAGGCGCTGGAGCAGGACCGGACCCTGTTCGAGCTCGATGCTCTGATCCGGCCCATCAGCGACGTGGGCCTCTGCCTCGCCGGCGCCGCGGACTTTCCAACGTACGAGCGCTCGCGGGCCTGGTTTAGCGCGAACGACTCCTTCAGGCGCGACATCCTCGGGCGGCTCGGGGAGTCCGGCCCGCTGACGTCACGCGACATACCCGACACCTCGGTCGTGCCGTGGGCGTCGAGCGGGTGGACGAACAACAGGAACGTGACCCAGATGCTGGAGTTTCTGATCATGCGCGGAGAGGTCGCGATCGCCGGCCGCGTCGGGCGGGAGCGGTTGTGGGACCTGCCGGAGCGGGTCTACCCGACCGACGTGCACGTTCCGTCCGTCGACGAGGCGCAGCGGGTGAAGAACGAGCGCCGGCTGCGATCGCTGGGCATCGCCCGCGCGAAGGGGCCGAAGATGCCGCTGGAGCCGATCGACGTCGGGAACGCCGGTGTGCCGGCGTGCGTCGAGGGTGTGGCCGGCGAGTGGCGGGTTGATCCCGAGGCGCTCGACGGCGACTTCGAGGGGCGGACTGGCCTGCTCTCCCCGTTCGACCGGCTGGTCTACGACCGGGCGCGGGCGCAGGAGCTGTTCGACTTCGAATACGTGCTCGAGATGTACAAGCCGAAGGACAAGCGGCGGTGGGGGTACTTCGCACTCCCGGTGCTCCACGAGGACCAGCTGATCGGCAAGGTGGACGCCACCGCCGACCGGAAGCGCGCCGTGCTCGAGGTGCACGCGATCCACGAGGACGTCCGCTTCACCCGCGCCACGAAGACGGCGGTGAAGGCCGAGCTCGAGGCCCTGGCGTCGTGGCTCGGCCTGTCCGCGGTTGCCGTACCCTGAAAATCGGTGGGGCCTCTGGGATCACTTCATCGCATCGCGCTCATCGAGCGGGTAGCACATCGCCGCCGCGACCGACATGGCGGGCGCGGCTCACAACGGCCAGGGTCGGTGTCCTTGCGTTCTCCGCGGGGAGCGCGTGAACATGACGAGGGGGCTCACGGGGGAAACCGGGTTTCCCCCGTGAAGCGAGCAGCGGCGCGACGCGCCGCTGCTAGGCGTGGTGGGCCGTGCAGGGATCGAACCTGCGACCTTGGGATTAAGAGTCCCCTGCTCTACCAGCTGAGCTAACGGCCCTGGGCGCCGTAGTGTAGCCCGCGTGAAGATCGTCTCGATCGTCGGGAACCGGCCGCAATTCATCAAGGCTGCACCCACCTCCGTGGCCCTTCGGAAGCAGGGTTTCGAGGAGGTCGCCGTCCACACTGGGCAGCACTACGACCGCGAGCTTTCGCAGATCTTCTTCGAGGAGCTCGGGCTCGACGAGCCGCGCTACCGGCTCGACCTGCGGACCGCGGATCCGGAGGTCATGCGGCCGCCGATCGAGGAGGGACTCGCCGCCGAACGGCCGGACTGGGTGCTGGTCTACGGGGACACCAACTCGACGCTCGCCGGCGCGCTTGCGGCCGCCGGCCAGGGACTGCCGCTGGCCCACGTCGAGGCCGGATTGCGCAGCGGCGACCTGTCGATGCCCGAGGAGCGCAACCGGATCGAGACCGACCGGCTGGCGCAGCTCCTCCTCTGCCCGGACGAGCGTTCGCGGGAGACGCTCGCCGCCGAGGGTGTCGCGGGCCGGGCCGAGGTCGTCGGCGACGTGATGGCCGACGCGACGCGCCTCTTCTCTCCAATCGCGCGAAAGCGCGCATCCGTCGAGCGGCCCGAGCCCTACGCGGCGCTCACGATCCACCGCCAGGCGAATACCGAGCCGGGGAGGCTGCGCCGCCTGCTCGAGGCGGTCGGCTCCAGCGGGTGGAGCTTCGTCTTCCCGGTCCACCCGCGAACGCGGAAGGTGATCGCCGAGCACGCGATCCAGCTCGCTCCGAGCATCGAGGCGATCGAGCCGGTCGGTTACCTGGAGATGCTCGCGCTCGTCTCGGGCGCAGCCCGCGTCGTCACCGACTCCGGCGGCCTCCAGAAAGAGGCCTACTGGCTGGGCACTCCGTGCATCACGTTGCGGCCCTCGACCGAGTGGGTCGACACCGTTCTGGCCGGCGCAAACACGCTCGCCGAGCCCGACAAGCTCGCACAGGCGCTCGCCGACGCGCGCTTCCCCGAGGACGCGCCGCCTCTCTACGGCGACGGCCACGCGGCCGAAAGGATCGCTGACGCGCTGTATACGCTTGCGCCGGCATGAAGCCTGAGATCGCAATCGTCGGGGCCGGCTACGTCGGCGTCCCGCTTGCAGAGACCTTCGGCCGGGCCGGGCGTTCTGTCCTGCTCGTCGAGGCCCAGCCCGCGCGCGTCGAGCAGCTCAACCGCGGGGAGAGCTACATCGACGACGTCTCCTCGGAGACCCTGCGCGAGCTCGTGGACGCCGGCCTCCTCAGCGCGACCAGCGACTACGACGCTGTGCGCGAGCCCGACGCGATCCTGATCGCCCTCCCGACGCCCCTCTCGGCACAGCGCGAGCCCGACCTCTCGATCGTACTCGACGCGACGAGAGGCGTTGCCGGCCGGCTGCGCAATGGCCACCTCATTGTGCTCGAGTCGACCACCTATCCGGGTACGACCCGGGAGCGCATGCTGCCGATCCTCGAGGAGAGCGGCCTCAAAGCAGGCGAGGACTTCCACCTCGCCTTCTCCGCCGAGCGCGTCGATCCGGGCCGCGAGGACTGGACGACGAAGAGCACACCGAAGGTGGTCGGCGGCCTGACCGAGGCCTGCACCAAGCGGGCCGTCGAGCTGTACGAGGGCGCGCTCGACACGGTCGTACCCGTCTCGTCGCCGGAGGCCGCGGAGCTGACGAAGCTGCTCGAGAACATCTTCCGCTCGGTCAACATCGCGCTCGTCAACGAGCTCGCCCAGCTCTGCGACCGGATGGATCTCGACGTCTGGGAGATCGTCGACGCGGCGGCGACCAAGCCGTTCGGCTTCATGCGCTTCGAGCCGGGGCCGGGCCTCGGCGGCCACTGCCTGCCGGTCGACCCGTTCTACCTCGCCTGGAAAGCCCGCCAGTACGACTTCTACACCGAGTTCATCGAGCTGGCAGGCAAGGTCAACGCGAACATGCCGTACTTCTGCCGCTCGGTGATCTCCCAGGCGCTGAACCACGGCCGCGAGCGCTCGCTCAAGGGCTCGAAGGTGCTGATCCTCGGCGTCAGCTACAAGGCCGACGTTCAGGACACGCGCGAGTCGCCGGCACTCAAGCTGATCGAGCTCCTGAGCAACGCCGGGGCCGAGGTCGCGTACCACGATCCACACGTTCCGGAGCTGCGTGCGCAGGGCCTCTCGTCGGTCCCGCTCGAGCCGAGCGAGCACGACTGCGTCGTGATCGTGACGGCGCATTCGTCGATCGACTACGACTGGGTGGTGGACGAGGCGCCGCTGGTGGTCGACCTGCGCAACGCCACCGGCAGGAACGGCCGCGTGGACGGAAAAGTCTGGAAGTTGTGACGCGGATCGGCCAGGTCGGTCTGGGCGCGTGGGGCAAGAACCTCGCCCGCAACTTCGACGAGCTCGCGGAGCTGGCGTGGCTGTGCGATCAGGAGGAACCCGCACGCCGAGAGCTGGGCGCGCGCTACCCCAAAGCTCGGGTGACCGCCGACTTCCAGGATCTCCTCGACGATCCCGACCTCCAGGCGGTGGTCGTAGCGACGCCCGTCGTCACACACTACGAGCTCGCGAAGCTCGGGCTCGAGGCGGGGAAGCACGTCTTCGTGGAGAAGCCGCCTGCGATGCGGGCCGGCGAGATGGAGGAGCTCTGCGAGCTCGCCGAGCAGCGCGACCTCGTCCTCATGCCGGGCCACCTGCTCCTCTACCACCCCGCCGTGAACGCGCTGAAGCGCCTCGTGGACTCAGGAGAGCTCGGCGACGTCCTGTGCGTGTATTCGAACCGTCAGAACCTGGGCGTGATCCGGAAGCACGAGAACGCGCTCCTCTCGCTCGGCGTCCACGACCTCTCGGTCATCCTCTACCTTCTCCAGGAGGAGCCTTCCGAGATGTGGGCGCACGGAAGCTCGTTCCTGACCCCGGGCGTCGAGGACATCGTCTTCTGCTACCTGCGCTTCCCGTCGGGGAAGATCGCGCACATGCACCTCTCCTGGCTCGACCCGCACAAGATGCGGAAGATCACCGTGGTCGGGAAGGAGAAGATGGTCGTCTTCGACGACATGGAGCTCGAGCGCAAGGTGACGATCTACGAGAAGGGCCCCTGGCAGCCGTCGGAGACCTGGGGCGAATGGCAGACGCGGACGGGCGACATCTTCAGCCCCAAGATCCCGAACGACGAGCCCCTCCGGATCGAGTGCCGACACTTTCTCGAACTCGTCGCCGGAAATGGTGATCGCCGTCGCCCCGCGCAGGACGGTCTCGCGGTGGTGCAGGCGCTCGAGCAGCTGCAGACGTCGCTCGTCGCCGCCCCCGCGTGACAGAGGTCGCAGACACCGCGATCGTCTATCCGGGGACGGTTGTGGGCGAGGGCTGCCGGATCCTCGACTACGCCGTTGTCGGCAAGCAGCCGACCCTTTCCCCACGCTCTACTGCCGCTCGCGAGGAGCTGCCGCCGCTCGAGCTCGGGGCCGGCACAGTCGTCTCGACCGGAGCAGTGGTCTTCGCCGGCACCAAGATCGGCGAACGGGTGGTCGTCGGCGACCAGGCGTGCGTTCGCGAGCGCTGCTCGATCGGAGACGACGTCGTCATCGGGCGCGGTTCGCTGATCGAAAACGACACAGCGGTCGGCGCCCGCACGAAGATCCAGGCGGAGGCCTACATCACCGCCTACTCGACGCTCGAGGAGGACGTGTTCGTAGCGCCCTGCGTCGTGACGACCAACGACAACTTCATGGGCCGGACCGAGCGGCGCCACGAGCTGCGGCGCGGGCCGACGATCCGCCACGGGGCCCGGATCGGCGGAGCGGCGATCCTCCTGCCCGGCATCGAGGTCGGCGAGGAGGCGTTCGTCGGCGCGGGCGCGGTCGTGCTCCGGGACGTGCCCGCGCGGGCGGTCGTGGTGGGCAATCCCGCACGCCGGATCCGGGACGTCCCGGACGACGAGCTTCTAGGCCCCTAGCGAGAACGCCGGACGTTCAGCGAGTACTGTCCCGCGCCGGGCCGGGCCGAGACGACCTGGAGCGAGTACCAGCCGCCCTTGCGAGCGCGGTACGCGAGCCGTTCCGTCACGCCGGGCGGATGCACCGACCGCCTGGCGCGCAACCCCGGGCGCCTGCCCGCGAGCGACCCGAGGGCGGGCTTCCACAGCGCGAGCGAGATGTCCGCGCTCGGGCCCGAGCGCGCCACGACCGAGATCCTCTGACCGCGGCTCAGCTTCACGCGGTAGATGTCGCTGTGATCGTCCCAGTAGTCGATCGTGGCCTGCACCCGGGCCACGCGCCCGTTGATCGGCTGCCCGAGCAGGACGTCGTCGTCGGGCTCGCCGGTGTCCGGAGCCGGAACGCGCCCATTCCGGAGCGCACGGATGGCCGCCGTGATGTCGAGCCTGCCCCAGCCGGTCAGCGGATCGCGCCCCGGGAGGCAGGCGCCGCAGCCAGTCGTCGTGGAGGTCGATGCGGCCACGCGCTCGAGGATCTCCGAGACTTGGTCGGGCTGCAGCCACGGGCGCAGCGCGAACAGCATCGCCGCGGCCGCCGAGACCTGCGGGACGGAGAACGACGTTCCGGCCGCGTGCCGGTACTCCTTGGGGCCGCAGCTCGAGTAGCCCTGCTCGGGACACGCGACGTTCTTGGACGTCAGCGCGCGCGGGAAGAGCGAGAACACGTCCTCGCCGGGTGCGACGAGATCGACGTAGACGGTGTCGCGGTTGGAGAACGGCGACACGTCACCGTCCTTGCCGTACGAGCCGACACCGAGTACGTGCGGCAGCGCCGCCGGGTACGCGGCAAAGCGCCAGGGATTGCCGCCCGGATACGGGTTGTTCCCGACCGAGGCGACGACCAGCGCTCCTTGCGCGACGGCGTAGTCGACCGCGCGCTGCTCGACCACGGAGAAGCCCGTGTGATGCCGGTCCGCGGGGTCGCGGACTCCGCCGAGGCTCACGTTGATCACCCTGGCGCCGCGGTTGACCGCCCAGCGGATCGCCCTCGCTTCCGCTCGCGGCGAGACCGTCCCGTCCTCGCGGACGACCTTGGCCACGAGCAGCCGGGCCGCGGGAGCCAGCCCGGCCATGCCGCGCGCGTTGTCGACCGCGGCCGCGATCTCGCCGGCCACGAACGTCCCGTGGCCCTGCTCGTCGACGGGTGTGCCATCGCCGACGAAGTTGCGCATGCGCACGATCCGGCCCTGGAGCTCCGGGTGCGACAGATCGACTCCTGAGTCGATGACCGCGACCCGCACGGGCGGAAGATCCGGAACCTCGCTGAACGCGTCGAACGCGCGGTCCTGGGTCAGGTACCACTGCTTCGGGGCGAGCGGGTCGTTCGGGTTGAACGCCTGAGCCGAGGTCGGAACGACCAGCAGGCCGACCATCGCCGCGCCGACTGTGACCACGCGCCTCATTGCGTCACCACCATCGTCTCCGAGATGCCGACGGCGAAGCCGCGCCCGGCGACGACCCGCGCTCGGTAGCTACCCGGCCGCAGGTCGACCTGGACCGCGAACGCGCCGTTGGCGTCAATCGCGGTCGTACCCACCGTCTGCCAGGCGCCGGACTCGAGCCGCTGGACTTCGACCGACGCCCCGGGCAACAGCGGCCGCGCCGTGCCCGAGACCGAGACTCCGTCCTGACCGGCGGAGAGCCGCACGAGCGGCGCCACCGCCACGCGCACGACGCCGCTGCGGAACCCTCCGCTCTGAAGGCGGTAGTCGGTGGTGAGCCGCGGTCTCACCCGCGCGGCGACGGCGCCGTTGACGACGCGCAGCCGCCCCACGGCCTTCCACGCCGCGCCGTAGGCCTTCGCCTCGAGCGTCACGCTGCGCACACCACGCGTCGTACCCGTTAGCCGTGCCGGCGACCCATAGACGACCGGACTGCCCGGCCCGACGAGGCTCAGCAACCCCAGCCGGAACCAGGTCGAGCGCAAGCCGAGGGCCGCCCGCACCGCGGAGCCGGTCACTGTGCGCTCGCCGTTCCGCCCGACGAGGGTGATCGTGCGAACGCGTCCCGATGAAGCCACGTCGGCGCGGAAGTCGACGACCTGTCCCGGCACGCGCAGGCGCTTCGCGATCATGGACGAGCCGAAGCGCAGCGGGCCCCAGTTGTGGTAGGGCGAGAGCGTGTCGTAGGGATCCTGGACCGAGACCAGGTAGGGGACCGGGTCGGAGCCCGCCCAGACGTCCTGCACGTTCGCCGTACGGCCGCCCGAGCTGGAGAAGAAGAACGTGTCTGCGACCTCGCTGTCGTAGAGGGCGACCTGGCCGGCGGTCTCGTTGACGGCGGACGTCGTGCTCGGCGCTTCGGCGGCGATCCCGCCGTAGACCTGGCTGCGCGTATCGGAGTAGAGGTCGAAGTCGCCGCGATGGAGGTGGGCGAGCGCGTAGCTGCGGGCTGCCACGGCCTGTGCGGCCAGCGCCTCCGCGGGCCAGCGCTTCGGCATCTCCGACGGGACGACGCCCCAGAGGTACGGCTCGAGGCCGACCACGTTCACGACCTGGAGGCGGCGGCGGGACGACTTCAGGCGGAGCGAGCCGCGGTATGCGCGCCTCCCGAGCGAGACCGGCTCCGCACCCGGCAGGAAGAAGAGCGGTCCCGGGAGCGCTCGGGGACGTTGCGCACCGGCGACCCTCACCTTCAGGTCGGGACCGACCGTGTACGAGCCCGCGGTCATGTCGTGCCGTTTGCCGGCGCCGTCGCGGACGCTGAAGTCAGAGCCCGACGACACGACCACGCGCCTCGCGTTCGGGAGGAGCAGAACGCGCACGCTGTGGCGCTGCGTCTGATCGAGCGTCGTGCCCGGGAAGTAATGGTCGACGATCCTGTCGAAGCCCCAGCCGTGCAGCGCGTACCCGTACGCCCCGTACTGGGCGAGGCCGACGCCGTGGCCCCAGCCGTGACCCGTGACGAACACGACCGGAAGGGGTTGGGAGCGCGGCCTCATGACCGCGTGTGCACGCTTTGCGGCCGTCGAGTGCGAGGCATGCTGAGCCGGGGCGCCGGTCATGAGCCCGAGTGCTGCGAGGACGGTTGCTGCGAGTTTCGTGACCATGGGCTGGACAACGCCTTCGCCGCGGGGGCCACCGCGCGTGGCCGGCCGCGCGCCGGAGGCTCTGAGGGTAGCGCACTCGGTACGCAATTTAGGCACTTCTTTACAGAAAACCCCAACACTCTTTGCGGAAGCTCGATCCTCCGAGGCGAGTGGCCTAGACGGACACATGCCCGCTTTACCAAACGGTGCGATAGACGGCCGCACCGGCTGAGCCGGCACGGCCTCCTTGGTCGGCGTCGCAAGCGAGCGCCTTAGACTGGCGCGCGTGCGGGTTCTCGTCACCGGCGCCGCGGGCTTCATCGGCTCGAACTTCGTTCGCTACTGGCTCGAGCGGCGGCCGGACGACGAGCTCGTCGCCTACGACCTGCTGACCTACGCCGGCGTCCGCGAGAACATCCCGGACGGGGTGCCGTTCGTCCAGGGCGACATCGGCGACTTCGAGCTCGCGGAGCAGACGCTCGCGGAGCACGAGGTCGACGTCGTCGTCAACTTCGCCGCCGAGTCGCACAACAGCCTGGCCGTCCAGGATCCGGGGCTCTTCGCGCGCACGAACGTCCTCGGGACCCAGCTTCTGCTCGAGGCGGCGCGGCGGCACGGGGTGAGCCGCTTCCATCACATCTCAACCTGCGAGGTGTACGGCGACCTGCCGCTCGACGGCGGCGACGCGTTCACCGAGGAGTCGCCGTACCGCCCCCGCACGCCGTACAACGCCTCCAAGGCGGCGGCCGACCACTACGTCCGCTCGTACTTCGAGACCTTCGGGCTGCCGGCGACGATCACCAACTGCTCGAACAACTACGGGCCGTACCAGTTCCCGGAGAAGGTAATCCCGCTTTTCACGACCAACGCGCTCGATGAGCGGCCGCTGCCGCTGTACGCGTCGACGGCGAACCGCCGTGAGTGGCTGCACGTCCTCGACCATTGCCGCGCGATCGAGCTCGTCCTCGACCGGGGCGAGCCGGGCGAGACGTACAACGTCGGCTCGGGGATCGAGCGCTCGATCGAGGACGTCGCAGACGCGGTGCTCGAGCTGACCGGCAAGGACGCCTCGCTGAAGACGATCGTCCCCGACCGGCCTGGCCACGACCGCCGCTACCTGCTCGAGTCGTCGAAGATCCGCGGGCAGCTCGGCTGGGGCGACGAGATCGGCTGGGAGGACGGGCTCGCCGAGACCGTGCGCTGGTACGCCGACCACCGCGACTGGTGGGAGCCGCTCCGCGACCGCGCGCCGGTGGACGAGGCGGCCTGGCGCTAGAGGCGCTGCAAGCACGCGCGCAGGCCCTCGCGCCAGTGCGGGAGGCGCGGGGCGCCGTTGCGCTCGCTGCGGAGGACCGAGTACGCGGGCCGCGGTGCCGGCCGGCCCAGCTCCTCGCTCGAGATCTCGCGCACGCGGCACTCGAGACCGGCCTCCTCGAAGATCGCACGCGCGAGCTCCGCCCAGGAGCACTCGCCCTCTGCAGCGACGTGCCAGACGCCGTGCGGCAGCGCGAGCAGCTCGCGCGTCGCCTCCGCGAGGTGGCCGACGTACGTCGGGCAGCCGACCTGGTCGGCGACGACAGCGACCTCGTCCTGCCGCCGACCGAGCTCGAGCATCGTCCTGACGAAGCTCCTCCCCGTCCAGCCGAAGAGCCACGAACTTCGGACGATCCAGCCGTCCCGCACCTCCCCCTCGCCCTCCAGCTTCGTTCGTCCGTAGACGGAGAGCGGGTTGGGCTCGTCCGACTCGACGTACGGCTCGCGCTTGGATCCGTCGAAGACGTAGTCGCTCGAGAAGTAGACGACGGGCCTGGCGAGCGCGGCGACGTTCCTCGTCCCTTCGACGTTGACCCGTCGAGCCTCGTCAGGATGCTCCTCGGCGCCGTCCACGTCGGTCCAGGCGGCCGCGTGCAGCACTGAGTAACAGTCTGTTACTTGCTCGACGGGACGCGTGACGTCGAGCTGCTCCCGCGTCCGGGCGTCGGCCTCGGGGAAGGCCTCGTGCAGCGCGGCACCGAGCTGGCCGCCCGCACCGGTGATCAGGAGACCGCGTCCCGCTCCGAGAGGATCGGCGATTCCGTGCTCCAGAGGTGCGCCACGCGCGGGTCGTTCCACGGGACCTCGTGCTCGTCGGGGTCGTCGCGGTCGTACTCCTCGGTGACGTGGTAGAGGAGGAGGCAGTCGGTCAGCGCCTCGTAGCCGTGCGCGTGCCTGCCGGGGACGTAGACCGCCGTCGGGTTCTCGTCGCCGATGTCCTCCGAGAACGTCTCGCCGCTCTCGCGGTCGAGCGCGACGACGCGAATCATCCCTTGCAGGCACACGAAAAGGTCGTCCTGGCCGCGCTCGTGGTAGTGCAGCGCGCGGATGACGCCCTGGCGCGAGAAGACGAGATTCGACTGCCGGACCGGCTTCGGCAGCTCCGAGGCGCGCATCAGCTCCATGAGCCAGCCGCGCTCATCCTCGAACCGGCGCAGCGGGATCAGCTCGACGCCGTCGACCATTCCTGATCTTTGTTGACGCCGTGCGCGCGCACGAAGTCGTTCACCTCGTAGTAGGCGTCGATCGACTCGCCCGCGTCGCCCCAGAAGCCGTCGAGGACGTCGTACTCCATCTGCCCTTGCTCGACGTACCAGTTGTTGACGTCCGTGATCTCGAGCTCGCCGCGGCCGGAGGGCTCGAGCGTCGGCAGCACGTCCCAGACCTGCTCGTCGTAGAAGTAGAT
>Ga0137373_10005889_pt1 | contig 13177 bp, 9 predicted proteins | sample SagtaG_5_FD_104912 | JGI IMG/M metagenome (GOLD analysis project Ga0137373, IMG submission 104912) | Vadose zone soil microbial communities from Sagehorn Ranch, Mendocino, California, USA - Sage1_R_80_16 metaG | ecosystem: Environmental > Terrestrial > Soil > Vadose zone | place: USA: California...
CGCACGCGATAGGCGTCACCGGAGCAGACGTGGTATGGGGGGGCCGGCCGGCCACGCTCCACCATCGCCACGTACGCGCGGACCGTGTCGCGAACGTCCGTGATGTCGCGACGCGAGTCGAGGTTGCCCACGCGAAGGATCGGGGCCGATCGCCCCGCTTCGATATCGGCAATCTGCCGCGCGAAGCTGGAGGTCGAATAACTCGGCGCCTGGCGCGGGCCGGCATGGTTGAACGGACGCGCGACGAACACCGGCGCATGCCGGGCGCGCAGCGCGAGCATCTCCTGCGCGAGCTTGCTGACGCCGTACGGGTCAGCCGGTCCGATCGGATCGTCCTCCGCGATCTTGTGCATCGAAGGGCGATAGATCAGTGCAGAGCCCGTCACGAGCACCGGACATCTGAGCCCAGCGTCACGAAGCGCTTCGAGCACGTGATGGGTGCCCAGCGCGTTGACCCGAAGCGCGCGCTCCGGGGCCGTCCACGATTCGCCCACGTGTGCGATCCCTGCGCAGTGGTAAATCACGGAAGGGCGCGTCTCGGCGAGCGCCCGCGTCACAGCCTCGCGATCCAGCAGGTCCACTGACGCCCATCGCACGCGCGGGTCGCGGGAATCCGGAGTTCGCGAACCGCCATGGTGCGCCCAGGCGGCAACCTCCAGCCCGCGCGTCAGCAGTTCGTCGACCAGATGGCTGCCCGCGAAACCGGTAGCGCCCGTGATCAGAGGGGGACCAGGCAAGATCAGGCGCGGCGTCCGCCGTACTGCGCGTCGTAGTAGGCGCGGAATTCCGGGTCGGTGTCCTTGATTGGCCGCCACCACCATTCGTTCTGGCGGTACCAGGCGACGGTTTCGCGCAATCCCGCGTCGAACACGACTTCGGGACGCCATCCGAGCCCCTGCAGCTTCGTCGTGTCGAGCGAGTAGCGGCGATCGTGTCCCGGGCGATCGGTGACGGGCCGGATGAGCGACTCGGGTTTCCCGACGAGCTCGAGGATCCGCCTCGTGAGGTCGACGTTCGTCACATGATTGCCGCCGCCGACGTTGTAGACCTCGCCCGACATACCGGCGACGATCAGAAGATCGATCGCGCGGCAATGATCGAGGACGTGCAGCCAGTCGCGCTCCTGCAGGCCATCGCCGTAGAGCGGCAGCGGAATGTCGTCGATCGCGTTGGTGATGAAGAGCGGGATGACCTTTTCCGGGAAGTGATACGGGCCGTAATTGTTCGACGCGCGCGTGATGATTACGGGCACGCCGTACGTCGCCCAGTAGCTGTAAGCCAGCCGGTCCGCGCCCGCCTTGCTCGCCGAATACGGATTGCGCGGGCGGAGCTCGTCGGTCTCGCGGCTGGATCCTTCGGCGACGCTGCCGTACACCTCGTCGGTCGAGATCTGCACGAAGCGGCGAAGCCGCGGCGCCTCGCGCGCGGCCTCGAGCAGCACGAACGTGCCGTACACATCTGTCGTGATGAACTCGCCCGCGCTCATCAGCGACCGATCGACGTGTGTCTCGGCGGCAAAGTGAATGACGATGTCGGCGTTCTTCACGAGAGGCGCCGCGACGCCGGCATCCGCGACGTCCCCTTTCACGAACGTGTGCCGCGGATGATCGAGCAGCCCGGTGAGGTTCTCCAGGCGTCCCGCGTACGTGAGCTTGTCGAGCGTCGTCACCTGCCAGTCCGCGTGGGCCGCGATCGCGTAGCGGACGAAGTTGGACCCGATGAACCCGGCGCCACCGGTCACGAGGACACTAACCATCTTTTCGTGACCAGTCGTAGGGGAGCGATCCGTGCGGCTCGAGTCGATACTCGTCAGGTTCGTCCCGCTGGTATGGCTCGTTGGGAACGTTCACGACGAGTGATGGCTCCGCGCTGATGCACTTCCACCCGTGATACACGAGGTTCGGAACCTGCACGAGCATCGGGTTGTGCACGCCGATGAAGAACTCGTTGACGGTGCCTTCCGTCGGCGAGCCGACCCGCGTGTCGACGAGCACCAGCTTCACCATGCCCGCGACGCACGCGAAGTTGTCGATCTGCTTCCGGTGATAGTGCCAGCCCTTGACGGCCCCCGGGTAGGTGGCCGAGACGTATACCTGGCCAAACGCCGTGAACAGGTCCGACTCGTCGGCCCTGAGGATTTCCATCAGCCAGCCGCGTTCGTCCGCGATCGCACGGAGGGCCTTGAGCTTGACGCCATCGATCGTCTGCCGCCCGGCGGCGGAATATTTCACGGGTGTCGCCACGTTCACCTCACCAGCGGATGCCGACCTCGGAGTTGTCGCCGAGCATGAAACGGTACGCGGACGGCTTCACGGGCAGGCGATAGATCTTCACGTTTTTGCCGATGAGGCTGTCCTCGATGCGCGTGGCGAGATTGCTGATGCTGCTGCCCTCGAGGACGATGCTGTGCTCGATCTCGGACTCGCGGACTTCCGCGTCGTTCATGATCGAGGTGAACGGCCCGATGTAGGCGTTCACGATCCGCGCGCGTGCGCCGATGATCACCGGACCGCGCACCACCGAGTGTTCGATGACGGCGCCCGCCTCGACGATCACCTTGCCCTCGACGCGCGATTCGGCGTCGACGGCGCCGTCGACGCGCCGCTCGATCCGATCGAGGATCAGCCGGTTCGCCTCCAGCATGTCCTCCAGCTTGCCCGTGTCCTTCCACCAGCCGTCGACGATGTGCGGGCGCACTTCGAGGCCGCGATCGATCAGGTGCTGGATCGCGTCGGTGATCTCCAGCTCGTTGCGGAAGCTCGGCCTGATGGCCTTCACGGCGTCGAACACCGCTGGGGAGAACATGTACACGCCGACGAGCGCAAGATCGCTCTTCGGCTGCTGCGGCTTCTCGACGAGCCTGACGACACGGCCGTCGGCGAGCTCGGCGACGCCGAACATCTGCGGGTCCGGCACGCGCGCGAGGAGAATCTGCGCCGCCGGCTTCTCGCGAACGAATTCCTCGACGAAGTTCGTGATCCCCTTGTTCAACAGGTTGTCGCCCAGGTACATCACGAACGGCGCGTTCCCGATGAACGGCTCGCTGATGAGCACCGCGTGCGCGAGGCCGCGCGGCGCGTCCTGCTCGATGTAGGTGATCGACACGCCCCAGGCGGAGCCGTTGCCAACCGCCGCGCGGATTTCCGCCTGCGTCTCGCCGACGACGATGCCGATGTCGCGAATGCCGGCTGCCGCGAGCGATTCGATGCCGTAAAAGAGGACCGGCTTATTGGCGACCGGCACGAGCTGCTTCGCGCTCGTGTAGGTGAGCGGCCGGAGCCGGGTGCCCTTGCCGCCGCTGAGGATGAGTCCTTTCATCGGTTCTCAGCGGCCCTGGCCGCCGAACGCGCCGAACAGGTTCGAGAAAGTCCCCACTCCCGCGAGCGTGAATGACAGGTTGAAGCGGTGGTCCTGGTTGACGCCGTAACTGACGAAGCTTCCCGACAGGTTATAGGTCTGGTATTCGATGGCCACCCCGCAGCACTGCGAATTGTAATACGCGGTGTAACGCTGCTGCAGGAACTCGTCGCGCTTGAGGTCGTAGTAAAAGGCGTAGCTCCCACCGAGACGATTGCCCGGCTTGCGGACGTTCGCGCTCGCATTCAGGTAGTTCGTCGCCGCCGCCGGGTTGTTGAACCCGAGCACCGTCGGAATGTACCGCCGCTGGGTCCATTCGGCGGTCGTCTGCAGCCACGGATTCACGTTGAAGAAGCCGCTGCCGGCGATGCTGCGCATGGCGTGCGTCTTCGAGTCGAACTCGGTCCGGAACGATCCCTGGATCAGGTCGGTGGGAGCGCCGCGGACCTGCAGCACCAGAGGTCCGAAATGCGAAGGGCTCGTGGTGCCGAACCCGCTCTGCACGAGTTGATCGTACTGCGCGGCTTTCGCCTCGGTGTAGTAATTCTGCGAGAGCGTCGCGCTCAGGACTTCGCGCGACGTCTCCTTCTTCGCATAAAGACGGTTTGACAGCCCGTAGTTGTATCGGGTCACGCCGCCGACGGTGAAGTCCCCGGCCTCGAGCCGAACGATCCGATCGAAGTTGTCGATCGCCGTGGTGTGCTGGATAGTGAGCGTCGGCTCGATGACGTGCTTGAACTTCCGATCCGGCGTGTTGAAGATCCGATTGAAGACCGGACCGGTCAGCCGGCTCTGGAAATCCATGTAAGTGCGGCCGATCCGCTCCGGCACCTGCACCCCCTTATCGAGGCTTTCCGTCCAGTACGTGCCGCGCCATGACATAGACGAATTGACCGTGAAGAACTGCAGCTTCGTGAACGGCACGCGGACCGTCGGGTTGACGTCGAACCGGGTCAGCCCCTGGTCGCTCGTCTTCACCTCATCTTTGGTGATGTTGCGCACCAGCGTCACGTACTCGCCGTTCAGACCGAAATAGATCGGCAGTTTCCGAATCGGGGTTTCGCTTCGAGTGACCGACACGCGCGGCAGCGATCCGCTGGTCTGGAACGAGGTGGCGTTGTTGAAATAGTCATTGCGATCGGCCGTCACGCTCACCGAATACGCGTTCCACGAGCCGCTCAGGTTGCTGCCCAGGCGCCGCGTCCGGTTCGTCGACTGCGTAATGTTCTGGTTGTACCGCTGCTGCGTGACGATGCTGCTGGCGTAGTTCGCATTGCCCCGCGCGCGCCAGTTGAATGGAAGCCGCTGCGTCATGTCGCCGACGAGGGCATAGCTGCGGGTCCCCGGATAATTCACGTCCGAGCCGTTCGCCTGCGCGTACTTCGTCGGGTGCTCGTCCAGGAACGTGAACTGCGAGTTCCCCTGGGATCCTGGCGACAGGATGTACCGGTATTCGCCGCCGATCTGCTGGCCCGTTTTCGAGAACCAGTCGTGCTCGATCGTCGCGTCCTGGCTGCGGCTGATCGCCCAGAAGAACTGGTCCGTGATCGACTGTCCGCGCGTGGCCGTGGACCCGTAGATTGGCATGATGAAGCCGGTCGCCCGGTTGTCGTCCTGGATCGGGTAGTAGAACGCCGGCAGGTAGAACATCGGCACGTTCTTCACCCGCAGCACCGCATTCTTCAGGAGCGCGTAGTCGTCCAGGTTCAGCGTGATGGAATTCGCGCTCATCTGCCAGCGCGGGGTCGGCTGCACGCACGTCGTAAATCCGCCGTGAATGATGCGGTACTTCTTCGGACCGATCTTCTGGAGCTCGTCTCCCCAGAAGAACGCGTCCGGCTCCTGGGTGCCGAAAATGCCGGGATCGGCCGCATCGCGGAGAATCGCGGTCCCCCACGCGTTGTAGAACGTGCCCGTACGCGTCTTCGTGTTGAATTCCATCCGCTCAGCGGAGATCCGGTTCTTCCCCGAGACATATACGACGTTTCCGGTCGCGATGATGCGTCCCTCATCCTGGAAGCTCTCGAGGCGGTCGGCCATCAACTGCAGGTCTTCGCAGTCGACCTGCGCGGGCGCATCAGCGTCCCCCTCGGCAACGACATGGTTCTTTTCGATCTTCGTGACGTGCAGGTTCTGCGTCTGGGAGCCCTTGCACCCCGCAAGCTGGGACTCCTGCGCGCGCGCGGCGGCGGCGCCGGCGAACCAGTCGAGCGCGATGCAGAGAATCAGGATGGAGCTGAAGCGAACCATGAGTCTTCGGTGTGACGCGCGGACCGGGGGTCAGCGAAGAATATCACGCAGGGGGCCTATCAGAAAGATGGAACCGGCCGCGACGACGGGGTTGCCGAAGGCCGCCGCGCGCTCGAGCGCCACGGCCGGATCGTCGATCGCGTCGACCGGCACGTCGCGCGCCATTACCTCGCGCGCCGCCGCCGCGAGCTCGGTCACCGTCGCCGCGCGCGGGGTCTCTGCGGTTGTGCAGACGACGCGTGCGCACAGCGGCGCAAGCGGCGCCAGCATGCCGCGCGTGTCCTTGTCGCGCATCGCGCCGAAGAGCAGCGTCACGTCGCGCCAGCCAATCTCCTGGAGATAAGACGCGAGCGCGCGCGCGCCAGCCGGGTTATGCGCCGCGTCCAGCAGGACCTCGCGTCCACGATGCGACGTCCGCTCCAGCCGCCCCGGCCACGACGCCTTGGTCAGCCCGGCACGGATCGCGTCGTCCGGCACCGCAATCGCCTGATCCCTGAGCTGCTCGAGAAGCGCCACCGCCACTGCCGCGTTGTCGCGCTGATGACGCCCCGCGAGTGCGAGCTCGAGGTGCCCGAAGCCGCGATCGACGAGCAGCTCCGCCGTGACGTGAACGATCGGCGCGCGGCGCAGCGCGCATATTTCATCGATCGCTGCCTGCGCTTCCGGCGGAACCGGCCCGCAGACGAGCGGCACGCCCGCTTTCACGATGCCCGCTTTTTCACGCGCAATCGACGTGAGCGAATTCCCAAGCTGCGCCTGGTGATCGAAATCGATCGACACGATAGCGGTGACGAGCGGCAGAACGACGTTGGTTGCGTCGAGCCGCCCACCGAGTCCAGCTTCGAAGACGGCCATGTCGACATGCGCGTGGCGGAACAACACGAAGGCGGCGGCGGTCGCGCACTCGAAAAACGTGGGAAGCCCGGTCAGCGTTCCGGCCTGCACGAGCGACTCGACGGCGTGCTGCACGCGTGCGAGCGCGTCGCGCAGCGCGGCCGTCGTGACCTCCTGTCCGTCGACGACGAACCGCTCCTCGAGGCGGACGAGGTGCGGCGACGTGTACCGCGCGGTCCGGTGCCCGGCAGCGCGGAGCGCCGTTTCGACCATCACCGTAACCGAGCCCTTCCCGTTGGTGCCGGCGACATGGACGGATCGGAACGCGCGTTCCGGCCGCCCGAGCGCGTCGCAGATCGCGTTGATGTTCTCGAGGCCGAACTTCATCCCCAGCCGCTCGAGGCTGAAGAGAAAGTCGATCGGATCCATTGCGGGTTTACGCGGGTGTGTCGCGCTGAACCGGCGCCGCGGGAGCCGGCAGTCCCGCGCCGCCGAAACGCAGGATCCTGACGACGATGTCTTTCAGCTCGCGGCGGTCCACCACGAGATCGAGCATGCCGTGCTCGAGGAGGAACTCGCTGCGCTGGAAGCCGTCCGGCAGTTTCTGGCGGATGGTCTGCTCGATGACGCGCGGGCCGGCGAAGCCGATGAGCGCTTTCGGCTCCGCGATGTTGACGTCCCCCAGCATCGCGAAGCTCGCCGTGACGCCGCCGGTCGTCGGATCCGTCAGGATGGAAACGTAGGGCAGGCGCTCGCGGTGGAGTCTCGCCAGCGCCGCGCTGATCTTCGCCATCTGCATCAGCGACAGCGCTCCCTCCATCATGCGGGCGCCGCCCGAGCACGAAACGATGATGACCGGCAGCCGCTGCGCGAGCGCGCGCTCGATCGCGCGCGTGATCTTCTCGCCGACCACCACGCCCATGCTGCCGCCGATGAATCCGTACTCCATCGCGGCGACGGCACAGTCGATGCCGCCGATCCGTCCTGTCGCGGTGATGACCGCGTCCTTCAGGCCTGTGCTCTGGATGCTCGTTTCAAGGCGCGTTTTATACGGCTTGGTGTCGGTGAACTGCAACGGGTCGGTCGAGGTCAGGCCGGAGTCGTGCTCCTTCCATTCGCCGTCGAACAACGTGCGCAGCCGCTCGGTCGCGTTCAGGCGGAAATGATGGGTGCACTTCGTGCACACGCTGAGGCTGGCCGCGAGATCCTTGTTATAGATGATCTGTCCGCACGATGGGCATTTCACCCAGAGCCCCTCGGGCACCCGGCTCTTGTCAGCCGGCGCCTCGATCGGCTTGCGGTCCTTCTTGAACCACGCCATCTCTGCACTATACCAATTGTGGATTGGGGATTTGGGATTGCGGGTTTTTCGATTGCGGGTTGTGGATTGAGATTGCTGATTGTTGATTGAGATTGCTGATTTTTGATTGCGATTGCGGGTTGTCGATTGAGATTGCTGATTGTTGATTGAGGCCCCAATCCCCGATCCCCATCGACAACCTAACTCTCCAATCGACAATCTCACTCTGCAATCCACAATCTCACTCTGCAATCCACAATCGACAAATCCGCAGTCCGCAATCATCAGTCCGCAATCATCGGTCCGCAATCAGGTGCGCGGGACGTAGTAGCGCGTGCCCTTGCCCATGGTGCGGAGCTGCTTCTCGAGATCGGCGAGCGCCTCTTCGCCCCATGAGAGATCGAATTGCGAGGTCTCGATCACGAGGAGCGGCGTGGCGTTGTAGTGAAAGAAGAAGTGGTTGTAGGCCTCGTTCAGTTCGCGCACGTAGTCGTCGCCGAGCGAGGGAAGCTCCGGGTTGGCGCGTTCCCGCTCGCGCAGCCGCCGCTTCAGCACGTCGGTCGGCGTCTGCAGGTAAATCACGAGATCCGGCGACGGCATGTCGGCCGCGAGCAGCTCGTAGAGCCGCTGATAGATGAACAGCTCGTTGTCGTCGAGGTTCAGGTACGCGTAAATTTTGTCGCGGTCGAAGAGGTAATCGCAAATCGTGAGCTGGCTGAAGAGGTCGCTCTGCCGCAGCGCGGACTGCTGCCGATGCCGGGAAAGCGTGTAGAAGAGCTGCGTCTGGAAGCCGGCGCCGGGACGCTCCATGTAGAAGTCCGCGAGGAACGGGTTGTCGGTCTCGTCCAGGACGACGGTCGCGTCGAGCCGCGAGCCGAGACGGTCGGCAAGGAGCGATTTGCCGACGCCGGTTGGCCCTTCAATCGCGATGTAGCGAAAACCGAGCGGTGAACTCAAGGACGCGGCAGTATAGCGGAAAGCCCCGGAACGATTGCGATAGCATTGTCGGTCATGCGGATCGAGCGGATGGAGTTGAGGCTGCTGCGCCTGCCGCTCGTCCGGTTCTTCGAGACCAGCTTCGGCCGGATCTACGACCGCACCTTCGTGATCGTCACCGTCGAGGAGAACGGCGCCACGGGAATCGGCGAATGCGTCGCGGATGCGGATCCCTTCTACAGCGCCGAAACGACGCGCACCGCGTGGCACATCATCTCCGCGTTCATCGCGCCGCTCGTGCTGGGCCGCGAGCTCGCACATCCGGCGGACGTGTTCCCGTCGCTTGCGGTGATTCGCGGCCACCCCATGGCGAAGGCGGCCGTCGAGATGGCCGCGTGGGACCTGTTTGCGCGCCAGCAGGGGCGTCCGCTCGCCGAACTGCTCGGCGGGACGCCCGAGCGGATCGCGACCGGCATCGCCTCCGGCGTGTCGATCGGCATCCAGGATTCGCTCGAACAGCTGGTCGAGCGCGTGGCGATCGAGCGCGCCGCGGGCTATCGACGCATCAAGATCAAAATCAAGCCCGGGTGGGATCTCGAGGCGGTCGACGTGATTCGGGCGCGGTTCGGTTCGATTGCGCTCATGGTCGATGCGAACGCCGCCTACGAGCTCGATGACGCGCCGCACCTGTCGCAGCTCGACCGCTACGACCTCATGATGATCGAGCAGCCGCTCGACTACGACGACATTCGCGATCACGCGGCGCTGCAGGCGAAGATCCGCACGCCCATCTGCCTCGACGAGTCGCTGCACACGCCCCGGCAGGCGGAGGAAGCGCTCTCAACCGGCGCCTGCCGCATCATCAATATCAAGCCGGGACGCGTGGGCGGGCACGCGCAATCCATACGGATGCACGACATCGCCGTCGCGCACGGCGCGCCGGTGTGGCACGGCGGCATGTTGGAAAGTGGCATCGGCCGCGCGCACAATATTCATCTGTCGACGCTGCCGGGATTCACCCTGCCGGGCGATGTCGCGGCGAGCCGCCGCTACTTCGCCCCGGACCTCATCGATCCTGAAATCGACGTCAGGCCCGACGGCACGATCGAAGTGCCCAGCGGCCCGGGGATCGGCGTCCACGTCGTGAAGGACCGCGTCGAGAAGGCATCCACCGAACGTCTCGAGCTGAGGGCCACCGCGTAACTCCCATGATTCACACCAGAGCCGTCCGTCGATCGCTCCTTGCCGCCGCGCTGGTCGCCGGGGGCTGCGCGAGTGCGCCCCCCGCGCCGGTCAAACCGCCGACGATTCCGTTCGAGCAGAAGATGACGTGGATGCTCCAGCTGGAGGATCGCCGGCTGCTGCGCGTCGAACCGCCGCCACCGCCGGCTCCGATCGTCGCACCGAAGAAGGGACGGAAGGTGATCGCCGCGCCGCCTCCGCCGCCGCCGATCGATCTGACGAACCTCCTCACCGATTCGGAGCCACGGATCCGTCGCCGTGCGGTGCTCGCAATCGGACGCGCCGGACTACCCGCGGGTATTCAGCCGCTGACAGGCGCGCTGTCGGATGCCGATCCCGACGTGCGCGAGATGGCCGCGTTCGCCCTCGGGCTCATCGGCGACGTGGTCGCTGCCCCGGCCCTCACGAACTCGTTGTCGGATGCGTCGCCGGTCGTTCGCGGCCGTGCCGCGGAGGCACTGGGGCAGATCGACGCAAAAGAGAAGGACCAGGTGCTCGCCGACGCACGACAGCAGGTCGGCGAGGCGATCGGACGGATGGTTGCCGAGTACGCCAGGAGTCCTGCCGTCACATCGATGCAGCCGGATGACGAGAAGTGGCCGGCCGCACCGGAGGCGGACGCGTTCCGGCTCGGCGTCTTCGCGCTCGTGCGGCTGGGAACATACGAGCCGCTTGCGTCCGCTGCGCTTGGTCCGGACGGGCGTCCGGCGACGGCCTGGTGGCCGGTGGCGTACGCGTTCGGCCGCATCGGGGATCGGCGCGCGCAGCCGGTGCTGACGCAGCTGCTCAAAGCCCCAGGCAAGTACTCACCGGCATTCGCCGCGCGCGGTCTGGGTGCCATCAAGGATGCGGCGTCGGCGGACGCGCTCGTCGCGCTGATCAGCACGGCGAATACGCCACAGGAAGTGATCATCTCTGCGGTGCGTGCCCTTGCGGCAATAGGAGACCGCACGGCCGCCACTCCACTCGCGAAGCTCGTGGCCGAGACGGCCGATCCGAATGTGCGGCTCGAAGGCGTGCGCGCGCTCGGCGCGCTCCGCGCGCCGGAAGGGCTTCCCGTCGTCCAGGATCTGCTGACCGATCCCTGGCCGACGCTCCGCGCGGAGGCGCTGCGGTCCGCCGCCGCGATCGACGAGGAGAACTTTCTCCTCGTGCTCTCGGGGATGGATCCCGATCCGCAATGGACCGTGCGCGCGGCGCTTGCCGACGTCCTGGCGACGCTTCCGCCGGACGTGACGCTCGAACGCGTTCGTTCGATGCTGCACGACGACGATCGGCGGGTGGTTCCGTCGGTCCTGAAGGCATTGCAGCGGCTCAAGGCGTCCGACGCCTCCGCGATCGCCCTCGCGCAGCTCAAGGAAGCGGACTTCGTCGTCCGCGCCACCGCCGCGGACGTGATCGGCGCATTGAAACCGCCGGCAGGTCTCGACGCACTGGCGGCGGCGCTGACGCTCGCCGACGGGGACGCGGCGATCGATGCGCGCGCCTCGATCCTCTCCGCCATGGCCCAGTACGGCGGCACCCCGGCGATCGAGGCCGCGAAGGCGGCACTGAAAGACAAGGACTGGGCCGTGCGCGTGCACGCGCTCGATCTTCTCGCGAAGCTCGACCCGGCCAGCGACTACCGCGACGTGATCCGTCCCGCGCCCGGCGCGCCGATCGCGCCGTACGGCGATCCGCAGCTCATCGCCCCGGCGTATTCGCCGCACATCTTCGTCGAAACTGCCAAAGGCACGATTGAGTTCGAGCTGGCCGTCCTGGACGCGCCGCAGACGTCACGCAACTTCATCACCCTCGCGCGGAAGGGCTTCTTCAACGGGCTCCAGATCCATCGGGTCGTGCCGAACTTCGTCATGCAGGACGGCGACCCGCGCGGCGACGGCGAAGGGGGGCCGGGCTACACGATCCGCGACGAGCTGAACGAGCGCCCGTTCCTGAGAGGCACCGTGGGGATGGCGCTATCGTGGAAGGACACGGGCGGCAGCCAGTTCTTCATCGCGCACTCACCGCAGCCGCATCTCGATGCGCGCTACACGGTGTTCGGCCACGTGGTCAACGGCATCGACGTGGTCGATCGGATTCAGCAGGGGGACACCATCACGCGGGTGCGGGTGTGGGACGGGACGACGATGCAGTGAGAGACGAGCGGCGGAAAAATGGACGGGCAATAAAAAAGGGGGCGGCGATCGCCCCCTTTTTCAGCGGGAGAGGCAGCTTACCGCTTCTTGCCGCCCTTCTTCTTCCCGCCCTTGGCTGCTTTCTTGGCCATTGCGCTTCTATCCCCCCCTTCATTCGTGGGATTCCGATCGCGAGGAGCTTTCTCCGCTTCGCAGCGCCGCTGCCTCCTGGCACGCCGGCCTGCCTCCGTCGGCGCTCGTCGCCTCTTTGCTCACTCCCGCGCATGTTGGCGAGGGAGGTTGGCAGCTAAAAAATTGGGGGTGTCATCGATCGACACCCCCAGTCCTCAGGCGGAGCGCTTAGCGCTTCTTGCCGCCCTTTTTCTTTCCGCCCTTAGCAGCCTTCTTCGCCATGATTCCTCCTTGGAACTGGCAGCTCAGCTATTTTTACGACCGACGACTGTTACAACAGGTGGGCTGAGCGAACCACCCTCATACAAGATGTAGATTATGGATGAGAAATTCCAACTGTCAAGCACAAAGTGCACGAAATGTCAAAAAAACGCACGGCCTTTGTGTCGGTCTGTCAGTGCGATGACTGTAGTGCGATCCCATTGAGGAGGGTCGATTGCGGATTGCGGATTTCTCGATCGTGGATTGTCGATTGCGAGTGTCGATTTGGCACTTGCGATTGCAGATTGCGATTCGGATTGCCCGATTGCGGCTTCCAATCGGCAATCGGCAATCTCGATCCGCAATCCCAATCGAAAAATCCGCACCTCACCGATCGACAATCCGCAATCGCGATCGATTGAGGAGGGTCGATTGCGGATTGCGGATTTCTCGATCGTGGAATGTCGATTGAGAGTGTCGATTTGGAACTTGCGATTGCAGATTTGCGATTCGGATTGCCCGATTGCGGCTTCCAATCGGCAACCGGCAATCTCGATCCGCAATCCCCAACCGAAAGATCCGCACTCACCGATCGACAATCCGCAATCGCGATCGATTGAGGAGGGTCGATTGCGGATTGCGGATTTCTCGATCGTGGAATGTCGATTGCGAGTGTCGATTTGGCACTTGCGATTGCAGATTTGCGATTCGGATTGCCCGATTGCGGCTTCCAATCGGCAACCGGCAA
>Ga0137373_10005890_pt1 | contig 13177 bp, 12 predicted proteins | sample SagtaG_5_FD_104912 | JGI IMG/M metagenome (GOLD analysis project Ga0137373, IMG submission 104912) | Vadose zone soil microbial communities from Sagehorn Ranch, Mendocino, California, USA - Sage1_R_80_16 metaG | ecosystem: Environmental > Terrestrial > Soil > Vadose zone | place: USA...
CTCGCTCGGGCCGCAGGCGCTGTTGGTTGGGGCGGGAGGATTCGAACCTCCGAATACGGGAGCCAAAGTCCCGCGCCTTACCGCTTGGCCACGCCCCATCTGGACCCCGGCGCGACCTGACTGACCACCAAGGCCGAAGGCGCGGCCCGCAGACATGTCCGCAAAAGGTTAAGTCTAGCCGGTTTCACGCCCGTTTGGCAACGGGCCGGGCGCGCCGCTCGTACTCGCCGCGGGTCAGTGTGCGCGTCAGAACGGCCCGCGTGCCGCCTCTCGACAGCGGCCGGATGCACCGTTCCGCGGGCGCGCGGGTTCGAAAGAGGCCGAAAACCGCGGATCCGCTGCCCGACATCGCCGCCGCGACCGCCCCTGCGTCCCTGAGCGCCGTTTTCAGCGTCGCGATCTCCGGATGCCGGCGGACGACCGGCGGCTCGAGGTCGTTGATCATCTGAGCGGCGCGCGTCGGCCATGGCACTGGCAGGATCTGGATTTCGCGCGGCTCCTTCAGCCCGGCCGTTCGATCCTCGTCGTACCAGGAGTACGCCTCGCCCGTGGAGACGCCGAACGGCGGCCGCGCAATGACAATCCAGTGCGGTGGAAGATCGACGAGCGGATAGATCTCTTCACCGCGTCCGAGCCCGAGCGCGGTGCCGCCGGAGAGAAAGAACGCGACGTCAGCTCCGATACTCGCGGCCACCTCTCGGAGCAGCGTCACGGGCGCTCCACCCCAGAGCCGCGCCAGCGCGCTCAGTGCCGCAGCCGCATCAGCGCTGCCACCGCCGAGTCCCGCCAGCATCGGGATCACTTTCTGAATCGTGATGACCGCATCCCGCGGCGCGCCGTCATTCCCGAGCGCCTTCCAGAGCGCCGCCGCCGCGCGCCAGACGAGATTGCTCTCGTCGAGCGGGATGCCGGGCGTGCGGCAGTTGAGCGCGAACGGCCCACGGCACTGCACAACCGTGAGCGTGTCGTGCAACTCGATCGTCTGGAACACGGTGCGCAATTCGTGGAACCCGTCCGTACGTGTCCCGAGCACGCGGAGATCGAGGTTGACCTTCGCGTGCGCGCGGGCGACGAGTTTGAGCGGCCGCTTCATGACACTGCGATCTCGCGGAGAGAACGCAAAGGATCGCAGAGACGACGGTGCCTTCGCCACGTGGCGCTTCGCGCGACAGGAGGTCGCGAGATCCACGAACTCTCTGCGCGAGATCCGTCAGATGGCGCTCTCCCCGTTCTCCGCGCGAGATCCGTCTCTGCGCGAGATCCCTCACCGAGCGGGCCCGCGCGCCTCAGTTCTTCAAGCGTGATCGGCGTCGCGTTGCGCGGCACGTCGGCATCGAACACCGCGTTATCGATCGGGCCGTTGATCTCGACCTGCGAAATTCGCAGCCTCAGATCTGCGGGAGCGACGCCCGCGCCCGCGGTGGTGTGGAGGCGCAACGTGGATGGACGTCCGGACGAGAAGTCGGTGTATTCAACCGTCAGCGATTCTCTCCGCGCCGCCGCGACGCGCCATCGTCCTTCAAGCTGTCGCAGGAACACCGTCGTGTCGCCTGCGTCGACGGACGCCCAACCGTTGTCGAACGAACGTCCGTCAGTCGGATCCGTCGCGGCGAGCCCGCAGCCGGACACAACGGCGCGAAGTCGATCGGGATCGAGCGCAATCCCGGTGAGCGCCTCGATGATCGCGGCGGGCGCGGCGGCCGTGAGGACACGCGCATCACGCGTGAGCACGAGCGTCGCGTCACCACCGCGGGAGACGAGGACGAAGAACGGCTTTCCGCCGAAGCTCACGCGCGGGTAGCCCTCGAGCCGCAGCCGGCCGGCGTCTGCAAAACCCGCATCGATGCGCGCCGAAAGCTTCGTCGCGCCTGCGCGCCCCGAGAGAGACAGCGACGCGCTCATCGTCTTGACGGCGCGGCATTCAGCGGTGGATTCAGCGTAGGCGGAGGCGAAGCCGGGGAATGGCAATCCAGCGCCCGTCGGCAGCGTCACGCGCGGCGGGCCGCCGCAGGACGCCGCAAACAGCAACAGGTAGGCCGGGCTCTTGAGACCGCGGGCCCACAGGGACCGCCGGCTATCGTTTGACGCGGGCACGCGCGTCGCGCACTTTCTTCTCGACCTTCGATCGATCGATGGATTCGCCGTCGCCCGCAAGCGATCGGTCCCACGCCGCGACGGCGTCCGCGTAGCGCTGTTGCTTGAAGCGCAGATCGCCCAGGTGGTCCTGCACGGTCGAACTCGACGGCAGCTGTTCGGCGGCCTGCGTCAGCGGCGAATCGGCGAGGTCGATCCGGCCTTGCTGAAAATACGCCCAGCCGAGGCTGTCCAGGAAGGACGGGTTGCCGGGCTCGACTTTCAGCGCGCGCTGCAGCAGGTCAACGGCTTCGTCGAGGCGCTGCCCGTGATCGGCGAGCAGGTAACCGAGTGAGTTCAGCGCGTTGGCGTCGAGCGGATCCTTTGACAGCAGATCGCGCAACGCGCGTTCGGCATCCGGCAGGCGGCCCGCCTTTTCGAGAAGTCCTGCGTACTCGTACACCAGCGGCCCGTCCTGTGGCGCGCGCTTGATCAGGTCCTGGAGCGCGGTAATCGCTTCGGCGGTGCGGCCCCTGTCCTGCAGCAGCTGCGCATTGAGATAGGCGGCGCGCGGATCGTCGGGGTACGCGGCCTTCAGCTGCTGCGCGGTCGCGGCGGCGGCGTCGAAGTCCTTCGACTGACGCTGCGCCTGCGTCAGCATGTAGAGGACGCCCGCATCCGGCGGCGTCTTCTTCTTGACCGCCTGTTCGAGGAGCGTGCGCGCCTCGGCGGCCTTTCCCGCGTTGATGAGCGCCGCGGCCTGCTTCGGGATCACGTCGATGCGCGCGTTGGCGGCGGCGGCGCGTGCATAGGCGTCCGCGGCGTCCTTGTAACGGCGCTGCTGCTCGTACAACTCCGCGAGATGCACCTGCCCGCGGGCAAACGTCGGGTTGGCTTCGACCGCGCCTTCCAGCGTTTCGATCGCGTCCGGCATGTGCCCCGATGCTTCCTGCGCGCCGGAGAGCAGCATCGCGGCCTCCGGATACTCCGGTTGATCGTCGACGACGCGCTGAAGAGCGCTGATGGCCTTGTCGTAATCGCGCGTCAGGAGATACAGCCGCCCGAGCATCAGCTCGAGGTTCACGTCAAGGCCGCTCTCGCGGCGGCTTTTCTCGAGCGCGGCAATCGCCTTCGCCGGATACTGCGCGGGATCGTCGCCGGGGCGGAACGGGCGGCGCTGCTCGCTGAGCGCGGCATAGATCGATCCGAACACGCGGTTGGCTTCACGGTTCGCGGGATCGCGCTGCAGCGCCGCGTCGGCGGCCTCGAGCGCCTCGCGCGCGCGGTCCTGGCGCGCGTAGAGCGCCGCGAGCTCCGCCCGGAGCTCTGCCGACGCCGGTTCGATTTCGATCGCCTTCTTGTGGGCGGCAATCGCGTCCGCGATCTTGTCCGCATCCTCGAGGTGGCGGCCGAGCATGAAGTAATACGTCGCCGGCGCCTCCGCGACCGGAGCGGACGGCCCCTGGGGCGCCTGTGCGGCGGCGGCAGCGGCGCTGAACAGCATGAGCGTGATCGCGGGCAAAATAGAGCGCATCTGACGACTATAATGACGGGAAAGCGTCAAATGATGAATGATTAATGCTGAAGGCTGAATGGTGAAGGCTCAATGCTCAATGCTGAATGCTGAATGCTGAAGGCTGAAGGCTGAAGGCTGAATGCTGAATGCTGAATGCTGAATGACTAATGCTGAAGGCTGAATTGTGAATGCTCAAGGTTTAGATTAGAGCTTTCCGCATTGAATATTCAACATCATCGTCCACGATTCAGCAGCAGCATTCAACATTCGCCATTCAACATTCATTCAGCATTCAGCATTCAGCATTCAGCATTGACGATGGAGCGCATATGGCGATCGACCCGGAACTGCTCGAGATTCTCGCGTGCCCGAACTGCAAGACCAAGGTCGAGCTCGTGAAGAACGGCACCGCGCTCAAGTGCGGCCAGTGCAAGCGCGTCTACCCGATCAGGGACGACATCCCGGTGATGCTGCTCGACGAGGCGACGGTGGAACAGTAGCGAGTCGCGGTTCGCGGTTCGCGGTTCGCGATTCGTGAAAATCTTACTCATACGCCTTCGGCTCATCGGCGACGTCGTCTTCACGACGCCGATCCCGCGGGCACTGAAACGGGTGTTTCCGGATTCGCATCTCACGTATCTGGTGGAGCCGGCGGCGGCGGCGGTCGTCGCAGGCAACCCGAACCTCGATGAGGTGATCGTCGCGCCGAGGCCGCGCGGGGTGGCGCGGATCGCAACCGACCTGCGGCTCGCACGGCGGCTGCGGCGCGCGCGGTACGACCTCGTCATCGATCTGCACGGCGGTCCGCGCAGCGCGTGGCTGGCGCTCGCAACGGGCGCGCGGGAACGAATCGGCTACGCGATCGCGGGGCGGACATGGATGTACACGAAAGCAGTGCCCCGCCCGCGGGGGCTGCGGCCGCGCCACTCGGTCGTGAACCAGTGGGACCTGCTCGAGGCGATTGACGGCTGGCCCGCGGGGGGACCGGACGCGGCGCGCGACAGCGTGGAGATGGCGCGCGATGCCGCCGCCGACGCGCGAATCGCGGCACGGCTCGACGCGGCCGGGATTACGGCGGGGCACGAGCTCGTCGTTGCCCACGTCAGCGCCGGCAACCCGTTCAGGCGATGGCCGGAACCGGCATTTTCGACGCTCGTCACCGGGCTCGCGATGGCGTCGCCGATGCGGCGGATCATCCTGAGCTCGGGGCCATCGGACCGTGAGGCGGCCACCCGCATCGCCGCCGCGGCGAGACAGGCGCTCGGGCCGGCCGCCGATCGCGTGGTGGATTTCGGAGAGTTCGACCTCGCCGAGCTGCGCGCGCTCGTCGAACGCAGCCGGCTGTTCGTCGGAGGAGATACGGGGCCGCTGCATATCGCGGCGACCACGGCGACGCCGATAGTGGGAATATATGGACCGACCGAGGCCGTCCGCTCCGCGCCGTGGCGCGACCCGCGTTTTGCGGCCGAATCGGTCGAGGTCGCGGGGCTGCCGTGCCGTCCGTGCGATCAGCGGGTGTGTACGCCTGGCGATTTTCGATGTCTAACTACGTTGAAGCCCGAAGAGGTCCTTTCGGCGGCGGAACGCGCGATCAGAACGCGCCCCTGACCGTTGCAGGGAACCCGAGCGCCGGCCTCGAGCGCGCCGCGTACTACGCCGTACTGGCGTTTGTCGCCGCGCTCCCCTTCTCCATTTTTGCCTCCCAGATTTTCCTGACCATCGGCGGCGTCCTGTGGCTGACGGTGATCATCCACGGGCACGAACGCTTCGACGTGCCACGGATGTTCTGGCCGCTCGCCGCCTACGCGGGGGCGACGCTCGTGGCGGCGGTGTTTTCCGTCGATGCGAGAACCAGCCTGATCGACTGCAAACAGCTGCTGCTCTTTTTCATCGTGCCGATCGGCTACCGCGTCCTCTCCGGGCGCCGGGCGCTGACCGCGATCGACGTGATCATCACCGCGGGGGCGATCAGCGCGGTAATCGGCCTGGTGCAGTTCGGCATCCTGCAGTTCGATCACCTCGGCCAGCGCCCGCGTGGATCGCTCGGGATGTACATGACGTATTCGGGGCAGCTGATGCTCGTCGCGTGCACGGCGACGGCGCGCATCCTGTTCCGAAAGGACGATCGGCTGTGGACGGCCCTCGTCATGCCGGCGCTCGTGGCGGCGCTCGCGGCCACGCTCACGCGCAACGTCTGGATCGGCGCCTGCGCAGGCATCGGGCTGCTCTTCCTGATCCGCGACTTCCGGCTCGTCGCGCTGATCCCCGTCATCGCGGCGTTGTTCCTGGCGTTTGCTCCTCCGCAGCTGACCGAGCGCTTCTACTCGTCGTTCCGCGTGAAGAGCGTCAGGCACGACAGCGCGGCGACCGAAGCGAGCGTGCTGTCGAACCGGGACCGTCTCGCGATGATCCGATCGGGGCTGCGCATCATCAAGGACAATCCGCTCATCGGGGTGGGACCCGACATGGTCGTCCGGGTGTATCCGCATTATCGCGACCCGCAGGCCGTCCAGCAGCTGAACTCGCATCTCCACAACGTGCCGCTGCAGATTGCCGCGGAGCGCGGGATCCCGGCGCTCATGGTGTGGCTGTGGTTCGTCTTCACGCTGCTGCGCGATTTCTTCAAGGCGCGGCACACGACGCGCGTCCCCTCGGTCGTGACCGCAGCGCTCGCCTGCACGGTCGCCATGCTTGCCGCCGGGATGTTCGAATACAACTTCGGCGACTCCGAGGTGCTGATGCTGTTCCTCGTGCTGGTGACGCTGCCCTACGCGGCCGAGCGGGCCCCCTCGGACGCGGCGCCGCCGCTCTCATGACGGCGCCGGTCGATCTCCCCTCGCGCCTGGCGGGGCGCACGGTCCTCATCATCGGCGACGTGATGCTCGATCACTTCGTCATCGGCCGCGTCGACCGGATCTCGCCCGAAGCTCCCGTGCCCGTCGTCTGCTTCGACCACGAGGAGTATCGCCTCGGCGGCGCCGCGAACGTCGCGCACAACGCGGCAGCGCTCGGCGGACGCGTCGAGATCATCGGCCTCGTCGGCCATGACGCCGCCGCCGACACGCTGCGCGGCGACCTCGCACATGCCGCGATCGGCTCGTCCGGCATCGTCACCGATCCCGCGCGCTGCACGACGCGCAAACTGCGTGTCGTCACCACGCGGAACCAGCAGGTCGCGCGCGTGGATTACGAACAGGACGCCGAGGTCAGCGGCGACGTCGAGGCCGCGCTGATCGGCCGGATCGAACGGCTGGCCGGGTCCACAGATGCGATTCTCGTGTCGGATTACATCAAAGGCGTGATCTCGCGCGGCGTCGCGAGCGCCGCGATCGCGGCGGCGAGGAAACACGGGATCCCGCTGCTCGTGGACCCGAAGGTGCCGCATATCGATTACTACGCCGGCGCCACAGTCATCACGCCCAACCACCACGAGGCGGAGGCGGTCACCCACATGCGCATTCGCACCGCCGCCGAGGCGCTGGCCGCAGCGGCCCGCTTCCGCGAGCGCGCGTGCTGCGAGAGCGTGCTGATCACGCGCGGCGAGCACGGCATGACGCTGCTCGGGCCGGAGGGTGAAGCGGAGCTCCCCGCCGAGGCCCGTGAGGTGTCGGATGTCACCGGCGCCGGCGACACCGTCATCGCGACGATGACGCTCGCGCTCGCCGCCGGCGCGTCGCTCGTCGACGCCGCGAAGCTCGCGAACCGGGCCGCGGGGATCGTCGTCGGGAAGTTCGGGCCTGCGACTGTGTCGGCGAGCGAACTGACCGGCAGCTAGCCTCTTTCAACGGCTCTCGTAGGGCGGCCCTTTATGGGCCGCCACTGTGCCGGGGCATAAAGCCCCGGCCTACGCTATTGATCAGCCGACTGCTCGACTGCGTACAACGGTTCGTTATGAGCAGGACCTCGGGTAAGGGGTCCCGCGCAAGCACCGCTTTGAGTTTGATGTTGACGGTCGGTCTCCGATCCAGCACGCACGTTCCCGGCAGATCACCCGCGAGCTCTTGGTAGTCAGACGCAGACAGCACGGCGTAGACGCGCTGCTCTCCGCGCATCAGCGACAGAAACTTCTCCCGATCGAGCAGGATCTCGATGTGCCTTCCCAGGTAGTACACCATGCTGGGAAGCGCGACCTTGTAGTGCGCGACGACGTCACCCTCGACGATGCGCGCGTTGATCGCGGCGCTGATCGGGGGGACGGGCTTGTAGCGCTCGAAGCTCGGGAGCACGCGAATCACGAACGCCCAGTTCAGGGTGACGAGCGACACGAGCACGACGACCAGCGCGGAGCGTGCGCGGTTGAACACGGCGAGCGCCAGCGCCAGCGCACCGCCCACGGCGGCAACGGCGCCGACGAACGCCGCGCCGTGGAGCGCGTACACCTTCCCCACCGTTTCGAAGATGTAGAACGTCCCCGCACCGGCGACGGCGAGGAGCAGCCCGATCAGCGCAGCTGTCGCGCGCGGCAATGCGGGCCGGACGGGCCGGCCGTCGGCATCGCGCCGCGCGATGAACAAGCCGGCGAGCGCGGCGACGGCCGGCACGATCGGGAAGATGTAGAGATCCTGCTTCGCGGCGGAGAACGTGAAGAAGAGGACGATGACGAGGATCCAGAGCCACAGTAGCGTGCGGATCCGGAAGCCGGAATCTGGCCGGCCATGACCGGCCCCACGCAGAACGCGCCGATCCGCGAACCACAGACCGGCGGCGCCGAAGAGACACAGCGACCAGGGGAACGAATCGCTGAAGACAACCGGCAGATAGAACGACAATCCCCGCCGCTGCTCCACACCGAGTCCTTCGGTGTACCGCGCAATGTTTTCGCCGACGATAAACGACGTGATGTAGGTCCAGCCGTAGCGGTGGTACAGCGCCGCATACCAGGGAACGACGATCGCGAGGACGACGACGATGCCGGCCGGGATCATCATCCTGGTGATGCGCTTCAGCTCGCCGTGCAGCACGAGGTAAATCGCAAACACGAGCGCGGGCAGCGCCGCGGCAACCGGCCCCTTCGTGAGGACTCCGAGCCCGACGCTCGCGTACATCGCCAGCAGAAACGGGCGACGCCGCTCGGGATAGCGCTCCGCCAGCGCGAAGAATAGCAGCGTGAGCCCCATGAACATCGAGATGTAGATGTCGATGAAGATGCGACGGCCGAACATCATCAGGCGCGGCGCAACGGCGAGGCCCGCGGCCGCCCAGAGCGCCGCGTCCAGCCCCGCGCCAGGATCGCGAGCGCCCGGCGGATCGCTGCCGGCGCGCGCCAGCAGGAACGCCGTGAGGATGATCGTCACCGCACCGAGCGCGATCGGGATCCGCTGCACGCCGACCGACACGCCGAGCGCCTTGTAGAACGCCGCAACGATCCAGTAGCTCAGGACCGGCTTGTTGAGGCGCGGCTGGTAATTGAACGTCGGGCTGATGAAATCGCCGCGCTGCAGCATCTCGCGCGGTGTCTCGACGTAGAACGCTTCGTTCGCATCCCAGATCGACGACCCGCCGAGATCGACGAAATACGGAAGGACGGCGGCCGCCAGGAGCACGAACAACGCCAGACGCCGTTTCGAATCACTAATCACTAATTACGAATCCCTAATCCCTGATCGCTGAATCCCTAATCGTTGAATCCTGAATCCTGAATCCTTGAATCCTGAATCCTTGAATCCTGAATCCTTGAATCGCGAATCGCGAATCGCGAATCGCGAATCGCGAATCGCGAACCGCGAACCGCGAGCCGCGGCAGCGTCAGTGCCTGAAGTGACGGCGGCCGGTGAAGGCCATCGCCAGCCCGTGTTCGTCAGCGGCGGCAATGACTTCCGCATCGCGGACGGACCCTCCCGGCTGCACGACAGCCGTGGCGCCGGCGGCGGCGAGCGCGTCGAGCCCGTCGCGGAACGGGAAGAACGCATCCGAGGCGACGACGCTTCCGGTCAGCGGCCCGCCCGCCTTCATGACCGCGACCTTCACCGCATCGACGCGGCTCATCTGCCCCGCACCGACCGCGAGGGTGCGATCCGCGCCGGTGAAGATGATCGTGTTCGACTTCACGTGCGCGCAGACGCGCCAGGCGAACCGCAGCGCGGTCCATTCCTCGGCCGTCGGCTGGCGCTTTGTCACCACTTTCGGGAAATCGCCGGACGGCCATTCATCGTTAGCCTCAGTTACGCGATCGGGATCCTGCACCAGCATGCCGCCCAGAAACGAACGCATCTCCTGCGGGTCCCGTCCCTGGAGTGGCTCGAAGACCTTCGTGAAGTCGGTTGTAACCACGCGCACGTTCTGCTTGGCCGCGAGCACCGCGCGCGCGTCATCGTCGATTGACGGCGCAATCACCGCCTCGATGAACGTGGACGTCAGCGCCTTGGCGGTCGCCGCATCGAGCGGCCGGTTCAGTCCGACGATTCCGCCAAATGCCGACAACGCATCCGCGTCTCGTGCGCGCACATATGCGGCGTCGAGCGTCGCTCCCGTCGCGACGCCGCACGGGTTCGTGTGTTTGATCACGACCGCCGCGGGCTCGGTGAACTCGAGTGAGATCCGGAGCGCCGCATCGAGGTCGAGCAGGTTCGTATAGGAAAGCTCTTTGCCCTGGTGCACCTGCCACGCGCGCTCCGACTCGGGCGGAAACTGGATCCACGCCGCGTTCTGATGCGGATTCTCGCCGTAACGCAGCGGCCGCGGACCACCGTGTGCCGCCTGGGTCGGACGCTTCGCGGCGCGCCGCGTCAGGGCGCCCCCGGCCACGTCCACGTGCGCCATCGTCATCGCGATCATGCCGTCGTACTGGCCGGTGTGCATGAACGCCTTCTTCATCAGCTCGAAGCGGAACTCGATCGAGGGACCGCCGGGACGCGCGAGCTCCTCGATCACCTTTGGATAATCCTCGGGATGCACCACGACCAGCACGTCGCGGAAATTCTTTGCGGCCGCGCGCAGCAGGCTGGGGCCGCCGATGTCGATCTCCTCGACGAGCGCATCGAACGGCGTCTCCGGATTGTCCGCCGCCTTGCCGAACGGATACAGGTTGACGACGACGAGATCGATCGGCGTGATGCCCTGCGACCGAATCGCCTCGAGATCGTCCGGCCGGTTCCGCCTGGCGAGGATTCCGCCGAACATCGCTGGGTGCAGCGTCTTCACGCGCCCGTCCATCATCTCGGGGAAGCCGGTGACGTCGGAGACGTTGACGACCGGAATGCCCGCAGCGGCAATTGCCTTCGCGGTCCCGCCGGTGGAAACGAGCTCGACGTGCAAGGCGGATAACCCTCTCGCAAGCTCAACAAGTCCTGTCTTGTCCGAAACACTCAGAATCGCACGCATATTTCCTGATTTTCTTGACACATGCCGCCCATGCCGCTACTATGGCGCCGACGCTGTGGAGTCAGCGTCGTAAGCCGAGGCCGCGCACTCGCGGTCTTTTTTTATGTCCGGGGCGTGACTTGTCGGGTCCCGGGCAGGTATCACGGCGGCGTCCCGACGCCGCGCCATTGCAAGGCAGGAAAAGTACGATGCGTATCACAGGCAAGGTCAAGTGGTTCAACAACGCCAAGGGTTACGGATTTATCGAGCGCGAAGGTGGCAGCGACGTGTTCGTCCACTTCTCGGCGGTCCAGGGCAACGGATTCCGGACGCTCGAGGAGGGCCAGGCGGTCGAGTTCGAGATCGTTGATGGGCCGAAGGGCCCGCAGGCCGGCAACGTCACCAAACCGAACTAAATCCCCCGAGCGGGGCCGGGAGCGCTTCGGCGCTCCCGGTCTCCGGTCGTTACCCTTTCCCGCCTTTCAACCCCCGCACCGTAAAGGTCACTTTTCCATCTTTCACCGCGACGCGGAACGCCACTTCGGGGCTTCCTGTCTCGCGAAGCTTTCCGACCTGGTCTTTCACGAGCGCCGCAAAGCGGTGAAACGGCACCACGTCGTCGCCGATCTCCCGCCGCGCGTCCATCAGCGTGTCGTAGAGCGAGTGGAGCTTGTCCATCTCGCGCATCGGGTCCTTGAACGCGGTGACGTAGAGCACCTTGCTTTCCGGCGTTTCCGGTTTTTTCGGCTTCCCGCCTTTCGGCAGCGGCTGGAAGAACGGCCCGGGACGTCCTTCTTCGCGCGCGCGCTGACCGCGGTCCCAGAGATCGATGAAGGTCTGGAAGCGCGCCTGCAGCGTGCCGAAGCGAAAACGCTCCGCCGAGGTCTCGATGCGGCCGCGGTCCCACCGCTTCACGAGCGCTTCGACACGCGCGCGCGTCTCCCACGGCGGCCGCGGCGCGCGGCCGGAGAAGAACATGTTGTATTCCGCTTCCAGCTTCTTGAGCTCGGACTCGAGCGTCATCAAGTCGCGATGAATCTCGGATGGGTCGGGCATTATGCGCTCGGCAGGGCGGGTCTTAAGACCCGGCCCTGCACAATTCATCGAATCAGAAACCACAGTAACGGCAGCCACAACTCGCGCGCATAGGGGACAGGGCGATCGTCGATCAGCACCTCGGTCGCGTCGTAGCGGCCGACGACCTCGAACAGGTCGCGCAGCTTGACGACCTCCTCCGGATAGAACCGCGCGCGGTGACGGAGCGTCGCGCCGGCGGTGATTTCCTTGTACTCGGAGGCCGCGCGCGCCATCTCGATTGCGCGCGCGTAATCCGGACCATCGAACCGCGGGAAATCGAGCGACACGGAGAACGGGAGCTTCGGCGTGCCGAACAGCGCCTCGGAGAGCTCGGGGTTGAGCGCCGCGAGCTCCTCTTCCGTCGGCTGCTCGGGCAGATCGACGTACGGCCAGAAGCGTTCGATCGGGCGGTAGTCGGGCACCGGCACGGCTGGCGGCGTGTTGTCCGCTGGATCGAATGGCTTCATGGTCAGGAAAACGGAATATTATCGCACCCTCAGGCGCCATGCGATCGATTCCGTCCATCGAACAATTACGTCAGCGGCGTGCCATTCTGGAACTCGAGCCGCGATACGGGCGTGCCGCGATCGTCGAGGCGCTTCGCGCCGAGGCCGCCGTGCTGCGGAGCGCGCCGGGGGCCGGAGTGGAGGACGTCGCCGGAGCCATCGAGCGTGCGGCGATCGAACGGCTCGCGACGAGCACGGCCCCGTCGCTCCGGCGCGTGATCAACGCAACCGGCGTCATCATTCACACGAACCTCGGGCGCGCCCCGCTCGCGCGGGTCGCGGCGGAACGTGCCGCGGCGCTCGCGGTGGGATACACGAACCTCGAGTACGATGTTTCACGCGGCGCGCGCGGAAAGCGTGACGTGCACGCGGAGCGGCTGCTGTGCCGCCTGACGGGCGCCGACGCGGCCGTAGTGGTCAACAACAATGCGGCCGCAACGCTGCTCGTGCTCGCGGCGCTCGCGGCCGGGCGCGAGGTGATTATCTCGCGCGGGGAGCTCGTCGAAATCGGTGGCGGCTTCCGCGTGCCCGACGTCCTCGCGCAATCGGGAGCGGTGCTCCGCGAGGTGGGCACCACGAATCGGACGCGCGCGGCGGACTACGCGGCGGCGATCTCGGACCGCACCGCGCTCATCGTGCGCGTGCACCCGTCCAATTTCCGGATCGAGGGGTTCACAGAACGACCGCCACTCGAAGAGCGCGTTGC
>Ga0137373_10005891_pt1 | contig 13177 bp, 14 predicted proteins | sample SagtaG_5_FD_104912 | JGI IMG/M metagenome (GOLD analysis project Ga0137373, IMG submission 104912) | Vadose zone soil microbial communities from Sagehorn Ranch, Mendocino, California, USA - Sage1_R_80_16 metaG | ecosystem: Environmental > Terrestrial > Soil > Vadose zone | place: USA...
CTCCTGGCCCGCGAGGTCCAGGGACCGGGCCCATCGAGGCTGAGTGGCCAGGGGGCTCTGCCGATGATCGAAGAAGATAGAAATCCGGGAAAAATGATGGGGAGCATCGGCTCCGAGTTTGCTACGTCTCCTGACGTGACTCGCCATCCCGGACAGGAGGGAGCCGATGCCCGAGGAGATCGTAACACGCATTCTGCGCCTGCCCGGCTATGGGATCTATGGCTGGGAAGCAGACGAAGCTGCCAACACGCTCACCCTCTCGATCCGGCAGACCGCCCAGGAGCCCTACTACGTCTGTGGGGGCTGCGGGATCTCGGTCCGCGAGATCCACAGCTGGACGGAGCGGCGGCTCCGGGATCTGCCGTGGGGGACCTGGACGGTGTGGCTGCGGGTGGAGGTGCATCGCGTGCGCTGTCGCCGCTGTGGGGTGCGGACCGAGCGGTTGCCCTTCGTGGAGGGGAAGGCCCACTACACGGCGCGGCTGGAGGCGGCCGTGGCCCAGGACTGTGAGGCGGCGCCGGTGCATCGCGTCGCCGCCCAGCGGGGCCTGCCGCCGGAGACGGTCCGGCGCATGGACAAGCGTGTGCTGCGGCGCTGGGCCGCCGCCCGCCCCCGCACGCCGCTGCACTATCTCGGGGTGGACGAGATCTTCCTGGGCAAGACGGTCAAGTTCCTGACCGTGGTCAGTGACCTGGAGACCGGGGAGCCGCTCTGGATGGGGCTCGAGCGCAAGCAGGAGACCCTGGACCGATTCTTCGCTGACGCCTTGCCCCCGGCCCGGCGCCGGGCGGTCCGCGCCGTCTGCGTGGATATGTGGGAGCCGTTCCGGCTCAGCCTGCAGGCGCATCTGCCCCACGCGCGGATCGTCTACGACAAGTTCCACGTCTTGCGCCATGCCAGTGAGGCCCTGGATGAAACCCGCCGCGCCGAGTTCTTCCGCCAGGGGGCCGAGGCCCGCGGGCTCATCCGCGGCAAGCGCTGGCTGCTGCTGCGCCGTTGGGCAAATCTGGACGGGGAGGAACGCGAAACCCTCCGCGGCCTGTTCGCTCTCAACCGTCGCCTGGCCAAGGCCTACCTGCTCAAGGAGCAACTCGCCCAACTCTGGAGCTACACCTACGAGGCAGCGGCCCAGCGCTTCCTCACCAACTGGTTGCTGGCCCTCCGCTGGCAGCGGTTGCCGGCCTTTCAAAAGCTGGGCGCCCTGTTGATGCGCCATCTGACCGGCCTCTTGAACTACTGTCACGAGAAGGTCCCCTTCGGGAAAGTCGAAGCGATCAACGGCAACATCCGGGCGATGCTCCGGCGCGGTCGGGGTTACCGTGATCACGAGTACCTCCTGCTCAAAGTCCGGAAGGCCACCGCGACGCGCCGTCTCCGTCGGACCGCATGAATACAGGACCCGCTACACATTTTGGTGAAGAGCGCGTTATAGATGTAGCCGGCGACCATCGGCCGGCCGCCCCGGGTCTGGCTCGCGTCCCACTCGAGCCGGAGCCGGGGATCGATGCCCGAGGGAGTGGTCACCGCCGCGGCCGGCGGCCCGGCCAAGTTGAGGACCAGGACCGCGATCAGCAGGACGAACCTTCTTCCGGTCATTTTCCGCCTCCCGTCAGGTGATCTGCGCGGGGCTGTCGAGGCCCCCTCTGATCGTCTTTGATGCCGCGGGAGGGGCGAGCGATTCCCCGCGGCGCGCCGGTCAGCCGGAGTCCCGGGCGGGCGACACCGCGGGCTCGGGCGGGACCACGCGCGCGCCGATCCGCCGCGCGTGGCGGGTGACCTCGCGCAGGTAGTCGAGCATGGCGAGATAGGCACTGGAGGCCTTCGGCATGCAGACGCCCTCGATCAGCCGCTCCTCGTGGGCCCGGGCGAACTCGGAGGCCTGGTCCTGGAAGCGCATGCTCTCGAGCTCGACGTGGCGCGCCAGGACGTGATTTCCGGTGAGCGTCAGGTCGCGGGCGCACTCGAGGAGGTCAGCGGCATGGGCGAAGAGCTGGTTGATTTCGCGCAGGCCCCGGTCGGTGAAGACTGTGGCCTCGGCGTCCATGCCGCGCAGGCATCGGATCAACCCCTCGATAACGTCAGCCACGCGCTCGAGGTGCGAGGGGACGAAGCGCAGCCCCTCGCGTTCCGGCTGGGCGACCAGGAGGCGCTCGGTAAGGTCCTTCTCGCGCTTGTGGATGTCGCGTCCGAGGGCCGCGGCCTTGTCGAGTGCCGCGGGATCGTGGCGCCTGAAGCTCGCCCAGGTGAGCGACAGCATTTCGAGAGCGTCCTGAAACATCGAGACGAGTGGATCGCCGGCGCTCGGGGACATGGCCTGCCTCCTTCGCCCCTTGGCGGCCGGCGTTCACCGAGGGCGTGCGACGAAACTCAGACCGACGACCGGCTGACCCGATCGTAGCGCGGGGCCGACTCCCCGGCAAGGGAGGGCGGGAAGCCCCCCTCCCAGTTATCTGCCAGGCGTCCAGTATGGTTGACTCAGGGCGACCGAATCGCTTAGCATCGCCCTAGCAAGCCGGAGGGAAGTGGGTCTCCGGTCCGCTCGCCGACCAGAGGAGCCAGATGGCCGACACGCCGGTAACCTTGTTCGAGCACCTGGCGACCCAGCAGGTCCTTCTCCCGTCCGAGCACGCCTCGGTAGCCGCGGTCGTGGGCCGGATCGGCCGGGTAGCCGCCGTCATCGCTCGGGAGCTGTCGCACGCCGCCCTCCGCGACCGCTTGGGCTATGTGGGCGGAGTCAACGTCAGCGGCGATGAGGTCAAGAAGCTCGACGTCTGGGGGCACGAGACCATGCTGGCCGGGCTCCGAGCCACCGGTGCCTGCGCGGCCTTCATCTCCGAGGAGTCTCAGGACCCCGTGGAGATCCGGGAAGTCGGAGGCACCCGTGGCATCATCGTCTGCTTCGACCCTGTGGATGGCTCATCGAACCTGGATGTCAACGGGTCCGTCGGCACCATCTTCTCTCTCCGCCCGAGCCGGGGACGAATCCCGGCGGCCCCGGCGGCTCTCGGGCCCGGCACGGAGCAGATCGCCGCGGGGTACGTGATGTACGGTCCCGCGACGACGTTCGTCTACACCGTGGGGCAGGGGACCCATGGCTTCACGCTCAACCCGGAAACGGGCGAGTTCCTCCAGACGCACCCGAACATCCGCATCCCGCGGCGCGGGAAGGTCTACAGCATCAACGAGGGCAACTTCTGCTCATGGCATCCGGGCCAGCGCGCCTTCATCGAGTACCTCCGCACACCGGACAAGGCCACCGGCCGCCCATACTCGCTGCGCTACTCGGGCGCCATGGTCGCCGACGTCCATCGCATCCTGCTCGACGGGGGCCTGTTCATGTATCCGGCCGACTTCTCCGATCCCGCCAAGCCCAAGCCCAAGCTGCGACTGCTCTACGAGGTGGCGCCCATGAGCTTCATCGTCGAGCAGGCGGGGGGGCGCGCGAGCACGGGGTCGGGGCGGGCCCTCGACCTGGAGGCCAAGGAATACCATCAGCGAGCGGCGGTCATCCTCGGCAGTCCGGACGACGTCGCGATGGCCGAGGAGTTCTACCGCCAGTCAACCTAGGAGCTTATCGGAGAAAAGCTCGCGGGAGCGATCCACTTTCGAGCGCCGGCTTTGCCGGCGCAACCCTGGCCCGGGGGAGGCCTCGGAGGGGCCGTCGAGGTCCCTCCGATCATCCTAGCCAAGAAAGGAACTCACCATGGGAGCACGAGTGAAGGAGATCCTGAGCTGGTACGCGAGTGACAGTCCGGGGACGAGAACAAACCTGGCGCGCCTGTTGAATCACGGCCGGCTGGCTGGCACCGGCAAGCTGGTGATCCTACCGGTGGACCAGGGTTTCGAGCATGGACCGGCGCGGAGCTTCGCCGTCAACCCGCCGGCGTACGATCCGCTGTACCACTTCCAGCTCGCTATTGACGCCGGCTGCAACGCCTACGCGGCGCCTCTCGGCTTCCTCGAGGCCGGGGCGGCGGAGTACGCGGGCGAGATCCCGCTCATCCTCAAGATGAACAACCACGACGTGCTGCACGACGAGAAGGATCCGCTGTCCGCGGTCACGGCCTCGGTGAAGGACGCGCTGCATCTGGGCTGCGTGGCAGTCGGCTTCACCATCTACCCCGGCTCGGCCAATGCGCAGACCATGTACCAGCAGTGCCGGGAGATGATCCGGGAGGCCAAGTCCTACGGACTCGCAGCGGTGGTGTGGTCGTACCCGCGCGGCTCGGACTTGAGCAAGGACGGCGAGACGGCGGTGGACGTGGTCGCCTACGGGGCCCAGATCGCAGCCCTGCTCGGCGCTCACGTCATCAAGGTGAAGCCGCCGACTCGGCACATCGAGCAGGTCGAGGCCAAGAAGGCATACGAGAAGGCGGGCGTGGCCATCTCGACCCTCGCCGAGCGGGTGCGCCACGTGGTGCAGTCGGCCTTCGACGGCAAGCGCATCGTGATCTTTTCGGGGGGCGCGACACAAGAGAACGACGAGGCGATCTACGAGGAGTGCCGGGCCATCCGCGACGGCGGCGGCTTCGGTTCCATCATCGGCAGGAACTCGTTCCAGCGCCAGCGGGACAAGGCGCTCGGCTTCCTGTCGACGGTGATGAAAATCTACGCCGGCGAGGTCAAGTAGACCGCGCGTGGCCTCCGCGCCGCCGACCGAGGCGGAGGTCAGGGGCTACCGGCGCTCCCTGTCCCACGGGGAACTCGCACGCTGACCTCCGAGATCAATATCCGGACCCGTCTCGCGTGAGGTCGGCGGCGGCCGGCTGGGAGGGTGTTGCGGATTCCTGAAGCGTGAGTTGGCGCCGCGGGAGGAGAAACTCGCGGTGCCCGTGACGTATCGAATCGAGGCCCGCCTCCCCCGGCGTCGTCGTGAACCCGTGTCAGCAGTCGCGAAGGGAGTTGCTATGGGCAAGAAAGGGAACGGGATCTTCCTGGTGTTCACCGACATCGAGCCGAAGTACGAGGAGGAATTCAACGCCTGGTACAACACCGAGCACCTGGGGGATCTGTTGAACGTCCCCGGCTTCCTGGACGCCGCGCGCTATGTAGCCGTCAAGGGGGGCCCCAAGTATCTCGCCGTGTATGAACTGGGGAGCGCAGATGCGTTGAAGAGCCCAGAGTTCCAGAACTTCCGCACCAACCCCAGCCCCTGGAGCCGTCGCATGTCGCCGGCGGCGATCGGGAAGAACGTAGCGCGGACGCTCGGGACGCGGATCTTTCCGACGGATCTGGAGATGCCCGACCGTGGCTGGGCGCCGGCCCTGCAAATCGGCCGGATGTCGGTGCCCGACAGCATTGATCGAGAGTGGAACGAATGGTACAACGGCGAGTACATCCCGGGCTACCGCAAGGTCTCGGGGGTGATCTATGCGCGGCGCTTCCGCGTCGTGGAGGGGGAGACGCGCTACGCGACGGTCTACGAATTCGAGCACGAGAAGGTCTCCGAGACGGCTGAATGGAACAAGCAGCGGGAGGGCTCGTCGCCGCGCTCCGGCCGCATGCGCGAGGTCATGACCCATGCGCACGGATCGCCGGGAGTGTATCGGCGGATCTATCCGTAGGGAGGACCAGCCGATGACGTTCGCATGTTCAGGAGCTCGATCCCGCGGAGTGCGGGAAGGGGAAAGGCTCTGGTCGGAAGTACCCCCCGCCATCGTCAGGGCAGGAGATCGGCAACGGGGATCGAGGCGCCGGGCGGAGCGAGAGGCGTGACGGTCGCCGGCGGGCGCAGCGTCACCACGCTGCGGTAGTGCCAGCCGTAGGGGGCGTCCGGCGACGCCCCGGGGTCGCGGTGAACCTCTACCGTGTGGTGGACGAGGTCGATGATCCAGTAGTCCGCGATACCGGCGCGAGCGTAGAGGCTCGCCTTGTACTCGCGATCGATCCGGTAGGAAGCCTCCGCGATCTCGACGATGAGCACGGCGAGTGACGGATGCGCATCCAGGTAGGCCCCCGGATCGCGCGGCACCACGGCGACGTCGGGCTCCGGCTCCGAGTCCGCATCGAGCGCGATCGGAAGCTGCGAGTCGATCTGCCAGGCGTCACCGAGCGCGCGCCGGAGTGCCGCCAGCACGCGCCGGACCGTCCCCGCATGCCGGCTCCCCTGGGGCTCGCGGACGACCAGCAGGCCGTCGAGGAGCTCCAGGCGCTCGCCGGGCTGAAACACGCCCAGCTCGATCAGACGCTCGTACTCCACGCGCGTCCAGCGCCGGGTCCTGGGCGGAGGGATGACGGTGGAAGCCATCGCATTGAAGGTGAGGTAGACCACCGCGAGCACGGCAGGCAGACGCGCGGACAGCTCGGCCCCTTCGGGCACCTCGTAGGGGAAGCCACGGTCGCGGATCGTTCGCTTGGCGCGCACGAGCCGCTGGGCGATCGTGGGCTCGGGCACGAGGAAGGCCCGCGCGATCTGCGGCGTCGAGAGACCGCCCACCAGCCGGAGCGTGAGCGCGACGCGGCTGTCGGCGGGCAGGCCCGGATGACAGCAGGTGAAGATCAGCCGGAGCCGGTCGTCTCGGTGGAACTATCCGAGTCCGCGACGGACGTGGGGGAGAACCTCGCGCGCCATCCGCGCCATGTAGCCACGCTCCGGATCGTCCGGTGTCGGCGGGTTCGGGATCGGATGAAGCACGACATAATCGAACCCTGCCGGCGCCGAGCGGAGCACGCCGATCAGCCGCTCGGCGAGCTCGCTCGGTCCTCCGCGAAGGCTGAACGCATCCGCCGCGCTCACCGGGAGGAAATCGACCACCCGACCGCTCGCGAGCAGATCCGCCGCGTGATGGAAGTCCGGCCAGACTTGGTGCTGGCGCTTCAGCGTCTCGGGAACCGGACCGGTCCAGGCGAGTCGCGGTGGGTCGAAGAGCGCCGGTGAGTACTCGTAATAGCCGGCCGCCATGGACTTGGCCATCGTCATGGCGTGGTCCGGGTCGTCGACGAGCACGGTGTGAAAGATGGCGCCCAGGCGAACGCTCGCCGGGTCACGTCCGGCCTCGGCGGCGCCGGCGCGGATCGCCTCAACGGCGGTCGCGATGTTCGCCGGATGGGTACCGACGCGGATGAAGACTCCATCGGCGACCCCGCCCGCCATGTGCAGCGTGCGCGGCCCACCCGCCGCGATCCAGATCGGGACGGGCCGGTGGTGCGGCAGGTGCGCGGGTCGCGCCGCCCCGACATCGACCGATTCGCCATCCAGCAGCGCACGCATCAGGCGCGCGCTCGCTTCGAGCTCCTTGACACGCGCCGGCCTCAGGCCGGCCAGCCGGACCGCGGTGTCGCCGACGCCCCAGCCGAGGAGCGTACGACCGGGCGCCAGCTCGTCGATCGTGGCGATCGAGGACGCGGTGACCGTGGGATGGCGGTTCACCGGATTCGCGAGCAGGGTTCCCAGCCCGATGCGTTCCGTCGCCCGGGCCGCCGCGGCGAGCAAGACATAGGTGTCGCGTCGCCGGAGCTGCGAATCCGGCTGGAACGCGGCATCCCACCCAAGGGTCTCCGCGCGCCGCACGTCGGCCGCGAACGTCTCGACCGAGCGGGAGTCGAACCGGTTCAAGCCGAAGCGGGGAACGTTCATGACGGTTCCGGTCCCTCACCATCGTACATGAGCAGGCAAGCCATGGCGCAATGGCCGCCGCTCCTGCTATCATGCGGGCGCCGTGAGCCCGGCCCGGCAACGGGAACGTTCCGATGCCGGCGCGGTTCAGACCACGGGGGCCACGGTCGAGAGAGCGAGACAAGGAGGACGCCATGGCACGGGTGACAGGACTCGGTCACGTCGGGATCTACGTGAGTGACCTCGAGGAGATGGTCGCATTCTACCGGGATGTGATGGGCATGCAGATCACCAAGCAGAACTGGCGCGCCGGCGTCGTGTTCCTGAGCGCTGATCCAGGGGCTGTCGACCACGAGATCGCGCTCATGCGAGGACGACCCGAGGCGAAGGACCCCCATCTGATCCAGCAGATCTCGATGCGGGTCGCGAGTCTCGACGACCTCCGCGCGTTCCACCGTCGGTTGATGGCCGACGGTTACCGCATCGAAGGTGTCGTCAACCACGCGAGCGCCATCGGCTGCTACTTCTTCGATCCCGAAGGCAATCGCACCGAGGTGTTCTGGATCACGGGCCGGCCCTGCTGGGTGCCCACCGCGAATCCCATCGACATCGACCAGCCGGACGAAGCCGTGCTCGCAGAGGTGGACCGCATCTGGAACCAGCTCCGCCACGTGCCGGTCGGGGGGCGGATGGCGGAGGAGAGCGCGACGCTCGAGGTAGCTCATCGCGGATAGCAGGGCTCCGGGAAGTCGCCACGCAAGGGTGGACTTCGCTGACCGCCGGGCGCGCACGGCGTCCCGGCGGAACATCAGAAGGAGGATCTCATGTCGGTCACATTCAGTCGTCGGACATTCCTGACTGGCACGGCTGGCGTGGCGCTGGTGGCGACGATGCCGACCCCGGCGCGGGCGCAGGGCAAGCCGATCAAGATCGGGCTCCTCACGGTGAAGACGGGGCCGCTCGCTCAGGGCGGCATCCAGATGGAGCAGGGCACGATCCGCTTCCTCAAGGACAGGAACTACACGCTGGCCGGCCGCAAGGTCGAGCTGGTCGTCGCCGACACGGGCGGCAATCCGGCGGGCACGAAGACGAAGACCCAGGAGCTCGTCGAGCGCGACAACGTCGATATGATCTTCGGTCCCCTCGCCGCGTTCGAGCTGCTCGCCATCACTGACTACACCGCGCAGGCGAAGATGCCGCTCCTGAGCCTGGCCGCTGCCGAGGACATGACGCAGCGCCGCCCCAACCCGTATTTCATCCGGGCCTCGGCGACCTCGTCGCAGAACATGCACCCCCTGGCCGACTACGCGGCCAAGGAGCTCCGGTTCAAGCGGGTGCTCACGATCGCCGATGACTTCGCGTTCGGTCACGAACAGATGGCCGGGTTCCAGCGCGTCTTCGAGGATGCGGGTGGCCGGGTCGTCAAGAAGCTCTGGCCCCCGCTCGTGACGCCCGACTACACTCCTTACATCGCACAGATCAGCGGCGTCGACGCCGTCGTCCAGGGCTTCGCCGGATCCAATCCGTTGAAGTTCATGAAGCAGTACAGGGACCAGGGACTCAAGCTGCCGGTGCTGGGCGGCGGCCCGGCGTGCGACGATGCGCTGCTGAAGTCCTACGGCGACGAGGCGATCGGCCTGATCTCCTGCTCAGCCTACACGGGCGATCTCGACACCCCGAGCAACAAGCGGCTCATCGACGGGATGGTGCGCGACTACGGCAACATCCCTGGCCTGTACGCCGCCGGCCTCTACATCAACGGCATCGTCGCGGAGGCGGCCCTCGAGAAGACCGGCGGGAAGGCCGATGACAAGGAGGCGTTCAACAAGGCGCTGCGCGCTGTCTCGGTCACCGATACGCCCCGCGGGCCGTTCCGCTTCGACCGCTTCGGTAACGTCGTCGGCAACTTCTACATCCGGCGGTGCGAGAAGAAGGGCGACAAGCTCGTCAACACGACGATCAAGACCTATCCGAACGTGAGCCAGTTCTGGACTTATGACGAGAAGTGGTTCCTCTCGCAACCGGTCTATTCGCGCGACTATCCGCCGTTGAAGAGCTAATCGCTCCGAGCCGCATGCGCCTCCTCCTGCCGCACCCCTTACCCTGCACCCCCTCACCCTACCCTCTCCCCCACCGCGGGGGAGAGGGAACCGAAACGACACCCCTCTCCTCCGGACGGAGAGGGCCGGAGCGAGCGTGAGGCAACGCTAGCCAGACATGAGCCTGTGGCTGGTGCTGGCCGTCAACAGCATCACGCTCGGCGGCCTCCTGTTTCTCTTGTCCGCCGGCTTCTCGCTGATCTTCGGGTTGATGAAGATCCCGAACCTGACGCACGGCTCGTTCTTCATGCTCGGCGCCTACTTCGCGACGAGCCTGATCGCGCGGGGGTTCGACTTCTGGACGGCCGCGGTCCTCAGCGGGCTCCTGGTCGCCGCGTTCGGCGGCATCGTCGAGCGCCTCATCCTGCGGCGGCTGCCCGGCGCCGAGCTCGCCCAGGTGCTGGTCACTCTCGGTCTCTCGTTCATGGTCGCCGACGTCTGCCTCATGGTGTGGACCGGCGATCCCATCAGAGTCGACACGCCCAGCGGACTCCGCGGCGCCACCGCGCTGGCGGGCGTCGCGTTTCCACGGTATCGGCTTGCGATCAGCGTCATCGCCGTGATCTGCGCCGCGGCGCTGTGGACGCTGCTCGACCGCACCCGACTCGGCGCGATGATCCGCGCCGGCGTCGACGACGCCCCGATGGCGCGGGTCGTCGGCATCCGCGTCCCGCAGCTCTTCACGATCGTCTTCTGCCTGGGCGCCTGGCTGGCCGGCTTTGCCGGCGTGATCGGCGGGCCGATCCTCTCGGTCTATCCCGGTCTCGACCAGGAGATGCTGCCGCTGGCGCTCGTCGTCGTCATCCTCGGCGGGAGCGGCAGCCTGCTCGGCTCGCTCGTCGGCAGCTTCATCGTCGGATTCCTCTACAACTTCGGACAGGCGATGTTTCCCGAACTCGCCTATGTCGTGCTGTTCCTGCCGATGCTCATCGTGCTGGTGGTGCGCCCGCAGGGCCTCTTCGCACGGCCGGCAGGATGAACCGGATCGCGCTCGCCGCCGCGCTCGTGATCCTCGCGGCGGTGCCGTGGTGGGTCAGCGGCACCTACTACGTCAACATCGCGAGCCAGATCCTGCTCTACGCGATCTTCGCGCTTGGCGTGAACGTGCTGGCCGGCTATGCCGGCCTCGTCTCGCTCGGACACGCCGGACTCTTCGGCATCGCCGCCTATGCGGCGGGGAAGATCTTGAGCACCGGCTCCGGGCACGGGCACGTCGTGGTCGCCATCGGCGCGATTGCCGTGGCGCTCCTCGCTTCCGCGGTGTTCGCGGTGCTCGCGCTGCGCGGCACCGGGCTCGGGTTCGTCATGATCACCGTGGCGCTCGGTCAGATCGTCTGGGGCGTCGCCTATCGCTGGATCAGCCTCACCAACGGCGACAACGGCATCACGATCACGGGCCGGCCGAGCCCGTTCGGATTCTCGCTCGCCTCACCGAGGAGCTTCTACTGGGCGACGTTCGTCGTGTTCCTCGCGGCCGTCGTCTCGATGGCCGTGTTCGTCGGCTCGCCGTTCGGCGCGAGCCTGCGCGGGACCCGGGATCAGCCGCGCCGCATGACCGCGCTCGGCTACCACGTCTGGATGATCCGCTTCCTCGCGTTCCTGTTTTCCGGATTCTGGAGCGGCGTCGCCGGGCTGCTCTATCTCTACTACAACCAGTTCGTGAGTCCGCAGGCGGTCGCGCTCACCGCCTCGGCCGAGGCGCTCCTGATGGTGATCTCGGGCGGCACGGCCACGTTGCTCGGCCCGATCGTCGGCGCCACCCTGGTCGTCGTCATCAAGAATGTGGCGAGCGCCTACATCGAGCGCTGGAACTTCGTGCTCGGCGCGATCTTCGTCGTCATCGTGGTCTTCATGCCCGAAGGGCTGGTGCCGGGCGTGGCGCGGCTCACACGACGCGCGGTGGCGGCCTTGCGTCCGCATGCGGCGGTGCCGGTCCCCGCACCGGGTGTGGCCGCCGGAGGCGAGCCGGTTCGGGGGCCGAGCCCACCTCTCAATGGCTCGGAGCGCGGCCGATGAGCGCGCTCGCCGTCCAGAACCTCGAGAAGTCGTTCGGGGGCCTGCGGGTCACCGCCGCGGTGAACCTCGCCGTCGAGCCGGGCGAGCGCCGTCTGATCATCGGCCCGAACGGCGCCGGCAAGACGACGCTCTTCAACCTCATCACGGGCGAGCTCAGGCCCGACGGCGGGTCGATCACGCTCTTCGACCGCGACATCAGCCGCGTGCCGAGTCGCCGGCGCGCCCATCTCGGCATCTCGCGCACCTACCAGATCATCACGCTCTTCCAGGGCGAGACCCTGTTGCGCAACGTCATGCTCTCGTTGCTCGGCCTCTCGCATCTTCGCTGGAACCCCCTCGTCAGGATCGAGCGCCAGGAGGCACTCATCGTCCACGCGCGGGAGGTGCTGGCGCGGGTCGCGCTCGACCATCTCGCCGAGAGACCAGTTGGCGAGACCGCGTACGGCGAGCGCCGCCGCGTCGAGATCGCCATGGCGCTCGCCCAGAACCCCAGGGTCCTGCTGCTCGATGAGCCCTTCGCCGGGCTGTCGATCGAGGAGCGGCGTGACGTTCTCAGGCTGGTCACGAGCATCCCACGCGACGTGACCATCGTCATGATCGAGCACGACATGGACGTGGCGCTCGATTTCGCCGAGCGCATCACCGTGCTGCATTTCGGCGCGGTGGTCGTCGAAGGCACTCGGGGAGAGGTTGTCGCCCACCCGCGCACCAGGGAAATCTACCTTGGCGAATGACGCGCTCGTGCTGAGCGAGATCGACGCGTTCTACGGCGACAGCCACGTGCTCCACCGGGTGTCGCTGCGTCTCGGCGAGGGCCGCCTGCTCGGCCTGCTCGGCCGGAACGGCGCGGGCAAGTCGACCTCCATGCACGTGACGGTCGGCTTGCTCCCTCCGCGCCACGGCGCGGTGACCGTGTATGGCAGCGCGGTCACCGGCCGCGCCCCCGAGAGCATCGCCGCGCGTGGGGTCGCGCTGGTGCCTCAGGGCCGCCGCATCTTCAAGAGTTTGAGCGTACAGGAAAACCTCATGGTCGCTGGCCGCAAGCCGCGGGGCGGCCTCCCGATGCTGTGGACGCTCGGCACCGTCTACGATCTCTTCCCGCGTCTCCGGGAGCGCGGCAAGCAGATCGCCGGCTCCCTCTCCGGCGGCGAGCAGCAGATGCTCGCGATCGGCCGGGCGCTGATGTCGAACCCCCGCGTGCTCTTGATGGACGAACCGTCGGAGGGGCTGGCGCCGCAGATCGTCGCCGAGGTCATGTCCACCATCCGCCACCTCAAGGAGCAAGGGCTCTCGATCGTGCTCGTGGAGCAGAACCCCAAGCTGGTCTTCGACGTCGCCGACGACATCATCGTCCTCAACAGCGGCCGCGTGGCCATCGACAGCTCGGTGGTCGAATTGAAGCGCAGCGCCGTCGACCTGAGCCAGCACCTGGGCATCTACTGACGGCGCCGGCGCCGAGCGGAGAAGAGTCTGTCCAAACGCGATAATTCCTAGCCTCAGACGAGCA
>Ga0137373_10005894_pt1 | contig 13174 bp, 10 predicted proteins | sample SagtaG_5_FD_104912 | JGI IMG/M metagenome (GOLD analysis project Ga0137373, IMG submission 104912) | Vadose zone soil microbial communities from Sagehorn Ranch, Mendocino, California, USA - Sage1_R_80_16 metaG | ecosystem: Environmental > Terrestrial > Soil > Vadose zone | place: USA...
CACGACACCGACAAGCTGATCCGTGAGCTCTCCCTAGTCGCCTTCCTCATGGCCGAGACGCGGCCGCTCACGGCGCGCGACGTCAAGCAGAACGTCGAGGGCTACTCAGAGATGTCGGACGAGGCCTTCGCGCGGCGCTTCTACTCCGATCGGGCAGAGCTGCTCGCCCTGGGCGTCCCCTTGCAGTCGCAACGTGACGAGTTCACCGGGGAAGAGCTCTACACGCTGCGCTCGGAGCGCTATTTCCTCCCGCCGCTCGAGCTGACCGACGACGAGCTCGCGGCACTCCAGACCTGCCTCTACCTGCTCGAGGGCCAGTTCGCCTACGCGGAGCCGTTCCGGCTTGCGCTCCAGAACCTGGCCCTCGGCCGTCCGGGCTTCAGCGAGGCGCCCACGGAGACGGCCGTCCGGGTCGAGGTCCGCGATCCCGACTACTCCCCGGAGGTGGCGGGGCGGCTCAGCAAGCTGGAGAGCGCCATCTCCAAGCAGCGGACGGTGAAGTTCGAGTACTGGTCGATCGCGCGGGACGACACGCGCGAGCGGACTGTGGATCCCTTCGCGCTGCTGCCGGACAAGGGAGCGTGGTACGTGATCGGCCGCGACCACGATGCGGACGAGATCCGAACCTTCCGCGTCTCGAGGATTCGCGGGGACATTCGCTTCGCGACGCGACGCGAGCGCGATTTCCGCCTGCCGCCTCACTTCGACGCCGATGACTACCGCCTGCCGCCTCGGTGGCAGATCGGCGAGACGGTCGGGACGGCTCGCATCGGCGTGGGCGGCGACACGGCCTGGTGGATCGAACGGACCCTCCGAGACGCGGGGCACATCGAGGACGACGCGTTCGTCACGGACTACGCGGATCTGGCCCAACTCGCCTCGTGGGTCCTCCGGCTGGACGGCCGCGCGGTGCCACTCGAGCCGGACGAGCTGCGCCGCGAGGTCGCGGCGAGCCTCCGTCGCGTCCAGCACGAGCACCATGGCAAGCACGGCCGGCTGTCACGGCCGGCCCCCGAAGACGGGCGGCCGCCCATCGAGCGACCGGGCGGTCCCGTCGCGCCCGAGCGCTTCGGGCTCCTACAGGCGCTCCTGGCCTATCTTCTGGCCGCGTGCGGTGACGAACGAGAGGCGGTGATCCCGGCACGCGAGCTCGTCGAGCGCTTCAGCATTCCGGCGGAGGCCCTCGAGGAGCATCTTTCGCTGCTCAACCTCGTCAACTTCGGCGGAGGCTGCTACGCGGTCTACGCGCAGTTGCGCGGCGACGAAGTCCACGTCGACAAGGAGCTCTTCGGCGACACCTTCCGCTCGCCGCCGCGCCTCACGCCGCTCGAGGCGCGCGCCATCCGGCTCGCGCTCGACTTCGTGGGCCCGATGGTGGCCGCGGAAGCGCACCGGCCGCTTGATCGTGTCCGCCGCAAGCTGGAGGAGACGTTCGGCGGTTTCGACCTGGCTCAGACGCCCGAGCCGCACAGCGACAAGGCGGAGGAGCGGATGATTCGCACGCTCAGCGAGGGCATCCGGCGCAGACGCGTCGTCGAGGTCGTGTACCAGAAGGAGGGAGACGAGGCCGCGGCGACCCACCTCGTCGAGCCGTATGCGTTCGAGCGCAAGCTCCCGAACTGGTACGTCCATACCTGGGACCGCACGCGCAAGGCGAAGCGCAGCTTCCGGCTCGATCGCATGCGAAGCGCGGACTTGACGGCCGAGACGTTCGAGCCACGCGACGACTTCGAGCCCGACTGGCTCTCGGACGCACGTGTGGCGCGAATTCACTACTCCAAGAGCATCGCGCGCTGGGAGACCGAGCGAGGGGCCACGCCGCTGACGGACGGGAGCGCCGTGGTCGAAGCCAAGGTCGGAAGCCCGGAGTGGCTCGTCGGCGAGATCCTGAGCTACCGCGGCGAGGCGGTCATCGTCGAGCCCGACGATCTCCGAACGCTGGTGTCACGGCGAGCGCAGGCGCTCCAGCGGGAGCTCGGAGTCTCACGTCTGCGCGTGAAAGCCTAGGACCGGGCGCGAATACGGCGGGCGGCCCACTCCGCGTGCTCGCGGAGCAACGGGTCGTCGCTCTCCAGGTGCGGCTGCAGCGCAGGCAAGTCCTCCGGCCCGCCGGTGTTTCCCAGCGCGACCAACGCGTTTCGGCGCAGATACCGTGGGTCGTTCCTCGGCACGTAGAGACGGTCGTAGCGGCTCACCAGCTCGTCGCCGTCCAACTCGAGCCACTCGACGAGGGACACGACCGGCTCGGCTTCCGCGGGTGGCTCGGAACCGGCGCGGCGGCGCTCGACCCCGCGGTTCCACGGGCAGACGTCCTGGCAGATGTCGCAGCCGTAGACCTGGGAGCCGAGCTCTTCGCGGTAGCGCTCCGGGATCGGCTCCGGCGCCTGCGTCCAGTACGAGAGGCACTTGCCCGAGTCGAGCACGCCCGGCTCGTCCAGGGCCCCCGTCGGACAGGCGTCGATGCACAGCCTGCACTCTCCGCAGTCCAGGTCGAGGCGCGGGGTCTGCTCAACGTCCACGTCTGTGACAAGCGTCCCGAGCACGACCCACGACCCGAAGCGTCTCGTGATCAGCATCGTGTTCTTCCCGTAGAAGCCGATTCCGGCCCGAGCGGCGCCCTCGCGGTCGACGTGCTGGTTGGCGTCGACGAGAACGCGGTAGCTCCCTCCAAGGCGCCGACCCAGCACATCCAGCTTCTCTCGCAGCGCGGCGTAGGCGTCGTGCCACGTGTACCGCGGAAGCCGCCCCTCGCCCGGTCGCGGATCCGGGCCGTCGGCGTAGTAGCAGAGCGCTGCCGAGACCACCGTCCGTGCGCGGGGCAGCAGCGTCTCGGGATGGCACGAGACCTCCGGCTGCGCCATGGTGAAGCGCATGTCCACGAAGAGGCCGCGCGCGCGCCGCTCGGCGATGTGCCGTTCTGTCTCGTCGTAGGGCTCCACCGGCGCGGCCCCGATCACATCGATGCCCAGCTCCTCGGCCAGCGTTTTGAGCTCTGCAGTTGTCATGCAAGGATTGTGCCTTGAAGGCGATCCGGATCCACGAGGACGGGGGCCCGGAGGTGCTGCGCTACGAGGACGCTCCGGATCCCTCGCCTGGGCCGGGAGAGGTCCTGATCCGCATGCGCGCGGCCTCGCTCAACCACCTCGACGTCTGGGTGCGCAGGGGCCTTCCCTCCGTTCCAAAGCCGCGAATTCTCGGCGCGGACGGCGCTGGAGTCGTCGAGGCGCTCGGGGAAGGCGCCGGGGGCCTCGAGATCGGCAGCCCGGTCGTGATCAACCCGGGTATCGAGCAGCGCGACGGGACGATCCACGTGGTGGGCGAGCACATGCAGGGGGTCCACGCCGAGCTCGCCGTCGTCCCGGCCACGAATGTCTACCCGCTCCCCGAAGGGCTCACGGTCGAGGAGGCCGCGGCGTTCCCGCTCGTCTTCGAGACCGCGTACAGGATGCTCGTGACGAGGGCGAAGGTGCGCGAGGGAGAGTGGGTTCTCGTCTGGGGGATCGGCGGCGGAGTCGCAACGGCGGCCCTGCAGATCGCCCGAGCGCTCGGCGCGCGGGTGATCGCGACCTCGTCGTCCGACCAGAAGCTCGTGCAGGCCCGTGAGCTGGGCGCCGACGCGACCGTGAATCACTCGAGCGAGGATGTCGGGGCGGCAATCAAGCAGGCGTGCGGTGCCGGCGCGGACGTGGTCGTCGAGACGGTCGGAGAGGCGACGTGGACTCGCTCGCTGCAGGCGGCACGCCCCGCCGGCCGGGTGGTGGTCTGCGGGGCCACGAGCGGGCCCAACCCTCCGGCTTCGCTCCACCGCATCTGGTGGAAGCAGCTGACGATCCTCGGCTCGACAATGGGGACGAGGGAGGACTTCGAGGGCGCATACGACCTGATCGCCGCTGGGCGTGTGCAGCCGGTCGTCGACCGCGTCTTCCCTCTCGCCGAGGCCCGTTCGGCGCACGAGCGGCTCGAGGCCGGCGAGCAGCTCGGCAAGATCGTGCTCCGCATCCCGGAGTAGCTGGATGGGGCACCGGGCGGCCTGGCTGCGAGTCGGCTAGCCGAAACCCAGGATGAACTTGGCGTCGTCGGACATTCGCTCGGCCTGGGGCCAACTCGCCAAGGGCGCTCATTTGCAGGGGAAACCCCACAGGTGCAGGGATTTCACCGCTCTCGTCGTAGGGTTGAGTTGGTTCGGATAGGGGCGAAACGGGTGTTGTGGGTGCAGTTGTGTGCCCAGTTCTGTACCCGCAGGCAACGGCGAACGGCAAGCCGGCCAACGAAAGACCCCGAATGAGCGTTATAAGTGAGCGAAGTGGCAAAGCCCCTGCAAATGCGCGCTGTTTTGTCCAAGGTCGCCTATTTACACACCTGTGGACACGACGGAAAACCGCTGCAAATAACGGACGTTTGTAGGGGACAAACCAGCGTGTGTTTTCGTCGCAGGCGACAGTTACCTTGGGTGGCGTGGCTCGCGAACCTCACAACGATCCCCAGCTAGCGCTTCCTGCTTCGCGAGCCACACTCCAGCGGGGCGCGCTAGGTGGGGATGGGGAGAGGCCCTGGACGGTTCAGGAGGCAGCCGACTGGCTGGGAGTCTCGCGCTGGACGGTCTCCGAACGTGTCCGGCTGAGCGAGATCCCCCACCGCAAACGCGGGCGGATCGTGCGCCTCTTCGAAGGCGAGCTGAAGGCGTGGCTGGACGGCTGCGAGCTCGAAGTCCGCGTGGCTCAGGACGGCCGAGTCGTGCGGCCCAGGTCATGACTCGCCTCCGCTGGGAGCCGATCATCGAGCGCGCGGCAGAGATCGCGAGCAGCTCGACGATGACGCTGCGCCAGTGCTTCTACATCCTCGTCAGCGAGGGTTTGCTCCCCAACACGGACACGTCCTACAAGCGGCTCTCGGCGGTCACGGCCGAGGCGCGGAGGGAAGTCCGGTTCCCCGCCTTCATCGACGGCACGCGCTCGATCCTCGGCTACCGCTCCTGGGAGAGTCCCGAGGCCGCGATCACTGACGCCGCCGGCTGCTACCGCCGCGACCGCACCGAAGGTCAGGAGTACCAACTCTGGATCGCGGGGGAGAAACGTACCCTCGCCCGCCAGCTCGAAGAGTGGTTCGGGGATCTGGGCTGCCCGATCGTGGTCTGCGCCGGTTACGCCTCGCAAACCCTCTGCGACGACGTGCACGCTGCCATCGAAGAGGACGGCCGCGACGCGGTGCTCGTTTACGCCGGTGACTTCGACCCGTCTGGGGAGGACATCGCCCGCGACTTCTACCAGCGCGTCGCAGCATTCGGCGAGGTCGTGCGCGTGGCAGTTCTGCCCGAGCAGATCGCATCGCTCGGACTCTCGCCGATGCCTGGCAAGTCCACGGATAGCCGGGCGGCAGGCTTCCGCACCCGCCACGGGCAGCTCGTCCAGGTCGAGGTCGAGGCCGTTCACCCCGTGACCTTGCGCGGGCTGTATCAGGAGGCCGTCGACGGATTCTGGGACGTGTCCGCATACGCCGCGTGTAAGGCCACCGAGAAGCGCGAGCGGGAGATCCTGAAGAAGCTTGCCGGGGACCTGGCCGCATGATCGGCGATAACGACTGGCTGGCGGCACACGGGATCGAGCCCGAGGTTTGGCGAGAGCGCGGAGTCTGGCGCTACGAGCAGGGGGATCCCCGGGTTAAAGAAGCGTTCCGAGACTTCCTGCCGCGGACGAGGCTGGGCACAGTCACAGGAGTTGTGAATCAATGCGGCGGGCTGGTCCTGCCGAAGCACGCGCCCCCAGGGTTCCCGCCCATTCCGCCGCAACTACGGCCCGACGTGGCGGTCGTACTCGACTGGCAAGAGACCTGGCACTACCACGGACCGCTGGAGGGGGAGTGGCCAGCCTTCCCCGAGGGCGCGCCGGGCGCCGGTAAGAAACTCCCGCGCGTGCTCGTCCTCACGGGCCTCGCGGCCGAGAACCATATCGGCAAGGGCAAGCTGGCCGACTACGACCCGGAGACTGGCGAGGGCAGACACGGCGGAGTCAACGTCGAGGTAGTGCACAGGCACCCGCCGGAGCCGGCCAAGTACGTCTTGCTCGGAGAGGGCAAGCGGATCGACCTGCACCCCCGGGCGCTGAAGCTGCTCCCCTCTGCCGAGCGTGTCTTCTTCGTCCTAGAGGGAGCGCTGAAGAACGACGCCGTCCTCTCGGCGGGCGAGTGTGTGTTCTCGGTCCCCAGCGTGACGCTGTGGGGTCCCGCCGAGCTGCGCGCCCTCGCCGTGCGTCTGCGAGGGAAGATCGTCTTCATAGTCCCCGACGCGGACTGGTTTCACAATCGGCAGGTCGATCAGCAGGCACTCCTCGTCCGCACCCTGCTCCGGCGCTGTGGCGTCGAGACTCACATCGCCGCTCCGCCGGTCAAGGACTTGCAGCAGGAATGCCTCTGCTCTTCCGCCCGGATTCACAACGGATCCTGCGAGACCTGCGGCGGCTTCCTGAAGGGCGCCGACGACTACCTCGCCGCCGGCGGTACGATCGACGGCCTGTCGATTCGAGGCCGCGAGGCTCCACGTATTCGAATGCAGCGGCTCAACGTCTGGGACCACCAGGGAAGGACGCCGGGGGCGAGGAGAGCAATGGAGGGGTTGAGCTTGCACGCCGAGGCTGACGGGACTCACTACCGTAGCCTGGGACGGCTGGCGCGGATCATGAGCGTTGACAAGCGTGGCGTCGTGGGCGCCCTGAACGACTTGCGGAAGCTGCGTGCCATCACGACGCGAGGCAGCCTGGAGGTAGCGATGACAGAGTGGAACGGAGTCAAGGTGAACGAGTGGAGAGAGAGGCCGGCGGTGGTAGTCGAGCCGAAGTATCGAGCGGTTGAGGACCCCACCCACCTGCTAGGAGACTTCTGGCGCCGCCGGGTGGAGGAGTTGAACGCGACCAACGTCGAGGTCCTGGGGACGCTGAAGAAGATGGAGGCACAACTCGATCGCATCGCGAGGCGAAACGGCAACTAGGCGAAAAAGACTGGGATTTGCAGGGGTTTTTCAAAACGTAACGCAAACCTCTCAAAAGCTCCGGGTAATGGAAGGCTTGACGCCGAACGAACCCGCCTGAGAGGGCGCAGGTCTCGGCACCTTTCCACGTCGTCGTAGACCGACGCTAAACGTCTCGGCGCCAACTGCGAGCCTTGTGGGCGCACGGCAACGCTCCCTGTACAGAGGGGGGAGCGACTCGACCTCGCATGAGGGTTTCGGGAAACCGAGAAGCCGTGGTGGGTGAGACCCCCACCTTCTAGTCACACGGAACTCAGTCCATATGGCAGGAGCCTCAGCGCGCGTAACTTCTTCGTGAAGCTATGCGCCTGGGGCGCATCTGTCTCCAGAATCTAGTCCTCTGGCAGGGGGGGTAAAGTACTAAATACCAGGGGTTTTCTAGAGAGGCTGTTAGCTAACTAGTGAACCTAGGGGAGAAGATATATATCCCCCTCCTCCTGCGCGAAGCGAGCTGCGGCTCGTGGGCTAGATGTTGAGACTCGAAAAACACACACGAGCCGAAAATATTCTCGCGCGCCCTACCTAGGAGGCCCACACATGAGCGATTCGCAGGCTGAGCTCTTCGACGCTCTTCTCGCGGCCTTCCGCCGTCTCTCCGCTCCGCCCCGAGAGTCGTAGTCACGCTGCCACCGGAGAGAACCTCGGGTGACATCCCGCATGGATAAAGGCCTTGAAGCCAATGCGGGTATACAACTAGGCAAACGTTATTGACAATTCGAAGCGACCCGAACCGACGACGAAGCGAGGTTTTGCGATGCTTGAAGCGCAGGAAATGCCTGCAAATGGGGAATTTGAACCGGCGGATGCGCCGCTTCGTGAGCACGGCGAGGGCGGCCCCGGGCCCGATCGTGTACCTCCGCGCGCCTCAGACGTCACTGGATCAGTATCCGAGCCTGTCCCCGATGAGCGCGATTTCGCGGCGATGGGCCGAAAGGGCGGCCAGCGCAGCGGGGAGGTCCGCCGGGCCAAGGCCGAAGCGAAGCAAGCGGTCCGGAGCGACCCCCAGCTCACCCGCAAGGCCATTCGAGAGAAGGCCCTGGACGCGCTCTATCAGCGCCTGGACGAAACTCCGGGTCTCCTCGCCGCGATCGCCGTCGACAACCCAGGGCTCCTGAACCGCCTGCTCGCCGATCAGGAGGAGCGCGACCACCAGCAGCGCGAGTTCATCCTGGTCAGCAACCCATTCGCGAAGCCGGACGAAAACGCCAGGCGCTGGCTGGAGCTACTCCAGGCCGGCGATCACGAGCTGCTCGCCGCCGAGCTCAGAGTCAACGCCTACCCGAGCCACGACTCGTGAACGGCCTCCAGCTCGTGGCTGGCCTACGACGACGAGCGCATCGCACACCTCGAGGCTGCCGTCGTCTTCGACCCCGCGCCTCCTCGGTGACGACCGAGGAGTTCGACCATCTGATCGATCTGGCCGGCAAGGGCGAGCTCAACCCGGTGATCGACCGCGAGCTCCCGCTTGGCGAGGCGGCGGAGGCGCACCGCCTGATCGAGGCGCGGGAGGTGTTCGGAAAGATCGTGCTCAGGGTCTCACACGGCACCGGGCACTCCCCAGCTCTGCTTGGAGCCGCGCGCGTCGCGTTCTGGCGGAAGAGCGCCGCGCCTGGGTCTGGTTGGGGAGGCGGTGCTGGTGCGGGTGCGCGATCGCTCTAGTACGACGTCATAGGGTCACGGTACGAGGCAACCCCGGTCACCGCATCCGCAACGGCCACGAAGTCCGTGTGTTTCGCCGAGCCTCAGTGTGTCGCCTACCCCACCCGGTCCTGCCGTACGTCTTCCGCTCGGCCGACGGGAGCCGAAGGGAGTCCTGCGACTAAGGGATCCTTCCAGCGCGTCAGAACGAGCCCGGCGGGCACACGCCCTGAACGAACTTGTCCACCTCGATGATCTCGTCTTGGCTCTCGCGCTCCCGCCAACACCGAATCAGCCCCAACGCCTCGAGCAGCTCGGTCAGAGCCTCTGCGGAGATCCCCGCCGACAGCGTCAGCGAGCCGCTGGCCGACGGCGCACGCAACGAGGCCGAGGAGCTGGCGCGCCTTGTGATCGAGTATGAAGGAGAAGCATCGCCGAAGAGCGCCGTGCGCTCGCGCGGCGCGTCCTCAGGACAGCTGATCGGCCAGGCGATCGTGCGTCGGTGCGCGCCGCGTAAAGCTCCGCGCCACCGCACCGCGCGTACCCGCTTTCGCCAGCCGACGCAGGCTTCGGCCGATGAACCATGTCGTGCCGGTCTCGCTCGGCGGCGTCGACGGGCCACTCGTCGTCCGCTGCCGGCGCCGCAACAGTTCTCGAGGGGCACGAAGGGTGAGCTAGTAGGCCGGGGAGAGGATGCCCACTAAGCCGGTAGCAGCCCGAGCGCGACCTTCTGGAGTCGAGCGCGCATCGCGAACCTCACTCATCGTGGGGATGATTCGCACCGTCGGGCATCCCGAAGACGGAGTCAGAGACTCTGTGACGCTCTCCCCGCGTCTCAACCGCATCAGGACCTTCCAGCACGGCGAGGAGGGCCAGACGATGGCCGAGTACGCCGTCGTCCTTGCGCTGGTCGTGCTTGTGACCGTGGCCGTCTTCACCGCCCTCTCTGGCGGTATCTCCGGTGCTGTGAACAACGTCACCGCCATCTTCTAGCGGCCCCTCGATCTCACGTTCGCGTCTGCTCGGGCTCGAAGGAAGGAAGCCGACCTCGCTTTGCAGCAAATCAATCGTTCGAGCGACGCGAGTCGACGCCCAGCGCACTACAACCGGTAGTCCTTCCTCTTAAGGGAAACGACAAGCCATGCCGGGGCGTGCAGACATAGGCGGCGATCCGGGGGGGGTTAGACCGACTCCTTGCTCTTCACTGGGACATAATCGGCCGCGTCAAGCGACAGCTGCAAGAACTCGCTTCCGACGTCGCGCACTACGAGGGCCAGCTCAAGCGCCCGCAGGCCGAGCTGCAGCGGCAACACCAGCGGCTGCTCGAGCAGACGCGGGAGCTCGAGCAGAAGTCGGAAGCGCTGCGACAGGAAACCACCCGCCGCCAGGCCGTCGAAGCCGCCCTGCACCGGCGCGACCAGCAGCTCACGAGAACAGATGCCAACGACCTCGCCGCGCGACTTCCACGCCGCGGTGCGCGGGATGTTGAAGCCGCGCGTTTGATCGGGAAAGGGTCGCGCCGCCCGTGAGCCGTTCGCCGAATCGGCCGCCACACGGCGCTCCCTCCGACGGAGCGTCCCTACCAATGGGGCGGCAACGTACCGTCGCCGGCAGGAGCCTGATACCCGTGTTGGCTGTCGCCGTGCTCTCCCTGATCCTGGCCGGAGCAACGGGCGCGGACACATCAACGGTGGACTTCGAGACGGGGCCACCGATCGGCCAGGCGATCGAGAACGACTACATCTCGAGCGCTTTCGTCTTCTGGCGGCGGGAGGACCCCGGCTTTCGCCCCTACAGGCGCACCGCGGTCGTCCCCACGCGCTCGGGCTCGGTCGCGGCCGACATCGGCCCCGACCACTGCTTCGAGGAGACCACCCCGAATAACTGTGAGCTCCCGATCCCGGGCACGCTGGCGCGGCTGACCAGCCCGGCCAGCAGCGTGAACCTCTACGCAGGGCTCTTCAGCACTCTCAACGACAGCGTCACCGCCACGCTGACCGGCTACGACTCCGCCGGCAATCCCGTGGCGACGTCTACGGTGCCGATCGCGGTCGGGATCACGACTCCGATCACGGTCTCCAGCCGCGCCGGCAACATCACCAGCTTCGGCCTCGTCGCCGGCGGGCCCGCCGCCCCCGGAGCGCCCCTCGGGTTCGACGATCTCACGATCCAATTCGTGAACCAGCCGCCTGAGTGCCCCACCCACACCCCGCCGAGCAGCCCGACAGAACAGATCGTGTCCTCGCCTGCCGAGCTGAACAAAGTCCTGCGCTCAGATTTCACCGGCCGGGTGATCGTCCCGAAGGACGTGGAGTGGGAGATGAAGGACTGCGACGGCACGCTCTTGCGCAGGATCCCCCTACATTCGGGCGTCGGGCTGGTGGGCGAGCGCGGCGAGCTGGGCAGCAGGCCCCTGCTCTACACGAAGGACAAGGCCCAGGTCGACGAAGGTCCGCTCGACGATTCCCTCTTCAGGGTCGTCGGTAACGACGTGCGGGTCGAGGGCCTGCATCTGCGGGGGAATAAACCGGCGGCGGAGCACACGATCCCAGATGACCCCTTCTATCTGCATGCGATCACGGTGATCGAGGACGCCGATCAGCAGCTCGGCCGCCGGGTGGTTATTGCCGACAACGAGTTCGACCAGTGGACGGGCGGGGGCGTCAACCTCATCGGGACCCACGTCGTGCCCAACCCCGGGCAATGGGATCCGGGCTGGGCCCATCTCGACCGCACCGACGCCTATCTCGTTCGCGTCGTCGGCAACTACATGCACCACAACGTCGTGGACGGCGGCGGCTACGGGGTCGTCGTCGGGGGTGGCGCGTACGGCTACATAGCCGGCAACGTCTTCGACACAAACCGCCATGCCGTGTCCGGCGGCGGCGAGGCCTATAGCGGCTACATCGCCCGCTTCAACTACGTCCTGCAGGGAGGCATCAAGCAGAAGAGCTATTACAACCAGCACTTCGACGTCCATGGCACTGCTAACGACGGCTACGGCGGCTATGCGGGCGAGTATTTCCTGATCGCCGACAACACGGTCCGCGGCGAGCAGAAGTACGGCATCACGACCCGGCCTGTGCTGATGCTTCGCGGGCGGCCGGGCAATCCCCGCGATCACCGTGCCGGCGTCGTCAACGGCCTCTATTTCAACGACAACTTCGTCGTCCATAAGAACCTCGACGCTGCCGTGGCCCTCAAATGGACGAGCAGTTGGAAGGAGAACTTCGGCGAGGACCAGAAGAAGTTCAACTTCCACGCTAAGGGAAACCACTACAACGTCGACTACACAACCGAGATCGCATCCGGAGACTTCGACGGCGACGGCCGCACCGACGTCTTCCTGGCGAACGGCACCGGATGGTTCTTCTCCCGCGGCGGCGTCCGGCCTTGGGAGTTCCTCACCGCATCGAGTAGGCGCATCCGCGACCTGGCTTTTGCCGACGTCGACAACGACGGCATCACCGACGTGGTCTATCAGCGCCCCAACGGCAAGCTGATCTACCTGAAGAGAGGCACGTCCCCCTCCGTATCCCTCCCCTCCTCCCCGGTTCCGCTGAAGGACCTGCGATTCGGCGATTTCGACGGCGATCGCCTCACCGACATCTTCTACACGCGGAACCGCGAATGGCATGTCTGGTACGGCAAATCTCACGGGTGGATCCAGGTCGGGGGCTCGGTCACTCCGATCTCCGAGATGCTCTTCGGTGAGTTCGACCGGGTACTCGGCACCGACATCGCCGCGGTGAGGAACAAGCAATGGTCCTACTCGAGCGGCGCGACACAGCCGTGGGCGAGGCTGAACAGTAAGCGCACGGACTCATTCAAGAAGGCGGTTGCAGCCGACTTCGACGGCAACGGAACGTCAGACATCGCCTTCAGCAATGGCCAGAAGTGGCGCTACAGCCGCGACGGGCGCGGACCGCTCACCTCCTTGCGCGACGGCAGCCTCCTCCCCCTGTATCCGCCGCTGAAGCAACTGCTCATCGGCCACTTCGACGCCGGCCCTCGGGCGACAGTGGTGAGCTGGAACATCGTCCCGCCCACACCCGCTTCGGGGCAGGTGTCCAGGCCCGGCGTACAGCTCGTCATCTGGGGTGGTCTCGGCACCAGTCAGGCGTTCAGCGACCGCTCCAGGCAGAACATGCGCTGATCGCGCCTGAACCCGCTCGTGCGCGGCTACGTGGAATTCGCCGAGATCTTCGACGCGAGCCGGGACCACGCCGACTTCTGCCCCACTCGACGAGTGGTTCTCGCGGAAGAACGCGCTATTCATCGGCGAGTCGACGGCCCCGCGCCCGGGCAAGTTCGGCGTCTCGTCGATGACGCGGCTCGCCGCATGCGATCCCCAGTCGGCCGCATATTGCTCGATCACAAAGAGGCCAGAGTCGACTCTCGCTTCGCTCGCTCGTCGACGACCAACTCGTGCGTGGTCAGGTCCTCCCGACGTTCTGGGAGGGCGCAGCCGAGGTAACCGGCTCGAAGCGTGGCGTCTGTTTCGTCGAGCAGAGCTAC
>Ga0137373_10005913_pt1 | contig 13139 bp, 12 predicted proteins | sample SagtaG_5_FD_104912 | JGI IMG/M metagenome (GOLD analysis project Ga0137373, IMG submission 104912) | Vadose zone soil microbial communities from Sagehorn Ranch, Mendocino, California, USA - Sage1_R_80_16 metaG | ecosystem: Environmental > Terrestrial > Soil > Vadose zone | place: USA...
CGAGCATGTCTGGGCGCTCTTGTCCGACCTCGAGGCGGTCCCGCGCTACAACCCTACGGTCCGAACTGCGACGGTCCAAGGAACACGGCGCACCGGAGTGGGCGCTGAGCGTGCCTGCGAGCTCGTGCCCAAGGGGCGCGTCGTCGAGCGGGTCACCCACTGGGAGGACGGGCGCGCGGTTGGGCTTGAAGTGGCCGCGAGCGACTGGCCGATCCAGTTCATGCGGTGGGTCACGCGCCTCGAGCCGGCCGGGGCCACGACACGGATCACGCAGTCGCTGGAGTACAAGGTCAAGTTCGGTCCCGTTGGCTGGCTCCTCGACAACCTGGTCATGAAGCGCAAGCTCACCTCCACCCTCGACGAGGTGTTCGCGTCGCTCGTGAAGCACGCCGAAGGCCGAAAGTGATTCCCGACTTCGCCAAGGTCTTTGCAGGCCTGGACCAACTGGATGAGCGACCAGCTAGCGATGACGAGTCCCGCCTCGATCGCGGCCATCTCAGATACGGCCTCGGTGGTCTTCGACCTGCAGCGCTCGCCGAAGCGCCATATCGTCGACTGCAGCGGCGGTGCTCGTGCATGTCGGCGGGGGACTGCAAGAGTGACTTCCGTCAGCAGCGGCGACGTACGCGCGCCAGGACTCGGCACGCTTCCGTGCCTCAGTAGCTTGGCGCAGTGAGGCTGCGATCGCGCCACGCCCATCCAAGCACTTCATGAAAGCACCTCCGGTGCCATCGCACTAGCTGCGCAGCGCGCCGGGCGAAAGCTCGAGACTCAGGAGGTGAGCCGATGACGCTTCGCAACAGTCATGGCGCCGGCACCCTACGGGGCCATTCGGCCCACCCTCACTTTCCCTGTTCTTTCGCTACCGCCATTCCTCCGGTATGCGGGCGTGTTCCCGTGTATTTCACTCGGCACCACGTAAGCGGGGCTTTGTCCGAAAGTCGCTACTCGCGAATCTGATCCACGCGAGACAGGAGCTCCGCTAGCGCGTCCGAGTAGGCTTCCTGAACGGCGTCGTCGCCGCTTCGACCACCCCAAAGATTCGACTTTCTTACGCACTTCTCGACGGGAAGTTCGTGTCGCTGTTCGGACTCGGTCTCGACGATGCCCTGGAATCGCACGCAGCCGGTCCAGTTCCCCATTTCGAAGTCCGCCCGATATCTCACGATCCTGATCTCGAAGGAAGCTTGTGCGGACTTCGAAAGCGTGATCCCCGCGCCCTTGAGCGACCGCACGATGGCATCACGGGTCGATTGGACGAGCGCTTCGCTCTCCTCTCGAACGCCGCGATGATCGAGAACTCGCACGGCGACCGAGCTCCCCTTGAACGCTGCATATTGCAGAGCTGGCGGCTGGAAGGCCCCCGGCTCCGGAGCCGAATATCGCGTCGTACTGCAGGCCAAGAATCCGAGCGTGATCGCTGTTAGGGTGACGAACTTCAAAGTCATGCGGTTATCCTCCAAGACGTCAGCGCAACAGCCTATCACTAGGCCTCGATGGGATGTACAAAACGGTGCAGTTTGCAGCCATCCGACGACCAATTGGAGAACACGTTCGACGGCACGGTCATCGCTGCAAACTTGGCAGTATTTACCCCCTTCCGAAAACCAGTCGGTCGAAAAGACGACATCTGCGCTTACTCATTCGTTGCCTCCATGAAAGTCGCTTTTCTTACGTGGAAGACAGGGCAACCCTGTGCCTGTCGCAAGGAATTCGAGGGGCCGATCTTTCCGCGTGAGCTGCGCGGATGAGATGTGCTCTTGCAGGTTGGGCCTCACGGCAGCGGTTCGACGTCAAGATGAGCCGTTAGCGTGTGCATGTCGAAGTAAGTGGAACCAGAATCCTGGATCAGATCGACGTGATCGATCGTGATAATGAACCCCAGGCGGCTCGAGTTCCACGGAACGCCCACCGCACGCGCGTAGGACTACACTGGACATGGGCTGCGGTATGGCCGCAGTGAAGACAAGCCTCGTCGCCGATGACCTCCCCGACAATCTTCGAAAGCTCCGCCTGGCCATCGAGAAGGTCGTGCCCGTCGGACGCGAGCACCACCGTTCACCCGCGTGGGAGGAGGCGAGCGAAGATCTGATGCAGCGGGCGCGGGGGCTGCTTGAGCGTTTCAAGACGCTCGAGCGTTCCGTCCAGTCGTTGCTCGGACGGGCGGGGCCTCAACTGGGAACGCTAGGCGGAGGCAACCGCTTCATCGAAGCGTGTCTCGACACCGAAGATGCGGTGTGGCTCATGCTCCACTCCGGAAGCCGCCATATCGGCGCCGCGCTGGCCGAGCATCACATGGGAGCCGCGCGCCGCCTCTTCCACAACCAAGAGCTTCCGGATCCCGATCTTGCCGTGTTTCTCGCCGGAACGCCCCCTTTCGACTCCTACCGCCGTGATCTCTTCTGGGCGCAGGAATATGCGGCGCTGAACCGCGCCTTGATGCTCGAGCGCATCGAGAATATCTTCCTCGGCTTCTTTCCGCACACGCGCTTCGAGGCGCCAGTCTCCTGCCACCACAACTACGTTGCGGAAGAGCACCACTTCGGCGACGACCTGCTCGTCACCCGCAAGGGAGCCATCCGCGCGGGCAAAGGAGACCTCGGCATCATTCCAGGCTCGATGGGTGCCAAGTCGTTCATCGTCCGAGGCAAGGGCAACCCGCTTTCGTTCGAGTCGGCCTCGCACGGCGCCGGCCGGCGGCTCAGCCGAACGCAGGCCAAGGCGACCTACTCGCTCGCCGATCTCGAACGTCAGACCGCGGGCGTCGAGTGCCGCAAGGACCGCGGCGTCCTCGATGAGGCGCCCAAGGCCTACAAGAACATCGACCGCGTGATGGAGCAGCAGCACGACCTGGTGGAGATCGTGGCCGAGCTCCGGCAGGTCATCTGCGTGAAAGGTTGACACTTCGTTGTGGCGCTACACGTCAGCGCCCCTGAGATGAGCGCCCTATCATTCGTTTAACCGAAGCGCCAACGCCTTTGTCGAGGCGAGAATGCGAACACTACATTGGTGCGCCGGAGGAACATGCGTTCGATCCTGACTGGTATCGCTCCTCGCCGAGCAGCGCTCTTTGCGGTCTGCGTCGCCTCCTATGGCTGCCTCGTCCCGTCACCCCAGGAAACGGTGCCCCGGCCGCGCGCCGCCGTCCAGAATTCCTCGGTGAGGGCGCCGTTTGGCCTAGCGATGGGGGTCGAGTGGAGTGACTCCGAATACCACGAACTACAATATGCTCGGCAACTCCACCGATACTGTGCTGAATGGCCCGACGAACATATACATGCGCATTGCAGGCGCAACGAACGTGTTGGAATACGCGAGCACGACGGAGACCCTCGAGGAAAGGGAACGTACATGCGGCCCCGCACCGGGCAAACCCTGGAGGGAAGACGTTTCGGCTAACGGCGTTCGGCGTCGACGCGCACGACGAAAAGGTAGAGCGCCACGCACGCCGCGAAGAGAACGCCGGACACGATCGCGCCGGGAAGCGCCGCTTCTCGATGGCCCGCGAGATAGGATTCGAGCGATGCCGTCAATAGCCACATTTGAGCGATGAGCAGGATCGCAATCAATGCGAGGGCGCCATTGATGGCCGTTAGACCGCGCCCCGACCGAACCCTGTCTCGTTCGTCCGCTAGGCTCACGATTCACTCCCCGTGTCGACGCCCACAGCGACGAGCCGTTCGTCGCGGCGGATGAGCCGGATTCGAACCAGCGGTCTCGGGGGTGGTCCCTGCAGCACCTCGCCCGTCCGCGCGGAAAAGAAGCCGTTGTGACAGGGGCACTCGATACGATTTTTGGTTCGATCGTAGACGACCGCGCACGACAGGTGTGTGCACTTTTGGCTGTAGGCGACGTATGTATCGGAATCGAGCCGGATCAAAAGACAAGGATCGTGCGGCCCTGGGTATTGGAACTGCTTGACCGCTCCAACCGGGACCTCGTTCATCGATGCGACGGCCTGCTCGGGGTACGAAGGCTCCTTGCGCAGCCACGACCTCACCAGGATCCACGCGTTGCCGGCGAACATGCCGAGGCTGGCCAGCACGGTGAACTTTGCGAACTGCCGCCGGTTCACGTACTGCTCGTCGGCGCCGCGGAAGGAGACCTCTTCTCTCCACAGCGGTTGCTGCCGGGGTAGGCGAAAGAGCTTCACGATACCTCCTCCCACATGAAGTCGACGACGTCGACGTCGATGACGTCAACCTCGGGCGGCGTCATCATGAAGACCTTCGTCGTCACGGTCTGATTGCCGAAATGGAAGATGTTGACCGGCTGCTCGCGCCGGTGCCCGATCTCTTCCGGTGTGACGAACGCGAGGGCTTGGCTCGGACACACCGTCGCGCACATGGGCTTCTTCCCCTCCGAGGTGCGGTCGAAGCACATGTCGCATTTCATCATCTGCTCGATGCGGGTCATCATCTTCGGTACGCCGAAGGGGCACGCCAGAACGCAATTCGAGCAAGCGATGCAACGCGGTTTGAGCGAGGTGTGGACGACCCCGTCCTCGGTCTGCTTGATGGCGTCAGCGGGACAGACTTCGGCGCAGGTCGGGTCCTCGCAATGCATGCACACGGTCGGAACCGTCGCTATCGACGCCGGTCGATCCAGGTAATCGACATGGATCATCGAGGCGCCGCGGTGGGTGCCGCATTCGGCGCACGCGTTCTCGCACGCCTTGCAGCCGATGCAGCGCGAAGGGTCGATGTAGAACTCGCGGCCGAACATCAGCCTGCTCCGACGACGGGTAGGCGAACTCGGCTCGCGTTGGCCCACGCCGGCGGATGATCGGCCCTTCGGATTCGGCACGCGGACACTTTGAATTCCGGGATCTTGCTCCGAGGATCGAGTGTTCGGTGCGTGAGCCGATTGATGCTCTTCTCGCCGGCCCAGTGGTAGGGAACGAACACCGTGTCGGGGCGGATGGTCTTGACGACCATCGCCTGCAGCGTGAGCTCGCCCCTCCTCGTCGCGATGGTCACCCAGTCACCGTCTGCGATCCCGTGCTCCGCCGCCAGCAGCGGGTGGATCTCGATGCGCGGCTCGGGATATTGATCGACGAGCGGACCGATGCGCCGCGTCTGGGTGCCCGAGAGGTACTGGCTGACGACGCGCCCCGTCGTGAGAAAGACCGGGAATTGTTGGTCCAACGGATCACCGCTCTCGCGGTACTCGGTCACGATGAATCGAGCCTTGCCGTCGGCATGAAAGAACCGCCCCCCCTCGAAAAGCCTCGGCGTTCCCGGGTGATCCTCGGTCGGACAAGGCCAGAAGACGCCCATCTCGCGGTCGATTTTCTCGTAGGTCATGCCCGCGTAGTCGGCGACGCCGCCGGTCGTGGCGCGGCGAAGCTCCTCGAAAATATCGCGGGGCGATGTGTAAGAGAACTTCTGCTCTTGGCCGAGGCGGCGCCCGAGGTCGCAGATGATCTGCCAGTCGACGCGTGCCTCGCCCGGTGGTTCGACAGCCTTGCGGATGTGGACCGCGCGGCCCTCGGCCGTGGTGACAATGCCTTCGTCCTCTTCTTGGAGGCTGCCAGCCAGCACGACGTCGGCGTGCTGCGCCGTCTCGGACAAAAAGAAATCGATCACGCCGAAGAACTCCAGCCGCTCGAGCGCCTCGCGCACGAACGCCGTCTCGGGAAGGGACACGAGCGGATTGAAGCAGATCGAGAGCAGCCCCTTGATTTCGCCGCGGTGGATTGCGTTCATGATCTCGACGGCGCTGAGCCCCGCTCGAGGGATTTCGTCGGGCTCGACGCCCCACACCGCCGCGACGTGGCGACGCGCCGCGGGGTCCTCGATGGATCGCTGCCCCGGGAGCTGATCGCATTTTTGCCCGTGTTCACGGCCGCCTTGGCCGTTGCCCTGGCCGGTGATCATGTTGCAGCCCGCGCCTTCGCGCCCGATCTGGCCGGTGGCGAGCGCGAGGTTGATGACGGCGAGGCAATTCTCGACCCCCTTGGACTGGTGCTCGATGCCGCGCGCGTGAAGGGCTATCGCGCGCTCCGCTTTTGCGAACCAGTGGGCGGCCTTTTCGATCGCCTCGGGGGGGACGCCGGTCATGGCAGCGGCTCGCCGAGGATCGAAGGCCTTGACCGACGCGGCCACGTCGTCGAAGCCGGTCGTGTGCCGCTCGATGAAGTCCCGTCGTTCGAGGCCGTCGCGCAAGACGACGTGCAGCATCCCCATGAGCAGCGCGAGATCGGTTCCCGGACGCACCGGCAGGTAGAGGTCCGCGTTACGCGTGATGGGCGTCATGCGAGGATCGGCCACGATGAGCTTTCCCCCTGCATCGCGGCATCGCCAGACGTAGTCGGTCGTGATCGGCGCGCACTCGGCGATGTTGGCCCCCAGCACCAACAGGACTTGCGCCTTGGGGATGTCACTCCACGGGTTGGGACATCGATCGACACCGAACGCGAGCTTGTAGGCGGTGCCCGCCGATACCATGCAGAGGCGACCGTTGTAGTCGATGTGCCGCGTCCGGAGCGCAACGCGCGCGAACTTGCCGAGGAGGTACGCTTTCTCGATCGTCAGCGAAGCGCCCCCATAGACCGCCACCGCATCGCGGCCGTGACGCTCGCCGATCTCGCCGAGGCGGCGCGCGACCAGGTCGAGCGCCTCATCCCAGGACGCAGCCCGGAAGCCTCCCTCGCCACGAACGAGCGGATGCAGGAGCCGATCCGGATGGTTTCCTTGCAGGTATCGGCGCACGCCCTTGGGGCACAGCATTCCGCGGTTGAACGGGAACTCCTCCCACGGTTCGAAGCCGATGACGCGGTTGTCGCGGACCTTGAGCTTTATGCCGCACTGCTGTCCACAAAAGCAGCAGTGCGTCTTGACGAGTCGATCGGCGGGCCCGGTTCCCGATTCCTGCCATCCTCCCGGCGGCGCGTACGCGAGATGCGGCCCGAACTGATGCTCGAGCTGATCAATCGGCTGCGGCAGCTTGGCCATGGGTCACTCCCTTCAGTCGGAGCTGGGAAGTCGCCAGCGCGATGCGCTTGCAGCGCGGGCAGATGGCTTGCCAGTGGCCGAGACGTTCATCCTTCGTGCGGTAGTCGAAGCCTAGCTGCGTGAGGACGGCGGCAAGATCGTCGATATGCATGCGTGAGGCGAAGGGCTGGTGGCATCGCGCGCACTCCGCCTGCGGTCCTCGCTCGCCGACCTCTTGGTAAAGCTTCACGCCGAGTTGTGCGGGGCGCTGGAAGATATGGAAGAACTTGCCGAAGGGAACGTAGAGGAGCGCGGCGATCACCGTTATGGCGTGCAAGAGCGCGAGGAACGCGTAAAGCGCGCCGCGGAACCACACCGTGGATACGGTCAGCATGAGGCCGGTCACGGAGATGGCGAAGAGAAGAATGAGTGGGAAAAAATCGCGCCCGAACGTCTGCACGGCCTGCGCACCTCGCTCACGCATGCGCCGCCAAAGCGAGAGCGCCACGCCAGCGAGAACGAGAAACGCGGCGATGTCGAGGCCGTGGAAAATGACCCACGCGACGATCGTCCGCAGGCGGAAAGAACCGAGGGGAAAACCGAAGACGTAGGTTACGTACGTCGTTGGTTCGTCGGGCAGCGTGCCGAAGTGGATCCAACCGAACACCAGCGGAAAGGTGATGGCCGCCGCAAGCACGCAGCCCCAAAAGATGAGCTGGTGCATCCACCAGCGCAGCGGCGAACGTTTGCCGATGAACGATTGTGCCAAGAGCTGCTTCACGGCGAGGACCGCGATGCGAGGCAAAGACCGGTAGAGGCGCTCCGAGAGCGCGAGCTGCCAGCTGCGCTGCCAGTAGAGCTGCGTCGGCGGCTTCTGAATCCAAACCCAGTAGTGGTACCCGACGCCCCAGCTCGCGAACACGACGGCGAACGTATACACGACGAGCGCCGGATCGAAATTCTGAAGGTTGCGCGAGCCGACCACGATCGCCGCCGCGAGCAGCGCGGTCCAGAGCGTTGCCCACAAGCCTGCGTGCAGGCGCTCGGAGGCGCGCGTCCATTCGATCGGCAGGTCGAGCTCGTGGACCTCCTCGCGTGGAAGAAGAATTCGGCGATTCAAGATCCAGAGAGTGAGCGCCACCGTGGCGAGGAAGACGAAGCCCGGCCACACGACACCGAGCGAGTCCCGAAATACGCCGAGCAGCAGCGGCGGGAAGAATCCTCCCAGCCCGCCCATCGCGCCCACGACCCCCGTTACCGTGCCCGTCTGCCCCGGGAAGTACTGCGGCACGAGCTTGAACACGGCGCCGTTGCCGAGGCCGAGCAGCACTGCGGCGCCGAGCGCGCCAACCGAGAAGGGGAGCAGCGCCGGCCAGCAGAGGAGCAGCGCAAAGGGTACCAGGCCGAAGAAGACGGACGACAGGACCCTCGCGCCTCCGATGCGATCCGCGAGCCAACCGCCCGCCGGTCGGAAGAGAGTCGCGACGATGACGAACCCGGCGGCTCGAAAACCGGCGTCGGCGCCCGACATTCGGAATGCATCGCGAAGATAGGTCGGCAGATAGATCGAAAACGCGACGAATCCGCCGAACGTGAGAAAATAGAAAAGCGCGAGCAGCCAACAGAGCGGCTCATGGCGCAGCACGCGCAGCGCTTCTCCAAAACCCTTGGGGCGCTCGGCACGTTCCGGATCGCGCGCCAGCACACCGAAGACGACGGCCCATAGGGCCAAAGCCATCGCAGCGCCCCGGAAGACGGACGTCCAGCCGACCGCCTGGGCGACCAGAGGGACGATGAAGACCGCGACCGACTGACCACCGGTGCCGAGTCCGTACACGCCGAGGGCGGCCCCCTGGCGTTGCTTCGGCGCCCATCCCGAGACGTAGCTCACGCCCACTGCGAATGACGCTCCCGCAACGCCGAGAAGGAACGCCATGCCGAGCACGGCGGAGAAATCGCGCGCAGTGGGCAGCAAGAAAACGGGAATCGCCACGGCCGCCATGAGCACCACGAACACGCGTCGCGGGCCGAACCGATCGCTCAGCATCCCGAGTGGCACGCGCGCGAGAGAGCCGAGCAGCACCGGTACCGCGATGAGCAGCGCGGTTTCGGTTGCGGACAGCGAGAAGCGCTCCCGGTACACCGGCGCGGCCGCACTCATCAGGCCCCAAACCGCGAAGCACAAGGCGAACGACACGGTCGATAGACCGAGGTGTCGCGCGAGGCTCTGGCCGGGCTTTGCGCTCATCGTGGACCGATGCCGATCGCCTTCATACCACGGGCGAGGATTCTTTCCTCGCTTTCCCAGCGATCTCGAACGTAGGTTCGCCGCTGCTTACGAACAGGGCCGTGCGACTGCGTCGAGCAGCGCCGCGAGGTCGACCGGCTTGCGGAGCCATCCTGCCGTTGCCATCTGTTCGGCGGCTGCTTCGACATCGACGCGGGCCGAGAGCAGCACAACCGGCACGACTGCGAGCAAAGGGTCGCTCGTCTGAGCCGCGCGAAACTGCCAGCCGTCCATGACGGGCATCATGAGATCGAGAAGAATCAGGTTCGGCAGAGTCGTCGTCCGGCGAAGCTTATCGAGCGCATCTTGTCCGTTGGTCGCGGTGAGAACCGAATACCCGTTGTCTTCCAGCGTCGCAACGATCGCCTCGGAGATGTCGGCGTCGTCTTCGATGATCATGATCGTCGGATGATGCCTCGTGCGCGCCGCTTCGCTCGATTCGCTCATCGGCGCGCTCCTCTGGTCGATGCGTCCGAGTCAGCGCGATGCTGTTCTCTCACGGCCCGAAGCTCGTCTTCGGCTCTCTTCCTCTGCGCCATCTCGCTATCCAGCGCGTGCGCCCGCTGTTGCAGGATGGCGATCTGTCGAAGGCGAGTCTGCGGATCCGCGTTTTCTCGATAGCCCTCGGTCGGAACGACGCGCGTGTGGAGCTCGCACAGTCGCTGGAACGCGGCCGAATCGGCTCCGGTGCGAAAATGATCGATGGCGTAGGCGCAGAGCCGGGAAAGGCGATGCGCGCGAGCGAAATCGTTCCAGAGTTCCTCGAAGCGGATCGCGGCATCTCGGTGGCCATCCTTGGAGAGCAGGTCGACCATCTCGCCGTAGACGCGAACGCGCAGGCGACTCGCGTTGCTTCGCTGTTCCACCACGCTTCCGACATGCTGGCGAAAGAGGCTCGCGTCGGGAAGGTCGTCCCCCATGAAACGGTCGAGGGTCTCGCGGGCGTCGAGCAGCACGGCCTGCCCCGAAGCGCACGCTCGCTGGACGTCGATGCCGTGCTGCGAGAGACGCTCGCGCAACGCTTCGCGGTTTGCCTCGCTCGCGAACACGATGATAGGCCCCCGAGCTTTCAGCCCGTCGGCGAGGAAATCGGCAACCGCGCGGCAGAGGAAGTCGTGGTCCTCGTAAAACTGCACGATGTGATAGTGGGCTCGAACGCCGGCGCGCTCGGCGGCCAGGGCCTCCACGTCCTCTCTTCTAAAGAGGCGGATGCCGCGCACCGTCTCTGCAGCAGCGGGCAACCGGCCGGCGCGAGCCAGGAGCCGGACCATGTCGGCCGAGAGCCCGAGGATGCGGGCGGCATCGACGGCCGTCATCAAAGCGCCGCCGATCGAAGCGCCATTGGTGGACATTCAGGGCTCCGTGAATCCCGAAGCAGAGGCTACATGGCGCGCGGCGCCGACGCAAGTTCCATTGGGTAAATGCTGGAAAAAAATGGACAAATGCTTCGATTCAAAAAAAGGGGAGGCCCAATGTCGATCTCGTCAGAGGTTGTTCGACGCCCCAATAGAGGCGGGCTTCACGGATCGAAATCGGTTCGATCGAGGAGCACCGCTGCCCATTCGAACCAAGGAGAGACCCACATGCGATTCATGGTGATTGTGAAGGCGAACCAAGACTCGGAATCCGGCAAGCTGCCCGATGCGAAAATCCTTTCCGAAATGGGCAAGTTCAACGAGGAGCTCGTGAAGGCGGGCGTGATGCTTGCGGGCGAGGGACTGCACGCCAGCTCGAAAGGTGCGCGCGTCAGGTTCGAGGGGTCGAAGCGAAGTGTCATCGACGGTCCCTTCGCCGAAACGAAAGAGCTCGTGGCCGGTTTTTGGCTGTGGCAAGTGAAGTCGAAAGAAGAGGCCATCGAGTGGCTGAAGCGCTCCCCCTTCCAAGAGGGCGAGGTCGAGATTCGGCAAGTGTTCGAAACAGCCGACTTCGCTCCCGTCGACCCTACGGGGGACATTCGAAAAAAGGAAGAGGAGCTCCGAAAGACCGTCGAGGCGCAGCGCAGTTAGTCCGAGCTGCGATCCCTTCGCGGGCGGTCGAGGATGGGCGGAAGGGAGGCTTTGACGGCCTCCCTTCCTCCGTCCGGCGCTTACAATTCGATCGTCAATCCGTGCCTTCGGAACTGCGCGAGCGCCATTTTCGTGCTCATGCGCGCGAACTGCTCGGGCATGAATCGCTTGAGCCGCCACAGCCAACGCGCATCGGACATGGGCACGGCGTAGAGCCGGCCGGCATCGGCGGCTTGCAGCGTCAATCGCGCGACATCGTCGGCGGACAGCTTGCCCTGTTCCATTCTCTTGCGTGCGAACGCACGCAGCTTGTCGATTTTGTCCTCCGGCCCGCGTCCTGATTGGGCGATGTTCGTCGGGAAGAACGTGGGGCAGAGCACAGTGACGCCTATGCCGTGTGGCTCGCCCTCGCCAGCGAGTGTTTCCGAAAGCGACATCACTGCCGCCTTGCTGGCGCCGTAGGGTCCCATGAGCGCTATGCCCGCGAACCCCGCCGCTGATGCGACATTGATGACGTACCCACGCTTCTGCTCGCGCATGCGCGGCACGAAGACGTGCATCCCGTGAATCACGCCCCACAGGTTGACCCCGAGCAGCCACTGCCAATCCTCGATCGGAATCTCGCCGATGAGCCCATTGACCGTGACGCCGGCGTTGTTGATGAGGAGGTCCACGCCGCCGAGCAGCCGATCGACTTCGATGCCGAGGGTTTCGACGTCGGCGAGTCTCGAAACGTCACAACGTACGGCGTGGCCGCCGCACGCGCGCGCCGTGTCCTGTGCTGCATCGAGGTCGATGTCGCTGGCGACGACGCGAGCACCGCGCCGCCCGAGCTCGAGACAGAAGGCCCGACCGAGACCGCTGCCGGCGCCGGTCACGACGGCGCGGGCGTTCTTGGGAAGTGTCATGAGCGCTACCTATCACGATCTGCCCAGCGCTGGGTCATCGTGGTTTCTCGATTTCGACCGGAAGTGGGATGAACTCGTTCTCGTCGCCGGGCACCATCGGGAAACGGCGTTCGGTCCACGCGAGCTTTGCTTCTCCGATTCGCTCCTTCGAGCTCGAGACGAAGTTCCAAAAGACGTGGCGCTCGCCATCGAGGGGCGCGCCGCCGAGCAGCATGACCCGGGTCGCTTCGGAGGCGGCAATGCGTGCAGCCGCGTGCTCGCGAAAAACGACCATCGTGCCCGCGCCGTGCCGACGGCCATCGCACGAGATCGAGCCATCGACGACGTACGCAGCGCGCGCGGCATAGGCATCCGGCAAATCGAGCTCCGCCGCGGCCGCGAGCTCGGCATCGACGTAGAACAGCGCGGAGAGCGTCTGGACCGGCGAGGTCACGCCGTACGCCGAACCGGCGACCACGCGCAGCCGAGCGCCGGACAAATCGACACGAGGCACCTCTTCCTCGGCATGATGTCGAAAAGAGGGCTCGACTTGTTCATGTGCCAACGGCAGCGCGAGCCATAGCTGCAGACCATGCATTCGAGCTCCGGTCTTGCGGGCCGTCGCCGGTGAGCGCTCCGAGTGAACGATTCCCCGTCCAGCGGTCATCCAATTCACGGCGCCCGGGGTGATGAGCTGCTCCGAACCGAGGCTGTCGCGATGCAGGATCGCTCCCTCGAAGAGATAGGTTACGGTTGCGAGATTGATGTGCGGATGGGGCCGTACATCGAGCCCTCGGCCAGGGGCGAGCTGCACCGGCCCAAAGTGGTCGAAGAAGATGAAGGGCCCCACCATTCGGCGCACGGCCGATGGCAGTAACCTCCGCACCGTGAACCCATCGCCGAGATCACGAATGCGGGCATCGAGGACGAGCTCGACCGTGGGTTGCGCAACCGCGCTGAAGCCGGGGTCGATGTGGGGCATGACGCTCATCGCTATGACTTACGCTCCATTTACGTCTTCTCA
>Ga0137373_10005916_pt1 | contig 13134 bp, 4 predicted proteins | sample SagtaG_5_FD_104912 | JGI IMG/M metagenome (GOLD analysis project Ga0137373, IMG submission 104912) | Vadose zone soil microbial communities from Sagehorn Ranch, Mendocino, California, USA - Sage1_R_80_16 metaG | ecosystem: Environmental > Terrestrial > Soil > Vadose zone | place: USA: California...
CAGACCCGGATCGCTGCCGGGTTGCGCCACATCGGTCGTGATCCTGCCCGCGCGCTGGCGTTCCTCGGCCTTCCATGAGCTCCCGCGAACACCCCAAACACGATCAAGCCGAGGCCCTGGCAGATGACCGGTCGGACGCTGCTTGTACAGCGCACGGACCAACGCACGGACCTGATCGCTCTTCCAAACGTAGCCCCGCTGGAACTCAGGAAGGAGGATCTCCCCGTTGCGGATCTGAGTGATCAGCTCTTGGATCGTGCTCGCCATCGCCACCCCACTCACGCCAGATCACCGGAGTCTACGCCAACTCCACCAACGCCCCGGACCGTTCCTCACCGGGCAGCAGTGGAAGCAATTCCACGCAACGCCAACACCATCCCCGAGGTGGATGCTGGCGACAGATTGGCGATCCCCGGTGCTGTGACCACCCGGCCGCCGGAAGAGGCTGTGTTCCGGCTACGTGACCTTCCGTAAGGTCTGACGCGGTGCGCCGACCACCGGCTCCAGCTGCTGAAGGTGCAGGCCGTGCGCTCCTCCCGGACTGGCTCGAACTGCGATTCACTGGCCGGCCGTCCAGCAGCTTCCCGCGTCGTCCGCGCTCGGCGCGCCGCGGGTGGTGGAGTCTGGCGCACCACTCCATCGACGAGCTGCCTCGCCTGAACGCGGACACCCCAGCCCCCGCTGCCAGCCCTGATCACAAGATGGACATGACCAGGGGCTTCAATTTAGATGGCGAGGTAGATGGCGCCTGGTCGGCGGTTCAGGTTGAAGACGTCTGCGACGACCTCTGCAGCGCTGTGATCAGCGAGTTGGTCATCGGCGTTCCGGAACGGGTGGATGATCCGGACAGGACGACCATGGGTGCCTTCGATCAACGGCTCAGCCGCCGAGGTGTCGGGGCAATGCCAGCCGGGGAAGGCAGCGATGGCAGCCTCGACCGCCTGGATTCGAGTTTCGGTCCAACGGTCAGCTTGTCGCTGCCCGAAGCGGATGATGTCGAGGCAGTCGGCGGCTAGGCGGCGGTCGAGGAGCGGGTGGTAGGGGTTGTTGGTCCAGTCGCGTAGGCAGGCGTAGCAGGAGGTGTCGCAGCCGTGCTGACCGTCACCCCAGCCGGTCAGCAGTTCAGCGACGCGCTCGGCGAGTTCGGCGAACCGTGCGGGGCCGGCTAGGTAGGAGACATAGCCAGCGCCGTTCTCGAGCGCGTCGGACAGGAAGATCTGCGGAATGAGCAGCAGCGTCTGCGGGTCACGGATGAACCGAACCCCGCATTCCAGCTCGGCGACCTCGATGTCGAGCTCGACGGCGGCGGCAATGCGGAAGGCGAAAGCGAGCGAAGTCCACGCCGCGCGGCGCGCGGTCGATACAAGAAGGGCCGCGGCGGTGCCCTCCGGCAGGCAGTGGGACCACTGCTCCGAGCGTGAGTGCTCGGCATGGGCGATGAGGACATCGGTGGTGAGCGCGGCGCCGAGGGCAGCGACGCGCGGCTGGACCGAGTCGTCGAACCAGTCCGTCGAGGCATGCGATCGCTCGAGGAATCCGAACCCTAGTTCACCGCGGCCGGGCAGGAAGGCGAACCCGGCGCCGTGGTTGTCGTTGACTGAGTAGATGCGTGTCGAGCCGCCCATTACGGCCAGCCCGGAGGTCTGGTGGTGGTTCATCCGCGTGGCGTCCACGGTGATGCGCGGGACGCTGGCCCGTGACAGACGGTCCACCGCGGATTCGTAGTGTCGTTGCTCGCGTGTCCACTCGGCGCGGAAGCCGGCCGGGAAGCACAGCTCGACCTCGCGATAGCGAACCTCCTCCCCGCAGGTTCGGCAACGCTCGGCTGGTGTCTCGTCGATGTTCTTGCAGGTGTCACACAGACCGACGCGCATGCTGCGGCCGAGCGGATCCGACAGGGCCTGTGGGAGACCGTGTGCGCGTGGCCTGAAGCCGACGACGCCGACCGAGCGATAGACCAGCTTGTCGAGGACGATCTCGTTCCCTGGTGCGAACTCCGAGACCGCGATTCGCAGCTCACGGTCGATGGCTCCTACCGGTGGCCACGGATGCGAAGAACGCGGCTGCCGCGTGAAGAGATAGCGCACCTGTGTCGGAAAGCCGAACATCGGCAGCAGGCCGTGCTCGGCGAGCCGTTGTGAAAGGTCGGGCTGCTCGCCGGGCAGCCCGGCAATCTCCGTCACGACCTGGTCGAGGCCGAAGAGCGCCTCCTCGAGCAGCTCATCGGGCGTGGTCTCGGCGCGGCTGTGAGCCAGGAGGCTGCCACAGAAGCCACGCAGTTGGTCTCGGTCATCGGCGATCGCGCGCAGCACCTGCTCGCGGTGAGCGGGCCACGCCTCTGCCTCGCCGAAGTGACCGTGAACGTTCGAGCCGCCATCGAATGTGGGGACCTCCACGGACAGGCGGTCGAAGCCACAGCGGAGCGCCTCTTGGGTGACGACCCGCCTGAGGATCGGCTCACGATCCGTGGCGAGATACGGGGGAGGCGGCGGTTTGGCCGTGATCGCCTCGGGGTGCTGGAAGTAGTACTGGTCGTGGGAGCGCTCGCGCGCGACGGTGAGCGCGACCGACAGCGGGTCGTCCCGGCGTCCGGCGCGGCCAACGCGCTGTTGGTAGTTGAAGCGACGGGGCGGGACGTTGGCCATCAGCACCGCAAGAAGCGAGCCGATGTCGACCCCGGCCTCCATTGTTGTCGTCACCGACAGGACGTCGATCCCAGAGGGCAACTTGGGCTCCTCGGAGAGGAAGACGCCCTGAAAGCGGGCCTGGCGCTTTGCCGCGTCGGCTCGTTCGGTCTGACCGGTGAGCTCCTCGGTGTGCAGGCGCGTGACCGGCCGCCAGTCGCGGGCCATCTCCGCGTAGTAGTCCTCCACATCGCTGGCTGCTCGGTTAGGCGCCTCGGGAAGCGTCCACCGGCAGTGGATGCAGACGCCGGCGCTGCCGTGCCCGTGGCGCCAGCCGCAGCGGTCGCATTCCCACAGCTGGCCCGAGGGCTGGGCGAGCTGGCAGCGTTCGAGCTGGATGACCCAGCGCTGGCACACCTGGCCGCTCTGGGGAAGTGCGTCGCGCGCCCAACGTGCGAGCGTGTCGCGGTCGAGGCTCCACCTGCTCTCGACCGTCCGCAGCCAGGCATGTAGCACCCTGGGCGGGTTGTCCTCGGGATCGCGGCCGCCACGGCCACCGGGCTGGTAGAAGCGGGCGAGCCCGAGAACGCGGAGGCAGCCGAGCATGAGTTCACGCCCGAGCCGCTCCGGCAGATCCAGTGGCAGCGCGACCAGGTCCGCAAGGGGCTCGACGATGCCCAGCCCGAGTGACTCGACGTCCCGGCCCGAACCTGAATACAGGGCAACACCGACTTGGGCGAGCATTCCCTCGCGCAACTCGGTGACTCGGGCATCGCCTGGCGTCCGCTGCCGCGGAGGCCGCTCCGACCATTCGAAGAGCGAGACCCATTCCTCCTCGGACAGGCTCGATGCGGGCCCGGCCGGATTGCGCCCCACCGACAGCAGCGCGTCGAAGGCGTGGTCGCGCAGGCGGACGACGGGAACAGTCCCGGCGAACTCCTGTCCGACGAGTGCTTGGGCCCGCTGGCGGTCGTCCTCGAGCGCGAACTGGTCCCGCGCCGCGCGAAGTGCGCGGGCCGCTTCAGAGCGCTCGAGCACCGAGCGCATGAACGCAATGTCCGCCTCCTCGGGCTGGTCTAGCCAGACGATGAAGCGGCGCAGGTCCTCAGCGTTTGCGTGCGCTTGGGCCAAGACGCGGACGACGAGCGCGCGCAGCGAGTCGCGGTGGTGGTCGACGTCGAGCGAGGCGTTCAGGCGCGCGGCGTCCTGCCGGGAGTCGGAGAAGGCAACGAGCCGTTGCGGCTCCCCGTCGGGGTAGAGCGCGCGAAGCAGGTGCTCGGTGAGGATCTGTGAGACCCGGTTGTGGACTGCCCGCGCCCGGCTGATCGGCGAGCGCATCCGGTCATTCGACGTGATGGGGAGCCGCACGACCTCAGCGCCTTGACGCCTCTGGGCGAGTTCGTGGTCGTCGCCGCAGTTGGGGCAGCGGGTCGGTACCGCCGGGACGTCACCGACCTGCACCGCTCCGCGTGGGCCGTCGGGGCGCATCGTGAACAACCAGCCGTTGGCGTTGGAAGACCGGTCGGGTTCGACCCTGCCGGCCGGCGGTCCGAGCGCCGCCCTCACCCACTGGAAGTGGACGCCGCCGGCGTTCCATTCGTCGGCCATCGGTGTCGTGTCGGTGGGTGGGCGTGGCCAGAAGAAGCGGTACCGCTGGTAGGTCCGCTCGGCGAAGGCCAGGTCGGGCACGCGCTCCAGGTCTGTGAGCTCAGGCAGAAGGTAGTATCCGCCGGCACCGTCGTCCGAGCAGTAGCCGCCGAGCAGATGCTCCCCACATGTCTGGCAGACCCAGACGTCCAGGCACCGAGCACCGCATTCACAGCGGATTCTGGGCTCGGCGTAGAGCCTGCCGACTGTGCGGGGCCTGTCTGAGTCCCGGAAGCGCGGATCGACCGCTGGGCAGTCGGCGCGGGCGCACGCCCACCAGCCAGGCACGGTGCGGAAGAGGAGATGGGCGCGCACAGGGAGGCGCCGGTCCTCCTGGCCGTCTCTGGACGCTGGCAGAAGCGCGAGGGCGGTCAGGCCTCCGGCGAGCGTGGCCAGACCCTGACCAGGCTCAGCGCCAGGACGAAGCGCACGAGCGACCTTGCTCGCGAGCGTGGCGACAACTTGGCCCTGGCTGTCCTTGGCGGCGTGCAAGAGGCGCTGCGGCAGGGCGTGCTCGGCGGCGAACGCGCGGACATCGCCGAGCAGACCCACGGCGACCTCCGCCTGGTCGATGTCACCATCCTCGGCCGTCAGGACCGCGTTCCCCAGCGCCGCGAGCGGTCCCGCTGCATCGTCCGGGAGCGCCAGCGTCGCCGGCTCGGCAAGCTCACGCGTCATCCCGGGCAGGACGCGGAAGCTCGTTCGTGGTGCCGCGAAGAACTCCTCGAGGTAGGCGAGCGCGGCGCCTTGGTCGTCCCCAAGCGACGCCGAGGCTGCGAGTAGGCGCAGCTTGGGAGAGCCCGGCTCCAGCCGCAGCCGGTGGAGGAGCCGTCGGAGCAGCATCGCGACCTCGGTGCCGGCCGTCCCCTTGTAGGAGTGGAGCTCGTCGACGACGAGGTGGAACGCGGCGCCCTCACCCTGGAGGTAGTCGGCGGTGCGCTCGAAGATCCCGGCCTCGTCCGAACGGTTCAGCATCACGTTGAGCATGGAGAAGTTGGTGATGAGGATGTCCGGCGGATAGGCCTGCATGTCCGGCCGTGTCAGCAGCTCCGCGCCGAGCGGGCGGGCGATGAACGGCCGGTATTCGGGCCCGAGCCGCTCGGCAGCGGCTGCCCGGCGGGCAAGTGCCCGCAACGTCCCCGCCAGCTCGCGCTCCAGGTAAGGTGTCTGACCGGTGTACCGGCCGAAGTAGAAGCGGTGCCCCCGGCGGTGGCGGTCAAGCCACGCCAGCTGCTCGGCTCCGTCGAGAACCCGCCGAAGGCGCACCATCTGGTCCTCGACGAGCGCGTTCATCGGATACAGGATGAGCGCCCGCATCCCCGCCGGACGGCCGGTCTCACCTGAGCGCACCGCCACGGGCTTGTGTCCCTGCTCCCACCAGGGCTCGGGATGCGCGCCCTGGCCAACCCAGCGACGCGAATCACGCACCAGCGCCGTCAGGACGGGAACGAGGAACGCCTCGGTCTTGCCCGAACCGGTCCCGGCGCTGACGACCACGTGCTCGCCGCGTTCATAGGCGCGGAGCGCGTCGGCCTGATGCCGGTAGAGCTCACGACCGTTGAACAGCGGTGAGACGAATTCGGCGACGTCACCGCCAAGGGCCAGCTCCTCGGCAAGCTCACCGAAGCCCACACTCGAGCTTGCATAGCCCGGCACCGGCTCAAGGATGAGGTCAGCCGACAGTCCGCTCGCCAGCATCAGCGCCCGGCGCTCCGCCGCCAGGGACGGATCGGCGAACGCGTAGGCCGAGTCGTAGAAGCGCCGGTACTGGGTCTCGAGCTCGCGAAGCAGCCGCAGCGGGTTGACCGCTCGAGTCGCAGTGCGTGGGCCGAGGGCGGGTGGAGGCGTAGTGAGGGTCATGGGCTATCGCCAGTCGATTGGGCTGTTGAGCCGGTCCTGGATCAGCCTGGCCAGCTCCTCGTCGATGTTGACGTAGGTGTGCCGTTGTGCATCTTCGCGGCAGGGAAGGCGGCCGGACTGGAGTGTCGCCGCGCGGGCGAGCAGCGCCGGAAGTGGCGTGGCGTTGTTGACCGTGAGGAAGCCGACCGCTGGCTGATAGGTGATGAACGAGACGTCCGGATGCGCCACGAATGGGCCGTACTCTCGCGTCGGTACCCGGAACCAGCTTCCGTCACGGCAGACAAACGCCACCTCTCGCCGGTACTCCTCCACCCACCACAGTCCTTCCTCGCCACCGTCTGGCCGCTCCAGCTGGAAGTCACGGATGCGAGGGTCGAACCACCGCCGGGGGAACCGGCTATCGGGACGCTCCTGCTCGCCGACCAGCTCGAGCGTCGCTCTTGGCATCGCCTTGGCGATCCGTCTGCCCGAGTCGATCTCGAAATGCATGCCGACGAGCTCGCAGAAGCGCTCCACGTCCGCAAGATCCGCCTCTACCAGCCACGTCTCGGGTCCGGTGTCCTGAGAGGCGGGTGGCAGAAGCTCGACGCTGATGTCCTGGTATTCCTCGTAGATTTCCTCCAGCGTCTGGCGCATGCCGCGTCGCCGCGCGCCGGTGACGAGGACGCAGCCAGAGGAGTGAAGCGTTAGCACCGCCACGGGAGGGGCACAGTTGAAGCGGCTTGCCACCCAGTCGAACTCCAGGTGGCCGAGTGCCGACAGGCTGCGTGCCGCCCCGTTCGGCTCCACACCGACATCGCCGCAGACCGCCTTCCAGCTCTCCCAACTGCCTCCGCCCCGTTCCGATGCCCATTCCAGCAGGAGGTCGTACGCGTTCATGTAGAGCTCCCTGCAAGCGCGGTGAGCGCCTTCCCGAGGAGCGCGCTCCAGGCCTCCTGCGGCGACGCACGCACGCCACGCTCAGCGACCTCGACCACGAGCGCCGCTGCCTCGGCCGACAGCCACTCCGGTAGAGCATCACGCTGGAGCCGAGCCCATGGGTTACCGAAACCCGGTTGGGCGCAGAGAAGCCACACGACCCCTTCCCGGACGATCTCCCACCGCTCCCGAGCGCTCTCGCCAAGCCCGACGGTGTACAGCCATGGAGGCGTTGGTGGGCGGCGGTGACGGGCAAGCTCGCCGGCAAGGTCGATGGTCTGCAGCTCCGCCGACACACGCGTCAGGATCGGGCGGTCGTGTCCGTACGGGATGGAGACGATTGCGCCGCACACCGTTGCCGCGCTGCCATCCTCCTCGCTTACCGGTCGCGCGCCCGAACGAAGCGCGCGACCGCCAGAGAGCCCGTGCGCCAGCGCGCCGCACGGCCCTGGCTCACCGTGACGCTCGACGTCATAGGACGTCCGCCATTCCTCGCCGATCGCGACGAGGTAGGAGCCGGGCTCACCGGGAATGCGCACACGCTCACCCGAGGCGATCGTGGCCCTCTGCTGGCCGTTCACCACCACCGGCAGCCGCTCGTCCGCATCGACATCGCCAGCTACCAAGACCGGACCGCGACCGGACAGATACACCCCCCGCTCGAGCGGAAGCCCGCCTTCGAGCCGGAACTCCCCCATGGCCCGAGGCGCGGCGGCCCGCTCAATGCCAGGCAGGCCAGCGGTGGGCACCTCCCGGAGGAGCTGCCACGGAACGGGCAGGACGCTTTCCCGGAACCTGTGCTGCGCGAGGCGGCGCTGAAGCGCGGGATCGCACGTCAAGGCCCAGACCGTCTCTGCGCTCGGACGTTCTGTGTGCAGCATCCCGTCGGGTGTGAGTTCGAAGACGGCTGTGTCGTGGAGGGCCGGAACTCGGAGCGCACCCGATGAGGAGCGCGGATCGCCCAGCACCAAAGGACCTGAACGCATACGCTGCAGCAGGGAGAACGGCACCTGGACCTCACCGCCCGGCTGGAGCAGGACTGGCGGCCCGTCGAGGCGGAAGACGACCTCCCTGGTGTTACCCGCGCCAAGGTGCAGGCGGGGTGGATAGGGAAACAGGTGCAGCGTGGCGGGCCAATACCGACCAACGCCGCTCGGGGTGTCGTCGAGGATGGCCCCATCCCAGGACCGATGTGCGGCAACGATCGCGGCGCGCACCTGACTGGCGACCGAATCGTCATGCAGAACCTGGAGCGCATGAGCTGTCATGCTGTGGCGCCCCGGCCAGCGCCGCAGCCGCCGCACTGGGTCATAGCCCTCAAGGCCGGCGCGACCCCGTTCGCTGAAAAAGCGGGACAGTACCTGACGGTCACGTCGGCGGAAAACAGTCTGCGAGACCATCACGCCGACATACCGCGGCCAAGGGTCGTGGGGTAGAACAAGCCGTCCACGGGCGCCATCGAGATCCTCTGCAAGCCAATCCGCCATGCAGCCGAAAAGGCCTGGCACGAACTCGATGTCCTCGAGCTCACCATGCCCGCTCATGTCCAACAGTTCACGTAGATGCCGGTAGTAGGCCTGGGTCGCGCTCCGCTCGTCGGGCGCCATGCGCGAGGCCGCGAGCACGAGCAGGCAAAGAACAGGGAAGAAGTCTGGCATCGGCCGTGGGCGTGGCAACTGCCTAAACGGCCCTGCGAGCACGCGCCCGAGCCCAGTCGATGGCCCGATATGGAAGGCGAGCTTGACGTCGCCCGCAAAGCTGGCGACCGCTTCCCCGCCGTGGCCGAGCTGCTCACCGACCACCCGAACGATCTCGTCGTCGCAAGCCAGCAGAACCGGCGTCCCACGTTTCGGTTGATGCGGCAGAAGCTCCTCCAACAGCTCCAGCCCCCACAACCGGGCACGCTCAGCCGCCGTCGCCCGCGACTGCATCCCTGCCATTTCCCCCACAACCATGCGGTCCACCAATGAGCTGAACCGAACAATACGGCGAACTTAGCAGGAACAAGCCCTCTTGTGACTATCGTCAACTATGCGGAGCAGCCGACCTCCTGGCCCGCCATTAGAAGCACTCGCCCCTGGCGTACGGCGCTCGGTCTCGCGGTTGGGCCACCAGTAGCCCCATGCTCTTTAGGGTGCCGACACGCGCCGCCTCGACTCCGCCAGGCGATCCGCGCTGGCGATGTCGGGCTGCTTGTCGATAAGCTCATTGACCCATCTGTGCAGTTCGTCGCGGAAGCACTGATGTCCATTCCCGGTGGGTAACGATTGGGTAGTTTTGCTCCGCTCGGTTAAGATTCGTGCTCTGGCTGAGGTAAGGTCAGGAACGTCCTCGCCGCGACACATCGTCGGTCCCGCGGCGAACGCACCTTCGAAGCGGCCAGTGACCTCGCAGGTGGGCCATGAGATGGTCGCCTTGGTGCTGTGGGCGGGTGAGCTGGTGGAGAGCGGCTCAACGTGCAGGTGGTTGGCTTGCCATCGGGTCGCGTAGCCGCCCAGTATGCCGGTCGTGAAGGTCGGAGCCTGCACGGGAGCCAATGGAATCTCAGCTCTGGACGGAAGGGGCGTCGCCCTGGCCTCACGAGCGTGAAGCGCTCGCGTTCATCCGGGCACGCTTTCCCAACTACGAGCCGTACCGAGCCTGGACCAATGTTGAGTTCATCGCCGAGGACGGGTCGGTCAACGAGGTCGACCTGCTGGCCGTGACGCCTCGTGGATTGTTCCTGGTCGAGATCAAGTCGTGGCGGGGCAGGCTTTCGGGCGACGGTCAGCAGTGGCAGCGGAAGCTGCCCAGTGGCTCCAAGATGACGGTCGAGCATCCTCTGGTGCTTGCCAACAGCAAGGCGAGGCGGCTGCGGTCGCTCCTCGGTCGCCAGCGAGCATTCAGGGATGAGCGGGTGCCATTTGTAACGGCCTTGGTATTCCTGTCCTCGCCGGCGCTGGATTGTCGCCTCCAGGGCATCGCGCGCACCGCCGTTTGCGGCCGCGACCCCGACCCGGTCCCGATTGGCGCTACGCCCACGCCGGCACCACCGGCTCGACTGCCCGGCATCGTTGCGGGAATGAAGGACCCTACCACCCTCGGGTCGCGGGGAAATCCGATCAACAAGCCGCTGTCGGCGAGGATCGCTCTGGCGCTCGATCAGGCTGGGCTTCGCCCTTCGAACCGAGGTCGTCGGGCTGGCGACTGGGAACTCGGCGATCTCCTTGACGAAGGCCCCGGCTGGCAGGATTTCGACGCCGCCCGTCCCCGGATCGGCGTGACCCGCCGGGTGCGTGTCTACCTGGCCGGCGCCGCCACCACCGCCGAGGAGGAGCAGCGCCTCCGTCGTCAGGCCGAACGCGAGTTCCGGGTGGTGCAGGATCTGCGCCACGACGGCATCGCGCAGCCGCTCGATCTGGTGCAGGCGGAACGGGGTCCCGCGCTGCTCTTCGAGCGGGTCGAGGGGGAGGAGCGGCTTGATCTGTGGGCTCCAGGGGGCGTCGAGGGTCTCGGGCTCGACGCTCGCATCGAGCTTGTGCGCCAGGTTGGCGAGGCGATCGCCCACGCGCATTCCCGCAAGGTGACCCATCGAGCCCTCACCGCCAGGAGCGTGCTCGTCCGCCCATCCAGCGACGCCGGCGGCCCACCGCGGCTGGTGATCGGGCACTGGCAGGCGGGCGTCCGGGAGCTGGCCACACGCCTCACACGCCATCCCAACGGCGCGAACGGATCGACGCTCGGGACGGATCTGACCGAACGCCTCGATGCCACCGAGCAGGTCTACCTGGCACCCGAGGCGTTCAGCGTCGAGAACCCCGACGGCACGGCCATGGACGTGTTCTCCCTTGGGGCGCTCGCCTTCCTGCTGCTGGCCGGGCAGCCCCCCGCCAGCGACCTCACCGAGCGCGAGGCGATGCTGGCAGCACACCAGGGCCTAGCGCTCGACGCCGCGGTCGACGGCCTGCCGGACGATCTGGGGACGCTCGTCGCCTTCGCCACCGACCCGGTGCCGGCCCGCCGAGCGACAGTACGGGAGCTGCTCGACCTGCTCGACCGTGCGCTCGATAAGCTCACCACACCTGAGCCTGCGGAGCCGGAGCCTGCCGCAACCACCGCGGCCGACCCGCTCTCCGCCCATCAAGGCGACGTCCTCGACGGCGGCTGGAACGTCGAGCGCAGGCTGGGGAGCGGGTCGACCGCAGTGGCGCTGCTGTGCCGCCGGTCGGGCAGCTCCGAGCCCGAGGTGCTCAAGGTCGCCAAGGACGAGCAGCACGCCGAACGGCTCCGGGACGAAGCCCGCGCCCTGGAGCAACTCCGCCACCCCGGGATCGTGGAGCTCGCCGGCGTCGAGCGAGTCGGGGGGCGGACGGCGCTGCGACTGGCGCCGGCCGGTGACCCCGACGACAAGCTCGGCATGACCCTGGCCGACCGACTCGCCGCCCAGGGCCGTCTCGGCCTGGACCTGCTGGAGCGCTTCGGCGACGACCTGCTCGAGATCGTCGCCTACCTGGAGAGCGAGGGCATCCCCCACCGCGACATCAAACCTGACAACCTCGGCGTCCGGCCCCGTCGCGGCGACCGCTCCCTGCACCTCGTCCTGTTCGACTTCTCGCTCGCCCGGACGCCCGACACCAGCCTTGGGGCTGGCACGGCGGGCTATCTGGACCCGTTCCTCAGCGAGCGGCCCGAGCGGCGATGGGATCCGGCAGCGGACCGCTACGCAGCCGCCGCGACGCTCCACGAGATGGCGACCGGCACTCGGCCCGTGTGGGGCGACAACCGCACCGATCCGCTCCATCTCGACGACCAGGTGCCCCGCATCGATGTCGAGTTGCTGGACCCGTCGGTGCGGGACGGTCTGCTCCGCTTCTTTGGCAAAGCGCTGCATCGCAGCCCTGCCAGCCGCTACGACACTGCCGACCAGATGCGCCTGGCCTGGCGCGCCGTGTTCACCGCCGCTGCCCGGCCGGTGATCACCACCGACGAGGACCGAGCCGCCGATCAAGCAAGCCTGGAGCGGCTTGCTGACGCCGCCGGCCTGGACACCCCGGTCGCCGAGCTCGGCCTCTCCGGTGCCGCTGTCAGCGCACTTGAGCGCCTGGGCCTCGGCACCGTCGAGCAACTCCTCGCGTACCCCACCGCCGAATGGAACCGCGCCCACGGCGTCGGCCTCCGCGTTCGCCGCGAGGTGCTGGAAGCCATCGGCCGGCTCCGACCCCGCTTTGACGCCGAACCGGGAGACCCGGCCGCCAGCATCGACCGGCTCGCCGCCCAGCTCATCGCCAAGCCCACCACCTCCCAGGCCCAGGCCAACCGTGATCCCCTGGAGCTGCTGCTCGGCCTGCCCGCGCAGCAAGCCCAACTCCTCCCACCCGGCACCGACGGGGCGTGGGCGGACGACCGGTTACCACCCGCGTGGCCTGGCCCTTCCGACGTCAAGGCCAGATTCGGCCTTGACCGGGCCGGCTATGACGGCCTGCTGGAGCGAGCCCGGATGCGCTGGAGCAAGCAGCCAGCGATCACCCAGGTCCGCCACGACCTCGAAGCGATCCTCGAACGCGCTGGCGGCGTCCTGCCCGCCGACGAGGTCGCTCTCGCCCTCCTCGCCCAGCGTGGCTCGACCGCCACAGGCACCGACCGGCTCCGGCGGGCCCGCGCCGTCCTGCGTGCCGCGCTGGAAACCGAGGCCGCTCGCAGCACGAACCGCTTCACCTGGCGGCGCCTGGGCGGCGGAGCGTCCGCTGTCGTCGCGCTCCGCAGCGACACACTCGACGCGGAGGAGCTGGCCGACTATGCCGCCAGCGTCGGCGTTGTGGCCGACCAACTGGCGGCGGCCGACCCGCTGCTCAGCCCGGCCATGGCGCTCCAACGCCTCCGGAAGGTCCCTGCGCCCACGGGGCTGTCGCCACTGTCGGACCACCGTCTCGCCCGTCTGGCGGCGGCATCGGCCACCGCCGCGGTATCGAGCCGGATCGAGCTCTACCCGAGGGGCCTCCCCGCCGCGCGGGCGCTGCGACTCGCCCGTGCCGCCCTGCTCGGCACCGGGACGCTCTCGGAGAACGACATCCGCACCCGGGTGTGGACACGGTTCCCCGCCGCCGAA
>Ga0137373_10005919_pt1 | contig 13124 bp, 11 predicted proteins | sample SagtaG_5_FD_104912 | JGI IMG/M metagenome (GOLD analysis project Ga0137373, IMG submission 104912) | Vadose zone soil microbial communities from Sagehorn Ranch, Mendocino, California, USA - Sage1_R_80_16 metaG | ecosystem: Environmental > Terrestrial > Soil > Vadose zone | place: USA...
CCCAGGTCGAAGATGCAGTCCGGCCCCTCGATGCGCTTGACTGTGGCGTTGACGACCTCGCCCACGCGATTGTGGTACTCGTTGAAGACCGTGTCGCGCTCGGCCTCGCGCACCTTCTGGAAGATGACCTGCTTCGCCAGTTGGGCGGCGATGCGGCCCAACCCCTCGATGGACTTTTCCTCCAGCAGCTCGCCGCCAACCACGGCGTCCTCGCTGATGCGCAGCGCCTCTTCCAGCGAGATCTGCGTCTGCGGGTCCTCGATGTCGTCTTCGCTGGGAAGGATCTCCTTGACCGAGTAGGCGCGGATGGCACCGGTTTCGCGGTCGAGAACGGCGCGCAGGCTCTCCTGCGTCTTGTAGAACTTGCGCGTGGCCACGACAATGGCATCCTCGACGGCGGCGACCACGATCTCGGGATTAATTCCCTTCTCGCGGCTCAATGCGTCGATCACGTTGTACAGTTCACTTGCCATATCTCGTGCCACCCTCAACTTTGCGGGGCCGCGCCCCAGCGATGAAATTACTGTCCACTCTCAAAACTACTTTTCTGCTTCCCAACCGGGCCTAAATTTCTGGGGCGTAAATTTCTGGTTCCTAAATTTCTGGAACCAGGTTCGCCTTCTCAACATTGGAGAGAGGCACAACCACGGTCCCTGCCCCCTGTGCCTTGGCCCTTTTGCGGCTGCCGGCCTGGTCCAGATCGACCGTCAGCAGCCCGTCTGAAAACCCGACCAGCCGCCCCTCGAAGTGCCGGTTGCCGTTCACCAGCTCGCGCGTGCTGAACTTGATCAGGCTGCCGGTGAAGCGCGCAAAATGCTCCGGCCGAAAGAGCCTGCGGTCCAGTCCGGGAGAAGAGATCTCCAGCACGTAGGCCCCGCCCGGCACCGCGTCCTCGACATCGAATATCGTCGCGACCTCCCGGCTGAAGTCGGCACAGTCCTCGTGCGTGACCCCCTCCGGCTTGTCGATAAAAATTCGCAGGATGCGCTTCGTGCCGCTCCCTTTCAGCTCGATGTCCCAAACCCCAAGGCCGCTGGATTCGGCCACTCTCTCGGCGATCTCACGAACTTTGTCGAGCGCAAATGCCATTCTTCGCCCCAGCAAGCCAACCGCGGCCTTGCCGGGGACCCAGCCTAGCTTCGCCGCGATATTACGACCGTAGCTCCCCGAACAGCCCTGACGGCTGCCTGCCTTCGCCAAAAATGCAACTGGACAGGGAGTGAAACAGAACGCGGACCGTAAAAGTCCAACGCTGCTTCCGGGTCCGCATACGGACAGAGCCTTGGCAGCGAACAGCTGAAAGTATAACGCCGGGCCGTATCTATGACAACCGAACAAAAGCCAAGCCCACTTCCGGCTTGCTGGGTGGCAACCGGCGATGCCCGCACCGGGATCCCCAGCGCGCCGATTGTTGGCGCTGGGGCAGAGCACCGTTTCAAGGATCAACGCCAGAGATTTAGATAACCTGTCGGGGACAAAAGTTGCACCCGGCAACCGCGGGCCTGCTGGGGGCCTCGAATCTCACAGCGCGCGGATGGTGGGCGCGGCACTGTTCAGGGTACTATTCCCCTTTGCGGATCTCCCGGTCCGCCGCTGGAGGCTTCGCCTTGAGGACCTCTTTCATTTGGCTGCCAATGCTTGCCTTGGTCGCACCGCTGGCGGCCCAGGAGATCGATGCCCCGGAGCCTCGCTGGCCAGTGGTTATGGCAGCCCCGGCTGACACTGGCGCGGACACAACAGAGCAGGCACAGGCAGAGCAGAGCCAGGCAAGCCAAAACGACCGCAGTTCAGCTCCCGCCAGCCCAGGCGCGGTGAGCGCTCCGATTGCGCAACCCCGTGTCGAGGGCGAGGCAAAAACGCCTGCGCCCGAGCCCCACAAAATATTCAGAGCGTGCGCCCCCAGTTTAACGGTGGTCAACCCTGGCGAAGACCTAAGCCCGTTAACCGTGCACCAGAAGTTTAAAATCTTCTACCGCTATGCCTATGATCCGTGTCGATATGCAGCCGCCGCGGCTGCGGCGGGCATCGAGCAGGCCCAAAACGAGCCCGAGGAATATGGCCAGGGCGCGGAGGGCTATGGGAAGCGCGTGGGAGCAAACCTTGCCGACACCAACCTGGCCACATTTTTTGCCAGGTTCCTTTTACCCACACTGCTCCACGATGACCCACGCTACTTCCGAATAGGCAAGGAGGGGACCTTCAAACGGCGAATGATGCATGCCATAGTCAGCCCCGAGTGGACCCGGCGCGACAATGGCACCCATCGCTTCAATTACAGCAGGGTCCTTGGCGATCTTATTGCCGCCTCGATCGGCAATGCTTATCGCCCCGAAGATGATCGCGGAGCAGGCCACACGTTCCGGCGCACTGGCATCATGCTCGGCGTAGCTTCGGGCTCTGCGGCCTTCACGGAGTTCTGGCCGGACATCAAGGCCAAGCTCAGGAAAAAACACAAGCCGGAGACCGACAAATAGCGCCAACCCAGCCGATTGCCCAGCGGTCTAGGATCGCCCGTGCAGATCATTGAGCGTGGTTAGGCCAAAAAATATGGCCGGCATGTGGTCGTCACCACACGCCGGCCTCGATGGAGAGGCTTCTGGATTGCGCCGCGGAACGATTTGGGGGCAAATTCAGTGTGCCTGCGCGATGGCCGCGTTGGGAAATCGGAAGTTTTTATGACCTCCATAAACGGCGTGACCGGTTTGCACAGCCGCTTTCCTGCGTAGTGCCTAATTTGTCGTTGTCACGAATGTCATCTCGCCCGGTTGTCCTCACTTGCGCAATTCGCGCCGGGATTGCGCGACCGGCATGGAGTCCATACAATTATCCATGGCCTACCGTTTGGAAAATCCCAATGATTAACTTCCCGGTCCCCGAAGCGCTGACCTTCGACGACGTGCTGCTGTTGCCCGCAAAGTCGGACGTGGTTCCTGCGGAGGTCAACACCCAGGTCCAGCTGACGCGCAATATTCGACTCAACATCCCGCTGATCAGCGCCGCCATGGACACCGTGACCGAGTCGCGCATGGCGATTGCGGTAGCGCAGCAGGGCGGGCTGGGCATTGTCCACCGCAACCTGAGTATCGAGCGGCAGGCGGCCGAGATCGACAAAGTGAAGCGCTCGGAGAGCGGCATGATCGTCGATCCGATCACCATTGAGCCGGAGCGCAAGATCAGCGATGCGCTGGAGTTGATGCGGCACTACCGGATCAGCGGCGTGCCCGTGGTAAACGGCAAAAGGCTGGTGGGCATCCTCACCAATCGCGACCTGCGCTTCGAGACCCGTACCGACATTCCCATCTCGCAGGTCATGACGAAGGAGAACCTGATCACCGTCCCGGTGGGCACCACGCTGGAGCAGGCCGAGGCCATCTTGCATCAGCACCGGGTGGAGAAGTTGCTGGTGGTCGACGACCACTACGAACTCAAGGGGCTGATCACGGTCAAGGACATCCAGAAGAAGCTGAAGTATCCCGGCGCGGCCAAAGACGAGCAGGGACGGCTGCTGGTGGGCGCGGCCGTGGGCGCCACCGGCGATTACCTGGAACGCGCGCAGGAGATGGTTCGCTTCAAGTGCGACGTGCTGGCGGTCGACAGCGCACATGGCCATTCGACCCGCGTGCTGGAGGCGGTGAAGACGATCAAGCGCGCGCTGCCGCAGGTGAGCCTGCTGGCGGGCAACGTTGCCACTTATGACGGCACAAAGGAGCTGATCGACTGCGGCGCAGACGGCGTGAAGGTGGGCATTGGCCCCGGATCGATCTGCACCACGCGCATCGTCACCGGCGCGGGCGTACCTCAGATCAGCGCCATCGCCGAATCGGCGCGGGCGGCGCGCGATACGGGAGTTCCCATCATCGCCGATGGGGGCGTGAAATATTCGGGCGACATCACCAAGGCCATCGCCGCCGGAGCCAGCGTCGTGATGGTCGGCTCGCTGCTGGCGGGCACCGAGGAGAGCCCCGGCGAGACGATCCTGTACCAGGGCCGCACCTTTAAGGCCTATCGTGGCATGGGCTCGCTGGGCGCCATGGCCCAGGGATCGAGCGAGCGCTACTTCCAGACGCTGGATGAACCTTCCGGCGGCGATGGCCGCCGCGGGCTCGATTCCGCCATCGAAGAAGGAAACCGGCTCGCCAAGCTGGTGCCGGAAGGCATCGAGGGCCGCGTTCCCTATCGCGGCACAGTGGCCATGACGGTGGCGCAATTGGTAGGCGGTCTGCGCAGCGGCATGGGCTACGTAGGCTGCGCGTCGATCGATGAGCTTCAGCAGAACGCGCGCTTCATCCGCATCAGCGGCGCCGGGCTGAAGGAGAGCCACGTGCACGACGTAACCATCACGCGCGAAGCACCGAACTATCGGGTGGAGTAGTAATGGACAACTCGGCCGCAGAAGACGCCGCTGCTCTGCCCGGTAGCCCACATTTGCCCTCAGTTGGAAAACGTGGGGAGGCACAACCGCGGCCGGACCAGCCTGCCGCTGTTTCCACGCCTGCGCCGGTTCCGCGCACCCGCGAGACCGCCTTCGACAGCTTTGGGCATCTGAAGCACACACGAGAGCTCTTCTGGCATTACTGGGCGCCTGTGCTGACAATGCTCACGCTGATAGCATTGCAATCCACCGAACTCTTCTCGGGCACTCATACCGGCAGGGTCCTGGGCGCACTGATGCGGTTGCTCGGTAACCCGCTGAGCCCACAAGCACTGGCGCTGATGAATCTCGTCCTGCGCAAGACCGGGCACGTCATCGGCTATGGCCTGCTGTGCCTGAGCTGGCTGCTGCTGCTGCGCGGCAGCTACTGGCTTCGCCACGAGTACCAGCTCTGCCTGAAGGGCAGCATTCAAGTGCGCCGGCTCTGGTGGCGTCCGGCGTGGGGCGCGCTGGCCCTGCTCTCGACGGCCGCGGTGGCAATGGCCGACGAACTCCATCAGATGAGCCTCCCTGGCCGCACCGGACGAGCGCGCGATATGCTCCTGGATACCTGTGCGGCGCTGCTGGCGACGGCGATCGTGTGGCACCGCGCACGCAGACACTCCGCCCCGGAAAGTCAATCTGCGAAGCCACGTTGAATACGCCACTGCTTCGCGCAGTGCCCTCCACGCATCCATACAGCGGTATACCGATGGCTTACCAGAACTCTCTTTTCCCGATGCTGCCGGACGGGTTCGTCTACGAGCCTGAATTCGTGACGAAACAGGAGGAGGCCGAGCTGCTCCGCGCAATTCGCGGTCTGGACTTCAAGCCCTTCGAATTTCACGAATACACGGCCAAGCGGCGGATCGTGGAGTATGGATGGGACTATGACTTCCAGTCGCGCAGAGCGACCGCAGGCCGGCCGCTGCCGGATTTTCTGCTCCCGCTGCGCGCACGGTGCGCAGCCTTCATCGGCGCGCCGAGCTCAATGATCGTGGAAGTTGTGGTCACCGAATATCCGGAAGGCGCTCCCATCGGCTGGCACCGCGACGTACCGCAATTTGAGACCATCGTTGGCATATCGCTGCTCGGCTCCTGCCGCATGCGGCTGCGCGAAATCGTTCCAGCAAGCCACATAAAGGGGCACTACAAGAAGCCTGCGAAGATCTTCTCCATTGAGATCGAGCCGCGCTCTCTTTATGTCCTGGAAGGGGCGGCGCGCTGGGAGTACCAGCACAGCATCGCCCCGTTGAAGAGCCTCCGCTACTCCATTACGTTTCGCACTATCCGTGAGATGTACAAACAGGCAAGCTAGTAACTGCATGCTGGCGTGGGTGCCCCAGCTCCGCGCGCGCAGGTTTAGCGGCGCTAACATGGGAGCTACGGCGTGCCCCCCCTTCTGCCCGCCTCTGGCAGAAGGGGGTCTTACTATGCCGGACATCTACGCCGCAGGCCTGATCTCCCGGATCTCGCCTTCCACCACTCTGGGCGCCACAGCTGACGCGGCGCCCGCGACGGCCGCCACAAAAGCCAGGAACAGAGAGATAAATCCTCCCCAACCCAGTGTGGTCAGCAGGTTCATGATGTACGGCGTGGGATAGGACCCAAGCGTGCCGGCAGCGTTGTTCACGGCATTTTGGGCTGCATTCGCTGCGTTTTCGGCTGCCGCACCTCCGGTTGCGGCGTTGGTGGCCGCCGCACTGAGGCCGCCGCCCAGGCTGGCAAGCACAAACGCGCAGACCAGCACCAGCCCGTAGAGCACAAGGCCGTGATAGAAGCCATCCAGCCGCGTCGAAACGCCGGCGAGCCGGCCGGTGGCGCTTCCGGCGATGAACATGGCGACCACGGTCAGAACGATGGCGTAGATCCCGATGCCGAGGCCCATGTCAAACTTCGACGCTGCCGGCTGCGTGACTGTGGCGAAGATCGCCAAGCCCAGCGCGCCAAAGACAGTCCAGATGGCGATGAAGCAAAATACGCCACCCCATATCGATCCCCAATCAAATCGTCTCCTTACGAAAGCTACTTCCGTGCTGCGGTATTCGGCCATAAATCGACCTCCTCGCTTTCCGCAGACTTTAGATGGGCGGCTGCGCGCGGCACGATGTCCTCAAGAAATTGACGGCAAGTAGCGCAGAGGCCGCAGGTGCTTGCCATTGCCCTGTATTGCGCCTGGAAATGTTGTGGAGAAATTTCCGGACGCGAGTGTGACGGCGAATCTCTGCCGCGGAGCTTCGTCGCGCTCAGGATCAAAACAGAAAAAATCAAATCAGGAATAAGAAGAGATCAAGACCAACTACCCCAACTTCTGCCCTCATTTGGCAGAAGTTGGGTAACCCTCAGCACTTCTATAGCGTCAACTCGGCGAGCACCAGGTTGTCTTCGATGTCCTGGATTTCCATGCGGAAACCCAGACGCTTGCACAGGTGCTGCATCTCGCGGTTCTCGCCGAGCATGTTGGCGTGGAGCTTGGTCAGGTGCTCGTCGCGCCCAACCTGAACCAGCCGTTGGAACAGTTCGAAGCCCAGCCCCTTGCCGTGAAACTCGTCTTGCACCAGCGCGGCGAGCTCCGCCTCCGCCCGGCCGTGGATCTTGCTCATGCGGCCGATGGCGATGATCTCGGGCTTGTTCTCGGCATTGCGGCGCTCGGCCACCAGCGCCATCTCGCGGTCGTAGTCGATGAAGCAGATGCGCGTGAGCCGCTCGTGCGCGGTGCGCTGCGTGAGCTTGAGCGGCTGGAAGTAGCGCAGGTATACGCTGCGCTCGCTGAGCTTTTTGTGGAACTCAATCACCAGCGGCTCATCCTCGGGGCGGATTGGCCGGATCGTTACGCTCTCGCCGTTCTTCATCGTCCACTGGCTGACGTACTGCTCCGGATACGGCCGGATGGCGGCGCGCGGCAGCTCCGCGTCGGGCACGCTTGCCGGATGCACGATCACCCGCGCATCGAGCGCCAGCAAGCTCTTCGAGGTGGCAAGCAGCGGATTGATGTCGATCTCCTTGATCGCCGGGTTCTGGATGACCAGGTCGCTGAAGCGCACCATCAGCTCCTCCAGCGCGGAGAGGTCGACCGGCATGCGTCCGCGCACTCCGCGCAGCGCCTTGTGAATGCGGGTCTGCTCCATCATGCGCCGCGCAAGCGTAGTGTTCAGCGGCGGCAGCGCGAGCGAGCGGTCCTCCCACACCTCAACCAGTTGGCCGCCGGCGCCGAAGAGCAGCACCGGGCCGAATTGCGGATCGAGCGATGAGCCGAGGATCAGCTCATAGCCTTCCGGCCGCGCGAAGGGCTGCACGGTGACGCCCTGGAAGTGCTCGGCGCCGGCCTTGGCCGTAACGTTCTCCTGGATCTGGCGAAATGCGCGGCGCACGGCGGCCTCGTCCGGCAGATTCAGCGCCACGCCGCCCACGTCGGTCTTGTGCGTGATCGTCAACGAGTGCAGCTTGAGAACTACCGGGAAATCGAGGAAGATGGCGGCCTCGACTGCGTCCTCTTCGGTGGCAGCGAACTCGGTCTGAATGCGCGGAATGCCATAGCAGTCCAGCAGCTTCTTCGACTCGTATTCGGTAAGGATGGTGCGACCGCTGTTGCGCACCTCCGCGATGCGCGCGGCGGCGCCGACGCGATCGGGAACGAAGGCGGCGGAGTTGGGCGAGGGCGTCTCGTAAATCCCGCGCAGATTGTAGGTGTAGCGCCACATGTAGTTGAAGGCCTGCGCCGCCGTGTCGGGATACTGGAAGCTGGGAATGCCCGCGCCGTCCAGGATCTCCTCCGCTGCGGCCACACTCCGGCCACCCATCCAGCTGGCCAGCACGGGTTTGCCGAGACCATGCGCGTAGGGCTTGAGCTGCTCGGCAATCACCGTGGAGTTCGTCATGCCTTGCGGCGTCATGATGACAAGCATGCCGTCGATGTTGGGGTCTTTGGCCGCGATCTGCAACGACTTTGCGAAGCGCTTGGCGTCGGCGTCACCCAGGATGTCTACCGGATTCCCATGGCTCCACGCCGGAGGCAGGAATGCGTTGAAGGCCTGCATGCTCTCCGGCGAGAGCTCGGCCAGCTCGCAGCCGCCCTGCACCAGCGCGTCGGTGGCCAGCACGCCCGGCCCGCCCGCGTTGGTGACGACGCAGAGCCGGTTGCCGCGCGGCCGCGGCTGCTTGGAGAGCACCTCGGTCATGAAGATGATCTCCGCCAGCGAGTTGACGCGCAGCACGCCGGTGCGGCGGAAGGCCGCCTCCAGCACGGCATCGGAGCCGGTAAGCGCTCCGGTGTGCGAGGCCGCCGCTCGCGATGCGGCGGCGGTGCGTCCGGCCTTGATGACGATGATGGGCTTGGTGAGCGAGACCTCGCGCGCGGCCGAGAGGAACGAGCTGGCGTCGCCGATCGACTCCATGTAGATCACGATGGAGCGCGTGCGGGCATCGTCGCCGTAGTAGTCGATCAGGTCGCCCCAGTTGATGTCCAGCATGGAGCCCACGGAGATAAAGCCGCTGAAGCCGACGTTCTCCGTCATCGACCAGTCCAGCACCGAGGTGCAGAGCGCGCCGCTCTGGCTGATGAAAGCGACATTGCCCGGCTTGGCCATGGTGGTGGCGAAGGTCGCATTGAGTCCCGAGACGGGGTTCATCACGCCCATGCAGTTGGGCCCCAGGATGCGCATGTGCCCTCGAACGATGCGCATGATCTCCTCTTCGAGCTGGCGGCCTTCCTCGCCGGTCTCCTTGAAGCCGGAAGAGATGACGATGCCTGTGGGCACGCCCATCGCGACGCACTGCCGCAGCAGCCCGGGGACGCTGTCCGGCGGAGTGCAGAGCACGACGAGGTCCGGGACCTCCGGCAGCTTCTCCAGCGAGGGGAAGGCGCGGATGCCGAGGATGCTGGTGCGCTTGGGATTCACCGGATAGATCGTGCCTCCGAAGGGGCTGCTCATCAGGTTCCACAGCACGCTGCGCCCGACCGAGCCGGGCCGTTCGCTGGCCCCGACCAGGGCCACGCTGGTGGGTTTGAGCAGCGTATCCAGGGCATGGCGGTCAGCCCGCAGCACATCGTTCGAGGGACTGACGTTGGAGGGCTGGACCTTGCCAATCGGACTCATCGGCTCACCTTTTCAGTTTTTGCACATCCTACACCGCGCAAACGACGGAGGGAGTGAAATTATGTTCCGGCACTCCCGATATTTGCCAAATGCATGCCCCTCTTCCGTATAGGCGCTGCCCCGCCTCCGCCCTCCTTTGGCAGAAGTCGCTGGAGCGTGGGCCGGCACGAATTCCCGCGAAAAATGCGGCCCAGCACAGCATCTTTGTATCCGCCGATGTTACAATCTTGGCTCGCCTTCGAACATCTCCCACGGACGGACTACCTTGGCCGACGACATGCAACCCCGCAGCCTCACCTACGCCGACGCGGGCGTGGACATTGAACAGGCCAACCGCACCAAGCAGCGCATCAAGTACCTGGCGCACCGCACCTTCAACAAGTGTGTCCTCAGCGAAATTGGCGGCTTCGGCGGGCTCTTCCAGGTTGACAAGAAGAAGTTCACCGAGCCGGTACTGGTCAGCAGCGTGGACGGTGTGGGCACCAAGCTCAAGCTGGCCTTTGAGATGGGCGTGCATCACACGGTAGGCGGCGACCTCGTCAACCACTGCGTCAACGACATTGCGGTGCAGGGCGCCACGCCGCTGTTCTTCATGGACTATCTCGCCGTGGGCAAGCTGGAGATGGAGACCGCCGAGAAGGTGGTGAGCGGGCTGGCCGAGGCCTGCAAACACAATGGCTGCGCGCTCATCGGCGGCGAGACCGCCGAGATGCCCGGCTTCTATCCCGAGGGCGAATACGACTTGGCGGGCTTCATCGTCGGCGCCGTCGAGCGCTCGAAGATCCTCACCGGCAAGGACGTTGCGGTGGGCGACGTGCTTGTCGGACTGCCCTCCACCGGACTGCACACCAACGGCTACTCGCTTGCCCGCAAGCTGATGTTCCAGGTGGCGGGCTACACGCCGGAGACCTACGTCAACGAGGTGAAAGGCAAGGTGGGCAGCGAGCTGATGAAGCAGCACAAGAGCTACTGGCCCATCATTCGGCGCCTGGTGGACGCCGAGGCGGTCAGCGCCATGGCCCACATCACCGGCGGCGGCATCACCGAGAACCTGCCGCGCGTGCTGCCCAAGGGCGTCGGCGCCCTGGTGGAGATGGGAAGCTGGCCGGTGCTGCCCATCTTCGAACACCTGCAGAAGATCGGCAACGTAGAGCAGGCCGAGATGATGCGCACCTTCAACATGGGCATCGGCATGATCCTGGTGGTGCCGGCGCAGAAGTTCAAGAAGGTGCAGTCCCTCCTCGACCGTGCCGGCGAAAAGGGCTACGTCATCGGCCGCATCGTCAAAGGCGAGCGCAAGGTGCAGTACACGTAAGAAGCAGGTTTCAGAGCTTCAAGTTTCAAGGTTCGAGGCAACGGCGCGCGGCCCAACTCGCCTGCTTGGTGCAGATCAGCCGAAGCACATTTTGTAAGCCAACTTCAAGGTCATCTCTTAGTCCCTTGCCAGAGCTCGCAGTCTCAGCTGTGCCCCGAGCCGCGAAGTTTTTGCCGCCGCCGGCCGTCTGCTCTCCCACGTAAAACGCCATAAGTTATTTGTGCAGAATCGCGTGCAGCGCTGAGTGTTAAGAGCCAATGTTTGGCAATCAGCGTGCTCATTCTAGAGATGGATCGGCAGTCAACGCACGCAGTGCGAGGGGCTGCAGCAAGGAGGCGATTATGGCGGATGTGGCAAAACCGGTTGAGGGACATCTTCAGCACCGAAGCAACAGTTCTAGAATCGAGCCGAGCTTCGCCCATTGTTTAACCATTTCGGACAAATTCGAGGCGCACGGTATCGGAATTCTGATCGAAGAGCTGATGAGCCAGGCGGAGATTCTCGAGTTCCAGCAGCAATAAGACTCACTTTGTCAGGGTGCGCGACAGGTGGCCCAATCGAGCTTCCATTGCTTGAGTGGGGGATTTTCGCAATGCGAAAACTCAGCGGGTGGGCCAGATGCCGAGCAGGCGGCGCAGCGCCAGCAGTTCCCCAATGTGATACGACGTGTGGTCGATGATGAGGATGGCCTCGCGCAACAGGTTCTGGCCCTCTCCCCAGGGAAATGCGGCAGCGAGGTTTTGGCGGGGATCGCGAATGAGGCGAATCATGGCCTCACGGTCGGCGAGCACCGCCGCAACCGATTTCTGCCAGGCGCGTGCACTGGGAGGCGCGGCAGATTTGGGCCAATAGTCGTCGGGAAATTTCATCTGCTGGTAGCTGCCATCGTGGTTGGTGCTGAAGCGCAAAATGTCATTCTGCGCCAGGCGGATATGTTCCAGCAGTTGCCATCCCGAGTAGGGTAGGCCGCACTTTTCACCTTGCAGATGGGCCGGGAAATCCGCGGCGACATCTTCCAAGCGGGCGTGAGCGTTACCGCCGTTCAGCGCCGCAATCAGCTCTTGCCGCAGCGCTCTGCCCAGCAAGCCAACAACGGGCTTGTTGGGGTCCCTTGCATCAAGTTCGCTCGCCATTTTCAGCTTCCGTAAAGTTAATTTGATTCGGGTAGATCGATTCGCATGCGTTCGCGATGCCTGGGACGCGAGTCAATTCGCGCAGCTTTCCGTGCAATCTTTCGGGCAGCTTTCAACGCCACAGGTTGCAGGCTGGTGAGCGGCATTGCCCATGATCCGCTTCGATTTAGGGTTGCCTCTTCCGTGTTCTTCCGGCTCCTTTATCTGTTTCGCACCCGAGTGGTCTGCGGCTTTCGTGTGTTGACACAAGCGGCAGATGGACCGATGCTTGGCCCAGCTGCTGCCGATATGTGTACCGATGCGGTACCTGCGGGTTGTAACCCTGCGGCATGCGGAGACATCATACGTTTATTGGGCTGCTATATGGGAGGCGATTATGGCAGACGTAGCAAAACTGATTGAGGAGCACTTACAACATCGTTCCGTAGAAGGCGAGCCGAGCTTTGCCAGGTGCCTGTCGATCGCGGACAAGTTTGTGGCGCATGGCATGGGGATCGTCATCGAAGAGCTGATGAGCCACGCCGAGTTGGCCGAGTATCGGCAGAGCGCGCAATAGGCGGCTCACAGATTGAAGTCCCACGCCCCATGGCTTCGCAGGCGAGGCCGTGGGATCTACGCTGCGCCTGCAGCGCCTGCTCCACACCTCCACTGCTGCCCACGATTACGCTGCTACGCACAATTCCGACAACAAATAGACGCTGAAATTCACTTCTGCAAAAAATGCGAGGACCAGAGACTGGTCCTCGCCTGGCGATTAGTTGCTGAGGCGGAGCCGGGGTCCCCAGCAAACCCGCATTTGGTTTGCTGGGGTGAAGGAGCGACTCAGAACCAATGCCGGATGTAGAACGCCGCCATGTGGGCATCGAACGAGTCGGAGCGTGAATCCAGCAGCAGGAAGCGCACACCGTTGGTCTGAGGATCGATGGTTCCCGGCAGCGGAGTCGCGCTCTGCGTATGGTTGTACGGCGTCACGATGTCCGATGCGAAGTCCTGCAGCTCATATGGCGAGAAGATGTACCGCACGCCCGCCTGCCAGGTCGGCCGGAACGCATAGGCCAGGTCGCAGAAGACCTCCTGGAAGTTGCTGTGCACGTCCGGGAAGTCGCGACCGGTGGAATCGATCGGGAAGACCGGCGTGTTCCCAGGATTGAAGGTGTGGATATTCTGCA
>Ga0137373_10005929_pt1 | contig 13113 bp, 16 predicted proteins | sample SagtaG_5_FD_104912 | JGI IMG/M metagenome (GOLD analysis project Ga0137373, IMG submission 104912) | Vadose zone soil microbial communities from Sagehorn Ranch, Mendocino, California, USA - Sage1_R_80_16 metaG | ecosystem: Environmental > Terrestrial > Soil > Vadose zone | place: USA...
AGCGCCAGCCACCGGCGCGCGTGAACGATGGCCCGCTCGAACGCGCGCTGGGCCGCGAGCGCCGCAACGAGGCGCTCGAGCGCCTCGGCCAGTTGGCGCCGGAACGAATCGGCCGCAAAGAGCTGCCAATCGTCAAAGCTGGCGCTTTCGCGCATGGTGAAGCCGGCCAGGAAATCGCCACGATAGAGGTGCACCGCCTGCTCCAGCGGCCGGACGCACCGGGGACACGCCTCAGTTGACGTGTGGCCGTGCCCGTCCACGTCCGCCAGCCATTCTTTCAACGCGTCGACATCGATCCATACATCTGGAGCGCGCGTCAGTCCGACGCGCTCCCGGTCGATCCGCAGCCATGCACCGTGCGTTGGCTCGCGAAGGCCCGTCTTCAGGGCGGAGAGGGTACGACGCAGACTGGCACGACCGCTGTCCTGGTCGTACTCGGGCCAAAGAAGCGTCGCGAGCGTATCCCGAGTGTGTTGCTGGCCGGTAACGGCGAGATAGGCCAGCAGGGCGATGGCCTTGCGGGTATCCACCGCGATGGGCATGCCGTCGCGCTCGACCATTGGTGAGCCGAGCAGGGCAATAGTTAGACGTGGCGGCTGGCTGGCCATGGCGATAGGGGCCGGGACGTTACGGAACCGGAGCAGCAGCATAATCCGTAACGCTTGCGCACGTAAACCGAAGCGCGGGGTTCGGGACAGCCGCGTTCGCCGTAACGATCTCGAAACGGTCGCGGTCGAAAATCGAGCATGGCGGGCCAGAAGGTGCAGAGCGACTCAGAGGAGCTGTGATCGTGAGGCGATGAGAATTCAGCACGAGGTGGTCATCGACCGACCGATCGAGGACGTGTGGGCTTTTATGGAGGATTTGCACAACTACCGGCAGTGGCAGTCCGGCCTGGTGGCGATGCAGCAGATCAGCGCCGAGCCGATGAGTGCTGGGGCGAGGATCGCACTGGTGCATCAGTTTCTGGGCCGACGGCTGGATCTTATCGTCGAAGTCACGGTCTACGAACCTGGTCGGGCGTTTGCGGCCAAGGTAACAGCCGGCCCCGTGCGCTTCAGCGGCATGTGGCGCTACGAGCTGGTCGACGGCGCGCGAACCCGCATTAGCGGGCTTATCGAGGGCGAGACAGAGGGCTTCTTCAAAGTGACCGAGCCGCTGGTGGCGCACGCAGCCAAGCGCCAGATCGACGCCGATTGCACCACGCTCAAAGAGCTGATTGAAGCCAGTAGCGCCGCTCCCCGTAACGATCCCGGAATGCCCAGCGCGTACAACGCGCCTGAGACGACGCGAGGATGCGAGTCAAAGGCGTCGTTCGGGAGGTGAGCATGGATCCAAACGTCGCGAGCCCAACACTCGCGCAGCCCGTCAGGATCGGCAGCGTCGCAGCCACCGCGGATCGGACGAGTGGCATCATCGTGAGCTGGCGGGCGCTGCTGCGCGGTGCAGCGGCCCTGGACATGGCGCTCCTGCTAGGGGCTGGCATCCTGCTGCACGACCGCGAGCCTCTGGGCCTGGCCGTCCTGATCGGACTCGGCCTGTGGCTGCTGCGCTTGCGGGGCGGACTCGCCGAGACGATCCTGCTGGCGCTGGTGTGCGCGGACGTGGCAGCGTTCATGGTGCCGGCCGCGGTGACCAACGCGGCGTTTGGTGCCAGCATGACGTCACTAGTTCTGCCCGGCGCCCTGGGTCTGGTGTCTGTAACGGGGTTGCTGGCATCCATCGCGTCGCGGATGCGGTGGACCGACTCGGCCCTCACGCGGTGGGCGCCATTGGTGCTCGTGGTCGCGGCCGGGCTGGTGTTCGTTGGCCTGGTACTGGCGGGGATAGGCAGCGGGCAGCGGTCGCAGGCCGCCATGCAGCCGACCACCCTCGTCCTCGCCGCCGAGGGGCTGAAGTTCTCGCCCGCGACCCTGAGCGGCACCAGTGGGCAGATCACGGTGCGGATGGCCAACCACGACCTGTTCTGGCACACATTTACCATCGACGCACTCAACGTGGACCTCCGAGTGCCAGTCGGGGCTGAACAGTCGATAACCTTCGCGGCGCCCCCGGGCAGTTACACGTTCTACTGCGCCATCCCGGGCCACGAGAGTATCGGCATGCGCGGCACAATCGCGGTGCGCTGAAGTGGTGTACGGAAAAGTGGCCCTCATCATGAGATCGCGTCGCGGGGTCGCGGTAGGCGTGGGTGCTCTAGCCATTGCTGTGTGGAGTGCCGCGTTCGCACTCTGGGCAGTGGGTGGCTTCCAGTCGCGCGGACCGCTTTTCCCGCTCGCGGTCTTCGGCATGGGGCTGTGGGTTCTGACGACCAGCATTATCGGCGCACTGCTCGCGGCGCGGCGGCCGCACAATCCGATCGGCTGGCTGCTGTCTACGGCCGGCCTCAGTTCGGCGGCGGCAGTGTTGGCGACTCAGTATGCCGCCGCCGCACTGCTCGATCGTCAGTGGACGCTCCCCGCGGGCGAGATAGCCGCGTGGCTGGGTGGATGGCTCTGGATCCCAGGTGCGTTTGTCGTGACGATTCTCCTCCCTCTGCTGTTCCCGTCGGGGGAGCTGCGTTCGACTCCGGCTCGGGGCATCGTCGGGTTGGCGACGATTGGACTCGTGGTCTTGTTCGTCGGGACAGCCTTGGCGCCTGGCCCGTTCAACACGCTCGTGTTCATCCTGAGCAATCCATTCGGCATCGAGAACGCGCCCGCGCTCACTGGCGTGCGAACGGCGGGGCTTGCCGTGCTGATCTCCTGCGGTCTGGCCGCGGCAATCTCGCTCGTGTGGCGGCTGCGCGCCGCTCGCGGTGTCGAGCGCCAGCAGCTCAAGTGGTTCACCTACGCCGCGACGGCCACTGTTTTGGCATCAACCGCCATGGAGGGGCTCCTCTTCGCTTTGGCCTACGATCCAGCTGACCCGGCCGTGCACCTCGCCAGCCTCGTGTTGCTCGTCGCGTGGGCCGGTTTACCCGTTGCAGTGGGCGTCGCCATCCTGCGCTACCACCTGTATGACATCGACCGGCTGATCAATCGCACGCTGGTGTATGGTGCCCTCACCGCTGGACTGGGCCTCTTGTACTGGGCCAGCGTGGTCCTGCTTCAGCAGGCACTGCGGCCCCTGACCCAGGGCTCGGAGTTGGCGATCATCGGCTCCACTCTGGCCGTGTATACCCTCTTCCAACCCGCGCGTCGCCGCATCCAAGCAGTCGTGGACCGCCGCTTCTACCGCTCAAAGTACGACGCAGAGCGCACGGTCCGCGCGTTCAGGGCCGGGCTGCGCGACGAGGTCGACCTCGACACTCTGTCGGCTGAATTGACCGCCGTGGTGCGTGAGACGATGCAGCCGGCGCACACGGCGGTCTGGCTGCGTCGGCCAGATAGGACGACACGGTGAGGCGCCAGCGGACAAACTCGCCAGCGGTCCCGCCCCGGGCCGACCCCGGCGGCCATGGGCTCCGCGGCCCCTGGCGCGTGGCGGCGACAGCGGCGTGGCTCGCCGTTGCCGTGCCGGCGCTTGTGTTGGCCGTGATCGGATTCGTGGCGGCCTACGAGCGGCCAGACCTGGTGGGTCCGCAGGTCGTCGAGCGTGTGCTTACACAGGCAGGCATTCCGCTGCACTGGACGCTTATGGGCCTGCTGCTGCCCATACTGGTCCTCAGCGTGGGCACCGGGCTGGTCATTTTCTGGCGGCGGACCAACGACTGGATGGCGCTGCTGATATCGCTCACACTCGTGACCTTCGGCGCCACGTTTTCGCGTTCGCTGCACGCCCTGGAGGCAGGGCAGCCGAGCCTCCGTCCTGCCGCTCTCTTCATCGAGAACGTGGCGATCGTGGCGATGGCGCTCGCTATATACCTGTTCCCAGATGGGCGCTTCGTCCCACGCTGGACGCGCTGGGCCGCGGCGGCGGCGCCCGTGGCGGTCTTGCTGCTGCCAGGGGCGCCAGACGTGCTGATGGCGCTCCCCGCGGTGCCCGACGGGATGGTTGCCTGGCAATGGTGGGCCACGATCGTAGTGGGCATTGGTATCTTCGGGCTGGCAATTGGGTGCCAGATCTATCGGTACAGCCGCGTGTCTGGGTGGCTGGAGCGGCAGCAGATGAAGTGGGTGACGTTCAGCCTGGTGCTGGTACTGGGCGGGGGTGTGTTGGGGCTGGGTGTGCCCAGCCTGTTCTGGGAGCCTGGCGTTTGGTTCGGCTGGGGAGTGCTCACGCTTGCCTTCCCAGCCGCGCTCTTCCCGATTTCCATCGCGATAGCGGTGCTGCGCTACCGGCTGTATGACATCGATGTCGTCATCCGGCGAGCTCTGATCTACGGCGCCCTGACAGGCGCCCTGGCGCTGGCCTCCTGGCTCGCCGTGATCCTGCTGCAGCAGCTGTTGCGACCACTCACCCAGGGGTCAGAGCTAGCCATCGTGGGCAGCACTCTGATGGTGTTCGGGCTGTTCCAGCCAGCCCGCCAGCGCATTCAGAGTGCGGTGGACCGACGCTTCTATCGCCGCAAGTACGACACTCAACGGACGCTGGAACAGTTCAGCGCGCGACTACGGCAGGAAGTCGAGCTGGACCGTCTCGCCGCTGAATTAGTCGTCGTCGCACGCGACGCCGTACAGCCGGCGCACGCGAGTCTGTGGCTGAAGTCAGCGACGCGATCGCTGGCGGAGGAGCATGTCCTATGAGCAGCCGCTGGAGATCCTGGCTCGCGTGGTCGACCTGTGCAATCTATCTGGCTGGTGTCCTGGTCAGCCAGGGCCTGTCGCTCATTAACGGCGGCACCTGGTACTGGGAGGATCTTGCCCATCAGCTTGTTCTGTTTCTGTTCGCGATTGTTGGTGCGCTCGTTTCCGCGCCAGTGACATGGCATTCGCGCCGGGAAATATCAGAAATCGAAGTGTCTTCGAGTCTGTCCCCAGCCCCTTTGGCTTGCAGGGATTGGCTGGTGACCTTGCAGCGGCGCTCGTAGGAGTCTCGTTTTCGATCCTGACGCTGAGCCTTGTAGCGGCCGCGGCGAGCATGGTCGTGCGCTTTCGCCGTGCCAGAGGTGTCGAGCGCCAGCAGATGAAGTGGTTCGCCATTGCCGCGAGCTTAGTGGCGGCTGCATTCATCGTGAACTTTGCCTATCAATTCGTCCCTGAGCTCCATGTTCTGGAGCAGGCTGCATTCTTGCTCGCATTCGCAAGTGTGCCCGTGTCGGTTGGGATCGCGATCCTGAGGCATCGGCTGTACGACATCGATCGGCTGATCAACCGCGCGGTGGTGTATGGCGCACTCAGCGCAGGTCTGGGACTGGTTTATTGGGCGAGCGTCGTGTTGCTCCAACAGGTGCTGCGGCAGTTTACGCAAGGTTCCGAGCTGGCCATCATCGCCTCCACGTTTTGGCCGTGGCGGCGCTCTTCACGCCTGCCCGACGACGTATCCAGAATGTCGTCGACCGGCGCTTCTATCGGCGCAAGTACGACGTGGCCAGAACCCTCGAAGACTTCGGTGTTCGGCTGAGGCAAGAGGTGGACCTCGATCGCCTCACCGACGAACTGGTGAGAGGCGTCCACGGGACGGTGCAGCCGGCGCACACGTCTCTCTGGCTGCGCGCACCGGACGATCGGCCCCGTCGTCTCGTGTGGTAACGCTTCCGGAACGTTGTGCGGCTACAACCGCCTCGTGACAACGGGCACCTTGGCATGGCTGGCAGCAGGTGTACGTCGGACATCTTCTTTGCGAAGCGCGCGCGGCTCGTATGCGCGGGCATTCATGACACTCGGTGCAGGCGTGTCGCTGGTCTACGGCCTGGTCGGCTTGCTCGCGACTCAGCAGGTAGCGCGCGTTTACGGGAGTCGTCTCGGAGTGGACGCCAGCCAGTTCCTGGCGGCTGCCTATCTCGGCTACGCGGTGACGAACTGGTTCGCGCGAGGCACACGCGATCCCGTCGCGCGGCGCGCCATCACGCTGGGAAACTTCACCGGCTGGGCGATCAGCCTGATCCTCGCTTTGCTCGACGTGGTGGATGGCTTCGCCAATCCCCTGCTGTGGCCAACTGTTGTGCTGTGCTGTGTCTTCACCGCCGGCTGGGGCTATTTCGCGTTGGTGCGCAAGGCCGCCGCCCAATAATCGTGAGCTACTGCTTACAATCCACGGCCCGTGACGTTTGCCGTAACGATCTCGGAATGCTGGCGGCGTAGAAAGGGAACCGTCATGAACGCCATCGCCGCTTCCTGGCAGCGGGTTTTCGGACGCGGCCGAGCTGCGGCTCACACCACGCCGGTTCAGGATGCCGCTGTCCGCGAGCCGTCACGCTGGGTGGAGGTGCCGCCGGTCGAGATCGCACCCAACGATCCGATCATCGCCTACTTCCAGAGCGCCAGCGGCGCAGTCGACCTGGAGACGCTGGACCTGGACTCACCCGCGTGCCGAGCGCTTCGCGCCGCCGGCGTCAAGCTGGTCGTGCCGCTGGTCAGCCAGGGCGAGCTCATCGGCTCACTCAACCTCGGACCGCGTCTGTCGGAGCAGGATTATTCCACCGACGACCGCAAGTTGCTCGAGAATCTGGCCGCCCAGGCGGCTCCGGCGGTGCGGGTCGGGCAGCTGGTGCGCCAGCAGGAACTGGAGGTCCGCGCCCGTGAGCGCATCGAGCACGAGCTCCAGGTCGCTCGCCTGATCCAGCAGCACTTCCTGCCGCGAGAGGTGCCGGAGCTGCCAGGTTGGACCCTGTCCGCCCTGTACCGCCCGGCCCGCGCTGTGGGCGGCGACTTTTACGACTTCATCCACCTGGCCGAGGGACGCCTCGGGATCGTGATCGGCGACGTCACAGACAAGGGCGTGCCGGCGGCGCTGGTGATGGCTGCGACGCGCAGTGTGCTGCGCGCGTCCGCCCAGGGACAGCTCTCACCCGGCAAGGTCCTGGCGCAGGTAAACGATGTGCTGTGCCCGGACACTCCGCCCAACATGTTTGTGCCCGGACACTCCGCCCAACATGTTCGTGACGTGTCTGTATGCGGTGCTCGACCCGACCAGCGGTCGGATGCGGTATGCCAATGCGGGGCACGACGTCCCGTATGCCTGGAGCACCGCCGGCCCGGTCGAGCTGCGGGCGCGGGGCATGCCGCTGGGGTTGATGCCAGGCATGACGTACGAGGAGAAGGAGACGACGCTCGCGCCCGGCCAGAACGTGGTGCTGTACAGCGACGGGCTGGTGGAGGCGCACAACCCACAGCGGGCCATGTTCGGCTTCCCGCGTTTGAAGGATCTGGTGGGCACACACCCTGGGGGCGGCGAGCTGATCGAGCTGCTGCTCCGCGAGCTCGACAGTTTCACGGGTCCCAACTGGGAGCAAGAGGACGACGTGACGCTCGTCATCCTGCAGCGCCAGGGCGGCACGGTCGAGGGGGTGAGCTCCGCGGTGAACGGTGCTGCCGCCGGCGAACGGTTACTTGCGGATTTCACTGTGCGCAGCCAACCGGGCAACGAGCGACTGGCGATGCAGCAGGTGGCCGACGCGGTGGGGGAGCTCAGCCTGCCACCCGCGCGTCTCGAGCGGCTCAAGACCGCCGTTGCGGAGGCCACCATGAATGCCATTGAGCACGGCAATGAGAATCGGGCCGAACTGCCGGTGGCGATCCGGGTGACAGCCTCCGAGGAGCGTGTGGCGGTGCAGGTGACGGACCGGGGTGGCGAGCGGGCCATTCCCGAAAACCCGGAGACTCCGGACCTGGAGGCGAAGCTCGCCGGGCTACAAAAGCCACGCGGCTGGGGTCTCTACGTGATCAAGAACATGGTTGACGAGATGCATGTCTCGTCCGACTCCACACACCATACGGTGGAGCTTGTGCTCCGCCTCGCTGATCGGGGAGAAGGCGCCGCGTGAGCACGGTGATGAGGGATGAGAGCTACGGGACCACTTTCGACGCGACATTGACCGAGGGAGGGGCCGTGGGCGGCGCTGATCTCGGCATCGACCTGCGGGGCGACATCGACGGCCGCGCGGAGGCCGCGCTGCAGAAGGCGCACGCACAGGCAGCCATGCGCGACCCGCGGCGACTCCTGCTTGACTTCGCCGCGGTCGACTACATCAACAGCACCAGGATAGCGCTGATCGTGGGCCTGCTGGCGCGTGCCCGGAAGGAGCGACGCGAAGTGATGGCGCGCGGGCTTAGCCCGCATTACCGCGAGATCTTCGAGATCACTCGCCTGGCTGACTTCATGACCATCCTGCCGGACGACCGTACCGAGCGTACGCCGGCGCAGGCGACCGACTAACCACTGGGAGGGGGACGGACGAGCAATGGGACAGCCGACGGCAACAAGCATGGACGTGCGCCGAGTGAGCGACCGAGCGAGCGTCATCGATATCCGCGGGGAGATCACCTCCGCCTGCGAGGACGCACTCATGGACGCCGACGTCCGGGCGAGCACAGGTCAGACTCGCGTGATCCTGCTGAACTTCGACGGGCTGGAGTATATGAATAGCGGCGGCATCGGCCTGCTGGTGACGGTGCTGATCCGCGCGAACCGCAACAACCAACGACTGATGGCATTCGGATTGAGCGAGCACTATCGGCAGATCTTCGAGTTGACACGCTTGGACGAGGCGATCCGGATGTGCAGCGGCGAGGCCGAGGCGACCGCCGCGGCCCACGCATGAACGGAACTCAGGCTCAACGGAGGTACTGGTAAATGGCCAGCGCACCCGAGCAACGGGCGGCGCACGACGCCGAGCTGGCCGCGCCGCGCGATACCGCGTATTGGGCCAAGCCAGTCGGACGTCTCGACATCGCGCAGGTGCCCACCGGGGCAATCAGCCTCAATGTTATTGGTCGGCGTGTCGCCGGACCCGTTCAGGGTTTCGGGCAGTTGTGGCAGAAGACATACCGCGTACGCTTGGAGGGCTGCGCAGCTACGCCTGCCGAAGTCGTCCAGGCCTGGAAGGAGCGCCTGCCGCGCTATCAGCCTACGGCGAACCGCTTCTTCCCCCCGGTTGCCGGCTTGGCACCTGGCGAGGTCGTCCTCATCAACGCGGTGGTCCAGGGTATGCCGGCGCTGACTGGTGTCCTGGTGGTGTACGCCGACGACGAGGCGTTCACGCTCATGACCCCAGAGGGCCATCCGGAGTCGGGATGGGTCACCTTCAGCGCCTACCGCGACGAAACTGCATGCGTGGTCGCTCAGGTGCAATCAATTGCCCGAGCGAACGATCCCGTGTATGAGTTCGGCTTCTGCTTCATGGGCGGCGCAACCCAGCAAGAGAAGATCTGGACGCACGTCCTCGTCTCCCTGGCGGCCGATTTCGACGTGCAGGGCCGCGTGACGCTCCAGAAGACGTGCGTGGACCCGCGGCGGCAGTTGTCGGAGGCAAAAAACGTGTGGCAGAACGCGTTGATCCGGTCGATCGTGTACACATTGCTGTTGCCACTGCGGAGACGAACACCCGCGCCGCGACCGTAGAAACCGCGGGCCACCTGGCCTCCGAACACGTCTTGCATGGCGCCACCTAGTGCGGGGCCGGCAGTCGTGGCCATTACCCAGTCGCCACCTACATCGGTCCAGCAGTCCGTGAGCCAGTAACAGACGGGGGTAAAGAGCATGCGTCCCAGTCTCGGAGTACGTGCCTCGATAGCACTGATGGTGTCTATTTTGTGGATCTGCACAACTGAGGTGGTGGCGGCGACTGACACCACCATCGTGATCACAACGGAAAGCGGTCCGGTACGTGGAGCGATCGGGGCCACGACGGTAACTTTTCTCGGCATTCCGTATGCTGAGGCACCCGTCGGCGACCTGCGGTGGCGACCCCCGCACGCCCGAGCTCGATGGACGGGCGTACGGGACGCATTGCAGTTCGGAAAACACTGCCCACAACCAGGGAGTGCCCCCGATGCCAGTGCCAGCGAGGCGTGTCTCTTTCTGAACGTCTATGTTCCAAAGTCACCAGATGGTGAGCTCGTCCGTAAATCCATGCGCCCGGTGATGGTCTTTATCCACGGCGGCGCGCACGCCAGCGGCGCAAGTGAATCGTACGACCCGGTTCCGCTGGTAGACACAGGCGGAGTAATTGTCGTCACATTGAATTATCGGCTTGGGCCGCTCGGTTTTCTCGCCCATCCAGCTTTCGATGCCGAAAGCCACACAACTGGTAATTACGGATTGATGGACCAGCAGCTGGCATTGAGATGGGTTCAGGCCAATGCTGGCGGGTTTGGTGGAGATGCACAGAACGTCACGGTGTTTGGCGAATCGGCAGGTGGCCTCGACGTCATCAGTCACATTGCTTCACCACTTTCCGCCGGATTGATGTCGCGAGCCATTGTGCAGAGCGGCAGCTATCAGCTGATCACGCCAAGCCTTGCGACATCCGAATCACAGGGCATCGCATTCGCGGTCCAGGTTGGGTGCGCTGACCAGATGGCGGCGTGCCTGCGCTCGAAAACAATCGCTGAACTGATGGCAAACGCTGGCAATGCGTATAACCAATCCACGGTCGACGGCCAGGTCTTGCCCCGAACGCAGCTCGCGGCCCTCCTAACCGGCACTTTCAATCACGTTCCCGTTCTTCACGGAGCGAACAGTCACGAAGGGCGGTTTTTCCTTCCACCAACGCTGGATGAGTCGGGCTATCAAACAGTACTCTCGCTGATCGCCGCGGCCACAGGCAAAAGCGCAGCTCAAGTCATCGCGGCGTACCCGCTCGACGCTTTTCCAAGTCCATTTGAAGCGGCGAGTGCGGCGTATGGAGATGCGGCGTATGCCTGCACAGCGCTTGTCGCGAACAGCACCCTGTCACAGTCTGTACCGGCGTACGCGTACGAATTCGACGACGCCGCGGCAAGTCCCCTCGGTGCGATGCACTCGGCTGAGCTCAAGTACCTGTTCAACGTGAATTTCGGAGGTCCACAGGTCGGCCCGTCGAGCCTGCCGGGGTCGAGTCAGGTGCTCGCGGGTACCATACGCAACTACTGGACGAACTTTGCTCGCTCGGGCTCGCCGAATGCCAGCGGGCTGGCCGAATGGGCGCCAATCTCCGCCCAGAGCGTGCAACAATTGCTGGCCCCTACGGCGACGTCAGAATCGGTCGGGGCCTACGGTGCGAAACACCAGTGCGCGTTCTGGAATTGATTCCACTCGGCTCATCATTAGTTTAGTCCTGGCGTGTCTGGGTGCGTTGCACCCAACGTATGCGGAGGCAGCCGGTGACGTTCCCGCTGATGTGTCAGAGCTGGAGAGCTTCCTGGACCGAGCGATACCAGAGGCCATGCAGCAATGGCATGTCCCCGGCGCTGTTGTCGTGCTGGTGAAGAACGATAACATCGTGTTGCAGAAGCGCTATGGCTTCGCGGACCTGGAGAAACAGGCTCCAATGTCGCCCGCGACCACCGTCTTGCGCGTGTTCTCGCTGTCAAAGCTGTTCACCGCCACGGCAATCATGTAGCTCGTGGAGCAGGGACGCATTAATGTCGACGTCGATGTCAACACGTACTTGCGCCAGATTCGGGTTCAACAAACGGACCAGCGTCCGATTACTGTCCGGCACCTGCTGACGCATACTGCTGGCTTCGACAGTGACCAGCGGGCGGTCGGCGGGTCGGCGACCTCCGGCGCTGATTGGCTGTCGACGTCGACCGCGACAGACATGGCGCACTTCATGATTGCGCAATTGGGCGATGGTCGTTACGCCGATGCACGCATTTTGGAAGCTGCCGCCATTCGCGAGATGCACCGCGAACAGTTTTCCTACGCGCCCGACCAGCCGGGCATGACTTTTGGATGCCGGCAGGCTTTTCCGCCAGGACGAGACATGGATTCCGTGACACATTGACCTCTTCAGATGCCGTGCTATGGCACGAGGGCGGGGGGCCTAGGGCACCAGCTACGTGCAATTGCGACCAGATCAGGGATCCGGTCTCTTCATTGCGTACAACAGTGATGAGGCCGGCTTTCTGGACCAGGTGCTGGGCGACTTCAATGACCACTACGATCCGCTCCCGCCAGCATCCAGTCGGGCGCTAGCTCCTGGTGCCGCAGAGGCCCTGAGTCGGTTCACCGGCACCTACCGCCTCAGCGATTATGCACGCACGACACTGTCGAAAGTGCTTCTTCTCGCAAGCGAGGATCTGCCACAGGTGGTCCCCTCCGGGAACAGCGTGGGAATACGTTGGCTTGCAGATGGGCCGGATCAACCCGAACCACTTGTTCAACTGGAGCCGCTCGTGTTCGCGAGTCAGGATGGGCGGTTCAGGTTCACGTTCCTCCAAGACCGGAACGAATCGATTACAGGGATGGTCTGGGGTCACCTTTTTGTCCTGGAGAAGGTGCCCTGGTACAAGACCGTCGCATTCCAACGCGGCGTGTTCGCGATGTTTCTGATCGGTTTTGCCACGGCCGCTCTCGTGTGGCCGCTCAGTGCTCTCATCCCTCGGTTGTTCAAGCGCAATCGCGTTCACCTGGTGGACAGAGCCGATGCGCGCGTCGGCACGTTGGCTGCCGCCGGGGTGGCAATAAATGCGGCACTGAACGCGACCTTCCTGCTGGCCCTCCTGATCATTCTGCCGCGAGCCTTCGACCTTGGGCTGCAATTTGGCATGCCGCCGCTGCTCGGCGCGCTGTTTTCGGTGCCAATCTTGACGACTGGATTAGCGCTGGCGCTTGCCACGTTGACGTTTCCAATGGTGCGCACGCACGCCTGGCGCTTACGTGCGTGTCTGGCCTACTGTCTGTACACCATCTTCGCGTTAGCCTTTGCGCCGTTCCTGCTGTACTGGAATCTGCTCGGCTTGCGTTGGTAACAGCCCGCGCCGACTCCTGACCGCGAAGATCGAAACCGAGCCAACGAGCTCGACATCAACGGGCTCAGTACCGTCGAGACCAGCCACGCAATGCGGCAGCTCCACCCGGTCACTTGCAGCGGAGCGTGCCTGGCGACCCGCCTTAAGAACAGGTCCGTGGGGTGAACTGCGGCAAGCCGCAATTGTGTCGCGCTATTGAGTTCAGTTCTGCCACAACTTGCACCGACCCCTTACCTGCCAGGCAGGTGTTCCGCGCCAATATGGGAGTTAGCCAATCGGAACGGAACGCCTCCGATCGCAATCGCACCGACGCTCTCCAACAATGAAGCAAACACAAGCCATGGGGTTGTAGGTG
>Ga0137373_10005930_pt1 | contig 13112 bp, 13 predicted proteins | sample SagtaG_5_FD_104912 | JGI IMG/M metagenome (GOLD analysis project Ga0137373, IMG submission 104912) | Vadose zone soil microbial communities from Sagehorn Ranch, Mendocino, California, USA - Sage1_R_80_16 metaG | ecosystem: Environmental > Terrestrial > Soil > Vadose zone | place: USA...
CCGCGCCGGCCTCGCCGACGGCGGCGCCCAAGCCAACCGAGGCGCCCAAGCCCGCTGCCCCCGTCGCCAGCCCCGCCGCCTCGCCGGCCGCGAGTCCGGGCGCCAGCCCGGCCGCGTCGCCGGCCGCCCAGGCCGCTCCGGGTGCGGCAGTCCGGGAGGTGCTGATCGGGGTCTACTACCCGCTGTCTGGCGCCACGGCGCCTTCAGGGCTCGACGCCAAGGCGGCTGTCGAGCTGGCCCAGGACGTGGTCAACAACCGCACCCACCTGCCGCTCCTGCTGGCTCGGACCGAGGGCCTGCCCAATCTCGGCGGGGCCAAGGTCCGAGCGATCATCACGGACCACCAGGGTGATCCAGCCGTAGCGCGGCGGAGGCCGAGAGGTTCATCGCCCAGGAGAACGTGGCGGCCGTGTTCGGGATGTTCCAGAGCGCCGTCACCGCCTCGGCGAGTCAGGTCGCGGAACGACTCGGAGTCCCCTACCTGACCGCCGAGTCGTCTTCGCCCAGCCTCCACACGCGTGGGTTCAGGTGGTTCTTTCGCACGTCGCCCCACGACATTCACTTCTCTGAGGCGATGTTCAAGTTCCTCAAAGACATCGAGACCCGCAAGAACGTCAAAGCCCAGGCGTCGGTCTGCTGTACGAGGACACGCTGTTTGGCCAGGACAGCGGCAAGGTCGAGAAGGAGCTGGCGGAGAAGGCCGGCTACAAGATTGGACTGGACTTGCAGTACCGCTCTCGCAGTACCTCGTTGACGGCTGAGGTCCAGCGGCTCAAGGCGGCCGAGCCAGAACTCTGGCTCCCTACCTCGTACGTCTCGGACGCTATCCTGATGGTCCAACACTCGAAGGAGCTGGACTACAACCCGAAGATGGTGCTGGCCCAGGACTCAGGCCATGTCGAGAGCGCCTTCGTCGAGCAGGTCGGCAAGGACGCTCAAGGCTACGCGAGCCGCGCCGTCTTCGTGCCCGATCTGGCCAACCGAAAGCCCGTCATCAAGCAGGTCAACGAGCTGTTCAAAGCCCGCGTCAACCACGACATGGCTGACGTGCCAGCGCGAGTGTTCACCGGCTTCCTGGTCCTATGCGACGCGATCAACCGGGCCGCCTCGGTCGATGCGGAGAGGATTCGCCAGGCGCTCGTAGCTACCGACGTACCGGGCGACCAGATCCCGATGCCGTGGCAGGGGGTGAAGTTCGACCCGGCCACGGGCCAGAACGAGTCGGGCACCCCGATCATCATCCGACTGCAGGGCGGTCAATACTGGACGGTCTGGCCGTTCGACTTCACGGCCAAGGAGTTCATCCACCCCATCCCGAAGTGGTCCGAGCGGCGCTGAAGCGGGACGCTGCCATCCTGCCGCCACTTGACATTCTGCCCGGTTGTCATCCTCAACGCGGGTCCGCCCTCACCCCCGGCCGCTCTCCCTTGAGGGAGATGGGGTCAGGGGGTGAGGGCATGCGGCCATGACCCTGGAAGTCCTGCTGCAAGCCATCGCCAGCGGACTCCTGATGGGCTTCGTGTACGCGCTGATCGCGGCCGGCCTCAGTCTGATCTTCGGGCTCATGGAGATCGTCAACTTCGCCCACGGCGAGTTCTTGATGCTGTCGATGTTCACCACGTTCTGGCTGGCCCTTCTGTTCGGCATCGATCCGCTCGTCTCGGTCCCGATCTGCGCCGCGCTGCTCTTCCTGCTCGGCGCGCTCGTCTACAAGGGGATCATCAGCCGGATCCTGCGCGCGCCGATGTTGGCCCAGATCTTCGCGACGTTCGGTCTCGGCGTATTCTTACGAAGCACTGCACAGTTCTTGTGGACGGCGGATTATCGGATTCTCCCCAACCACGTCCTGAGTGGCCGACTCGACCTGGGCGGAATCTTTCTGAGCTGGCCGCAGGTAGTCGCCAGCTTCGCAGCGCTGGCCGCCGTCCTGGCGCTCTACCTGTTCGTTATGCGGACCGAGACGGGACTGGCGATCCAGGCCACTTCCGAGGACCGCGAGGCGGCGGCTCTGATGGGCATCCCAGGCGATCGCATGTACCTGTTGGGCTGGGGGATCGGCTCGTCGTGCGTGGGTATCGCGGGCGCGCTGCTGGCTAATTTCCTTCCGATCTTTCCTGACGTTGGGTTCCTCTTCGCGCTGCTGGCGTACGTGGCCGTCGCCCTGGGTGGGTTCGGAAGCATCGTCGGGGCGCTGGCAGCGGGCGTCATCATCGGGCTCGTCGAGGCGGTTGGCGGCCTCTTCGTCCCGTCATTCAAGTACGTCGCCGTGTTCGCCCTCTACCTGGCCGTCGTATTGTTCCGGCCGCAGGGGCTGTTCGGGCGTTACTGAGCGAATGGCGACCCAGCCTCACCGCTCCCTGACGGTCGCGGTACTGAGGGGCAGAGCCCGCCGCGTGTTTTGGTGTCTTGGTGGTGTCGTGGTCGCGCTGGCTCTGCTGATCGTGCCGTTCATCCTCGAGGCGCAGCGGTTGGCGCACCCACTCCACGTCCTGATCATGATCTGCCTATACGCGACGCTGGCTCAGGCCTGGAACATCCTGGGCGGCTACGCGGGCCAGGTGTCTCTGGGCAACGCGGTGTACTTTGGAACCGGCGCGTACACCTCGACACTGTTGATGACCAGGCTGGGCCTCTCGCCCTGGCTCGGCATCCCGGCCGGTATGGTCGTCGCGGTCGCGCTGTCAGTGGCGATCGGCTATCCCTGCTTTCGACTCGGCGGCCACTATTTCGCCATCGCCACGATCGCCGTCGGCGAGATCGTCCATACCGTGTTCATCAACTGGCGCGAGGTCGGCGGGGCCAGCGGCATCCACCTGCCGCTGCTGCCCGAGGCGCTCATAAACTTCCAATTCCACTCCAGCAAGCTGCCGTACTACTACATCGCTTTCGGCATGGCGGCGCTCGCCTTCGGAAGCGCGTTCGCGGTCGAGCGGTCGCGGCTGGGCTACTATTTGGGCCATCAAGGGCGACCCGCTCGCGGCCCGTTCCCTGGGGGTGGGAGTTACTCGCTACAAGCTGTACGCCATCGCAATCAGCGCGGCCCTAACCGCGATGGGCGGCACCTTCTACGCCCAGTACATCCTGGTGATCGATCCAGAAAGCGTGCTGCCGCTCTCGCTGTCCGTCCTGATCTGCCTGGTGGCGGTGCTGGGCGGGGTCGGAACGATCTGGGGACCACTCCTGGGTGCCGTGGTGTTGATCCCGCTCTCTGAGGGAACGCGGGTGTATCTGGCCGGATCTGCCGGCGGCGGGAGGGCGGTCGACCTGATGGTCTACGGCGCCCTGATCGTGTTGGTGGCCGTCTTTCAGCCGGGCGGACTGATGGCCCTCCTAGGGGACAGGGGTCGGGGGTCGGGAGCGAGCGCGCTGCGCGGGGCCGGGGGTCAAGGGCCAAGGGACAAGGGTACAGCCCCCGACCCCCAACCCCTGACCCCTGGCCCCCCGAGCGGAGCGAGCTGAGCGTGCCGCTGCTGGACGTTCGTGAGTTGACGAAGCGGTTTGGTGGGCTCGTCGCCAACAATCGGATCAGTCTGCACGTCGACGAGGGCGAGGTCGTCGGCCTGATCGGCCCGAACGGGGCTGGTAAGACGACCCTGTTCAATTGCATGGCCGGTGCCGAGCGGCCCACGAGCGGACGGGTCATCTTCGAGGGCCACGACGTGACTGGCTGCCCGCCGGAGGAGATCTGCCGGTGCGGGATTGCGCGGACATTCCAGATCGTCCGAACCTTCCGCGAGATGACGGTGCTCGAGAATGTCATGGTAGGCGCCCTGCTGCGCGCTCCGGACGCTCGCCGCGCCCGTGGTTGGGCGCTCGAAGTGATCGAGTGGGCTGGGCTGGCCGAGAAGCGGGGGGCGCTCGGAGCGAGCCTCACGAACGCGGACCGCAAACGGGTCGAGCTGGCACGCGCTCTGGCAACCCGACCGAAGCTGCTGATGCTCGACGAGGCGAGGGCCGGCCTGAACCCGCGCGAACGAGAGGACGCTGTGGAGCTGATCCGCCAGGCCCACATGCGCGGGATCACGATCCTCATGGTCGAGCACGTGATGGAGGTGATCATGCCTATCTCGGATCGGGTGGTTGTGCTGACTTCAGGCCGCAAGCTGCTCGAAGACCAACCCGAGGTGGTCGCGCGCGACTCGGAGGTCATCAAGGCCTACCTTGGTGAGCGTTACGCTGCTCGCTCGAAAGATGCGGCGTGTTAGAGGTCGACGGGATCGAGGCTGGCTATCAGGGCGTTCGGGCTCTGTACGGCGTCACCTTCCGAGTCGCGCCGGGCGAGATCGTCACAATTGTGGGCTCCAATGGGGCTGGCAAGTCTACGATCCTGAAGACCCTCTCGGGACTCTTGCGCCCCACCGCCGGGGCGATCAGGTTCCGAGACCAGCGCATCGACGGGGCGCCGCCCGACCGGGTCGTGAGACTGGGAATCGCCCACGTTCCGGAAGGGCGACGACTCTTCGCCCGCTTGAGCGTCATGCAGAACCTGACGCTGGGCGCCCATACGCGCAAGTCGCCCGGCGAGCGTTCGGCCAGCTTGGACCGGGTCTTCGGCCTGTTCCCAATCCTCCGCGAGCGCAGGACCCAACTGGCCGGCACACTGTCAGGCGGTGAGCAGCAGATGCTGGCGATCGGGCGCGGCCTGATGGCCCAACCGAGCTTGCTGATGCTGGACGAGCCGTCGCTTGGCCTCGCTCCACGCCTCGTCGACGAGATCTTCGCCACGTTGGCCCAGATCAAGGCCGACGGCGCGACCATCTTGCTGGTCGAGCAGAACGTCGTCGAGGCGCTCGAGCTGGCCGATCGGGGCTACGTGCTTCAGACCGGACGAGTGGTCCTATCCGGGACGGGCGAAGAGTTGCTGCGGAGTGACCTCGTCCGCCAGGCCTACCTCGGGCTCTGAGCACCAGCGCGGTCGGCTAGAATTGGTGGCGCGAGGTGAATCGGCGCCTCGCGGCCATCAAGACGCCTAGTGGCGCGCGCGCCATACGTGGGGATCGGAGATGCCAGAGTTCGTGACGGTCGCCGAGACTTCCGAGATCCACGCGGGCCAAATGAAGGAGGTCGACGTCAACGGCCAGAGTGTTCTGTTGGCGAACGTGGGTGGCCACTATTACGCCATCGAGGCGACGTGCACCCACCGCGGAGGCCCGCTTCCCGAGGGCGAGCTCCACGGCGACGTGGTTACCTGTCCGTGGCACTTCGGTGGCTTTGACGTGCGAACGGGTGAGGCCGTAGCCCTGCCACCAACGGATTCGGTCAACACCTACCGGGTGCGCGTGACCGGGAGCGCGGTTCAGGTGGCGCCAAACTAGCCGGGTCGCGGCGCGGGCGTCACTACCGAGCGGATCGGCCCGCCATATCTGGTACGTCCGCGCGACTTCGCGGCGGTAGATCAAGCCGAAGCGCTCCCGATAAGCCTTCGGGCCTTCCTGGGCCAGAGTGACCAGGGCCGGGTCAAGGCGACGAACGATGACATAGGCCGTGCCAGGGCAGGGAGGCTGGCGGCCCCCGCTCTTTCGCGATACACGCCACCTGACGCGCCATCGCGGCGGTGCCGGCCGCGGAACCCGGAGGGCAAGGCCCTCGATCAGAAACCGAAGCTCAGAATCTCGGTGATGCTGACCGCGATCATCTCGTGGTGATCTCACCAAGCCGGCCAATTCGTGCCCACGATAACCATCGACCCAGCGTTGGGCGGTCCGGAGCGCCGCTCCATGCTCGCGGGCGAGCCGAGGCAGCGGCGCGCCGTCTTCCAGATGGGGCGCGAGGAGGTGGAGCCGCTCAAGGACTTGGGCTCGCGTTCGCTCCGAGAGTTGCGTCAGGGGCGTGGGTCGGCCATCCTGAGAACTCCTCGTTAGCCCGAATGTATCCCGGAGAAACCTCGCCACGAAGCTCTTGACGCATGCTTGCATCGTCGGTGAAAGAGGGGCTACTCTGAGGGTCCAGTCTCCAGTGAAGCCACGGGAGAGTGCAATGCGATCACCGGGCAGACAGGTCACCATCGCCGCGAAGCCCGAAGCGTTGACCATCGATCCAGCACAGAGCGCCGTCATCGTGGTCGATATGCAGAACGACTTCGGAGCTGAAGGCGGTATGTTCGCGCTGCGTGGGATCGACATTTCTAGGATCCGTGCGGTGGTCGCTCCGACCAGTCGAGTTCTGGCGGCCGCGCGCTTGGCTGGGGTCACCGTTGTTTACTTGAAGATGGCCTTTCGCCCTGATCTCTCTGACGCCGGGGCCCCCGATGCCCCGAACTGGCTCAAGCACCTGCCACTGCGCCCAGGTGAGTCAGCCACCGCACCGGATGGGACGCCGAGTCGGATTTTGATACGAGATACGTGGAATACGGAGATCGTGCCCGAACTCACACCCGAGTCCGGCGACGTCGTCCTCTACAAGCACAGGTACAGCGGCTTCTATGAAACCGATCTGGATGCGGTCCTGAAGAGCCGCTCCATCAGGAACCTGATCTTCACCGGGTGCACGACGAGCGTGTGTGTCGAGTCCACCATCCGGGACGCGATGTTCCGAGACTACAATTGCCTCCTCTTGGCAGACTGCACAGCAGAGCCCATCGGAGACGGCCTGCCCCGGAGCAACCACGACGCCTCGCTGCTCGTCATTCAGGCGCAGTTTGGCTGGGTTTCCGAATCAGCTGAGTTCATCACTGCCCTCGAAGGGCAGCTCCAGCCCGTTCCCGCCTGAAAGGGTTCATGGGGCATCCTGGAGCAGATCCGCGATGCCGAGCATCGCGGCGACGCGCAGCCTACGAGACCCAGCCGCGCATGACCATCCGGTCGCCGACTGCGTTGGCTCGCCCGTCGCAAAGGCGAACGTTTGTGAGACACTGGTTCGATCTTCGGAGAATGTGACGTTCGCTCGCGAACGGCTACGTCCGGCAATCCGTCTCGCATTCATCGTCCCATGACCTGCCCTCGTAGACGAGTTATGAGACAATCGAGACACACTCATTAGACTTCGGCCCCCAAACCCCTCCCCCAAGCCTGGGAGCGGGCGAGGCGGAGGGCCTAAGAGGATCGAATGATCGATCTCGCGAGTCGTATTCGCGATGTGCCGGACTTTCCCAAGAAGGGCATCCTGTTCAAGGACATCACCACCCTGCTGCGCGACGGCGCAGCATTCAGACAGGCGCTCGACCAGCTCGGCGACCTGGTCCGGGATTGGGAGATCGACGTGGTGGTGGGTATGGAGTCGCGGGGCTTCATCTTCGCCGCGCCGATCGCCTACCTGCTGGGGGTCGGCTTCGTCCCGGTCCGCAAGCTCGGAAAACTGCCAGCCGAAACGATCACCGCCGAGTATGAGCTGGAGTACGGCACCAACACGCTCGAGCTGCACGTCGACGCCGTCGAACCCGGCTGCCGGGTGCTGATCGTCGACGATCTGCTCGCTACGGGCGGCACCGTGGGCGCAACGATCGAGCTGATCGAGCAGCTCGAGGGCGTGGTCGCGGGGACCGCCTTTCTCGTCGAGCTAACGTTCCTGGACGGCCGCCGCCGCCTGGACGGCTACCGTGTCGCGTCGCTCATCTCGTACTAGTTGTGCTATACTCGCGCCACCTCGCCAGCCGCCGGCCTAGACGCGGCCGTACAACAGAAAAGATTCGCGCGCTCTTATCACGAGAGGCGGAGGGACCGGCCCGACGAAGCCCGGCAACCCCCCGCTCGTCGCGCCGGGCCTGGCTCAGTCGGACCGCGGCGCCCCCGAGCGGGCAGGTGCCAATTCCGACAGTTCGCCCTGGCGGACTGAGAGATGAGAGGCGATCACCGGCTGCGCATGGTTCTCTCCGGAGAGCCATTTTTCATGTCCACATGTAGGCCTCAGCGGGGCAGCCACCATGCGCACCGTTGACTTCCAAGACGACGCCGTTCGGCTGATCGACCAGACCCGGCTCCCGCACGAGCTGGGATTCGTCGAGCGCCGGACGGTCGGCGACGTGGCCGACGCCATCCGCAGAATGGTGGTCCGCGGGGCTCCGGCCATCGGCGTCGCGGCGGCCTTTGGCCTGGCTTTGGGCGCTTCCGAGTACGAGGGCGAAGATAGCGCGCAGCTGCTAGCGCACCTCGACCGAGCCGCGGCTGAGCTGCGCGCCACGCGGCCCACCGCGGTGAATCTGGCCTGGGCGGTCGACCGATCGATGCGCACGGCGCAAGAGATAGTCGAGGGCGCCTCTGGCCGGAACGGGGGCACCATCGAGCGCGTCCGAGCAGAGCTGCTGGCCCTGGCGCAGCGGATGGCGGACGAGGACGTCGCCGTCAACCGGCGGATGGGTGTCCTTGGCGCGCAGCTCGTTCCGCAGCAGGCGCGCATCTTGACCCACTGCAACACTGGCGCCCTCGCATGCGTCGACTACGGGACGGCGCACGGAGTCATCCGAGCCGCAGTAGAAGCAGGCAAGGGCGTCCACGTGTTCGTCGACGAGACGCGTCCATTCCTTCAGGGCGCACGACTGACGACATGGGAGCTGCGGCAGGAAGGCATCCCGCACACCCTGATCACCGACAGCATGGCCGGCCATTTCATCTCGCGTGGCCAGGTGGACCTGGCCATGGTCGGGGCCGACCGCGTCGCCGCCAACGGCGACGTGGCCAACAAGATCGGGACCTACACCCTGGCGGTGGTGTGCAAGGAGAACCGGGTGCCCTTCTACGTCGTCGCGCCGACGTCGTCCATCGATCTGTCGCTGTCAAGTGGGGCTGACATCCCGATCGAAGAGCGCCCTCCCGAAGAGGTCACCCATTTGGCCGGCCAGCCGATCGCGCCGCCGGGCGTGAACGCCGCCCATCCGGCCTTCGACGTGACTCCCGCCCGCTACGTCACGGCGATCGTGACCGAACGGGGAATCCTTCGCCCACCCTACGAGGCCTCGCTGCGAACGGCCGCTAAAGGGCCCGCGGAGGAGCTGCTTGTTCGAGCGTAGCGACCTTGCCGAGGTCGGGGTCTTCGGCGGGTCTGGCTTCTACGAGCTGCTCTCCGACGTCCGCCACCATGCCGTCCAGACGCCGTACGGCCCGCCAAGCGATACCGTCGCCGTTGGCTCGTACGAGGGGGTGCGGGTGGCGTTTCTTGCGCGGCACGGGCGGGGCCACCGCTACCCACCCCACCGCATCAATTACCGCGCCAACGTGTGGGCGTTGGCCTCGCTCGGCGTGACGCGGATCCTGGGGCCGACGGCGGCCGGCAGCCTGCAGCCGCACGTCAAGCCGGGCGATTTCGTTATCTGCGACCAGTTCGTGGACCGCACTTCTGGCCGCGTGGCCACCTATTATGACGGCCCCCCGGTCGTCCACGTGGGCAGCGCAGACCCGTACTGCCCTGAACTGCGCGAGCAAGCCACCAGCGCAGCGCGCGAGCTGGGAATCGCTGTCCACGAGCGCGGCACGGTTGTCGTCATCGAGGGACCACGTTTCTCGTCTCGAGCTGAGAGCCGCTGGTTCTCCTCGGCCGGCTGGGAAGTCATCAACATGACCCAGTACCCGGAGTTGATCCTCGCTCGCGAGCTCGAACTGTGTTATGTCAACATTTCGCTCATCACCGACTATGACACCGGCCTCGAGGGCATGCCTGACGTCGAGCCCGTCTCGGTGGCCGGCGTGGTCGAAGTGTTCAACAAGAACAACGCCCGCGTTCGCGACCTGCTGCTGCGCCTGATCCCGCGCATCCCGCGGGAGCGTTCCTGCATCTGCGCGCGCGCCCTGAGCGGAGCAGTCATCGGATGAGCACGCTCATCGTCGTCGGCTCGCTTGGCCTGGACACGCTCGAGACGCCGTTCGATCGAGCGGAGCGAGTGCTGGGTGGCTCGGCGGCCTACTTCGCGCTGGCCGCTAAGCTGTACACCGACGTCGGCATCGTCGCCGTCGTTGGCGACGATTTCCCAGAGGCGCACGTCGACCTGCTCGCCGGGAAGGGCATCGATCTAAGCGGCCTCCAGCGCGAGCCAGGCGAGACCTTCTTCTGGGCAGGTCGCTACCACTACGACATGAATGCCCGCGACACGCTGGAGACTCGACTGGGTGTGTTCGCCGATTTCCGGCCCACGCTGCCAGACTCGTACCGCGATGCGCCGTACGTGTTCTTGGCCAACATCCTCCCCTCGCTCCAGATCTCGGTGCAGGAGCAAGTCCGGCGGCCGAGGCTCGTCGTCCTGGACTCGATGAACCTCTGGATCGAGACCCAGAAGGACCGATTGATCGAGGCGATGCGCCGCAGCAACGTGATGACCATCAACGACGAGGAGGCTCGGCAGTACGCCGGCACCTTCAGCCTGCGGGCCGCGGCCAGGACGATCATGGAGCAAGGTCCGCGGGCGGTGATCATCAAGAAGGGTGAGCACGGCGTCATTCTGATCTCAGAGCAGGGCGTGTTCGGCGCGCCAGCATTGCTCCTGGAAGATGTCAAGGATCCGACTGGGGCGGGCGACTCGTTCGCCGGCGGGTTCCTGGGCTATCTGTCCGAGACCGGCGACACCTCGTTCACGGGAGTCAAGCGGGCGCTGATCCACGGCACGGCTGTGGCTTCCTTCACCGTCGAGGCGCTCGGCGCTGAGCGTCTGGCGACGCTGACCCGCGAAGAGGTCGAAGCGCGCTACAGTGAGTTCATCGAGTTCACTAGCTTCGAGGCTGCCTCGATCTCGGCCGCGGTGGGCTGACGACAAAGGAGAGCATCTGCATGTCTGTGACCAGTTCGGAGTACGACGTCAAGGACCTTGCGCTCGCCGAGCGGGGCCTGCTCAAAGTGGAGTGGGCTGGGTCGGAGATGCCGGTCCTCAAGCTGATCGGCGAGCGGTTCCGAAGGGAGCGTCCCCTGGAGGGCCTGCGGCTGTCCGCCTGCCTGCATGTGACCAGCGAGACAGCCAATCTGGCGGTCGCGCTACGCGACGGCGGCGCTCAGCTCGCCCTGTGCGCCTCCAACCCACTCTCGACTCAGGATGACGTCGCGGCGGCCCTGGCCGGCGAGTACGGCATCCCGACCTATGCGATCAAGGGCGAGGACGAAACGACCTACTATCAGCACATCGAGGCCGCCCTGGCGAACAGGCCCAACCTCACCATGGACGATGGCGCGGACCTGGTCACGGTGCTGCACATCCAAAAGCCGGAGCTGCTGCCTGAGGTGATCGGGGGCACCGAAGAGACGACGACCGGCGTCATCCGACTCAAGAGCATGGCCCGCCAAGGCGCGCTCAAATACCCGATCATCGCCGTGAATGAGGCGATGACCAAACACTTCTTCGACAACCGCTACGGGACGGGCCAGAGCACGCTCGACGGAGTAATCCGGGCCACCAACGTGCTGCTGGCCGGCAAGAAGTTTGTCGTGGTCGGCTACGGCTGGTGCGGGCGTGGGGTGGCCAGTCGCGCCCGGGGTCTTGGTGCTCAGGTGATCGTGACCGAGGTGGATCCCGTGCGCGCGCTGGAGGCGTTGATGGACGGCTACCAGGTCATGCCGATCGCCGAGGCCGTCGAGCGGGCCGACATCGTGATCACCGTCACGGGCAACCTGAATGTGATCGACAGCCAGCACGTCGAGCGGTTGAAGGACGGCGCCATTCTGGCCAATTCGGGGCACTTCAACGACGAGATCAATATCCCGGCGATCGAAGAGCGAGCCCAGGCCAAGCGCCGCGTTCGTGAGTTCGTGGAAGAGTACCGCCTGGCGGACGGGCGGCGGATCTACCTGCTCGCGGAAGGTCGATTGGTCAACCTGTCCGCCGCCGAGGGCCATCCGGCCGCGGTGATGGACATGAGCTTCGCCAACCAGGCCCTGGCGACCGAGTACATAGGCAAGAACGCCGAGCGGTTGAACAACGAAGTGTACGTCGTGCCAGAGGAGATCGACCGTGAGATCGCTCGGCTGAAACTAGTCTCGATGGGAGTCGAAATCGATACGTTGACCGACGAGCAGTCCAAGTACCTGGCATCCTGGGAGCAGGGGACCTAAGCAGGGATGAGTGTCATACGCCTAACCCCCTAAGCCCCCTTCCCTAAAGGGAAGGGGGGACTCCTCAACGGGCTCCCCCTTCCCTTTAGGGAAGGGGGTCGGGGGGTTAGGTCGTGAAGGAGACGAGATGTCGAACACGTTCATGACCGCGCCGACCTTGCTGTTCACCTCGGAGTCGGTGACCGAGGGACACCCCGACAAGATCTGCGACCAGATCTCCGACGCCGTCCTGGACTGGTCGCTCAGCCAGTCGCCCACCGCCCGTGTGGCGTGCGAGGCGGGCGTCAAGTCGGACGACGAGGCCGACTGGGTGTCCGTTTTCGGCGAGGTCACCCCGCTCCCGCCCGTCGAGGTGGTGCGCCAACTGGTACGCACGACGCTCCGTGAGATCGGCTACACCAAGCGCGAGTACGGCACGTCCGACAGCTCGGCGCATATTGACGTCCACCTGTCCGGACAGTCAGCCGACATCGCGCTCGGGGTAAACAGGGCGCTCGAGGTCAAGCAGGGTGAGCACGAGGCGGAGCTGGAGACAGGGGCTGGCGATCAGGGCATGATGGTGGGCTTCGCCTGCGACGAGACCAAAGAGCTGATGCCTCTGCCGATCGCGCTGGCCCATCGGCTGTGTCGTCGATTGACCCAGGTCCGCAAGGAGGGCACCCTGGCCTATCTTCGGCCGGATGGAAAGAGCCAGGTGACCGTCGAGTACAGCTACGGCAGGCCCGTGCGCGTCGACACAGTCGTCATCTCCACTCAGCACGCTCCCGATGTCGAGCAGGCCCAGATCGAGGCCGACCTCCGCACGCACGTGATCGAGCCGGTCGTCCCGGGCGGGCTGATGAAGCAGACCCGTGTCCTGGTCAACCCAACCGGGCGGTTCGTGATCGGCGGACCGTACGGCGACTCCGGCCTGACGGGTCGCAAGATCATCGTGGATACCTACGGCGGGATGGCCCGACACGGCGGTGGGGCCTTCTCCGGCAAGGACCCAACCAAAGTCGACCGATCGGCGGCCTACGCCGCGCGATACGTTGCCAAGAACGTCGTGGCGGCCGGCCTGGCATCACGCTTCGAGATCCATCTGGCTTATGCAATCGGGGTAGCCAAGCCAGTCTCGATCATGATCGAGGCCTTTGGGACCAACACGATCC
>Ga0137373_10005971_pt1 | contig 13063 bp, 9 predicted proteins | sample SagtaG_5_FD_104912 | JGI IMG/M metagenome (GOLD analysis project Ga0137373, IMG submission 104912) | Vadose zone soil microbial communities from Sagehorn Ranch, Mendocino, California, USA - Sage1_R_80_16 metaG | ecosystem: Environmental > Terrestrial > Soil > Vadose zone | place: USA: California...
CGAGCGCGGGGAACGCTCGGAACGCGGTGGCGGCGAACGCGGCGGCGGCGAACGCGGTGGCGGCGAACGCGGCGGCGGCGAACGCGGCGGCGGCGATCGCGGGCGCGGTGGCCGCGGAGGCCAGGACCGCGGCGGCGGAGGCCAGGACCGCGGCGGCGGAGGCCAGGACCGCGGCGGTGGCGGCGGCGGTGCGAAGCGCGCGGACGAGCAGCCCGCGCCGCAGGCCGTCGCGAAGGACGAGAGCTAGGGGGGCGCGATGGCGGCGGGCGCCGAGCGCGGCGATGAGCGCTGGATCGCCCGTATGATCCGGACCGCGCCCGGCGCGGTCCAGATCGCGCTCCGGATGCTCGGGGGCGAGGCCGTGCAGCTGAGGGCGATGGCCCTCACCTACATCTCGCTGTTCGCGCTCGTCCCGGGGCTCGTCGTCGCCTTCTCGGTGGTGCAGGCGTTCACCGGGATGGACCGCATCTCCGGCCGGCTCCACGAGTTCCTGTTCGAGAACCTCGCGGTCGGGGCGCGCGCGACGATCGAGCCGTACCTCGATCGGTTCATCCAGAACACGCACGTCACCTCCGCCGGGCTCGTCGGTGGCGCGCTCCTCGTCTGGTCGTCCGTCAGCCTGTTCCAGAACGTCGACCGCGCGCTCAACGACATCTGGGGCGTGCGGCGCCGGCGCTCGATCACGCAGCAGGCGACGATCTACTGGGTCGGGATCACGCTCGGGCCGCTCCTCCTCGCCGGGTCGGTGATGCTCGGCCACTCGACCCGCATGTTCCTCGCGAGCTCGCGGCTCGGGTTCCTCGGGGCGGCCGCGGGCGCGGTCCTCACCTGCACCTTCTTCTCGATCGCGTACCTCATCGTCCCGAACACGAAGGTGCGGCTCCGGAACGCGGCGGCCGGCGGCCTCATCGCCGGGCTCGCCTGGGAGCTCGCGAAGTGGGGCTACGCGGCGTTCGTCGCGCGCTCGGTGCGGTACTCGGCGATCTACGGATCGGTCGCCGCGATCCCGATCTTCCTTCTCTGGCTGTACCTGTCCTGGGCGATCCTGCTCTTCGGCGCGCGGCTCGCGTTCGTGTTCCAGTACGCCTCGTCGCTCATCAAGGGCGTCCACGCCCAGTCGAAGACGGGCCGCGAGATCCTCGCGGGACGCGCCCTCCTCGTCGTCGCGCGGGCGTTCGAGAGCGGCGGCGGCGCGGCGCCCGATCAGGGCGAGCTCGCGAACCAGCTCGGGACCGCCGCCGACGACGTGAGCGACGTGCTCGCCGCCCTGAAGTCGGCCGGGCTCGTCGTGGTCCTCGGGGACGGCGGGCTCGTGCCCGGCCGGCCGCTCGAGAAGATCACCCTCCTCGACGTCCGGCGCGCGATCGCGGGGCGGGAGCCGCCGCTCGGCGCGGGGGCGGGGCTCGTCCCCGCCCTCGTGAAGGGGGTCGAGGACGGCGCCGCCGAGCGGCTCGCCGAGATCACCTTCCGCGAGCTGTGCGAGCAGGAGCGCGGCGCCCCCGGCAAGCAGGCGAGCGCTCTGTCGGCTGCAGGATCTGCGGGCGCGGAGCCGATCCGGTCCACCTGAATTCGGCGGTCGGCGCAGCGTCAACGTTGCATCATGGCGGTTCCCTTGCTGATTTCGGAGCCTTCGGCTAGGCTTTTTCCAGACCGAGCGGCTTTCGCAGTTGGGAGGCCGCGGTGCCCGCCGGAGTCCAGATGCTCAAGTCGGACCTCATCAACATTCTCGTCGTGAAGCGCGGCGTGACCCAGAAGCAGGCCGAGGCCACGATCGAGACGATCTTCGAGTCGATGAAGGACGCCCTCTGCCGCGGCGAGAACATCGAAATCCGCGGACTTGGCGCCTTTCACGTGAAGCACTACGACGGCTACCAGGGGCGCAACCCGAAGACGGGCGAGGTGATCCCGGTGAAGCCGAAGCGCGGGATCTTGTTCAGGACCGGCAAGGAGCTCCGCGACCGCGTGAACCGCTCGGGCGAGGATGACGGCCCCGAGGGTCAGGGGACGCCGCCGGTCGCCGCAGGCGCGTAACCGCCCGGGATCCCGCACGTCGTCGTCGAACGGCCGCGCCGCGCTGGCGCGGCCGTCTCGTTTTTCGGGCAGCGAGCCGAGGCGCCCGAGCGGGCGGATCGAGAGCTCGGGTGGCAGGTCGCCGTCGTTCAGGAGCCCTGCGGAGCCTGACCGGGCGCCTGCGCCGGCCCCGGCACGGACCGCTCGAGCCACCCGCCGCCGAGGGCGCGGTAGAGATCGACGAGGTTCGTGAGCCGCGCGAGCCGCGACTGGATGAGGATCTGCTGGGCGGCGAAGAGGTCGCGCTGGGCGGTGAGCACGCCGAGGTAGCTGTCGACGCCCTTGCGGTAGCGGAGCTCCGAGAGCTCGTAGCGGCGCTGCTCGGCCGCGACGCGGGCGCGCTGCGCCTCGAGCTGCTCCTCGAGCGCGGCCCGCGCGACGAGCGCGTCGGCGACCTCGCGGAAGGCCACCTGGATCGCGCGCTCGTACCGCGCCACCTCGATGGACTTCCGCGCCTCCGCGGCGTCGAGGCTCGCGCGCAGCGCGCCGCCCTGGAAGAGCGGGAGACGGAGCTGCGGGGTGAAGCTCCAGGTCCCCGAGCCGCCCCCGAAGAGGCCCGACAGCTCGGCGCTCGAGGTGCCCCCGAACGCCGTGAGCGAGATCGAGGGGAAGAACGCGGCGCGCGCCGCGCCGATGACGGCATTCGCCGAGAGCAGGCCGTGCTCGGCGGCGAGGATGTCGGGCCGGCGGAGGAGGACCTCGGACGACACGCCCGCCGGCAGGTCCGCGAGCAGCGCCTGCGCGTCGAGCGGGGTCGGCGGCGGGAGCTCGTCGGGCAGCGGCTGCCCGACGAGGAGGACGAGCGCGTTGTGCGCGCGCGCGAGCTGCTCGAGCGCGCTCGACAGGTCGAAGCGCGCGGTCTGGACCTGCGCCTCCGCCGTGCGCAGGTCGAGCTCGGAGGTCCGGCCCGCCTCGTACGTGCGCTTCGCGAGCGCGTAGGAGGACTCCACGGTCTCGAGCGTGCGGCGCGTGAGCGCGACCTGGTCGTCGAGCGCGCGCTGCGCGAGGTACTGCGTCGCGACCTGCGCGACGAGCGCGAGGTGGGCGCTCCGCTGGGCCTCCTCGGTCGCGAAGTACTGCTCGAGCGCCGCGTCGGAGAGGCTCCGCACGCGGCCGAAGAGGTCGAGCTCGAACGCGGTCGCGGCGACCCCCACGGAGTAGCTCGAGCTCGTGACGGCCTCGCCGGTCGAGCTCAGGTCCGCCGGGACGCGCTGCCGCGCGCCGCTCGCGGTCGCGGAGACACTCGGGAGGCGCTCGGCGCGCTGGATGCGGAACTGCGCCCGCGTGAGCTCGACGTTCAGCGCCGCGACCCGGAGATCGCGGTTGTTCCGGAGCGCGAGCGCGACGAGCGCCTTCAGCCGCTCGTCCCCGAACAGGTCGCGCCAGCCGAGCCCGGCGACGGACGCGCCGTCCGTCGCGCCCGCGGTGCTCCCGGTCACCTCGGCGGGGACGGGCGCGGCCGGACGGTGGTAGCGGGGCGCGAGCGCGCAGCTCGCGAGCGCGAGCGCGAGGGCCGCGGCCGGTGCGCGGAGCCTACACATGCGCCGTCGCCTCGCGGGCGGCGAGGCGCGCCTTCTCCTCCTCCTCCTCGGCGCGCGCGTCGGCCTCCGCCTCCGCGTCCAGCGCCTCCCGCGCCGGAGGTGGCCGGGTGCGCCGCGCGATGAGCACGAAGAAGAGCGGGACGAACAGGATGGCGAGGACCGTGGCCGAGGCCATGCCGCCGATGACCGCGGTGCCGATCGCGATCTGCCCGCCGGCGCCGGCGCCGCGCGCGACGGCGAGCGGCAGCACGCCGAGGATGAACGCGAGCGACGTCATGAGGATGGGCCGGAGCCGCATGCGCGCCGCCTCGAGCGCGGCCTCGACGACGCCCTTCCCCCTCTCGTGCAGCTCCTTCGCGAACTCCACGATCAGGATCGCGTTCTTCGCCGAGAGGCCGACGGTGGTGAGGAGGCCCACCTGGAAGAAGACGTCGTTCGCGAGCCCGCGGAGCAGCGTCGCGAGCACGGCGCCGAGGACGCCGAGCGGGACGACGAGCATGACCGAGATCGGGATCGACCAGCTCTCGTACAGCGCAGCGAGGCAGAGGAAGACCACGAGCAGCGAGATGGCGTACAGGGCCGGCGCGTTCGCGCCCGAGCTCCGCTCCTCGTACGAGAGGCCCGACCACTCGAAGCCGATGCCGGCGGGGAGCTGCTTCACGATCCCCTCCATCGCCGTCATGGCGTCGCCGGAGCTCCTGCCCGGCGCGGGCTCGCCCTGGATCGCCACCGCGGGGATGCCGTTGAAGCGCTCGAGCTTGGGCGGGCCGAACGTCCAGCGGCTGCTCGCGATCGCGGAGAACGGGACCATCTCGCCCTGGCGGTTCCGCACGTACCAGCGGTTCAGGTCCTCGGGGTTCATCCGGAACGGCGCGTCGGCCTGCATGTACACGCGCTTCGTCCGCCCCTTGTCCATGAAGTCGTTCACGTACGCGACGCCCCACGTCGAGGCGAGCGTCTGGTTCACGTCGCCGAGGGACACGCCGAGCGCGGTGGCCTTCTGCTGGTCCACGTCCACGTTGAACTGCGGCGTGTCCTCGAGCCCCGAGGGGCGCACCTTCGCGAGGCGGGGATCCTTGCGCGCGAGGTCGAGGAGCTGGTTGCGGGCGGCGATGAGCGCGTCGTGTCCGAGGTTCCCGCGGTCCTGCAGCTGCAGCTCGAACCCGTTCGCGTTCCCGAGCTCCGTCACGGCGGGCGGCGTGAACACGAACACGTTCGCGCTCTTGAAGGAGGAGAACGCCTTCTGCACGCGCGCGGCGACCGCCGGGGCGCGCAGGGACGCCTGCTTCCGCTCGTCCCACGGCTTCAGCCGGACGAACCCGACCCCGGCGTTCTGGCCGCGCGAGCCGAAGTTGAACCCCGCGATCGACAAGACCGAGTCGACCGCGCCCTTCTCCTTCGAGAGGAGGTGGTCCGAGACCTGCTCGAGCGCCTTCTTCGTCACCTCGAGCGTGCTCCCCGGCGGCAGGACGATCTGGACGTACATGAGCCCCTGGTCCTCCTCCGGGAGGAACCCGGTCGCCACCCGGCCGAACAGGGCCGCGAGGACGGCCACGAGCACGCCGTACCCGATCATCCCGCGCACCCGCCGGCGCACGAGGAGGTCCACGGTGCGCTGGTAGCGGCCGGCGCCCCGGTCGTAGCTCCGGTTGAACCACCCGAAGAAGCCCTTCTTCGCGAGGCCGTGCCCCTTCTCGACGGGCTTCAGGATCGTCGCGCAGAGCGCGGGCGTGAGCGACAGCGCGACGATCACCGAGAGCGCCATGGACGAGACGATCGTGATTGAGAACTGGCGGTAGATCACCCCGACCGAGCCGCCGAAGAAGGCCATCGGCACGAACACCGCCGCGAGGACGAGGGCGATGCCGACGAGGGCGCCCGTGATCTGGCGCATCGACTTCTGGGTCGCGGACTTGGGCGGCAGGCCCTCCTCGCTCATCACGCGCTCGACGTTCTCGACGACGACGATGGCGTCGTCGACGAGGAGCCCGATCGCGAGCACGAGGCCGAACATCGTGAGCGTGTTGATGCTGAAGCCGAACGCGGCGAGGACCCCGAAGGTGCCGAGGAGCACGACCGGGACCGCGATGGTGGGGATGAGCGTCGCCCGGAAGTTCTGCAGGAACAGGAACATCACGAGGAAGACGAGGGCGATCGCCTCGAGGAGCGTCTTCACGACCTCCTCGATCGACAGCCGCACGAAGGGGGTCGTGTCGAGCGGGTAGACGACCTTCAGCCCGGGCGGGAAGAACTTCGACAGCTCGTCCACGCGCGCGCGCACCCGGCTCGCCGTCTCGAGCGCGTTCGCGCCCGCGGCGAGGCGCACGCCGATGCCGGAGGAGGGGTTCCCGTTGATGTAGGTCTCGATCTCCGAGGTCTCGCCGGCGAGCTCGATCCGGGCGACGTCGCCGATCCGCACCTGCGAGCCGTCGGGGTTGACCCGCAGCAGGATCCCGCGGAACTGCTCGGCGGTCTGGAGCCGCGTCTGGGCGGTGATCGTGGCGGTGAGGCGCTGCCCCTCGACCGCCGGCAGGCCGCCGAGCTGGCCGGCGGAGACCTGCGCGTTCTGCGCCTGCACGGCCGCGGAGACGTCGAGCGGCGTGAGCCGGTACTTCGTGAGCTGATCCGGGTTGAGCCAGATCCGCATCGCGTACTGCGAGCCGAAGGTGTTCACCTCGCCTACGCCGGAGACGCGGCTGATCTGGTCCTGCAAGGCCGAGTAGGCGTAGTCGGAGATGTCGTTGCGGGACATCGACCCGTCCTCGGAGACGAGCCCGATGATGAGCAGGTAGTTGAAGACGGACTTCGCGACGCGCAGCCCCTGGCGCTGCACCTCCGCCGGGAGCTGTGGGACGGCGAGCTGCACCTTGTTCTGGACCTGCACCTGCGCGATGTCGGGGTTCGTCCCCGCGTCGAACGTGAGCGTGATCTGCGCGTTGCCCGCGGAGTCGGACGACGAGGCGAGGTAGCGCAGGTTGTCGAGCCCGTTCATCCGCTGCTCGATGACCTGCGTGACGGTGTCCTCGAGGGTCTTCGCGGACGCGCCGGGGTACGTCGCGCTGACCGTGATCGTGGGCGGCGCGATCGCCGGGTACTGCGAGACCGGGAGGCCGAGGATCGAGAGCGCGCCTGCCACCATCACGAGGATGCCGACGACCCACGCGAAGATCGGTCGCTCGATGAAGAACTGGGCCACGAGGTGCTCCTGAAGCTCGGGTAGGTGTGCGGTTCGAGGGCGCGCCCGCCGATCAGCGCGCCGCCTGCTTCGGGCCGCCGCCGGCGGCGACGGGGGTGACCTCGGCGCCCGGGCGGGCCTTCTGCAGCCCCTCGACGATGACCTGGTCGCCGGCCTTCAGGCCGGAGGTGACGAGCCAGGCGTCGCCGATCGCGCGGTCGGTCACGAGCTGCCGGCGCTCCACCTTGTGCTCGGCGTTGACGACGAGGGCGGTGGGGAGCCCCTTCTGGTCGCGCGTCACGCCGACCTGGGGCACGAGGAGCGCCTCCGGGTTGACGCCCTGATCGAGCCGCGCGCGGACGAACATCCCGGGGAGCAGCTCGCCCTTCGGGTTCGCGAACAGCGCGCGGAGCCCGACCGAGCCGGTGCTCGGGTCCACGGTGACGTCCGCGAACTGGAGCGCGCCCTCGGGCCCGTACTCGCGGCCGTCCTCGGTCACGAGCCGGACCTTCGCGCGCCCGTGCCCGGCGCTCTTCAGCTTGCCGCTCTCGAGGTCGCGCCGCAGCCGCAGGACCTCGGCCGTCGACTCGGTGAGGTCGACGTAGACGGGGTCGAGCTGCTGCACGGTGGCGAGCAGGGTCGCCTGCGAGGCCTGCACGTACGCGCCCTCGCTCACGGCCGACCGGCCGATCCGGCCCGACAGCGGCGAGGTGACGGTCGTGTAGCCGAGGTTGATGCGCGCGGACTGCTCGGCGGCGCGCCCCGCGGCGACGTCGGCCTCCGCCGCCTTCAGCGCCGCCATCGCGTTCTCGTACTCCTGGCGGCTCACGGCGTTGTCCCTCACGAGCTCGGTGTAGCGCTCCGCCTGCAGCCGCGTGTTCGAAAGGTTCGCCTCGGCGCGGGCGAGGGCCGCCTTCGCGCCGTCGAGCGCGGCCTGGTACGGCGCGGGATCGATGACGAAGAGCCGCTGCCCCTCGCGGACGTCGCTGCCCTCGGCGAAGAAGCGCTTCAGGACGATCCCGTTCACGCGGGCGCGCACCTCCGCCACCCGGAACGCGGAGGTGCGGCCGGGGAGCTCCTTCGTCAGCGTGACGGAGGTCGGCGCGATCGTGACGACGCCGACCTCGACCGGACCGGCCGGCGCGGCGGGCTTCGCGCCCGACCTGCTGCAGCCGGTCTGCACGCTCGCCGCGAGCAGGAGGGTCGCGAGCACGGCGAGGGCGCGGCGGCGCGCGACGGCGCGGCGGCCGGTGGAGCGCGGGGTGGGGACGGGCGGGGTCGTTCGGTTGATCGGCATCACGTCTCGTCTTCTAGTGGGGAGGGGTGCGTCAGGAGGCCGCATCGGCGCACAAGCTAAGTTGACAGTCAATACTGGACGGTTCAGTTTAGGTTAATCATGAGCGAAGGCGGCGCCATGCAGATCCCTGCGATCCCGGCCAAGCGCCGGCAGATCCTGACAGGGGCGCGCCAGGTCTTCGCCGAGCTGGGGTTCGAGCGGGCGAGCGTGGACCTCATCGCCGCGCGCGCCGGCGTCTCGAAGGCGACCGTCTACAACCACTTCGAGGACAAGAAGGCGCTCTTCGTCGCCGCGGTCGTCCAGGAGTGCGACGACCTGCGCGCCGGCCTCGAGCGCTGTCTCGAGCGGCCCGTGGGCGCGGCCGAGCAGGGCCTCCAGCTGCTCGGGGAGAAGGTGATGGCGGTCTCGCTCGCGCCGCCGATCGCGGCGCTCTACCGCCAGGCGGTCGCCGAGGCCGCGCGCCTGCCGGAGATCGGCCGGATGCTCTTCGAGCGCGGGACGCTCGCGATCCAGGAGGCGCTCGCGTCGCACCTCGCCCGGTGGAACGAGGCCGGCGCGCTCCGGATCGAGGACCCGCGCTCTGCGGCCATCGCGTTCGTCGCGCTCTGCCAGGGCGACCTCGCGATCAGATCCCGCCTCGGCATCCTCGAGTACCCGGTCGACGAGCAGATCCGGGAGACCGTGAAGCGCGCGGTCGCGATCTTCGTCGCCGCCCACCGGGCGTGAGGTCGGCCTGGCGGTCCGGTCATGCCGTCCCGCCCGGCGCTGCCCCGCTCAGGGGGAGTCGCGCCCGAGCTGCGCGATCGCCGCCCGCGTCTCCGCGACCAGCTCCAGGACGAGTTCGCGCGCCGGCCGGGACCTCGCGAGCGCCACCCCCTGGCCCGCCCAGAGCGAGAGCAGGTCCGCGTTCCCCGCCCGCGCCGCCGCCTGCCTGAGCTCCGCGGTGAGCGCGTGCTGCTGCGGGTACGGAAGGATGGGTGCGCCCGCCGCAGCGGCGCTGAACCGATTGGAGAGGGCGCGCGCGAGGCGCCCGGTGAAGGCGCGGGTGAGGACCGTCGGTAGTCGGCGAGCGCGGCGCCCGCGAGCCTCGGGCGGGAGGCCATCCGGGCAGGCGAGGGCGCGCGCTCCGACGGCTCGCGAGGCTGGACGCATCGCGCTCGCCGTCAGGACTGCGTGTCGAAGCGCCCCTCGTTACGCGTTCGGGGCACGGGCCGCACTCCGCGGCCGAGGAGGATGAAGAGATGCAACCGACCACCGCCCCCGCAGGAACCCTGGGAACGACGATCGACGAGATCGCCGACGGCATCTTCCGGATCAGCACGCCCCTCGCGGCGATCCCGGGCGGCTTCACGTTCAACCAGTTCCTCGTCGTGGACGACGAGCCGCTCCTCTTCCACACGGGCCTCCGGAGGATCTTCCCGGCGGTCGAGGAGGCGATCGCGCGGGTGATGCCCGTCGACCGGCTGCGCTGGGTCGCGTTCTCTCACTTCGAGCAGGACGAGTGCGGCGCGCTGAACGACTTCCTCGCCGCCGCGCCGCGAGCGGAGGCGGCGTGCAGCGTCGTCGGAGCGATGACGTCGGTGGGCGATCTCGCGATCCGCCCGCCGCGCCCGCTCGCCGAAGGCGAGCGGCTCCGGCTCGGCCGTCACGAGGTCACGTGGTGGGACGCGCCGCACGTGCCGCACGGCTGGGACTGCGGGTTCATGTCCGAGTCGAACACGCGGACCCTCTTCTGCGGCGATCTGTTCACGCAGGCGGGGGCGGAGCACGCGCCCGTGACGGAGTCCGACGTCCTCGGGCCGTCCGAGGCGATGCGCGCGATGATGGACTACTACGCCCACGCGCCCTCGACGCGGGCGACGCTCGAGAAGCTCGCGAGCACCGGCCCGCGCACGCTCGCGTGCATGCACGGCGCGGCGTGGCGCGGAGACGGGGCGAAGCTCCTCGGCGAGCTCGCGGACGCGCTCGGGTAGGCCGGAGCTCCGGCGGCGGCCGCGCCGCGGAGCGCGGCCGTCCCACCTTCAGGCGGCGAGGGCGAGGCGCCCGACGGGGCGGATCGCGAGCTCGGGCGGCAGGTCGTCGTAGGCGAGCACGGCGACCCGCGGAAAGCGCGGCGCGACGAGGCCGCGTAGCGCCCGCCGGAGGTCGGCGCTCGCGAGCACGACGGGCGGCGCCTCGTGCCCGCGCACCTCGCGCTCGAGGCCCTCGAGCAGGCGCGCAGCGAGGTCCGGCGCGAGCGCGAGCGCGTCGCCCGCGAGCGCGTCCCGGAGCGCCCCTTCCGCCGCGGGGTCGAGCAGGAGCGCGTCGAGCGGCCCATCGCCGGCGCAGCGGTGCCCGATGTGGCGCCGCAGCGCCCGGCGCGCGGCCTCGGCGAGCGCGGGCGCGCCGCGCGCGGCGCCGCCCGCCTCGAGGAGCGCCTCGAGGATCGTCCGGAGCGGCCGGACCGAGACCCCCTCCTCGACGAGGCGGCGCAGGACGTCGGCGAGCAGCACCGGCGGGAGCTGGCGGCCCGCCTCGCGCACGAGCGCGGGCACGGTGGGCTCGAGGCCGTCGAGCAGCGCCTGCGCCTCCTGGATCCCGACGAGCAGGTGGGCGGATCGCGCGAGGGCCCACGCGCACTCGGCGAGGACGCGGTCGAGCGGGCCCCGCACGACCCCGAGCGCGGCTGCGCGCGCCGCGTCCGCGGCGGACACGCGCGTCGCCCAACGTCCGGTGAGCGGGTCGCGATCCGGAACGCCGTCGATGCCGACGAGCGCGAGATCGTCCGGCGCGGCGAGCGCGACCGCCTCCGAGGCCGGCGCGCGCCCGGACGCGGAGGGCACGTCGTCGACGAGGAGCGCCCACGCGTCCGGCGCTCCGCCGCCGCGCACCGCGATGGCCGGGACGTGCACCCCGAGCTCGGTCCAGAGCCGCTCGCGGATCGCGCCGAGCCCTTCGCCCAGGAAGCGGGCCTCGCTCGCACGCGCGAGGGCGAGCAGGTCGGCGCCGAGGAGCAGGACGAGCGGCGAAGGCGCTTCGAGCGCGGGCGGGCGCGCGCCGTCCGGGGCGATGCCCTGGGCAGGCGCCCCCTCGCAGCCCGCGCGGGCACGGCGCGCGCGCCCGAGCGCGTGCGCGCCCCCCGCCGCCCCGGCGGCGAGCACGAGGAAGGGTGCCGCCGGGAGGCCCGGCGCGAGCGCGAGGGCGCCGAGGAGCGCCGCGACGGCGGCGAGCGCGCCGGGCTCGGCGAGGAGCTGCCGCCCGATCTCCGCGCCGAGCGAGTCCCCCTCCTCCTCGGCAGCGACGCGCGTCACCGCAATCCCCGCCGAGACCGCGAGCAGGAGCGCGGGGATCTGCGATACCAGGCCGTCGCCGATCGCGAGCAGGGTGTAGCGCCGCGCCGCGCCCGCGACGTCCATTCCCCGGAGCGCGCCCGCGACGAGGCCCCCCGCCACGTTGACGAGCACGATCGCGACGCCGGCTATCGCGTCTCCCTTCACGAACTTGAGCGCGCCGTCCATCGCACCATAGAGCTGCCCCTCCCGCTCGAGGGCGCGCCGGCGGCGGCGCGCCTCCGCAGCGTCGATCGCGCCCGCGCGGACGTCGGCGTCGATCGCCATCTGCTTGCCCGGCATGGCGTCGAGCGTAAACCGCGCGGCCACCTCCGCGACGCGCTCCGCCCCCTTCGCGACGACGAGCAGCTGCACGAGCGTCAGGATCGCGAACACGACCGCGCCCACCACCGCGTTTCCCTGGACGACCACGCGCCCGAACGCCTCGATGACGCGCCCCGCCTCGCCCCGCGAGAGCACGAGCCGCGTCGAAGAGACATTGAGGGCGAGCCGGAAGAGCGTCGTGAGCAGGAGCAGCGTCGGGAAGCTCGCGAAGCGCAGCGCGCTCCGAGCGAAGAGGGTGACGACCAGGATCGTCGCGGACCCGGCGAGGTTCAGCGCGAGGAGCGCGTCGAGCAGACCCGGTGACAGCGGCGCGACGAGGAGCAGGACGATCGCGAGCACGGCGAGCGCGAAGACCGCCTCGCCGGCGCCGCGGAGCCGGGCGAGGAGTGCGTGGAGCGGCGTCATGGGATCTCCGGGGGTCCGTAGAGGTGGGCGAGCAGCGCGGCGGCGGCGTCGTACAGCTCCTCGGGGATCTCGTCCCCGACGTCGGCGAGGCGGTGGAGCGCGCGGGCGAGGGGGACGTCGCGCACGATCGGCACGCCGGCCCGGCGCGCGGCCGACCGGATCCGGGCCGCCGCGAGACCCGTCCCCTTCGCGACCACGCGCGGCGCGTCCCCCCGGTCGCGGTCGTGCCGGACCGCCACCGCCACGCGGGTGGGGTTCACGACCACGACCGTGGCGCGAGAGACCGCCCCCGCCTCGACGAGGGCGCGGTGGGCGCGGCGCCGCTCCGCCTTGTGCTCGGGGTCCCCCTCGTCCTCGCGGAGCTCGCGGCGCACCTCATCGCGGGTCATGAGGAGGGAGCGCCGCAGCCGCCGGCGCTCGAGCGCGAGGTCGACGACTCCGAGCACGGCGAGCGCGATCGCGAGCCGCACCGCGAGCGGCCACAGGAGCGCGAGCGCGCCGGTGAGCGCCCCGAGCCCCGCGGCGCGCGGCAGGTTCGTGATGGGGCGCGCCGCGTCGCGCCACCACCCCCCGAGGACCACGACCAGCACCGCCGCCTTCACGAGCGCGAGCGCCGCGCGCCCGAGCTGGTGGACGGAGCAGAGGCGGCGCAGCCCCCGGAGCGGGTCGATCCGCTCGAGCCGCGGGCGCAGCGCCGCCCCCGAGACGCCGAAGCCAGTCTGGAGGGCGCCCGCGAGCACCCCGCCCGCGAGCGCGCAGGCGGCGGGCGGGAGCGCGAGCCGCACGACGAGCCACGCCGCGTCCGACAGCAGCGCCGCGGGATCCGCGGGGGCGCCGGCGCGCGAAGCCGCCATCTGCAGCGCCCTCCCGAGCGTCTCCGCCATCCCACGCCCGGTCGCCGCGATCCCGGCGAGCCCGCACG
>Ga0137373_10005972_pt1 | contig 13062 bp, 17 predicted proteins | sample SagtaG_5_FD_104912 | JGI IMG/M metagenome (GOLD analysis project Ga0137373, IMG submission 104912) | Vadose zone soil microbial communities from Sagehorn Ranch, Mendocino, California, USA - Sage1_R_80_16 metaG | ecosystem: Environmental > Terrestrial > Soil > Vadose zone | place: USA...
CGCACAAAAGACAAACCGCACAAAGTTGCTCTCACTGCCGTCATGCGAAAACTCCTCCTCGCCCTCAATCAGGCCTTAGCTCCAACCCAATCCTTTGCTTGAAAACAAGACAGTTACTACAGCAGACGGGCCCCGCGTGTCTAGATTACGTTACCGGAATTTTCTTCCGACGTGATGGCGCCCCCGGCCGCTTGGGAAGAGTTAATCGCAGCACGCCTTTCTTGAACTCGGCTTTCGCTTTCGATTCGTCCACTTCCGCAGGCAACTCGATGGCGCGCTCAAATGAGCCATAGCTGCGCTCCACTCGATATTGGCCTTTCTCCTTCTCTTCGCGCTCGTATTTTTTCTCGCCTTTGATGGTGAGCATGCCGTCCTCGACGCTTACATCAATGTCTTTGGATTCCACGCCTGGAATCTCCGCAGACACTTTGATTTCCTTGTCCGTCTCGGTGACGTCCACCTGAGGCCAGAACCCGGCAGCCATTTCGCGGCTCGGTGCCAACCACGATTCGCCCCAGAAATCGTCAAACACCCGGTTGATCTGATTTCGCAAATTACCGAGCGGATCGGCGCCGCTGCGCTGGGCCAGCGAGCGTTCTTCACTTCTTCTCCATGGAACAATTGCCATACATGAACTCCTTTCTAACTGATATCAGGTTACTCCTGTACTTACGCGGCAGAGGCGGAGTTCGCGTGTTTGTTTTTAGAGTAGCGCAAGCCTCCGGCTTGCATTGTGCCTGATCGCAAGCGCGGACGCTCGCGCTACTTTACTTTTCCCGGACCCCATAAGGCCCGGCCGGGTTTTGCGCCGGTGTGCTCGCCATCTTTGAGGACCTGCACGCCATTGACAAAGACGTGCTTTACCCCAACGGCGTACTGGTGCGGTTTTTCGAATGTCGCGCGATCCGCGATGGTCGCCGGATCAAACACGACCACGTCGGCGAACATTCCCTCCTTGAGAAATCCGCGGTGATCGAGACCGAGATTGGTGGCCGGCAATCCGCTTAGTCGCCGGATCGCCTCAGTTAGCGAGATCACTTTTTCGTCGCGCACGTATTTGCCGAGTACGCGCGCAAAATTTCCATAGGCGCGCGGGTGCGGATTCGATTTCAAGAAAACGCCTTCTGGTGCCTGTGACGCTTCGTCCGAGCCAAACGAAATCCACGGCTTCGCGAGCTCTTTTTTGATGTTCTCTTCCGAGATCATGAAATAAATCGTCCCGATGCGCGATCCGTCCTCGGCGATCAAATCCATCGCCGTATCGATCGGGTCTTTGCCGCGCATCTTCGCGACTTCGGCGAGCGTTTTGCCAGTGAGCGGTTTCAATTTTTCTGATTTGAACTCGCCGAGGAGAATGTGTTCCGGGCTGCCCGCAGCGAGATACATATTTTCCCACTCATCGCTTGGCGTTTGCACTTGCGTTTTGATTTTCTCACGCGTCGCCGGATCGCGCAGTCGCTTGAACAACGCCGGATAACCGCCGTCCTCAGTCCAAGGCGGCAGACACGCGTCGAGTCCGGTCCCGCCGGCAGTATAAGTGTACATGTCTGCCGTAATTTTCAGCCCTTCCTTCTGTGCCGCTTCAATCCGCGACAGAAGATCATCGATCTTGCCCCAATTCGGCTGGCCCGCCGCTTTGATGTGATAAACTTCCGCCGGAATTCCCGCTTCCCGGCTGATTTGGATCAGTTCATCCAGCGCTTCAAGCAATCGATTCCCTTCGCTGCGCATGTGCGAGATGTATTTGCCCTGGTATTGCGCAGCGACCTTGCACAGCTCAATCAGCTCATCCGTCTTCGCATAAAACGCTGGCGGATAAATCAGCGAGGTGCCAATCCCCAGCGCGCCCGCCTCCATCTCTTTGCGAACGAGCTCGCGCATTTGATCGAGTTGTTCCGGCGTCGGCTGTTTATCCTCGAATCCGATCACGTTCTCGCGAATCGTGGTCGCGCCGATGAACGATGCGACATTGCACGAAATGCCGCGGTTCTCCAGGTAACGCAGATATTCCGCGAGCGTGTTCCATTTGATGTCGTATTTGATGTCACTCTGCTCGCGCAGCATGTGTTCGCGCACGCGGTCGTTCACCGGGCCCATCGATTCGCCTTCGCCCATGATCTCGCTGGTGACGCCCTGTCGAATCTCGCTTTGCGACCGGCCGTCTTGAATTAGCGACACGGTTGACCAGGAAAGCATGTTGATGAATCCGGGCGCCACGGCGAGCCCGGTCGCATCGATGATCGTTTTCGCCTTTGCGTTTTTGAAATCGCCGATGCCTGCGACCCGGTCACCGCGAATCGCAAGATCGACATGTCGCGGTTCAGCGCCGGTCCCGTCGTAAACCGTGCCGCCCTTGATGATCACATCGAAATTCGGCGGCTTCTGCGCAAACAGCGGCAAAAGAATTATGAGAAAAACACTGAGACCAAAAACAGCTCTCTTCATGGCGCGGTGCAAAATGAGCCTCCGACGCCCCGCGTCAAGAAACGAAAACGGGAAATTGAGATTCACTGAAACAGTTTCACTCAAAGGGTGTTCTATTATCTGATGAAAAGAACAACGAAATGCGAAAGCAAGCGCTGCTGGCGAGGGGTACTACTGTCGTTGCTTTGCGCGGGCGTGGCCGCGACCCTCATCACCGGTTGCGCAGAAGCGCCTCCCGTGACCGCATATGACGCCGGCTATTATTATCCGAGCGGTAATTACTGGCGTGACTACGACGGCTACTACCAGGCCTACCCATTCTCGGCTACGCCTAATGGCCCGCGTTACCGCATCATTGACGGCCAGCGCGTTTACGAGCCGTACTACTACGGCGCATACGCGACGGTTGGCGTTCCAGCCGAATGACAATTGCTAAGCCGCGCAACACGGTTGCGTTTTCGCGTTGCAGCAGGGCTGAGTAGTCTGCGCAGGCGCCACACGGCGATCGCGCGCTTTGCAAGTCGTTGCTGGCGGTTCCAGCAACACGTGCGTCGCATTTTCGTGCCGGGTCACTGAACGCACGTGATACATCGACGGGAACAAATTTTCGTCGCCGTATTCGACTCGAATTTCGGCGTCCAAATTGACCGAGACCATGCCGCGCACTTTATCGAAAATCTTTAGAAACTTCGCCGCCGTCATGTAGTCGTCGTGATGCAGGCAATCCTGCCTGCATTCTTCTGCGCTCGCAGACAGGATTGTCCGCGCCACAATATTGTCCCGATCAGGCGGCACCCAAAGTTGCATGATCGTTTCCTGCCAGCGGTTGGTTTGGCCGCCGCAATCAACTGTTTCGTATGAGGCGGCTTTTAATTCTGTGAGATGATAGCCGCAGTGCACCGCGTGACCTTTCAAATCGACAAGGATTAACTGGTTATTCGGCGCAGCGCGCAGCGCGGAGATGAATTCCTTTGTTGTCATTTCAGTTGGGATTTTTGCTTGGAAACTCTTCGACCCTCACCCTGACCCTCTCCCTGCCGGGGGAGAGGCGATCGGCTTACTCGGCAGCAAACTTTCCGTCGCCGCAGCCGTTCGCCATTCATCCGATGGTCTCTGGCCATCCACTCGCGCAAGCCTGCGAGCACGTGACGAACGAGCGGATCGCCATGCTGCGCCCAGCGATAATGCATCCATTTGCCGTCGCGACGTGCTTCCACTAAACCGGCCCGCTTCAGATGAGCCAGGTGACGTGACACTTTCGGCTGCACCGCGCGTAGCGTATCGGTCAGTTCGCAGACACAGGTCTCGCCACAGGCGAGCAGGTTCAGCAAACGCAACCGTGTTGGATCGGACAAGGTTTTGAAGAGGAACACCGGCGTGGCATTTCCAGATGAAGGCATGGGCAGACATATACGGATAAACGTATATGTGTCAATGAAAACCTCTAACCAATTTTGCACAAAGTGCTTTTGGAGTGCGATGCGTCCCCGCATCGCTTTCGGAAACTAGAATATCTCGAGAGAGACAGGACCGCCAGAATCTTTATGGCTTCTCCCAGATGGTCTTACACGGGCACACAGCCGAGCGGGCAACGCGGTGCGAATTATATAATAAAGTTCAGCTGATAAAGACTGTCGTTGTGCCTGACGAACCAACAGGCGAGATAGAGCCGCATGCGCGGTTCCACGATAGAAAAAGGGAAATTCAGAATTCAAGAAAGGGGAAGATCTGATGAAAACGACAATAAAATCCAAGTGTCACAGTCGAGCACTGCTGCTGTCGATCCTTTGCGCAGGCGTCGTTGCAACTTTTCTGGGCGGATGTGCAGAGGGGCCTTACATGACTGCGTATGACACCGGTTATTCTTATCCAACCACGTATTATACGCCGTCGTACTCGTACGACTATTATAACGGTTACCCGTCTTCGTACTATTACGGGTACGGGCCAATGTCTCACCGTACGTACGTAAACGTCGGCCCGGGATATAGCAGCTACAGCTACGGATATTGATTTTGTGACGCGCGCTTGGTTGACGCATCGGTGCGGTCCGGCAGCTGCCGGCTGCGCCGATGCGCATTTTGTTTTGGCTTTGTTTCTTTGACCCGTCAGACTAAATGAGGTTTCGATGAGAGCGATCAAGAAAATGCGCGTTGGCCCGGCAGCAACGATTTTTTCGCTGTGCGCGGGTTTCTTTGCTCTTTCACTCGGCGGGTGCGCCGAATGGAATTATACCGAGACTAATCAGACGCCGGAGTCCCGCTACAATACTTATTACGGGCCGGACTATTATCCCTATTATCCGTATTACAGCTACTACGGCGGAGCCTACTACTCAGGATATTGAGCCAGCCGATTATTTCTCCGTTTCCTTCAGCAGCTTCACTAACTCATCTTTCCACAACATCGCGACGGTATGACTGCCGTGGCCGCGCGTCTTGTCGCTGAAGGGGATGACGATCGCGCGGCCGTGCGGGACGCGCTTGATCTCGCGCTCGAGGATGCCGAGCTCAGGCGGATTGATCAGGTCGTCGGCAGAATTGATGGCGAGAAGCGGGGCACGGATCTTTTCCAAGTTTGGCCCGGGATCGTAATCGTGCGAAGCTTCGAGCGCGTAGAGCACATCATTCGCGTCGCTCGTTTTCACGTAATCGTTGACGAATTTGTCGAGGACTTCGTCCGTCTTGGCCAGCGTGGGCGCTTCCTTTTGTCGCAACACCGGATTGCTGCTCATGAACCAGAGCATCTCGGCGGCGGTGCGGAGACTCGGCAGCTGGGTTTTGTATTCGCCGCCATTCCATGCCAGGTCGTTACGAATCGCGTCGATAATCACTCGACGCCATGCCCGATTTCGTCCTGAAATCTGCGTCGGTAAACTCGCCAGCGGCATCAGCGCGTCCATGAAATCGGGATGCAACTCGCCCCAGAGCCACGTATGCATACCACCCATCGACGTCCCCATAACAAGGCGCGCATGGCTGACACCGAGCCCTTCGGTGAGCAAACGGTAATCCGCCTCAATCATGTCGAGATATCCGTAGCGCGGGAATTTTGCATGCATGCCGTCGCTCGGCTTGCTCGATTTGCCATGACCGATGCCGTCCGGCAGCACGATGAAAAATTTCATCGCATCGAGTGGCTGATCTTTACCGAACAGTTCGCCGGCAAATTCGGGGCGAATAAACTGCGCGCCGCTGCCGGTGGTCCCATGCATGATAAGAACTGCGTTCGTTGTTTTGCCCTGCGTATCTTTCTCGGGTTTGCCCAACGTCCGATAATGGAGACGCAACTCCGGCAACGTCTCGCCCGAGGCGAATTTGAAATCGTGGATGGTGAAGTCGCCTTCGTTAGGCGGCGGGTAATCGGCGGCCGACGCAAAACTCGCGGCCAAGATGGACAAGGAAAGTGTTAAGACTCGGATTGTTGGGTTCATGCTAGAGGGCCGTCTCATAATGCTAGTGTCATGTTGAGCAAAGCGAAACATCTCAGTCCATTTCGCTGGGCAGATAGGTCAGAAATAATCCGAGATTCTTCGCTTCGCTCAGAATGACATTTGTAAAAAGGATTCTAACGATTCCGTTCCCGTTCGGCTCGGATTTGCTTGAGTAACTCCGTGTGGGTTCGTTCAAGCTCGTTGGCAAATTTCACAGTTGCGTCCAGAGCTTCGGAATAAATGTCGAACCGCTTTCGCAATTTCCTGGTGGCTGGATCGTAAAAGAACGAAATGTCCTGATCGAGATTGGGCACGATCAGTTCGTCGCTTAATTTTTGATAACGCGCCATGCGGCTCAGTCCCCAGCGGATAACCGATTCATCGTTGCGCAGCGCGGTAAGCGTCTGCAAGTCGAGCAGCTGGATGCCCCCCGGATTGCAGCATCGTGGCGAAGTCACCCGGGCTGTAGTCCGTGATGAAAACAAACGGATGCAGCGGCGGCATCTCACCGGCGTCGAGCGCACGCCGAAACTCCGCGGCTACTCCTTCTTCATTCGCCCGGCTAATTTTTCCGCTCTCGATCCCTTCGCGTAGCGTTTGCTCGATCGACGCCAGGATTCGATCGCGCCGTTCTGCATCCTGCTGATGTTGTTGGTAGCTGTTCAGCCAAAAGGCTGCATAGACGCCGACAAAGACCAAGACCAGCTCCGCGACCCAACGCCCAGCCCGTGACAGAAACGGCGCCTTCCGATCAGCAGTTGCTGTACTCATCGTGATAAACCCCTCTACAATTATCAACGAGGCAGCGGTTGTTCCATGTTCGCAAGCGCATACGCAGCGACTGCGACGACAGCGGAATTTTCCGCCAATTCCTTCGGGACGATTTTGTCCAGAGTGTCTGCGGCACTGTGGTGATAACTAAAATAGAAACGACTGTCTTGAATCGGACTAAAACAGGGCACGCCGGCTTTCTCCAGCGGCTCAATGTCGGCGCCGCAGTGTTCAACCAGATTGAGAATGCCCGCGCCAGATTCCTGCAGGACCGCTGCGACGGGAACGAGCATCTTTTTCACTTCTGGCGTTCCCTTGATGTTGATGCCGAGCGGGTGACCGGCGCCGCCATCTGTTTCCATCGCCGCAAAATGGTTCACCCATTCTCGTTCGTGCTCTCTTGCGTACTGTTTTGACCCGGCCGATCCATTCTCTTCGTTCATCCACGCGATCACGCGAATCGTGCGCTTTGGTTTGAGATGAAGTTTTTGGATCAGATTCGCCGCTTCCATGGAAACCGCGACGCCTGCGCCATCATCGATCGCGCCTGTGCCCAAATCCCATGAGTCCAGGTGACCGGAAACGATGATCACCTGTTCGGGATGTTCGCTACCTTTGATGTCACCGATGACATTGTAACTCTCAACGTCTGAGAGTTGTTGCGGCGTAAGAACCAATTTCATTTTCACCGGCCCTTGCCGGACCAGATCGACAATCAAATCGGCGTCTTCCGTGGTGACTGCCCCGGCTGGAATTTTCGGCGCATCATTTGCGTAATTCGTCTGTCCAGTATGTGGGAGCCGATAGTCGGCGGCGCCTACTGAACGAATCAAACACGCGACAGCGCCGTGACGCGCGGCTGCGCTCGGGCCATCGCTGCGATAGACAACCGCTTCGCCGTACGCTTCGCCAGCCCGACCTTCCGCGGCCATTTGTTTGTCGAAGCGATAATTGAAGAGCACAATTTTGCCGGCAACTTTCTCACGAGGCATGGATTTGAGTTCCTCAAAATTTCTAACAACGATTACCTCGGCTGTAATTCCCTGTTCGGGCGTCGCGACACTTGCCCCGAGCGCGCACAAAACAATTTTCTGCGTCGTGTCGATGGCCTGGCCCGGAAATTGAACCAGTTCTGCCGTTTCTTCGCCGCGCACCCAATGCGGCACCCTCAGTTTTTCCAACTGCACGTCACAGCCAATGGACTTCAATTCCCCGGCGACGTACTCAATCGCCTTCGCCGCTTGCGCCGAACCGCTCAATCGCGGCCCGATATTATTCGCAAGATGCGCGACCTGCCGGTAGGCGTAGTCACTGTTCAAAGCTGCTTGTTGCAGTTGCTTCAATTCGGCCAGCGTCTGCACTGAAAAGACAATCGGTGTTGCAGTTGGTGTCGGCGTGGCTGTCGATCTCTCTACGGGATTTTGGCTGTGTGCGAGTCCGCTCGACCCCGCTAAAAACAGCGCGACAAAGAACAGCGACTGCAGATTCCTCATCAACCCAAAATGTCCAGTTCGGCCCAAGATGACAAGCCTCACACATCCAAGGTGTGTTCTGGCAGCGTAAGACTTGATGCTTATGCCGAAGCGGAAAACATCATCGAAGCAGCGCAGAGCAGCGCGAAGAAACATCAAGAAAGCAGGCCCACGCGGCGAAGAGAAAGCGGACAATAGCGCATTTGCCGAAACGAACTCGCACCGCACTTGGCAAAGGAAGGCGCGAAAGCTGCCAAGCGGAAACGGCGCTAGGACCGCGATTCATCTGGCCTCCGGATTCATCTGCGAAATCCGCGTAATCCGCGGTCAGCTCATTCGCCCTTCCTCGAAATCGATGAGGTCAGGAATTGTGATGATGTCGTCGCGATCTGCGATACCGTGCTTCTTCTTCGCTTCCTCTAAGATCGGGGTCGCAGAATCGCGCCACCCGAGTTTCGATGCGAAGCCATTCCAGACAAACAGATCGCCGTCGTTGAGCCGACGCCCTTTTTCGAAGCACCATTCGAGAATTTCTTCGTCCGTCCCGCCTTGCAGCACACGCTCGCGAAGATCGCGATAGTGGACGCGCAGAAAATTGCAGCAGACCCCGTCTGCTGCATGCACGGCGCCAAGGTTCCTATGATAATCCTCGTGCAGTTCGCCCCGCGCGTGCAACCGAATCTTGTCCAGCATGCGCGGGAAATACATCATGCCGTGCGTCATTTCTTTTGTGCTCTTTGGATAAGGACATGTTGCCATAGGCAAATGAATCGCATCATCAGCAGCGACGCAATATTTGCGCGCAAGGACGGGTAACGACTTCCCGGCAGGCTGTTCGTTCGGAGTTCCGCGTTTACGCGGCTCCGAGGGAAAACCGCCTAAAGGCGGGACTCCAAACCAAGCGCCGTCGTTCCTTGATCTGTGAGTGCCAGAATGCGTTGCCTTTTCGCACCGTAATCGAGGGAATGAAACCGTCGGATTTCATCTAGACGACGCACGCCGTTCAGTGTGTCCAGATAATTTGTGTAGCTCACAGCGAGCTGACTCGTTTCGAGATAGCGGCCCCGTAGATTTGCATCGTGAAATGCTTCCGGGGATTGACGCGTGAAAAGATGAAACCGCAGCCACCGGCGGTCAGTTTGTGAGACCCGTTGAGGTTTTCGGAAAAATGCGACAAACAGAAGAAGGACAAGGTAAGTATCCACCTGCGCCTGGAGCTCGAGATTGCGCGCAAAATCTTCCGATGCGATCTCGCGGATCCCCCTTTTGAAATGAAGCGCGGCGTGCAGCGCGTGATTGAGTTCCTCCACGAACATGATCAGCGACCGGATATTGCGATCGCCCAATCCCGCGCGCGGATCGTGTTGCTCGAGCTGTTCAATCAGCCAGCGCGAATAATAAATGCCGACGTAAAGCTGATCGCCTGCGCGGCGCAAGAACGTCCGCGCGAGCTCGCTCAATTCGCGCGCAGATTTCCCCGCGAGCACGGATAATTGCGCGCAGCGCGTCCGATCAATCAGACAATCCTCGAGATTGATCCCGACCTGCGCGTACGTCCGCTCGAATAATTTCTGGATTTGGCTGAAGAGCGTCTCGTTCACAAGCAGAGCGACGGGCGCGCGTCGTCATCCAGATTGAGCAATTGATCGGAAAGCTGATTCAGCGCGAGGCGGACTTCGCGGAATCGATCGGCTAATCCTTCGAAAACGTCATCCAGCTCGCAGCGCCGCGCGACGGCATGTGAGGCAACAAGTTGATAGTTCGTCCGGCCGACCTGCTCGTAGAATCCGATGTCCGGTCCGCCGCGCAGACTACGCCGATGTGTGTTCTCGTAAAAAATCCCGCTGATGAAGAGCGAGTAATTACCAACGTGCGCCCGGAGCAAGAACGCCTGCTCGGGAGTGGCACGGTTCAGCGCGATCAACATGTCCGAAATGTATTGCTCGGCTAGATGATGCGTCTCATCGGAGATCTGTAAGCGGCTCGCGCGCGAAAAGGTTTCCAGCAACGACCCCACATAATCGCAAAGCTTGCGGTCACCGATTCCGCCCTGTTGCAAAACGTGCCGGGCCAAAACGTAAAAGTAAAACTGGGAGGAGATCCGCAGATGTCCGCAGTGATTCAGGATTGCATCGACCAATCGGGGATGATCGAGAATGGAATCGCGCGTCTCGATATCGCTCAACAAATCGACTAGTGACACCTGATCGGTTCGCGTTCGCGCCAGCGTGCGCACGACGAAGTCGAAATCAGCGGCGGTGAACCGCGCCCGACAATTCGCTCGGATCATCGGGAACTCATAGTGCGAAACGGCGACGACTATTGCAAGCCAGATTGTTGACTGCCGCTACGCGCTATTCGGAACAGGTATCTTTGCCCGGAGCGAGCACGCGGGCTTCCAGCCTGCCTTGCTAAGACTGCGATCTGGTGAAGTCGTCAACCGTTTGCCTTTAGCGGGACCTCCTCGTCAACGTACGCACGATTAGGGTCGACTCTGACAATAAGCGGTTAGCGCGATGTACCAACATGGCTTTAGCTCAATCCAGAAAGACAAAATAAAATGAATACATCAAATAAAGTAATAGCATGGAATCCACTGAGAGAGATCGACGAAGCGCAAAATCGTTTAAGTCGCTTCTTCCTGGCCGGCTTTCCCAACAGAATGGGCAGCGGCGAGATCCCCAGCCTGGCGGTCGCAGATTGGTCACCGGAGGTTGATATCAGCGAGGACGATCACGGGTATCTCCTGAAAGCTGACCTGCCTGAAATGAAGAAGGATGACGTTAAGGTAACAGTTGAAGACGGCATTCTTAGCGTTTCTGGAGAACGCAAAAGCGAGAAGGAAGATCAGAAAAAGAAATTCCATCGCGTTGAGCGGTCCTTTGGCAATTTCCGACGCAGCTTCACGCTGCCTGAAGATGCCGATAGCACGAAAGTGACGGCAGAATTCCGCGACGGCGTGCTGAAAGTGCACCTCCCGACGACACCGGTAGCAAGATCAAAAGCTACCCAAGTTAAAGTGGCGTAATGCTCCAACACTGACGGTGAGCGTGCGGAATGGTCCGCGCGTTTGCCCCAGTGTAAGGCGGCTAACTTAGTCGCCTGCTCTTTAAACCAAGGAAGAAGGATCTATGATCTCGAAAATTATTAGCCGCGCAGCCTGTCTGGCGGAACTCGCTTCCAATCCCAAATCCTTCTCCAACTGTCCAGACTTGCACGGTGGTGTCCCAGACTTGCCAGGAGGTAGTCATCCAAGAGGAACGGCTTACGCCGCTCGGTCAGGCTTCGGCCGAATTCGTGCACGCCAACAACCCGATTCTACAGGTTTCGGGGAACCGAATATCACGTTTTAAGGGACGTCAGTTGATGATGGCCCAAATGTCGAGTTAAGCCTGACTCCGTCGCTCTGTTAGGACGTTTTCTTGGGCGACGTTTGCAGCGCGAGGGATAAGCAGTTCGAGCAAGAATTTTTTGCTCTTCCGCGCTGAGACGGTGTCTGTGTACGACTAGAGAGATCGTGTAGCCGACTTCTGCGGCGTGGACTATCTGGCGGAAACCTAACTCTTACTCTTCCTATAAAACCAGGGAGTGAGAATAATAGCAGCTAAAAGGACGAACTGAATTACGAAGGTAGATGCGTCACCGGTCATTCACTTCGCGCAGCTACAAAAGGCCGAGTCTCTAAATAGGTTGTCCCCAGACAGAATAAGGATAGATCGAGCTAGCTTTAAAACGAATGTCATAAGTTTTTAGCTTCCAGTTACTGCCAGTTCCAATGCGCGATGAGGAGGAACGACAGACTCGCTGGATCTCGTTCGCTTCAAAGTATCGATCATTTTCGTGAGACACGCCTCGTACGAATCACACATTGGAGATTCGCCATTTGGCTTGACCCATTCGGGATGTTGGATCCGCAGATCGTCGTGAATCTGTTGCTGGAGTTCGGTGTACGTGTGGATTCGATGAGACATGGCAATCGGCCTCGGTAAAAGATTTAAGATCGGCGCGAGAGGTATCCGACGCAGTGCCCGGCGCGAATGGCGTACGGGCACGGGTGTCGTAAGCGCCCGCCACGGCCAGGTGAGGGTACTCCAAAGGGCAGCGCGCATGTGCTTGCGTTGTGCACGACGCCAGGCCAACTGGCTTAATTTGTAGCGCTGGCGTTGCAGCAACACGGCCAGCAGCCCGCTTTGTGTAAGGGTCGGGGTTAATTTTCTCATGAGGTAATCTTTCTATTTTCCCTTGTCCGAAGGACTCCGTAATTTACATCGGCGGTGAGTACGGTCTGGGCGTATTTTCCGAAAGATTCACCGTTTCCTGTCGGCGCGAATCCCAGACTCAGAAGGAAGCCAACGAATCTTTGACGCCCGCTGTCTGCTTTATTCCGTGAAATACTTCGCGGCGAGGGATTGCGCGCCAGGGCCTAATACGCTAACCGCTGCTTTGCTACCCAGCAGTCTTCGCAACAAAGTTTTCGCTTCATTTTTCTCCTGCTCCGACACATCGGCTTGATTGATCGCAGTGATCACTTTCTCCAGTGCCTCCATAATCACTTGCTGCTGCTGCGGAGTGCTCGGCGCGGTCGGCGTTTGCCGCCGGGGAACGGTGGTTCGCCGGCTCTTATCGATAGAGATCGAAATCGGGGGCGCGACACCACCTTCGAGCACTTTGACTCCGAAGTCGTTTATCTTAGCAAAGCCGGACAGCAGGCCCATCCCGGTCTGATCCTCAAGAGCGGTCCAGTCGATGAGGTGATACTCTGAAAGCTGGGCCAAGGCGCGCAGCCAGTCACGGTGATTTATGCCTCCTGGCGGCAGGACCGCCTGCTCACCTTGGCCGAACGGAATGGAACCTTCGCTTCGACGTTCATAGAGAAGCTGCAGCAGGCATCCTCTGACGACAGAATCCTTCATAGACTTTGCCAATATGCTCTGCATCCCGCGCACCAACAACTCACCTCAA
>Ga0137373_10005976_pt1 | contig 13054 bp, 10 predicted proteins | sample SagtaG_5_FD_104912 | JGI IMG/M metagenome (GOLD analysis project Ga0137373, IMG submission 104912) | Vadose zone soil microbial communities from Sagehorn Ranch, Mendocino, California, USA - Sage1_R_80_16 metaG | ecosystem: Environmental > Terrestrial > Soil > Vadose zone | place: USA...
AAGGAGAATCTTCACGTAGCAGGGGTTGGTCGGTGCAGCCATGTGTTCGGCCTGTTAGGCGCGGTTCGCATGACCGCTGGCCATAATGCCCTCTCCGATTCCGGACCTTCACTGGCACCTCACTCTCTCCAAAACGTTCGCCCCAATGCCGTGCTGCGGGAAGGGGTGCTCCAGGACAAATCGGGGCCGAGCATCGCGACCGAGTTCGGCATTCTGCTGCCGGAGATCAACGGGACTACGCATGCCGGGGTGACCTGGAGTGCCATCGTTTCCGATCGATGGTCATGGGGGACGGTGCATTTCAACGTCGGCGGCGGGTTGACACGGGAGCAGCACGGCGACGCCTTCGTCGGGACGATCGTCGAGGGCCCGCATGATTGGACCATCCGCCCGGTCGCGGAAGTGCGCTACGAGCGCGAGTTCGACACCAAGGAAACGTTTTCCGGGCTGGTCGGTGCGATCTGGCAGATCAAGGACAATGTTGCGGTCGACTTCGGCGTGCGCGAGGCGTGGGTGAACCGTCGTCGTCCGGAAACCGAGATCCGCGCCGGCCTGACGTTTGCCTTCACCGTGCTCGCCAAGACCGAGAACCGAAAGAGGAACTGAACAAAGGCGTCAGATCTCGCCTCAGCCAGACGCTGAGTGCCGTTTGGGTGCGGGGGCAGATAATCCGCTCTGGAACGTGTAGGCCTGCTCCGGTCAAGGAGCTGGACGATACAGCCAAATGGCTGGCAGCTCGCCGGGCGTTGCGCGCACTGCGAGTGCCAGGATATCGAGTTCGGGGACGAACAGGGACGTTCGCGCGCCGGCGACCGTCGCGATATGCGCGATGCCTTCATATGCGCCGGCCTTTGCCTCGAAAACGTCCAGGTAGCCTTCTCCGCAGCTTAGATAAACCCGCTGCCGCTTGGTATCGACAAACACGTCATCGGAATCGCCGCACGTCGGTACGCTCGATCGTAACGCTCCATCTTGGACCGAAAAGGCCGATAGCTTGGCCGGATGCCGGAATATGACAAGTACCTGATCAGAGTTTTCGTCGATGGCCATCGGAAAATTACCCCCGGCGTCGAGCGTCGGCCAATTCGCACTCTGCTTATGCGTCAAGCGGTTCACAACCGCGACGGCTCGCGCATCCGGTACGTTGATGAAGATCCGTTCTGAGCGGCGGTCGAGCTGGAAGCCCTCCGGATGAGCGTTGAGCGCAATATCGGCCGTCTTGCGGCGCTGCATTGGATCGATCACGGCCAGTGCGCCACTGCCGTAACCGACGAAGACCTGATGGGCCGCAGGATCGATGTGGATGTTGTCTGCATCATCGCCAAGATCGATGCGGCCGGCCGGGTTGTAATTTTCACCTTCGAACAGGCGGACCGATCCGTCACCCGCGTTGGCCACATAGAGCGTATCGGTTGCCGGATCGTAGCCGACGCCCTGGGGTTCTCTCAGTCCGGGTATTCTGCGCACGACCTTGCGCTCTTTTAGGTCGACGATACCGACGCTGTTGTTGCCGAGCTCAGCGACAAACAATCTTTTACGACCCAGGTCGATGGCCATGTGATCGATTCGCCCCGACACATTGCCGAGCGGGATCTTGGCTTCCAGCACCAACGGTTCGGTCGCGCCGGCGGGTCCGGCACTTACCGCGGCCCAAGCGAACGCGAGCGCCGCGATATGGATCATCGACGTGATGGGGGATTTTTTTTGCGGACCCAACCAGTTTGCTCATCAGAGGAAGTTATTCTGCCAAGCCAAAAGAAAGGCTACCGACCGGTACCGTTCAGGTCCAATTTACCGCATCACATCTTTCCCGATGCAGTCTTGTCCAGGGTCGCACGCATCCCGCGGGCGAGCTTAAGCGCATCATCATTGGCCCAGAAGTGCATGAAGCAAAGCCGCGGTTGCTCGTCCAACATATGGCTATGAAGTGCCGTCACCTCGATGCCGTTTGCGCGTAGCACTGTGATCACGGGATTCACCTCACTACCGAGCAACACAAAATCACCGGTAATGGCAGCCTTGCCGCCCCCAGTGGGTTGAAAACCGACCCCGGTTGCAAGCCCCAGCGGACCCGCTGGTGTCATTACGTTGCCTTGCATTGTGATCTGATCACGGCGCGGCACGCCAAACTGGTATACGCCGGCATTCGCCTGTCCCTTCACGCCGATGATCTGCTCGAGCTGACTGGTATCGAGATCAATGGCCGGAGTTGAGCCGACAGCTGCCGGCGGGGTGAGCGGTGTTTTGCTGGATGCCAGGGCATCGTGAATGGCCGAGGCCATCTTTGCGGGATCACCGTGCCCACCGAGGTGCAGATAAAAGGTTTCCGGATTGGCCCGCAACAGATGATTGTGAATGGCGGTGATGTCGAGCCCCCCTTCACGAAGCTTGGCCATTACTGGATTGATCTCGGTCTCGAGCAGAACAAGGTCGCCCATCACCATGGCACCACCATGTGCCGGCTTGAATGCGACCCAGCCTCCCAACGCGAGCGCCGGTTTGATGGCGACGCCGTCGACCGTGACGTTGAGGTCGCTACGGGGAAAACCGTACCGATGAACGTCACCAACCGTTGTGGCAGCCTTTCGGCCGAACGCCGCGTCGACTTTCTCCCACTCGATCTGCTGGGCGTGAGCGACAGCGGTGAAGGCGGCGATCACGGCCGTCGCGAGGGCAAGAATTGTTCGCATTGGGAGCTCCTTTTTCAGCTTGCTACAAGACCAAGTCCTCTCAGGGGACCTTGCAACCACACCCAAGACATCGCAGCACAAAGCAGCGCAGGTGCCCCTGAGTGTCTTCGCGATGGCGTTGGAAGGAATGGCCCGCTCATGCGCAATCGCCTCGACGAATCGAGCAACGCGCAGCGCTTGGACGGGGACCGTCTGACGGGGTGCCTGCATGACCCCGAAAGATAAACGCTAGCCAGATTACCCGAGTGCGGCAACCCCAATCACCCAAACGTTACGCCGCGCGCGGCTCGCTCAGCGCCGTAGGTCCGAATTGGGTCAACTGGCGACCTGCTGCTCCGGGCCGATGGTCTGCCGAGGTCCGGATTTAGCCGAAATCAGACGCAGCCTTGAGGATCCATGACGGGTGAATGCTGGTCTTCCTCAGCAACCGAGGAGCACGACCATGCAGGACCGACAGGAGTTTTCGACTGGATCTTCGCGCCGCGTACCCTGGAACAAGGGCAAGCTTACCGGCGCGAAACCTCCGCTCCGAGCCAAGCACGTCTGGGCGATCCGCTCGAAGCTTCAGGCTGAGGAGCGCTCACGCGATCTCGCCATGTTTAATCTTGCGATCGACAGCAAGCTCAGAGGCTGCGATCTCGTTAGCGTCAGGGTAGAGGACATTGCGCCGCACGGACATACCCTCGATCGCGGCACAGTCCGCCAGAAGAAGACCGGACGGCCAGTCAGGTTCGAGATGACCGAGCAAACCCGCGAGGCACTCGACGCACACATTCGGGCCACGGCGAAGAAACCGGACGATTTCCTGTTCACTGGTCGTCGTGGTTGCGGCCGAGCCATGACGACCCGGCAGTACGCTCGGCTTGTCGCCGCCTGGACGGCCAGCATAGGTCTGGATCCAAAGTTCTTTGGCACCCACTCGTTACGCCGGACGAAGGCAACCCTGATCTACCGCCGCACCGGCAATCTTCGGGCCGTGCAGCTGCTGCTCGGCCACAAGAAAATCGAGAGCACCGTCCGCTATTTAGGAATCGAAGTCGACGATGCCCTGGCAATAGCGGAACAGGTTGTTGTCTGAATTACCTGGGCAGAGCGGACGTGCTCTGCCCCTCTTTTTTCGGCACATTTGTGCCAGAATCGGACGCTTGGTTTTGCACTCAAGGCCTGAGCCCTGGTCCCGCGTCAGTCGGCTGATTTTGAGCTAGATCAAAGACGGAGCTTCAGGCAAGCGCGTTAGGCTGTCCGATTAGAATTCTCGCCATCCGGCATGGCGAGGAGACCGTCGGCAAAATAGCCGCAGAACTGTTCCTGTCCTTGCCCTGGATCACGAGTTCCCCATGATGGAGCCGCGCAACCGGGTTGTTCGAGTCAGCTGCTTCGGTGATCCCGACGGGCTGGAGGTGGTCGACGCTCCCCTGCCGACCGCCGGCCGGGGCGAGGTGCGGGTCCGCGTGCTCGCCTCGAGTCTTAACTACACCGAGGTGTTGATCCGGCGCCACGTGTACCCGCAAACGATGCGCCTCCGGCCGCCGTTCGTGATGGGCTACGACGTCGTCGGGGAGATCGATCAGATCGGCGATGGCGTGCGCGACTTTCAGATTGGTGACCGCGTGGCGGACATGACGGTGGTCGGGTCGAACGCCGAGTATCGCACGCTCCGGGCGGGCGATGTGGCTCGCGTGCCGGCGGGCGTCGACGCGGCGGAGGCGGCCACGCTGATCTTGAGCTGGACGACCGCGTACCAGCTCTTGCACCGTGCGGCCCGGGTGCAGCGAGGCCAGCGCGTGCTCGTGCACGGCGCTGCCGGCGCTGTCGGTCAGGCGCTGCTCGTGCTCGGGAGGCTGGCCGGCCTCGAGCTGTGGGGCACCGCGCGCGCCGAGCACGTGGCGCTCGTCCGAGGGCTGGGCGCAACACCGATCGACTACCAACACGAGGACTTCACGCGCGTCCTGCCGGACGGGTTCGACGTCATCGTCGATGGCGTCGGCGAAGACGGCTATCGCCGCTCGTACGCGGCGCTCAAGCGCGGCGGCCTGCTCTGCGCCATCGGCTTCTCGGCGAGCGTGCAGGCACAGCGTCGCATGCTCCCTATCGTGGTCGAGATTGCGCGCCTGTACCTGTGGAGGCTGTTGCCCGGCGGCAAGCGTGCCCGCTTTTACTCGGTCAATGTGATGCGGGCGCGACATCCTACCTGGTTCAAAGAGGACCTGGAGAGGCTGTTCGGCCTATTGGCAACTGGCGCCATCCGGCCGCACGTCGCCGATCGGATCTCCTTCGACGAGGTCGCCGAGGCACACCGCCGCCTCGAGGCGGGCGGTCTCGAGGGCAAGCTCGTCCTGTGCCCGGACCTCGCTTCGCGACGTGACCGTGTGCGGTTTCAGTCGAGCTGAGTCCCACTTCCGTCTAGGCCAGCCACGCGATCTAAGGCCACTGGTGTTTGGCATGGCTACGGACCGCGCGGCTTATTTCAGTGTCGGATGCATACCCATTGAAGACTGTGCAACCGTGCGCTGGTGATGGAGGAACACAAGCCGAAATGAAAGCGCCCCGGCGCGTTCCGGGGAGGGTGGGCCATTAGCAGCCATGCGCGGTGAGTGCTGTTTGCAAATATGCAGCGGTGGGAGTTCCGCGCGGGGGCTTCGCCGGGGCGTGTGACGCGTTGACGCCGTGTGTGGCCCTGTGGACTATATTCGACGTTCTGTAATGATGCTATTTTGGCAGCAATGATGCTATTTTGGTAGCGGCACCGTATCGAAAGGGAACAGGTTGAGGTCCACAGCTAGGTTATGCTTCGCTTTGTTCTTGGCCTCGGCGGTGGTCATTCCCGCTTTGACCGGGGAAACACTCGGCCAAAACCCGGGAGGCCAGTTCGGGTTCGGAGGGCCACTTGGAGCCGCTAATGGTTTGGGTCCTCCAGCATTGCGGGGCGGTACAGGTGGGGGCATCGGATCGCCAGTTGGCGGCAGTTTGGGCGGTCCGCCATCAGGTTTGGTTGGTCCTGCAGTTGTCACGCCGCCCGGCATGGCGGCCGGCACGCTTAATAGTGCGACGGCTTCAACGCCCGGTGCAGGCACTCCGGCGGGACCGGCATTGAGTTCGCTTTCCGGCGCAAGCACGCCTTATGCGTTTACGAGTGGTGGTCGTCCACAGCCAAGGGAAATATCGACTGAGGAGAAAGAGAAACTCGAACGGCTGGACCAGCAGATCGCTGGAATGAACAAGCAATTAGGTGCAACACTTCACATTTGCAGAGGGTGCTAGATTAGGTGGGGCATGCCTACGCGGGCGGGCTCATTACTGTGCTCGATTGCGATCTGCGGATCGCTACAGCAGGCGATCTTCAATTCGCCCTCAACGACCCGATCGGCATACCGATGCGCACTGTCTATTGCGAGATCATCAAGTACGCGGTCGGCACTTCGTCGGCCAGCGACATGACCCGCTTCGGGCAAGTCAACGACCTCGCTGCCGCCCAGCGAATGGGCGTCGTCAGTCGGATTGTCCCGCCCGAGCGCCTCATCGAGGAAGCCGTTTGCTTGGGTCGGCGCAGTCGAGCCTGGATGCCATCTTCCTGCCTACGCGTTCACCAAACGCGCATTGCAGGCCGCTATGCTGCGGGCAATCGATGACGGGCGACGCCTCGATCTTGATCTCCTCGAGGGCCGAATGACTGATCCCGGCAGCCTGCGCGCCCACGCGCGTCGTTACCGCGACCTTAAGGGCCGAGACCCGACATGGAAGATTTCGTCACAAGCAACAGAGTAGCACTCGCGTCCGATCCATCGACAGAGCCACGAAAAAGACTTCTGTTGAGCCATATTCCCTTCCCCTTGTCCAAGTTCGCGCCTACAGATCGCCTCTCGGCGCCACACTACCGGGGCACTGCATGAACTTGCGCAAGGTAGTTTTCAGCTCGTTACTCGCTTTCTCTGTAGCCAGTATTTCCGAAGCGTCCGCAAAGGACGACATCGAGACGATCAACGATTTTATTGCTTGGGTGTGCGAAGGAAAGCGATTGCCATTTTGTTGTAGCCAATCACTTAGTGATCGCCACGCTCGAAAAAAAGGCTTGTGGCCCAGATCTTCCGACAGAAACCGACGGTGCTGCGGTCGTCCGTTGGCTGAAAGCGCATCCTGAGACGCACAATATGAAAGACTGGGATGGAAAGTTGAGGGCCTTTCAGGCACTGTATCCGTCCCGCCGATAAAGCACGCCGCATCTTCCCACCCCATCGGTGTGAGGCGCTTTCGCTTCGCTCCCTACCGCGAAGCGGTTTAGTGCAATATATGTTTTACGACCTGAGTACTTTTGCGACACGAACGTCGCTCCTCATCGAGCGGCCCGCGACTTCCGAAATGGGTCAAAATCGGCGGTGAATGCAAACCGTCGCTATGGCCGATGTGCCTTCAATAGCGGAAGTGTGGGCTTGGCTGCGGCACTGCCGTTTTGTGCAAGAGCGGACATCTGGGCTAATTGAATCATGTTCCTGCAAAGATTTCGCGCTGACAGAGTCATTTTCGCGGAACGGCGGGGTGACGCGCCAACCTGGTCTGCGCCGCCAGACGGATCGGGGCGTTTTGCGCGCCGAAGCCGCTGTACCCGCGCCGCTCCACGATCTCGAAAAAGAACTTATCCTCGAAAGTCTCGGTGTAGAGCTGAAGGTACTCCGCGCCGCCGTCGCGGTCGTAGAGGATGTTGCCGGCCTTGAGCCGCCCGATCTGCTCGGGCGTGAGGTCGGCGCGCGCCTCGAGGTCGTCATAATAGTTTTCCGGGATCGGCAGCAGCTTCAGGCCGTTGGCGCGAAAGCGATCCGCCGCGGCAAAAATGTCGTTGCTCGCGAGCGCGATGTGCTGAACGCCCGAACCGAACAGCTCCGATACGAACCGCGCCGACTGCGTGTGGTGGCTTTGCGAGGCATTGAGCACGATGCGCAGCCGGCCGTCCCGGGTCTGGACCACCTGACTTTGCACGAGCCCGCCCGGATCGATCACATCCTGCACCGGCGTCTTGGTGACCGCGAACAGCGAGGTGTAGAACAGCAGCCAGCTGAGCATCTCCTCGTAATGCAGCGACTGCGACAGGTGGTCGATGGTCGTGAGATTGGCACCGTCCGCGGCGCCGTTCGCCTCGACGTGATCGAACTCGATCTCCCATACTCTCGCGAGGTCGCTCGCGGCGTCGACGAAGTACAGCAGACTGCCGCCGACCCCGCGCACCGCGGGAATTTCCAACTCGCCGGGTCCGACCGCCTGCCGGAACGGCTGGTCGAGAAGCTTCTGCGCGCGTTCCAAGGTGGCGCCGGCATCGTCCACCCGCAGTCCGATCGCGCAGACCGACGAACCGTGCGTGATATTGTAGGAGTGGGCGAAACCCTCCTTTTCGCGGTTGACGACGATGTTGATCTCGCCCTGGCGCCAGCGCACCACTGCCTTGGACTTGTGAATTCCCGCCTTGCGGAAGCCCAAGCCCTGCAAGACCCTCTCGAACGACGACGCGGTGGTTTCGTCGATGGCAAATTCGATGAACTCGACGCCGCGGCAGACGGATCGCGGGGGCAAGGCGGGCAGGCCGGGGGTGGCCCCGCCGGTCTTCTCGCGCAGCTGGTCGAGCAGGTGGATCAGCGAACGCTGGCCGTCGACCGCAACTTGGCGCGCCGAACCGGCGCGAAACTGATCGTTGAAGATCTCGAGCGACAGCAGGCCGTCGAAGCCGGTCGCCTGCAGCGCTTGCATGAACGCGAGAAGCGGCAGGTCGCCTTGACCCGGCATGCAGCGAAAGTGGCGGCTCCAGGACAGGTAGTCCATGTCGAGCTTCGGCGCGTCGGCCAACTGCACCAGGAAAATCCGGTCGCGCGGGATCGACGGGATCGTCTTCAGCTCGGTATTTCGCGCGAGGATATGAAACGTGTCGAGGACGATCCCGATGGCGGGGTGATTGGCGCGGCGCACCGTCTCCCAGGCATCGCGATAGTCGTCGATGTGGCGACCCCAGGCCAGCGCCTCGAAGCCGACCCGAATGCCGCGCCGGGCCGCCCGCCCGCCCAGCTCGTGCAGATCGGCGGCGGCGCGGTCGATCCCACCGACGGATTCGGGCGATACGTTGCTGCAGACCAGCAGCAAGTCGCAACTGAGCTCCTGCATGAGGTCGAACTTGCGTTCGGCGCGCGCGAACACGCGTTCGCGCTGGGCCCCCGACATGCCTTCGAAGTCGCGGAACGGCTGGAACGTGATTGTCTCGAGGCCCAGGTCGTCGACCAGCCTGCGGACATCCGCCGGGGTGCCGTTGTAGGAGAGGAGATCGTTCTCGAAAATCTCGACGCCCTTGAATTGCGCCGCCGCGATCGCCTCGAGCTTCTCTCTCAGCGTCCCGCTCAGCGAGACAGTGGCGATGGCCGTTTGCATCGATGTGACCTTCTTAATCGGTTCGGCGAATACCGCGGCGATTTCGCTCAGGCGACGGCCGCATCGCGCAGCGATGCAAAGTGGGCGAGCATGCGCTCGCTGTCGGGCTCGATTCCGGTGAACGGTATGCCGGGCACGCTACTTTTTGCCGAGATCGTGCATGGGAACATTGTACGTCTCCCGGGCCGTCCATGCGGCGATCGCCGCGATGACGCACGCCGCCAATGTGAAGATCGCAACCGGAACCCAGGCGGTGGGGCCCGTCCCCTGCAGGGCGGCCGCGATGGCAGGGGCGAAGCCGCCGAGCGCAAAGCCGATCTGGGTTCCGATCGCCATTCCCGAAAGCCTGACGCGGGTGTCGAACATCTCCCCATAGAGCGCCGGCCACACGCCGTTGGACGCGCTGTACGTCACCCCGGACATGAGCACGCCGAAGAGAAAGATCAACGGAATGTCGGCCTCGCCTATCGCCCAAAGATAGGCGAACATCAGCAGGCCGGGCACGATCGAGCCGAAAATGAAGACCGGCCTGCGTCCGATGCGATCGGCCAGAATCGCCCACAACGGAATCGCGATCAGCGCGATCACGTTGGTGAGGATTGCGACCCACAGCATCATGGTCCGATCGATGTTCATCGTATTGACCGCAAACGACAGGGCGTAGACGCCGAAAATCGTGCTGACGGTCGAGACGAGAGCTCCGCACACCACACGCGCGACGTCGGGAGTGTAGTCCCGGAACAGGACGGCCACCGGCAGCTTGGCGACCTGCTTCTGCTCCTTCTCCTCCAGGAATGCCGGCGTCTCGTCCAGGGTTCGCCGGATGACGTAGCCGACGACCACCACGACCACGCTGAGCCAGAACGGGACGCGCCATCCCCACGACAGCAACTGGTCTTCCGGAAGCCATGAGATCGGAAGGAAGACCGCGGTGGCCAGGATCAATCCCGCCTGGGTGCCGCTGAGCGTAAAGCTGGTAAAGAACGCGCGCCGGTGGGCCGGCGCGTGCTCGAGGGTGAGCGAGTTCGCGCCGGCCTGCTCGCCGGATGCGGAGAAACCCTGCGCCAGCCTTAGAATCACCAGCATGATCGGCGCCGGGATTCCCACCTGGTTGTAGGTTGGCAGGCAGCCGACGAGGAAGGTCGCCGCGCCCATCAAGATCAGCGTCAGGATCAACACGGTCCTGCGGCCGAACTTGTCGCCGATATGGCCGAGAAAGAACGCCCCGATCGGCCGCGCCACGTAACCCACGCCGAACGTCGCCAGCGCCAAGAGGACTCCCGTTGCCGGGTGGTCGCTGGGGAAGAAGATCTTGCCGAAGACGAGGGCCGCGCCGGTCCCATAGATGAAGAAATCATAGTACTCCAACGCACTGCCAATCCAGCTGGCGACCGCAGCCTTCTTCGGTGTCTTGGCTCCGTGCGGCTCGTGTGCTTCCGCGGGTTCGTACAGGACATCGGTAGCCATTTCGCATATTCTCCCCATCGAGACTTGTTGCCGGCATCGCAGCGACCGATGACCGGGGTCGCAATCAAGAACAGGCGCCGGGCCTCGCATACATCGAAGGGAACGTCTCCCGCTCGCCTGGCAAATGGACGTCGAAGAGGTACGCGGCTTCCGCGCCCCGCTTCCGTCGTTGCACGATCGAAGTCCTGCGCCGAACGTCGGGCGCGATGATGTCAAGGGCGGGTCGGTGGCGTTCGCCGCCGGAGCCTCGCTTGCCGCAAGCCTACTGCCGGCCGGAACCGTTAGCCACTGGATTTGCATGCCGGGGTCTGCTTACCTTCGAGCGAACACCGAACAGACGACAAGGGAGGAGAGGATGAGGCCGGTCGTCATCGCGGTCGCAATCACCGGTTCCGTTCCCCGCAAGAGAGACAATCCGGCCGTACCGGTAACGGTCCCCGAACAGGTCGAGTCGACGCACGAAGCCTACGACGCCGGCGCGACGCTGGTCCACATTCACGTCCGCAATCCCGACGAGAGCGCTTCTTCCGACCCGGCGTTGTTCGGCCAGGTCCAGGAAGGCGTGAAGAAGCATTGCCCGGGAATGATCATTCAGTTCTCCACCGGCGGGCGCGGGCGCGATCCGAGCGCGCGCGGCAGCGCGCTGAAGCTGAAGCCCGATATGGCTTCCCTGTCGACGGGCTCGGTCAACTTCCCGACCATCGTTTACGAGAACTCCGCCGTGCTTGTGCAGGAGCTCGCCAACAGTATGCAGGAATTCGGCATCAGGCCGGAGATCGAGATCTTCGACCTGTCGCATATTCACGGAGCGCGCAGGCTGGCCGATGAGGGCCTCATGGACGAGCGGCCGCACGTGCAGTTCGTCATGGGCGTGAAGAATGCCCTTCCGGCAAGGGAGCACCTGCTCGATATCCTGCTCGGCGAGCTCGAGCGCACGTTCCCGCAGGCCACGTGGACGGCCGCCGGGATCGGGCGCCACCAATCCGAGGTGATGACGTGGGCGCTGGCGCGCAAAGCAGACGCCGTCAGGACCGGGCTCGAGGACAACATTCGCCTGGACAAGTCGCGGTTGGCCAAGAGCAATGCCGAGCTCGTCACGGTCGCTGTCGCGTTGTGCGCCAAACATGACGCGCGGCCCGCAAGCACCTCCGAGGCGCGGGCCATGTTGGAATTACCGCACTGAACCGGCGTATCGCGGCGCCCGGCGGGACCGCATGATCGCCGTCTCGATGGCGAATGCCGATATGGGCCTATTTTTCATACGAGTCCAAAGGACATGATTCGCGGTACGACAAGGCTCGTGGCCCATCTCGGCTACCCCACCGAGAGCTTCAAGGCGTCGATGATCTACAATCCCTATTTCGAGAGGCACGGCATCGACGCGGTTGTCGTGCCGATGGGCTGCAGGGCGGATACTTACCCCGACTTCCTGCGTCTCGTATTCAAACTTTCCAACATCCACGGCGCGCTCGTAACCATGCCGCATAAGGTGACGACTGTCGCGTTGCTCGACGAGGTGAGCACGACCGTGAAGGTCGCGGGTTCGTGCAATGCCGTTCGCCTTGGTCCCAGCGGCCAGCTGATCGGCGATATGTTCGATGGCGAAGGTTTTGTGCGCGGTGTCATGCGCAAGGGCCGCAAGCTTGCCGGCGCCCGGGTGCTTGTTGTCGGTAGTGGCGGCGTCGGCTCGGCGATCGCAGCGTCCCTCGCCAAGGCGCGCGTTGCGGAATTGGCCCTGTTCGACGCATACGCGCCTTTGATGGGCGGCCTGGCTGATCGCCTGCGCAAGCACTATCCAAACCTGAAGGTCGTCGTGGGCTCGAACGACCCTGCCGGATGGGATGTCGTCGTCAATGCGACCCCCCTCGGCATGAAGGACGGCGATCCGCTGCCAATGGATGTTGCACGCATTGCACCCTCGACGTTCGTCGGCGAGGTGGTGATGAAGCGCGAGGTCACGCCTCTCCTCGCAGCAGCCCAAGCGCGCGGTTGCGAGACCCAGGTCGGCGTCGACATGCTGTTTGAGCAGATCCCCGCTTATCTCGATTTCTTCGGCTTTCGAAAAGCGACGCCGGATGAGCTCCGGGCTGCGGCGAAGATCAGCTACTGAGCACTGGGGCCGAATCCGGCCCTTCGGCTTGGCTGTTCATGTCGGCTAAGGGCAGTGCGCCCCGAAGGCGCGGATCACCTGTGGAGGAGGATTCCACCCGGAGAGTTGTCGATTGATCCGGTAGCTGACGAGCGGCTCGGCCGGGTAACCGGAAGGGCTGAAGCCTCGTGACAAAGGTCGCTTTAGGCGGCTGAGCGATCCGGCGGGCCGTAACATGCGTGAAGCCTAAGCAGGCCTCGAAAGTGACAATGCGGATGCCGACCCTCCTGCCATTTGGGGAAGGCTGCACGAGCGGGGAAGCAATCGACACGCGCACCCGTCGATCCGTCGGGGTAGTGGGCACGGCACGTCGGAAAGGTGGTTCGGGTAATCGGGGGAGACCCGT
>Ga0137373_10005978_pt1 | contig 13053 bp, 5 predicted proteins | sample SagtaG_5_FD_104912 | JGI IMG/M metagenome (GOLD analysis project Ga0137373, IMG submission 104912) | Vadose zone soil microbial communities from Sagehorn Ranch, Mendocino, California, USA - Sage1_R_80_16 metaG | ecosystem: Environmental > Terrestrial > Soil > Vadose zone | place: USA: California...
AAAGTTGGCCTCTGGTTCCCCCTCCGTGATCAGACGATAAAATACCTGTTCACCGGCCCCCGCCGACTCCCCCTATCCCCTCTCGGCGATGCCAGTGGCGGCGGCGCCGCAGATCGCCCCCTCGCCTTGAAGTGTCCGCCAGTCGGCGAGTTCGGCACAGTGTTCGAACTCGCCGTCGTACCCACGCGCTTTGCCTATGGTGGCGCGCGAGGCCTCGGTCGTGCACGGGTTGGGGCCCGTAGCCGCACCCGATGAGAAACTCGTCATAGAGGGTCGCGCGTGCTTCCTCGACCCCTCGTTGTGCGGGAACCGGCCTTCCATCCTCCGTTGTAACGCTAGGGGCGCTTGCGGAGAGAGATGGGGCGAGCACAGGGGGCATCGCCGCCTCCGCGCGCAGCGGCGACAGGACGGTCTCGATGAAGAGAGCGAGGAAGGCGACGAGACACCACAACCAATGGGACCGTCGAGTTGACATGGGGCACCCCGCCGTCAGTGAAAACGACCACCCGCCTTGTCGATCCTCTCAATCGTCTTCTTCGCTTCCTTTCGCACCCATGTGTTCGGGTGCTTCAAGAAGGGCTCCACGTGAGGGCGCGCGGCCGGGGGTTTGAGCTTCCCGAGTGCCATGATCGCGTGCCCGCTCACCTCGTCGTCCTTCAACAAGTCGATCAGTACCGGGATTACGCGCTGGTCGTTCATGTTCCCGAGGCCCATCACGAGCATCTCCCTCGCCTTGCCGTACCGCCGATCCCTTGCCAGCTCGATCATGTCGTCAAGCACGGTGTCGTCGCCGACGACTTCCAGCGCGTTACCTATCACCCACCGCAGGCCCGTTGGGCTCTCGTCCTCGGCACGTCGGAGCTCATCGATGAGCGGACTTGCCGCCATCGGCTTCGCGTATGGCACCGACAGACATCTCACGATGTCTTGCTTCACGTCAAGGTTATCCACCTTCGGCAACCACGCGAGAAGGATCGGAATCGCGGCCGGATAGTCGAGCCGCTTGTTGTGCAAGTCGGCCACGGTGGTCACCGGGAAGCCCGCAGCAACAAGCTCCTTCACGATTGGCGCAGCCGCCTCTTTATTGACCGCAATCCTGACCAGCCGCGCCTGCTCCTTCTCCTGCGTCCGCGCCTGGTACTTCGGGTCGTGCTGCAACCGCGCCATCAGCTCCGCAGCCGACATGCTCTTTTTCTCCTTGGTCATGGCAAGAACCTCAGCAAGATATTGCCGTTCGCCACCTCTACCGAGAGGGGCCCCGAAAGCTGCGTAGTTGTGCGCACCGTCAACTGGAACTGGTAGCCGTTCGTCTGCGCGTACGACGCGAAGTCTCGCAACTGGTTTGTGTACGACAGCCTTCCGACGTTCTTGACATCCCCGATCACCTGCGCACCGTGGTTGAGCACGTCGGGGACGCGGTAGGCGGCCGTCCCACTCGCAGAGGGGATCCGCTCCGTGTTCTTGACGATGTTCGCCGCCGCTTCACCTTCCGTCCCGAGCTGGCGGATCGCCGCCATCCCGCCCTCGAGTTCCTCTGCGGCAACTGCGCCAGCTCGCTAGGCCCACGTGCCTCCCAAGACAACCGCCACCTTCTTTACAGGTCCGTTCGTCACTTTCGGATCATCAAGTGTTATGGCAATGTCTTCGAGAATTGCGGCGGCCGTTTCAAAGTCTTTCGGTGATGCACGGAACATCTCGCTCGCATCAAGCCAAACGATGAGGATGTTCGGTTCTCTCACCGAGTGAAGGCCCGACCAGAGTGAGTCCTCCAGCGCGTCCCAATTATCCCGGTCTCCCGTGAGGGGAGGGTCAAGTGGCAACGCCTGGCGTACTGCGAGGAACAGCGATTTCTTGTCATGGACGCCGGACGGCAGAGCGAACACGCGCGTACCGAATGACTTCGCATCTCTCGCGAGATTCTCAGCAGTGTCACGGTCGACCCGGAAAATACCTTGAGCTTTCATCTTAGTCCTTCACCACCTGATTAGCAAGAACCCTGGATCGCCAGATTGGCCATAGTGGGTCCACGTGTAAAAGATGTTGCCGGACGCGTTGTCGACAACAATTCTGCGCGCACCTGCACCGGCAAAACCTGGTGCTGGAGCGACACGAAATTCCGTGTAGGGCGTCGGGAGGGCGCCGGGAATGCCGGGCAGCGTCCCCTCGTTGTTTTTGAACGGAATGCCCCAACGGGTCGCCGTAGGGCCCATCGGCACCGTTCCGCTGTCAATGTGGCTAAGCGTATCGAGTAGCGCGGCTTCCTCCTCCGCCGGCAATGAGCCGGGTAGAAGCCGCGCAATTCCTGGCGCGTTCGCCTCTGCGGCAAGAACCTCGGCGTCCAACGCAAGAAGCTCGGGGGCTACAAACGGGCCGACGATTGCCGCCCCGTGCATGGTGGTGGTCACCGCCGCGTTTGCGACATCGGTATAGAGCTGTCTTTGTACGAGAGACGCGCGCATGCTCGGATCGCCACCTGCGAGCATCGCCAAACCTTGCATGTGCGGCAAAGACAGGATGGGAGGTCTGACCAACTGCAAATTGCTCGAGAGCTGGCCCGTCTGCTGGTACGGTGTCGAAGCGCCACCTGCGCCCCCGGCACCACCCGCGTCGACCGTAGCCCCGTACGACACCTGCACCGGCGGTCGTTCGAACGGTGCGTCATTTCCGCCGAAAGCCCAGTTCCACGCGTCTTTGAGGGCTGTACCGATCCATTTGCCGGCCGGCACGAGCGCGTTGTTCCATACCCATGGTCCTCCGTACACGACGCCCGCGCCAACTAGGAATATGCCGCCACCGATTATGCTGCCTTTTGTCGCTTGGCAGCTGGTATCACACTCCGTCGAGTTCGTATCGTTTTTGTCGAAGCCGCTCGGGTCGATGTACCGAAGCGGGTTGTTGAAGACGTATGCATAGCGGTTGAGCCCGACTCCCACGGGCATCGTGACGAAGGGGTCGGCGGTGGTGAATCTGCCCATCTTGGGGTCGTAGATGCGGCCGCGCATGTTGACGAGGCCGAGCTCGGCGTCGAATTCTTGGCCGGTGAAGTCCGTGTGAACGCCGGTGTTGGCCGCGTCGCCCGATCGTGTTGCGCCGAACGGGTCGTGCTCGATGGACGCGACGGTGGCGCCGGTTTCGTCGGTGATGGCCTCGATCGATCCGAGCGCGTCGGGGTGCAGATAGCGCGTGCGTGGACTTCCGAGTGTGCCTCCTTGTTCGTCGCGCAGGACTTCGGCAACCTCTTGGCCCCCTCCGTAGACCTTGTACTTGTGCGTGACGACTTGGGTCTGCGCGTCGCCGCTACCTGTCTTCGTCTCTATGTGTTCGTAGAGATCTTCGGCGTAGACCGTCGTCTGCTCGAGCTCAGTCGGGGGGTCGACCAAATGCTTGCGCACGCGTTGCTCGAGGGCGTCATAAGCGAGATCGACCGTCGCCTGCGCCGTGTCCTGGCCGACGAGAATCTGCTTGGGCAGATTGAAATGATCGTACGTGATCTTTTCGAAGTTGCGTTGCACACCGGGCCCCTCCCTTTCGAACTGGTTGCCGTTCGCGTCATACTTGTACGTGGTGCTGCCTGCCTGGGTCACGCGGTAGGGGCCGGCAGGATCCTGGTATTGGTACGTGCCGATGTCGGATTTCGCGAGTAGGTTGCCCACGGAATCGTAACTAAAGGAGGACGCTACGGGCGGGGCGGCCGGCTCGGTCACGAGCGGGATCGGCGTCAATTTCCTCCCTTCCGTTGGTTCACGAGGACAACGGCTCGAAGCAGTCCGACGAGCGCGAAGGCATCGCTGAACTTCCCAAGAGGTCCACTTCGTCCGGCAAACCGGACGAAAGCTATTCCATCTCGCGTCCTCAATCGGACCCCCGTCGACTCGTCTTTCGACTCCGGCACCTCGTAATGCATGATGTCGTCGAACGGGACTCGAGTCTGCTGCGTACCATCGAAAATGTAAAGAGCCGAAGTCGTGAATGCGACGTATGCCTCCTCCCAGGGGGGGGGATTCCGGTACCAGCCCACAACTTCCTCGGCCTTAAAATCGAACTGGATTGGGGGCGGGGTCTCGCGCGCGTCCACGTACGCCTCAGCGTCCTTTAGGTGCCGTCGGATCACTGATGACATGACCAGAGCCATTAGAACCCGCCCAGCGTGAAGGTCATGACGTCACGTCCACCAACGGAAGCTGCAGTCCCGCCATACTTCGTTACCTGCTCAAAGACGAAGCCCTGTAGCCGCGGATTCGCAAAGCTTGCGTCGATCTGGAGCACGGTGATTCCGGAGGAGCGAGCCTGTCCAAGGATCGTCGGTATTGCGCTCCGGATCTCCCCCACGGGAATAGTCGCGCCCTCCGCTGCTCGGATCATATCGATCGTGAGAATTCGTGTTCCCCCGGCGTCCAACGCGGTGCCTGTCAACTCCGCAATGCCCCTTCCTGAAAGTCCGACATCCGCCGCAGTCAGGGCGCGGGGTAATGCCTGTGCGGCGGCGGCATCGCCGAGCATCTCCCCGATAGCGGCTCGCATCGCGCCGCCGCCCGCCATGGGCGGTAGCTCCGCTCCGCCAACCTCAATCTGAAGCGCATCGCTTGTGGCGGGGTCCAACTTACCCTGTTCGACAAGGTGATTCCACACCTGGAACTGCTCGGCCGTGGGAGGCGGGGCAATCTCGCCGTAGTGAACTCCTGGAGGCAGTTGCTCGGCCGTCGGTCGCGCGGCGGGGGAGCTGTTCGGTCCCCCTTCGGTACCTCCGCCAATGGGCCCGCCTGGCCCTGGTCCTGCACCTCCCGCGCCGGCTATCGCTTGTTCCACTGTGACGCCGTACACCGGAGGAGGTGTGTAAGGCGTGCTCGAGCCCGTGTCAGGACTCGAACCAAAAAGGCCACTGACCCAGTCCCGCACTGATCTGCCGGCCTTGCCGAACCATTCCGTCGTAGGCGTGAAGACATGATCCGCTAACCACGGACCCCCATAAACCACCCCGACGACGAACGCGGCAGCGATGCCGCCTCCAGCGCCGATTTGCTTAACGCACTTGGAGTCACATTGCGCCGTCGTAGTAGTACCACTCGAATCGCTCGTGTCGCCGCCGACGTCGAACCCGGTTGGGTCCACGTAGCGTAAGGGGTTGTTGAAGACATACGCATATCGATTCAGGCCCAGCCCCGCGGGGACAGAGACAAATGGGTCGGGCGTCGTAAACCTGCCCAATTTCGGATCGTAGATACGGCCGCGCATGTTCACGAGGCCAAGCTCGATATCGAACTCTTGACCTGTAAAGCCCGTGTGAAGCGCTGGACTCGCTGTCGAACGGCTTTGTCCGAACGGATCGTACTCCTGCGAGTCGATCGTCGCGCCGGTTTCGTCGGTGATGACTTGGGTCGAGCCCAGAGCATCGGCGTGAAGGTATCTCACCCGTGCATCGCCAATGACGCCGGCTTGCTCGTCGCGGAGGACCTCGGCAATCTCTCGGCCTCCCGCATAAACCCGGTACTTGTGCTCGATCGTGTGGACCCCTGCACCCGTGACGGTCGTCTCGGTCCGCTCGTAGAGGTCGTCGAAGTAAGCGGTCGTCTGCTCGAGCGGGCCATCGCCATTGGCTGGATCGAGGACGTGCTTGCGGACACGCTGCTGCACGGCGTCGTAGGAAAGATCGACAGTTGCCTGCTGGTCGTCTTGCCCTACGAGAACACGCTTCGGCAGATTGAAATGATTGTAGTCGACCTTCTGATAGCGTCGGGCAATGTCAGGACCCTGCCGCAGGAACTGATTGCCATTCGCATCGTACTGGTACGCGTTTTCCCCCGCGTGCGTGACCTGATACGGGTGCGAAGTGTCCGTGTATTGGTACGTGCCGACGCCGGTCTTCGTCAACAGATTACCGATCGAATCGTACGTGTACGCGAAGGTGGCGCTGGTCTCGGAAGCCGGGGCGGTGGTGAGCGGCGGCACCGTCGTTTGCTGCAGCTGGTTCAGCTCATCGTAGACGAACGTTTCGGCACCTCGGCGACGGATATCGGCGCGGCTTTTGACGTTGCCGAGAAGGTCGTACGTATACGTGAGCCCCTGGATCGGCGGCGCCGATACGGGCGTCCCGTCGAGGGCGCTGCTGATCGCGCGTAGCCTCCCGGGCAAGCACGAGAGCCCGGGGTCGCTGCACTCTGGGAACGTTCCGCTCAACGAGTAGTACTCCCGCGTCGTCGTTACGCCGTTCTTGAAATGCTCTTGCTTCAAGCGAAACCCTTGATCGGCCTGGGTAAGCTTCCAAAACGGAATGGCGGCCGTACCACCTTGCTGCGCCTGCACGTACTCGTCCAGCTTGTAAACGGCAGTCGCGTGACCGAAGTCGTCGAACGCCGTGAATGTGCCGAAGTGCTGATCGAGAGCGTCGGGATAATGGACGATCGTCGGCCGCGAAAATTCATCGTATTCGAATGTCGAGGAGAACGTCTGATCGCCCACCGCGCGATCGACTTGCTCGAGGAGTCCCTTGCCGTTGTAGGCGTAGTGGGTGGTGCTCGAAAGGGTCTGATCAGCGCCCGCGGACCGAACGGCCTCCACGAGCTGCCCAATGGCGAACTGCCCCGGCCCGTCGTAGCTGAAACCGGAAATCTGTGTCCCCGTCTCGTCCTGCACCTCGGTGAGCCGGCCCATGTCATCGTAGAAGCGCTCGGTTGCCAGTTGGTTCGCGTCGGTGTGCTTGCGTAGCTCGCCGAATGCCCAGTACGTGTAGCTTTGCTGGCCGAGGTTGGGATCTTGCAAAGTCTTGACACGACCTAGGCCGTCGTACTCCATCGTGATGTCGTTTTGTTTCGGATCATGGACCTTTCGCGTGCGGTTGAACTCTCCGTACGTGTACGAGTTCGTCCTCCCACTCGCATCGATGGTGACAGGCCTCCCTGTATGATCGAGGACGGTCGTGGTCTCGTGCTTGAGCGGGTCGAGCCCAATAATCGCCTCGAGTGCCTCGTTGGTGGTCAGCAGGTCCTGATGCTTGAGAAGGGTGTTCGCGGTTCCATATTTTCTTTCGACCGTTGCGCCGTCCGGCAAAGTCTCTTTCGTGACCCGCCCCAGCAGATCCCGCTCGTATTTGACGAGCCCCTGCGACTGGTTGCCCGTGGCGTGAGGCAACGAAGCCGCAAGGACGCGACCGGCCCAGTCGTGCAAGAACTCCGAATCGACGGTGCTTGCGGTCGTGGCGCCTTCGTCCTTCAGACCTACGGTGCGCTGCTGCACCAGGTTGCCGAATGCATCGTAGGCGTCTTCGATGTGCGCACCCTTCTGGACCGTCGTGGCTACACGCAGTGCCGCGTACACCGTGAGATCCGTAAACGGAGTCGCCAGGGAATCCGCCGTGTAGGTGAGCGCCGCGTTCGTGGTCGGCGAAGCCATCGCCCCTAGCCGTCCGAAGCCGTCGTAAGACCATTGGGCTGCCAAGGAGTTCGGATCGACCGTGAACTTCACTACGCCGTGGCGCAGATCGTGGTCCATGACGGTGGACTGCCCCGCCGGATCAGCAGCATTGGGAAAGGACGTGACCTTTCTCGGAAGAACGTGCCGGGCGTCGTAGTCGACCAACATGTGACGAAGCTTGCCGGCACTGTCTTCCAGTTTGATTTCATGAACGTCGTTGAAATCGTCGCGAGCCAGGGTCGTAACGAGTTTCAGATCCGTGCGCGTCGGATCGTCCGGCTCTCGCGTGAGGATCTTTAGCAATCCATTGGGATAATAGTCCAGCCGCGACGTCGTCGAATCCGAATAACCGTTGCGATCGCTCGTCGTCTGTTGGAACCGCAGAAGTCCAATTTGCCACGGGCTCGTCACGTTGTCGTATTGCCGGATCGTTTTGCCATGCCCGATGATTTTCGTGAGATCCGGCGAAGCGCTTGTCCCACGCGTCACCGTGTGCTCTTCGCTCGTCAGGTTGCCGTAGTCGTCGTAGTCGAAGTCGTCTATGTTGAAGACGAGCGAAGGTGCGTTCGTAGCTCCGATTACATCCGCGACGCGCGTGATGCGTTTCGTGAGCACGGGAAACGATCGCAAAGCAGCGGAGCGTCGCACGTCCCAGGTTTGCGTAGTTTCGCGCAGGCGTGCCGCGCTACGCGCCACGTCGGTGTCCTGCGAAAACGCAGACTGCGACTGCTCGAATCGCATGCGGCCCGCCAGCTCGAAGACATCATTGTGGTATTCGACTCGCTCCTGCGCGACAGAGTTCCCCTTGTCATCGAAGACGTTCACGAACCGGGCCCCAAAGCCGAAGAATCCCCGTCCACCTACTCCGATTCGCGCGTTTCGATAGCGGAAGAAGGACAAGGGTCCTGGCTTGGTGACCGGTCCGGTCGAAGAGTTGATGACCTGGCTCTCTTTGATCACAGTCGCCAAACCCGAAACGCGCGACAGGCAACGAGCCGACCAATCGAGTGCTCCAACCGATTCGGCGCTGCAAGACGCATCGGTGTCCTCGGTCGTCGAGGAGTACACGCCGGATCCAGCGAAGAGATCGTAACTGACTTCCGTTTGCTTGCCCAAGCCATCGACGACCCGCTTCAACCGCCCGGGCTGCATGCGACCTGCCGTGATGGTTCGCTCTTGAAACCCCAAGAGATCGACGCTCCCATCACCATTGAAGTCGCCCGCCAAGGGAAGCCCCCCCAAGGGCGCGGCGCTCATCAGCTTGAGAACCTCGAACTGAACGCCTGCCTTGGCACGGAACACAACGGGCGGGTTCACGTCCCCGACGAGCAGATCGTCGCGGCCATCACCATCGAAGTCGACTATCGTCGAACGTCGGAAATCGAAATCCGAAAGCTGGTAAGACTGGCTTGTACCGTCAGGTGCAACCGGCGTATTGCCGGGCAGCGACAACTCCAGAAAGCCAGTTCCCGTATTGACCCACAGAATCATCCGGCGCTTCGTCGGGTCTTGCGGGTTTAGCTTTCCTACGAAGCGACCCTCGAGGACGTCGGTGAGCCCGTCGCCATTGACATCGAGCAATTTGAACTGGGTGGTCTGCGCGAACATGCCTTGACGAGGTGCGGCCGTGTCCGGTTGAACCCCGAGATTCGTCGGCATCCACGCGTACTGCGGAGAATCCGGAGTCGGCCTCGGCAAGAACTTTAGGTATTTCACCACCCCGGTGTCCTGATCGATGCGGACGAGCTCCTGGGCGCCATCGCCGTCGATGTCCATGACGAACTGCGTCGTCGCCGAACAGGTCCCGAAATTCGGATTCACATGCTGTGCGGGCAGGAACGAGGTGCCTCGCGAAAACGCGAAGAAAAGCTCTTCGGTTTCTTGGAAATCCCTGAACTGGTGCGGTCCTTTGCACCAGATGAGATCTTTGATGCCGTCGCCGTTCAGATCGATCGCGTCGGCACGGTAGGCCGTCGAGGCAACGTCGACACCCGTGGGAATCGAGGTGGTCCTCCCAATCGTGTCGATTCCGAGGAACTGGAACGTATAACCTCCCGACGGACCAGCGCTCGGATCCTTGAGCACGGGGCAGCGGTACAAGAGTTCATGGGAGCCATCGCCGTTGAAATCGTAAACCGAGGCCTGCGTAACGCAGTGGCCAGGCTCGGAAATGATGGTGACCGGCATGTCCGTCCGTGCGAGTTTTGGTAGACTCCCATCGCTCGCGGCGCTTCGAAGCAGATAGGAGGTTGTGAAGCCGGGCACGAGCACGTCATCTCGGCCGTCACCGTCAAAATCGAGGATGATCGGTGGTCCGCCGAACGGGTCTTGAGGAGTGGGCGTGGGGTAAGGTTGCGGGATTGCCTGCTGAGCGAAACCCGAGCTTGCATCGTAGTCGAAGCGCGTCGGCGGCTTGCAGACCTTCCCGGAAGCATCATTGGCGCACTCCTGAATCGTATCGATGAAGTTTTCGCCTAGTTTGAAGTCGCTAGGCTTGTAGCTCAGCTCGTACGATCGAACCTTCCGCCCCTCGACGAACGTCTCGATGCGGTGAAGCAGAAGGGTCGATGTGTAGCGTGCCCCAGCAACGAAGCCCTCTTGCGCGTCAGGACGCGGATCCTGGTTCGGACAGTCGGGTTCGCCGGGACAGTAGGCGAATTTGATCCAGCGGCTATTGGGTATGATCGAACCCGCGGCCAGCGTTCCTCCATAAAAGACTCCTGACGGCACGATCTCATTGGTCTCGATAGGAAGCCGAGGCCCGAGGATCTCCCGGTTTCCGAGACTTTGGTACGCAATCGTCATCAGATTGCCGCCGCGGTCGACGACACGATTCACGGCCCAAATTCTTTTCAGGCCTTTTGAATTGACGAACACGCTCGAGGGCTCGTCCGCTCCGTAGCTGAAGACGCGGCCATCTTTCGCCCGGACCTCGAACGAGCTTGGACCGATATAGATTCCCTCCGAATTGTGGGCGGCACCGTGAGAGACGATTTGAGCAAAGTCGTCGAGCTCGGTGCGATACTCCGCTCCGTCATCCCCATAGACTCCGCTCTGCAGCATTAACCGGAGCCCGTCGAGACAGAACTCATCGGTTTCGTCAAAGTGGATGGGCGCTGCAATGGCGGTCGTGCCAGCGATTCGAGGACATCTCGAGATCGTCGAGAAACCTGAAATCGTCCATCCCGTCCCGGCAGTCCCATTGCGGCCGTTGCTCCCGTAAACGAGAGCGATGCTCGGCTCGACGCTACCACTGGCCGGAGGACCCACGATCGGCACGCTGTAGGTCGCCCTTCCTCCTTCGGAGATGCCGAAGTAGCCTTCGAGGGCTCCTACGCCGCTGGTCGGACTGTCACCGAGCGGAGTTACGGACGGGGGCAGCGCAGGATGGTCGTTCGCGATATCGACGCATTGGTGTTGGTCGTTGCAGAACTGATTGCCTTGACATTGTGAGCACGGGTCAGGCGATGGATGCGGACAGGTGTCACCGCAGTCGAGAGTAAAAACCGTGCTGATTGGTTTGCATTGATTGTCGATGCATCTTGCGGTGATGGGGCATTCGATGTTGTGGGTGCATCCCGAGTCGCCCTCGTTGCAGATGCCTGGACAGAGGCCTCCGCACCCATCCGAGGGATCATCCCCACACTGCTTGCCGGCGCATTGAGGAATACACGAACACAATCCACAAGGATCACCTACGGTGTGAGAGCCAGTGCTCGCTGGATCCGTCTCGCAAACCGATGGCCAACACCGCTTGTCAAGCGAGGTCAACCCGAAGCAAGACCCGTTCGATTGACCGCAGGTGTTTCCCGACACGCACGTATTGTTGTCTCCACAGGGGGGCGCAATGCCGTTGCACCGACCGCATGGCGCGCCGCTGAAATCGCAGCCCGTCTGTATGGGGTCGGTGACACATCCTGGTGGCCAGCAGACGCTCTTGTACGAGGGTAGATCAAAGTGCCCACCATTGTTCGGGCCGCAAACGAGGCCGGTAACGCACTGAGAATCGGAGGCGCATCGGCCGCCCTGCCCGACCGTACCAGCTCCGCTGTCCGGAACTCCACAATCGGAACCGATGAACCCCGAGTCACATAAGCAGGTCATCTGGCCTGCGGTGCTGCCTTCCTGGCATTGACCGTGACCTGAGCAGTCGGGCTTGATAGAGCACTCGGACCTGCACGAGTTCTGCTGGATGAGGATATTCTGTACATTCGCGATGTTGAGCCCGCGGGCCTGAAGATCCGAAAGGCCGAGGGGCGCAATGAGGGTATTGTTGCCCGTACCCAAATCCACCGTGTCGCCGGACACCAGCTCGCACATATCGTAAATGGCCACGGTATCGTCGCCCGTCCCAGTCGCGACAGTGTCGACGCCGCCACCAGGAACCACGTAATTGTTGCCGTTGGCTGCTTGAATCGTGTCGTCATTCGGTCCGCCGATGACGATGCTATGTCCCCCCTGCGCCGCGATCGTATCCCGGCCCTCGAGTCCCACGATGCACTGGCTCTGCTGCGCCGTTTGAAATGTGTCGTCGGCTGAGCTCAGAACGACGGCGGTGAAGCCCGCTGGGCAGCAGCTCGTCGCATTGCTGGGGCAATACCCGGTAATCGGGCACACCGCTGGGTTGCTGCTCGTGCAAATGCCGTTCTGGCAAGAACGGTCCTGCGCACATACGTTCCCGTCGTTGCAGCTAGTGCCGTTCGGCTTGATGGGATTGGTGCACGCGCCCGTCGACGTGTTGCAGGTGCCCGCGTCATGGCACTGATCGAGCGCCATGCAGACGACGGGATTGGCTCCCGAGCAGGCGCCGTTTTCGCACGTGTCGGTCTGGGTGCACGCGTTACCATCGTTGCAGGTGGTGCCGTTGCTCTGGTTCGGGTAAACGCATGTGCCCGTGGCAGGGTCGCACGTTGCGGAGAGATGGCACTGATCGGGCGGCGCGCACACGATAGGATTGGAGCCCGTGCATGTTCCGTTCTGGCAGGTGTCGGTCTGCGTGCACGCGTTGCTGTCGTTGCACGCCGCACCATTTGCTTTCGGCGAGCAGGTTCCGATCGATCCTGTTTGGGTGCAGGAGAAGCACTGATCGGTGCACGCGCTATTGCAGCAAACGCCTCCGACGCAGAAGCCCGTCGTGCATTGAGTATTCGTGGTGCAAGGGAGGCCGCGTGACGGGTCGTACACCTCTGCTGCGGGCACCGTCGTCGTGCCATTGACTCCGCCAGCAATCAGCACGAGACCGTTGGATAACAGGCTGGCGGTCTGCGCCTTCGTCGCCGCGAGCAAGTTCGACGTAGCCGTCCAAGTGCTCGTGCCGTTGAAAAGCTCGGCTGAGCTGAGCGTAGCAGTCGTCGAATTCGAGCCCCCCGCAACGAGCACCTGCCCATTGGCCACGATGGTCGGCGACAAAAGCGTGGCGCTGTGCTGCTGGCGTGGCGCGGTCATCGTACCGGCGGACGACCAGGTGCCGGAGCCCGAGCTCGGGTCGAAGAGCTGGGCCGTGGCCAGCACCGTCGAGCCCGAGGTCGTTACGTTCTTACCGCCCGCAATGAGCAACTTGCCATTCGTCAAGCGCGTAGCTGAGTGCCCCTCGCGGGCGCTCGACAGACTCGTCAAGGTAGTCCACGCTGAGGTTCCATCGAACAG
>Ga0137373_10005979_pt1 | contig 13053 bp, 15 predicted proteins | sample SagtaG_5_FD_104912 | JGI IMG/M metagenome (GOLD analysis project Ga0137373, IMG submission 104912) | Vadose zone soil microbial communities from Sagehorn Ranch, Mendocino, California, USA - Sage1_R_80_16 metaG | ecosystem: Environmental > Terrestrial > Soil > Vadose zone | place: USA...
CTTCATGATCTGTTGGCTTCGAGAACCACAAGATCATCGGTATCGTGTCCGCCTTGTCAAATCTACTCAGCGCGATCACACAACGTACTCACGCATAGACTCTCCGACTTTGCCGTGCCCGTGTCTCCAGACCTCGCCAGGAGTCCGGGGATCCGGCACCAGGTGCCGTGGCACGTGATCGACATGTTCAGCTGGGGACTGCGCTAACTACGATAGCGGCACCGCGAATGCCCGCTGGTTGCGCGGATCCACGATGTGGTGCGAGCGGCGATGGCCCTTCGGGCACAGTACGTGGATCATCGACATGCGGAAAACTCGGGCGCCCGGCGCGATTTCCAGCCCCCACCGCCAACGGATTGGCTGCCAGAGTGGCAATGGCAGGTTTGGCGGCTCGACGTCGCCTTGAATGGACACCGTGGACCGGAGCACCTTTCGTCCGCAGCCCGGGTGTGGGCAGATCGACCAACCACTCTTACCTCCCATGCCGGGTAGCTTACGTATCGCCGGGCTTGCCTCGGCCCGAGCCGAGCACAGGCCGGCGCTCATGATCCGCTCGGTGTTGAGCGCCAGGTGAGCGTCCAGGCCCGCGTCAGCTAGATGTCCGTGGCGTCGGCTGAGGGTGAGCAGGCCGCCGGTGACGGCACGGACAGATGTGCCGTGCTGGCGGTCCCACCGACATACGCTGACCCGGCGTGTCATACCTGCGGGCGCTACTCAGCGACGACCTCCGCTGGGGTAGCGCGCACACGGGTGCCATCCTGCAGAACCACATCCACACCGCCGTCCGATCCGGCGGCACCGACAGCGTTGACCGGACGGCCGGCCAGTGCCCGCAGCGCGGCAGGCCGCGAACCGCTCGGCCGGAACACCCACCGCGAGTCGGCTACCCGCGTCGATCCGCCCATAGCAACTGCCTCCCCATACCGCGCCTACTACCCACCCTATGAACACCAGGGGCCGGCCGCGCGGATCCGACGCGCCGCAGGTCCGCAGCCACCGCGCTCGCGAGTTATCCACAGCCGCCATCCACAGGGCCAGACCCGGCCTTCCGCCGCACCACGCGGAGCAGGCAGGGTCAGCGGCATGCCCGCTGACACCGACGACAACACCTGCCCCTGGAAGATCCGCGACCGGGACGGGTGCCGGCATGGCGTGCTGTTCACCGCGTCAGCGGACCTCCTGGTCGCCTGGTACACCGCCTCCGCGAGCTTGCACCGGCGCACCTGGGCCACCGCGAACCACCGATACGGCGCCCTCGTGCAGCAGGTCCGGCAAGCCCGGCTCGGCGGGGACGTGGACGAGCTGGAACAGACCTGCCGCGCGTTGCTCAACCGTGCCCAGGCCCGACCGATGCGCGCACCGTTGATCCGAGATGCGTTCACCCAACTGCACCAGACGCTGGCCTGGGTAGCCGACGACGCCGATGGCATCTGCCTGATCGGCTGCGACACCTGCCAGCACCCGCCGATGGCCCAGTGCGCTCCACCCGCATGCTCGTGGGGCACCAGCAGGACGATGCTGTTCCGCAAACACCGAGGAACGCTTGATGACCTCAGTTGGCGCTGACGATTGCATTGACGACGTGGCGCGGGAGTGCCTGGCAATGGTTATTACCGAGTTGACCGCCGACGATTCGTTTCAGAAGCGATGGGTGTTCCGGCGAGCCGAGTGGTACCGGCTCGATACGGCGCCAGCCCCGGGCCGAGAGGGCTTTGATGGCGGTGAGATAGCTGGACTCTGTCATTCGGCCGAGGGTCCGCGCGCGCATGAGGAGTGCGGCGAGCGAGACCTGCCATTGGCGTTTGAGGTCGAACAGTACGGGCCAGTCGGCGCGTTGTGGCAGTCGGTGGTAGATCTCGTCGGCGGGCATGAGGAACGAGGCGGCAAACTGGTGGGCCTGCTGCTCGACCTCCTTCATCCCCCAGACCTGCTCCCCGTGCATTACGAGATGTCCGAGTTCGTGCGCTCCGTCGAACCTCGATCGCGCTCGGTCGTTCTTGTCGGATCCGAGCACAACCACTGGCCGGTCAGCGAACGGGAGCGAGAAGGCGTCGACATCTGCGGTGTCGAGGGGCAGTCGAAGTACCACTATGCCATGGGACTCGAGGAGCTCGACAACGTTCGAGATGGGGCCGTTGGGGAGGGCCCAGGCGCGTCGTACCTCGGCTGCTATGCGTTCGACGTCTTCTCTGGGGGCGTGGAGGTCGGCGATTGGGAGGTGTGGAACCGTGATCGCGGGCACGTGCTTGCTGGCAACCCCCGTCGCGAGGTCGTGTGCGATGTGGGCTACAGCACGGGCCCGTCGACGGTGAGCGATCGGCGTTCGGCGGGTGGAGCGAAAGAATCCGTCGTGGGTCTCGGTGACAGGCAAGGCGAAGAAGGCGACGGGTACGTCCAGGACTCGGCTGAGCTCGGCCGTGGTCTCAGCGGACGGCTTGGTTACCCCGGACTCGAACTGGCTGAGGGCGGCTGCGGTTACCGAGATGCGCCCAGCCAGGTCGGTTTGGGTCCACTCTTTGAGCTCCCGGGCCAGGCGGAGGCGGGCGGGCTCGAAAGGTAGCTCGCTCATGGTGCTCCGTTCAGGCATGTCCAGGTCCGCAGTCGTTTGCTCGGTTGCCGGGGTACTCGCGTTCCAGTCTGCCAATGGTGTGGTCACCGAGCCCTCGCGGTACCGACGGACGTGATCCTAGAGAAGCCGTCGGCAGTACAGCGGCAGCAGTGATCGGATCAGCTGCTCTCCGCGCATCGAGATCGCGTGCAGGTCTTGTCCACTCATCGGGGAGAAGTTCGTTCCGTAGTGCGCAACCCGCTCGCGGGGAACCAGGTCGGCGATCGGAACCGGGAGGCGTTGGTCTGACATGCCGAGGTAGGCCATGACGAAGCCCTGGATCTTGCCCGAGGCGGCCCATTCGTGCAGCCGGCTCCGTCCGGCGTCCTGGGCGCGCCGGTACACCACGTCGAAGGCCCGGAAGACCCGCAGCGGCAGGAAGTGCGGGGAGCGCAGCGCGAGTTCCCCGCGTCCGGCGTCGCAGGACACGATGTAGGGCACCTCGTAGACATGGGGAGTAAACGCGGTTTGCCGGCCGGGTTCGAGGACGGATAGGCCGAGGTTGTCGTAGATGCCCCCGTCGGCGAGCAGGACGTGTTCCTGCCGCCGCTGGCCGCCGCGTTCGAACGTGTAGACGCGTTCGATCGCGGGCAGGAACACCGGGTACGCCGCCGACGCGGCGACGGCGGTGGCCACCGGTACCGGCTCCAGTATGGTGCCGTAGCGCGAGCAACTGCTGCGGGCGCTGCCGAACCGCACGGCGTTGCTGGTGCACAGATCGGCAGCGGTCAGGACCACGTCCAGGCTGGGGTGGGTGACCTCGCTCATCGTCCGGTCGCCGAACGCCAGGTCGGTCAACGCCGAGGCGAGGGCATCCGTGCGGTTCGCGCGGCGCACGGCGATGAGGCGGTTGTTGCGGCGTGCCACGCTGGCCGCGGTTATCGCGGCGGCGGCGAGGTTGCGGCCGATGGCCGCGGGCCGCAACGCCCGCCGGGCGATCGGCCCGAGCAGTCCCCGCCGCAGCAACGTGACCGTGAACGTGTCGAACTCGGCGAAGTCGGCGGGGCCGTAGGCCCACAGCGCGGCCAGCAACGAGCCACCCGAGATGCCGGAGACCACCCGCACTCGGCGCAGCAGATCAAGGTCATGCAGTGCTCGCAGGCAGCCGAGGTGGAACGCCGCGGCCCGTGAGCCGCCGCCGGACAGGGCAAGGCCGATGGGTGTGTCATTCACTGGCGGGCTCGCCTCCATCCACGCCACCAACGCCAGCGCCTGCCCTGGGCGCGTCGGTGGTCCTCCGGTGGTTCGGTGGCGTAGCCGCCCGGCCACCAACGGACATCGACGCGTGTGGCCGTCGACCCCGATGCCGTGGCCGGATGGCGGTCGGCGTCGGTGCGCTCAACGATGCGGGCGTACCAGTCCGGTGCGGACTGGCCCGCTAGCCACGATGCCCAGCGTCTTGGTCCTGCGGCGATGAGGAGCAGTGCCCGGGGCGGCGCCTTGGCGATCGGTAGCACCAGCTTGTGCATGCCCTCCTCGTCGGTGTCGCTGGGGGCGGCTTTGCCGTGCGGGTGGGTGTGCCACATGCCGACAAACGCGGTCACCCGGGCCGTCGCGGTGCGGCGCGCCGCGATCAACTCCTCGACCCCCTGCGTGCCGTGTTGGAAATGGACCTCGGACAGCAGCGAGTCCGGGGGCGGGCCGGTCGCCTCGTCGACCCAGACGACGCCGGCCGCGCCGTCGAAGCCACCGAGCAGCGATCCGCCCGTTTCGACCCGGGGCCCCCGCAGGCGCGCTCCGCGGCGGGCCTCGGCACGCATTTCGGCCACCGCCGCCGCGGCGAGCCGGATTTCGTGGCGCCCGTCGGCGCCGAGCAGGACGGTGTCGTTGGGCCAGCGCAGCCATACGCCGGTCGGGGCGGACGCGGCCGGACCGGCCGGCATCCGGACGACGACCGCGACCATCGCGGCGTCCTCGCCCGCCTCGTTCAACGCGGTGAGCACGCCGGTCAGCAGTTGGCCGGCCAGCCCGGTCACGTCGGCGGCCGAGCCCACGAACGTCGCATCCGAGCAGCCGGGCTCGGGTTGAAACAGTGTGTTGGGGGCGGGATCGGGGAAGAAGTCGGCGACCACGTCACCGAACGCGGTGGTGGTGTCGGCGCGGGCGGCCAGGCCGAGCCGCCGCAAGATGTCGGCGCCGCCGCCGCTGGCGCCTGGGTGGGACACGGTGGCGATGCCGCGGCTGGCCTCGTGTCCGATCAGAACGGTGGCGACGGCCGGCCACGCGGCGCGGTTGACCGTCCGGCAGTGCTCGAGCACGGTGCGGACGGTACGGTCCGCGGTGGCGTCGATTACAAGATCGACGTCCGGCGGGGGCTGCTGTTCGTCGAGTAGTGTCGTGGCGACGTCGCAGCGCCACGGTTCCACCTGGACATCGGGGTGGATCAGGCGCAGCCGCTCGGCGAGCACCTGGGCTTTCGGTCGGCCGATGTCGGCGTCGTGGTAGGGCTGGCGGACCACGATCCCGGGGTGGACGACGCCGCGGTCGGCGACTAGCACCTTCCGGGCGCCGCCCCGGACGCACGCCTCGACGATCGGAGCGCCGAGCGCGCCGGTTCCGAGTACCAGGACGGTGCGGCCGATCAGCCACGATGCCGGGGTGGCGGCGTCTCGGCGGGTCACGATCTCGGGGCGGGCCTCGTACACGCGGGCCCATGCCGTGCGGGCCGAGTCCAGCCAGTTCCGTCCGATCTGCATCACCTCGCGTCCCATGTGGGCGAGCTGGGTGTGGGTGGAGTACTGGTACTGGGCCAGGCTGGCGATGCGTTCGCCGAGCGCGGCCAGCCGCCAGACGGCCAGGTGGGTGAGGCGTTCGGCCGACCCGACGATGCCTCGTGACGGGGTACCGACGACCAGGTACAGCGGTGCCCCTGCGCTCCCACTGGTGTCCTGGTTGGCCGGGGCGGTCAGGTCACGGTTGGTCTCCGCCACGATGCCGAGCAGGCCGAGCAGGATCTCGGCGCTCACGCCGTATGTGGACAGCGACTGCACCAGGGCGGTCGCGGTCGCGGGATACTCGAACGCGATCGGCTTGGGCAGGACCACCGCCAGCGCCAGTGTGACCTCCGCGGTGGGGTCGTCGACGCTGGCTGCCAGGCGTGCCTGCGTCGCCGTATGCGGCCACGGCTGGTCGAGGCGTTGCCACCCGACCAGGTCCACCCGCGAGTCGTTGACCCGGCGGAGCAGCCCGGCGCCGAGCCACGGCAGGTCGGTGTTGGCGGTGGGGGCGTCGGCGCGGACCACGACCAGCCCGGCGTCGTCGCTGGGGTACGCGACCGGGGGGTGCAGGGGTTCGCCTGGGGCGTCGAGTTGACCGGCCGCTGCGCGATCGAGCCAGAGCACGAGCCGCTGCACGAATCCGGCCATCCCGTCCGACGGGTTCCACTCCACCGACGGCGACACGTACAGGCACAGGAATCGTCCCCACTGCACGTGTGGGGTACCGGCCCAGCGGGTGTGCGGCGTCCAAACCGTCGGGATCTCGAACGGGAACCGCGCCGGTATCCGGATGGTCAACCGTTCCCGAGGGCGGAGCCGAATGCCACCAGCGGACGCTTGCAGGTTGGCGCAGTCGATCGAGACGTCGACATCCAGGTAGCCGTCGCCGTGCCGGGCCGCGAGCACCTGGAACGCCGGATCGACCGCGGCGATACGCCGTAGCTGGGCCAGCGCCTGCTCCTGCCCGGGGGTGGGCCCGGACGGCTGGCTCACCGACGGCCGAAGCCGACGCTCGCCGCCGGGGCCGCGTCCGCGCCGCGGGTCTGCTCCACCGCGTCGCGGATCGCCGCGGTGCCGCGGCGGGCCCGCCGCCGCGCCAGCCAGATCGCGCCGGCCGACAACGCGGTCGTGCCCAGCGCGGCGAGCAGCGCCTGGGAACCGGTCAGCGCCTTGGTCGCCTCGGCGGCGCGCTCGCTCTCCTCAAGGTCCTCCACGTCGAGCAGCACCAGCCCGACGCCGGGCTGCAGGCCGAACACGATGGGCCGTGGGCTGTCCGCCGCCGGGTACTCCCCGGTGCACAGCACCGCGTTCGGCACGATCTCCTCGTACCGGTCCCGGGCGAGCAGGTGCGGCGGGTTATCACCCGGGCTGTCGGAGTCCCGGAACGGCATGGAGCTGGCGACCACGTACGCGTCGGGCCCGGCGTGCGCCTCCATCTGGTCGAGCAGGTCCTGCTTGAACTCCTCCTCGCCATCGTCGCCGGCGGCGTACATCACGCTCTTCGAGCAGTGGTGGGCGGCGAGGAAGACGTCCCAGGCCAGCCGCTCCGGCCGGTCGTGCCCTTCGCTGTAGTCGAAGATCTTCTTCAGGGTCACGTACGACAGGTCGCCGACCAGTAGCAGCCGGCCCTCGGTACCGTCGTCGGCCCGCAGCGTGATCTGCATCGCCAGCGAGGTCTCGTTGCGCTCGCCCGCGCAGTCGTCGCGGAACGGCGCGTGCACGAACGCCTCGAAGCGGTCCGCGACGTCGACCCCGTCCATCGACGTGATCGCCCGACCCGGGAACGTGAAGTACTCGTCGGGCAGCTCGGCGTACCCGTGCTGGTCCCGGTCGTCGTCGTAGCCAATGACCCGGATGCGGTCCCCGCTGGCCGGCTCCCGCCCGGCCGCCAGCGCCTTCACCGTGGCGGCCACTCGCCGCTGCGCCTCGTCGTGGAAACGCTGGGCGTCCTCGCACAGCTCCTCGTCGTCGGCCAACTCCCGCCACAGCCGCGGGGTGGCCCACAGCTCCCCGACCAGGATGTCGCTGTCGAGCAGGTCACCGAAGCCGCAGCAGTGGTCGAGGTCGGCGTGGGTCAACGCGAACACCGCCAGGTACGGGGTGCCGTCGTGGAGCGTGGGTAGCGTCTCGGCGAGCCGGTCGATGACCGGGGCGACCACGGCGCCGTCCTCGTCCGCGGCCTTCATGTCGCGCAGGTCGACCTGCATCACCAACCGGTCGCCGACCACGATCGTGATCGAGTCGCCGGTCCCGACCGGCCAGAAGACCAGGCCCTGGTCGGGCAGGTCGGTGTACGTCATGACCAACTCCTTGAGACCGCAGTGCCGTGGGACCGCCACTTAATATCACGGCATAGAGTTCCGCACAAAGTTCGGCACCAGCTCGCACGGCTGGTCGCCAACTCCGGATACTGCTCTGGGGGTGCGACGAAACCGGAACCCGGATGACACATGAGGAACTCGACCACTCAGCGTCAGGCGGGGGGCCAACGAACCATTTCCGGCCAACAACCGGTCCCGCCGCGGTGAGCGCGGCGCAACCTCGCGCCGTGAAGCGACAGGATGCTCAGGTCTGCCTGTCCGCGTGGACGATGACCAACGGCGTCTCGGCTGCCAGCCTGAGCCGATGGGTATGGATGGAAGGCTCGCCGCGCGCTGTCGGCAGTTGAATGACGAGCCGTTGTTGCACGTGAGTCTCGGCTCGAAGGAGCTGTTCCACTCGAACTTGATCGGCTGGATGTGTGAACGGTTTCCGGACGAGTCGCTGCGGGTCCTCTTGCACTGGTTACGGCCCGCCGAGCAGGTTATCGCGTCCGTCCAACGCGAGTACAAGCATCTCGACCTGGTGGTCCGGTTCCCAGGGTTCGCCCCCGTGGTGGTGGAAAACAAGATGTTCGCGTTACCCGATGCCGCACAGTTGCGCGGGTACATGGACGGTGCGGTGAAGGCGATCGTCCCGCAGCCGACGTTGGTGCTGCTCAGCCTCACCGATCCCGGGTGGCCCGACGATCGGCTGACTGTGGACGGCAGGACCTGGGTCCACGCATCCTGGCGCGAACTGGCGCAACGGCTGCGGACGCAGTTCGCCGGCCGCTCCGACTTCGGTGCGCAGCTCCTGGCCCACGAGGCACAGCTCATCGACCTTCTGTACCGCGCGATCGACGAGGTGTCGGTCAAGTCCGACGACGAGCTGTTCCTGCTTCCCGCATCGACCACCAACCTGCTCCGGGGCGTGCGGATCGCGGATGCGGTCGGCAAGACCCGCGGGCATCAGGTGATGCGCCGCATTCTCGATCAGTACCAGGCTCACGGCATCGTCCCGACATGGACCGAGGTGGGCCTAACGAACGGCACACCGCTCATGTCCGCGTACTGGAAGAAGGACGAGGCCGGCAACGCCGTGGGCTGGCAGTGCCAGGGCAACCAGTGGCGCCTGGCGATGATTCTCAAGACCATGTCAGGCCGAGGCGACGGTCCCGGCGGTGCCAGGGCGGCATACGCCGCCAGCCAGTCCGGCTGGTTCGAGTTCGAGCCACTCTGCCAGATCCTCGAAGCGCGCGACAGGGATCTCCGGCCGGAAGGCGGCAAGACCCCGCTGGACGGCTTCAACAAGTACGACCCCGACTTCGTCTACCGCTACCGTCGGCTACCCACACACACCCCAGTAGGAAGGATCATCGACCTGGCAGTCGTCTACGGCCAGGCCGCAGCCACCTGGACGTTTGACCCCCCACCGCCGCAGTCGTAAGGAGAGGAACGCGCGCCAGACCCGGGCGGCAATTCTCAACTCACGCTCAACTGGCCGCATGGGGCCGGCTACGTTCGACCCGACTCTGCCGCGATCCGATTGCGTGCTGGTCGCGCAGGCACCATAGCTCGCGGGGAGGGACGCTCTGGCTCAACTGTCGCGCAGCGCGTCCTCGACACCGGTCTCGTGACGGCCGAGGTGGACCGGGTCGCGGCCGGACAGCACGGCGAAGACCGCCTTGACGCAGGCGCCGTGCTCACGGGTGGAGCTGATCAACCACGGGTGGTGAACCGCCTGACCGTGTCGTCGCCGACGCCGTCGGCGTCCAGGCCGAGCCGGCGGCACAACGTGACCGCCGCGGGCAGATGGTAGGTCTGGGTCACCACGATCGCCCGCCGCACGCCGAAAATCCGCACCGCCCGGGCGCACGAGTCGGAGGTGTCGAAGCCCGCGTAGCCCCGCACGATCCTCCGCTCCGGCACGCCGCGCTCGATGAGCCAGGTCCACATCGCATCCGGCTCGTCACAGCCCCAGTTCCTGTGATCGCCGGAGACCCGCAGCACCCGGACCCTGGCCGCAACCAACACCCGGCGGGCCAGCTCCAGCCGCGGCCAGAAACGGCGACGGCGAACGCCGATGATCCGGCATCCGCTCCCGCCGCGAGTCGCGCGTGGGCGGGTCATGGTCACGACGCCAACCAGGTCGGACTCCGCCAGCGTGCGCCTTACGCCACTGGATCGTGCCGTCCAGTCCGTCTGGTCCATCCAGGGCCGGTTTCGTCCAACGGCTCCAGAGCACCCCTCGAGCACCCAACCGTCCACACTGGACATGAAAATGGCTCTGATCCGGCCAGAACTGCCAGGTCAGAGCCTTGATCACGGGTGCGCCGCCAGGGACTCGAACCCCGAACCCGCGGATTAAGAGGCCGCCTGGTCTATGGCGTCCGAGCACCCACGGAGCACCCACCCATCAGCCGCCGGCGCCGTGTCCGGGCGTCGACCACACGAGCTGGATGCCATCGATCAGGATCCGGTCGACGTGTCGCTTCTGGCTGAGGCCATGTATCCGCATGTCGAGCAGGCCGCCGAGGTGTGCGCCGAGGAAGCCGACCGGTTCCTGATCGAGGGCTTCGAGCTGGCACCGTCCTACCCAGCGCGGTTGCGGGCGGCACTTGCGGGCACCGAGGTCCGCGCGTGTTTCCTGGGGCACGGCTCGTTCTCGATCGCCGACCTCGCCGCCTACCGGGGACCGAAGCCGCAGCACCACGGCGCGTCCCCGGCAGAACTGGGCGAGGCTGCCGGCTGGATCCGGCGACGCAGCCGGCAACTACGCGACGAGTGCGGCCAAGTCGAGGTGCCCTACGTCGATGTGGGCGAGGTCGGTTTCGAGACCGCCATGATCAACGCCGGGCGTCACCTTCTCGCGCACGGCTGACAACGGCCAGTCGAACCGGATCCGCGCACGCCGCACGATCAGCCGGTTGTCGGCGGCTCGGCGTTTGGAAGGTACAGCTACCCTCACCCTGGCGCCCATGCCCGGGTCGACGCGGCGGCGCAACGCCGAGTCCCGCGGGTCCTGCGACGCGGGTACGCCTGCGGCGCGAGAAGCGCGAGTTGCAGCGCGCGGGTCGACGCCCAGCGCCGATATCAGACTGGTCCCACGGGTCGAGCCGGCAGCCACGCATGGTGATCGCCGATGATCGGCGCCTGACTGCCGTCGAGGACCCTCCAGCCGGCATCGACGTCGGCGAGTATGACCACCGGCCACCGAACCCAGCCCGGGTCCTCGAACATCACGGCGGCAGGTATTTCCAGTCGAGCCGGCAGCAGGGATGACGAGCGTCAGGGACCCTACGGAGCACGCGTCGCCCATCGTCGCGACTGCTGCGTTTGTCCTGCCGTGCTGCGACGACCAGGCCCGCCAACCATCCGGGGGCGCGGCCATGCGCAGGTGGGTCGACGACGTCAGCGGGGTGACCGCTGCGGCTGAGCAACCAGGCGATCAGCGAGTTCGAGTTCCATGTCTCGCCCGTACCGAGTTCATCGCGCCCCCAGGAGACGGTCGGGAAGACGGGGACGAGGTCCAGCACCCGCTGAGCCGCAACGATGCTAGTGCTGAGGCGCTGAGGGCTGGCCACCGCCTCGGCAATGTCCAGGATGACGCCGTTGCGCCACCGGCGGACCTCGTAGCGGAACAGTCGCGAGTGACCCAGCCACGGCAAGCCCACGGCGCCCTCGCTGACCACGCCCCGATTGGGTTGCCGGTTGCCCCACACCGGGGGCCATCTCGATCACGAAGCGATCGCTGCCGAGGTGCACTGCCAAGGCCGAGTGATACAGGTCGCGCGCTCCTCGATGTTGATTGCGCGCCACGATCGCCACGTATACGCGGCCGCTCCAGCGCACGGTAGGTGGGCCGCCCGCACCCAAGGGCATCCAGTACAGGTCCACCCGGGCGAGGTCTTGTCGTCCCACTTGTGTTCCATTCGCCCGCGGTGGCTCATTGCAGAGTCGCCACGTTGTCCGGGTCGTTCCGCTGTACCGGCTGTGGTCGCATGAGGCGGCCACCGCCGTCTGGTCAGGGTTGGGTCCCGATGGTCAGTGTCGGCTGAGGACGACCTTCAGCGCGCCGGTCTCAGCGGCCCGGTCGAACATGTCGTAGGCGTTGAGGAACTCTCCAAGGCCGAACCGGTGCGTGACGAACAGCGCCGAGTCGATGTGGCGCGCGACCACGAGGCGCAGCAGGGGGTCGGCGTCGAGTAGGTGTCCACCAGCCCGGTCGTGATGGTCACGTTCTTGATCCAGCGGTCTTCCCGGTTCGCGCACGTCGGGTCGTGCTCTCCCGCGCGCCGTTATCGCAGCGGGTCACCGAGCTGTGCGCCGGCACCACGAGAATGCCAGACACCCACCGGCTAATGTGCTGGCCGGTCCAGCCGGATGCCCGTCGTTCCCGACGGTCGAGGTGGGCGGTCAGACTAACCGCCGTACGCTCTCCGCTTTTCCGGTGTTGCACTACGTCGTCGGTGGGTGTCTGCGTCCAGGGTTGCGCAATCCGGCCACCGTGCGCAGGGCCGACCGACCCCTATTGTTGGGCCAATGGTCCCGCCCGCACGTCCGGCCTTGTCGGTCGGGTCGGACCGCCGCAGGCTGAGCAGCATTACATGCCGTGGACGGGCTCACTCGACGGTGGCCCTGTCAAGCATGCGCGGGGCGGGGGGAACGAGCGCAGTGTCTCGAAGTCGTCGGGCAGCCCGGTGGGGTCAGACCCCGGCGGGAGGTGCTCATCTACATCATCTCTGTCCGTCGTCGATGCGGTCGCCCTTGGCGGCAAGCAGAGGGTGCGGGCCCGCTGAGGCCCGTCGACCGCGTCTGCGGGCATGCCCGTCCACCCGGGCGGACCCCACCTCACCCACGACGGCCACGACATCTGGTTCTGCGCCGACGGCTGCCGCGACCAGTGCCTCGCCAGCCCCGGCGAAGCCGCGTCCTGCTCCGGGTGGTAGGCGGGTGATGAGGCGGACGAGCGGTAGCAGGTTGCGGACGATCAGGTACCCGCGTAGCAGGTGGAACAGCATCTCGCGGTTGGTCCACCGGGTGCCGTTGGTTTTGCGTCGCAGCAGGTCGGGTGTGGCCGCCTCCAGCAGGGCATGGTAGTCGGCGGGCGCCTGCGTCAGCTCCCGGTGGACCTGGTCGCGGTCTCGTTCGGCCATGGCGTCACCTGTGTTTCGTTGGCGGTGGGAGTCGTGCATGCGGATCAGTGTGGCCTCGATCGGCTGGGTGCCGGTGGGGTTGGCTGCGGCGAGTCGTCAACCGATTGCCGCGGGCACCTGCTGGACCAGGACCAGAGCCGCCATGGTGATGACCAGCCAGCCGAACGCGGTACGCAGGGCGTGTTGCGGTACCCGGCCGGTCAGTCGGGCCCCGAGCAGGGTGCCGGTGACGGCGGCGGCGGTGACGGCGAGGGTCAGCGGCCAGTCCAGGC
>Ga0137373_10005981_pt1 | contig 13052 bp, 9 predicted proteins | sample SagtaG_5_FD_104912 | JGI IMG/M metagenome (GOLD analysis project Ga0137373, IMG submission 104912) | Vadose zone soil microbial communities from Sagehorn Ranch, Mendocino, California, USA - Sage1_R_80_16 metaG | ecosystem: Environmental > Terrestrial > Soil > Vadose zone | place: USA: California...
GGCATCATGACGTCGAGGAGCACCAGATCCGGCTGCTCGGACGCCACTTTGACGAGACCTTCCTCGCCGTTGCTCGCAGTTGCCACGGCGAAGCCCTTCGCCGCGAGCAGATCGCCGATCAGCTTGACGTTATGCGGCGTATCATCGACGACGAGTACTTTGGCCGTCATTCGCGCGTCCTTTCGAGCACGCTTCGAACGGTGTCGAGAAAGCCTCGCAAATTGATCGGCTTCGCGACGTAGCCGTCGAATCCGGCGTCGGTGATCTGCTTGAGGTCGTGCTGCATCACAGATGCCGTCACGGCGATTACCGGAATGTCCGCCGTCGTCGCATCCGCGCGCAGCCGCGCAATTGCCTCGATGCCGCTGATTCCGGGTAGCTGAATGTCCATCAGGACCAGATCGGGCACACGTTCGCGCGCGAGCGCGATGCCGGCCTCTGCCGTTCCCGCTTCCAGCGTCGCGTAACCCTTGACCTGCAACACGTCGCGCACGAGCTTCAGGTTCTTCTCGTTGTCCTCGATGATCAGGATCGTCGTCATGTCCGGCTCGGTAACGTGAACGTAAACACGGATCCCGCGCCAAGCGCGCTTTCGACCCAGATTCGTCCGCCGTGAAGCTCGATGAACTTGCGTGTAAGCGCGAGGCCCAGGCCCGTGCCCTCCTGCTTGCGCGTGTAGTCATCGCCGACCTGGCGGAATTCCTCGAACACGGCGGCCTGATCTTCGGGCGCGATTCCGATTCCGGTGTCGCGCACGGCGACGACAGCGTCGGTTCCGTCGAGCTTCGCGCTCACATCGACGCGCCCGCCGTCAGGTGTGAACTTGACCGCGTTCGACAGCAGGTTGAGGAGTATCTGCTTGACCTTGCGCTCGTCACCGGTCCACAGACCGAGGATCGGGTCGATCTCGAGCCCGAGCGTGATGCCGTGTTGCAGCGCGCGCTCGCGAACGAGCGTCATTGCGGTGGTTATCACCGACGGAAGGTCGAACTGTGACAGGTCGAGCTCCATGCGACCGGCCTCGACCTTGGACAGATCGAGAATGTCGTTGATCAGCGCGAGCAGATGCGTTCCCGACGAATGGATATCTTTGAGGTAGTCGTCCTGCTTGTCGTTCAAGTCTCCGAACAGCCGCTCGATCAGGACTTCGGAGAATCCGATGATCGCATTGAGCGGCGTGCGCAGCTCGTGCGACATGTTGGCGAGGAAATCGGACTTGTGCTTGTTCGCGATCTCGAGCTGCTGGCTCTTTTCCTGGATCTCCCGGAACAGCCTCACGTTCTCGATCGCGATCACCGCCTGGTCGGCGAATGTCGCGACAAGCCGAATGTCGCGGTCGGAGAACGGTCGCACTTCCTTGCGCCACATCACGACCACACCGATGGGTTCGCCTTGCCGCAACATCGGAACGCCGAAAATGCTGCGAAAGCCGAACAAATTCTGTGCTTCCTTCCACGTGTATGACGGATCGGTCTGGGCATCGGCCAGATGCACGATCTGCCCGGTCATTGCCGTCCGGCCGACGACCGTGCCGGGCCCTGCCTGCACCGGGTGAGCGCGCATGAATTCGAGCTGGTCGGGTAGCGCCCCGTGGTGCACGGCGATGTGGTAACTATCGCCCTCGCGAAGATAGACGATGCCCTTCTCGGCCTTGCAGAGCCGCGTCGCATTCTCGATCAGCGTTTCGAGCACCGGTGTCAATTCGAACGTCGTGCGGCTGATCGTCTTCAGTACCTCGGCAGTCGCAGTCTGTTGGCTGAGCGCTTCGTTGGTCTCGTTGAACAAGCGCGCATTCTGGATCGCAATTACGGCCTGGTCGGCGAAGGTCTTCAGCAGCGCGATGTCCTTGTCGGAGAACGGGCCGACGTAATCGCGGCCGACGAAGATGGCGCCAATGCTCTTGCCCTCCCCAAGCATCGGCGCAAAGATGACGCCTTTGACACCGATAGCCTTGCACGCGCGGCGCGTCCTTTCGGACACGCCTTCGCCATGCTCGACATCGGGGAAGTGCACGATGCTGCGGTGGAGGATGGCGGCACCGCTGCCCGTTAGCTCATCAATGGGCGCTGGCCAGATCTTTTCGAGCTCGTCCCGCCCCGGGCCGTGATATGCGCCGAGGCGAATCAGCCCGTCTTCGCCGACGAGGTTGATGCCGATCGTTCGACCAGCGAACAGTCGCTCACAGCTTTCCAGGATCTTGTCGAAGACCGGCGCCGTGTCGGCAATCGAGTTGCTGATGGTCGCAAGGACTTCGCCCGAAGCGCGCTGTTGGTCGAGCGCCTCCTTGGTCTCGTTGAACAGTCGCGAATTCTGGATCGCGATGACCGCCTGGTCGGCGAAGGTTTTCAGCAGCGCGATTTCCTTCTCGGAGAAGGGGCCCACGTAATCGCGCGCGACCCAGATCACGCCAAGGCCCTTCCCCTCCCACAGCATCGGAGCGTAGATCGCGGCCTTCATCCCCGTCGCCCTACCGCCCAAGCGCGCGCCCTCCGGCACGTCCGGCTGTTCGATATCCGGAAAGTGCTGCACGGTGCGTGTCTGGATCGCCCTACCCGTCGCGGTCGTGTCGTCCGCGCGCACAGTCGACATGAGTTGCTCGAATGCGTCCCGCTTCGGGCCGTGATACGCGCCCAGATGCAGCGTACCGTCGTCTCCGACGAGATTGATTCCGACATGCTTTCCCGCAAATAGCCGCTCGCAGCTTTGCACGATCTTGTCGAACACCGGCTTGGTGTCGGCGATCGAGCTGCTGATTGCCGACAGGATCTCCCCTGACGCGCGCTGCTGGTCGAGCGCCTCCTTGGTCTCGTTGAACAGTCGGATGTTCTCCAGGGCGATCGCCGCTTGATCGCCGAAGGTCTGCAATAACGCGACTTCCCGCTCAGTGAACGACCTCACTTCGCGCCTTCGCAGCAGGATCGTGCCGAAGGGTTTCCCCTCGCGGAACAGTGGCGTAACGATCACCGTACGATGCCCGACACGCTGCGCAATCTCGTAGCTAAGCGGATATTCGGCACGTTCGTCCAGCATGTCGCGTACCTCGATCGTCCGCCGTTCAAGCAGTGCGCGGCCCGACACCGATTCGCGGTTGATCGGCAAGGCGTCGATGGAGCTCACAGGATCGGGCGACGGGCCCTTCGATGCAAGATGGCGCAGCATGTCGCCGTCGGTGAGGTACATCGATGCGGCCGAGGCGTCACACAGCCGCGCGGCGCGCTCGGCGATCGCGTCGAGCACCGGTTGAACATCGGTCGGCGACCCCGAGATCACGCGCAAGATCTCCGCGATCGCGGTCTGCTGCTCGAGCGCTTCCTTGGTCGCGTTGAACAGGCGCACGTTTTCGATCGCGATCGCCGCCTGGTCGGCGAAAGTCTTCACCAGCGCGATCTGCTTGTCGGTGAACGCGCGCGCTTCCATCCGCCACAACGCTATGGCGCCGATTGCGCGGTCCTCGCGCATCAGCGGCACCGAAAGGATCGCGTGGTGACCGATGCGCTTTTGCAGTTCGCGCGCAACCGGGAACTCCTCCTCCGGCGCCTGCGCCAGGTCCGCCATGTGAATCGATTCGCGATCGATCACCGCACGGCCGGTGGCCGAGCCGCGCGTCAATGGCATGAATTCACCTTCCTCCAGGCTCGGCGTGCTGCCGAAGCTTGCCGCGCATCGAAGGGCGTCATGTTCGACCAACACGATGGTCGACTCGGCCGCATCGCAAAGCTTCAATGCGCGCTCGGCGACTGCTTGGAGCATTGGCCGTACGTCGCCGGGCGAGCCCGAGATCACGCGCAGCACCTCGCTGATGGCCGTCTGCTGCTCCAGCGCCTCCTTGGTCTCGTTGAAGAGCCGGACATTGTCGATGGCGATCACCGCCTGGTCGGCAAAGGTCTTGAGCAGGTCGACCTGTTTCTCGGGAAAGTTTCCCGCCGCCTCGCGCGCGACGGTGATTGAGCCGATGATTTCTCCCTTGCGTAGCATCGGCACGCCCATGATGCTGCGGAAGCCTACTTTTTGTGCAAGATGCTTGCGCCCGTACGCGGCGTCCGCAAATACGTCAGGTAGCTGCAACGGCGTTCGACCGCGAATGACGTGGGCCGAAAGTGCGGCGGCGTCCGGGGCGAGCGGATACGACGCGCGTATCGCCTCGACGCCCTCAGGAGACACGCCATGGACTGCCACCAGATGAATCGACTCTCCATCGAACTTGGTCACGATGCCGATCTTGGCGTTGCAAAGGACCGCCGCCCGCTCGGCGATGGAATCGAAGACCGGCTGCGTGTCGGTGGGTGAGCCGGAAATCACACGGAGGATTTCGCCGGTTGCAGTCTGACGGTCGAGTGCTTCCTTCGTTTCGTTGAACAGGCGGACGTTCTCGATTGCGATCGCCGCCTGGTCAGCGAAGGTTTTGACCAGCGCGATCTGCTTGGCGGTGAACGCGCGCGCTTCCATGCGCCAGAGCGTGATTGCGCCGATCGCATGATCCTCGCGCATCAGCGGCACCGAGAGGATTGCGTGCGAGCCGGTGCGCTTCTGCAGTTCGCGCCCGAGCGGGAACTCGTCCTCCGGCGCCGCTGCGAGGTCCTCCACGTGAATCACCGCGCGATCGACGACCGCGCGACCGCTGGCCGAGCCGCGCGTGAGCGGCACGAGCTCACCCTCCTGCATCGCCGACATGTCGCCGAATCCGGCTGCGTACCGAAGGGTGTCCCCCTCGGCCAGAAAGATCCCGGACTCCGCGGCGCCGCACAGGTTCAATGCACGCTCGGCGACGGCATTCAACATCGGCCGAACGTCGCCCGGCGAGCTCGAGATGACACGCAGGATCTCGCTGATCGCCGTTTGCTGCTCGAGCGCCTCCCTGGTCTCGTTGAACAGCCGCACGTTGTCGATCGCGATTGCGGCTTGGCGGGCGAACGTCTGCAACAGCGCGACCTGATCCGGCGAGAACAGGCCGGGTTCCTGCCGGAAGAGGAAGATCGCGCCGTACGCGCCGCCCTCGCGCATGAGCGGCACGGCGAGCGCAGCTCGGATGCCCATTCTCTCCGCGTTCTCGCGCGCATCCGGGAACTCGCCATCGACCACGGGCACGATGTCCGCGTAGTGGACGGTCTCGCGATCGAGCACGGCACGACCGGTAATGGACGACCGTTTCAACGGCACCGGCACAGTCTCCATTCGTATATGTTCGGCCGAATACTGCGCGACCGCACCGAGCATGTCGCGATCGACGAGCAGGATGCGCGCGAATGGCGCATCGCACAGGTGTGCCGCACGTTCGGCGACCGCATCCATCACCGGCTGAACATCCGTAGGTGAGCTTGAGATCACGCGCAGTATTTCGCTGATCGCCGTCTGCTGCTCGAGCGAATTCTTGAGCTCGCGCGTGCGCTCCTCGACCTTGCGCTCGAGGCCCGCGTACGATTCGCGCAGCTGACCCGACATGCGGTTGAAGTGGTCGGCAAGGGCCTCGAGCTCGTCGCCGGTACGAACGACAATCTTCTGCTCCAGCTCGCCGGCGCCGATGCGCTGCGCGCCTTCGGAAAGGATTCGTATCGGGCGTACCATGCCGCGTGCAAGCGCGAGCGCGGCCAGCGCCGAAATGACGAGGCCCGCGAGCAACAGCAATCCCGTCCTGACGATCGATGCGTTCAGCCGTTCGTACACTTCGGCCACCGGCTGCTCGACGAACACTTTCCAATCGAGCGGCTCGATCGCGGCGACCGACGTCAACACCTCCGTTCCGCCGAGATTGCTCGACAGCATGGCCGGCTCGGAGGAAACGGGGGTGGCAAGAGCCGTCTTCACGTGTGCGAGATCGGACAGGTTGGTCTTGCGCAGCACGAGACCGATGTCAGGATCGGCGACGAGAAAGCCCTTGCTGTCGACCACGTACGCCTTGCCTTTGTCGCCGATCTTGATGCGCGACACGACGTCCCAGATGAACTTCAGGTTCACGTCGGCCACGGTGACCGGACCGGCATCGCCGCCCGAGCGCAGCGAGATCGTCATGTACGGCTCGGTCTCCTTGCGGAAATAGACCGGCCCGTACCACGGTTGGCCGCGGCGAGCGTTGCGAAACGCCGGCTCGCCCGAGCGGTCCTTTCCCGAGCCGATCACGTCCATGCCGAGCCGCGATACAGCGATCAGCTCGTGACCCGAAGCGTCCAGTTGCGCGATGTCCGTCACTTCGGGCGCCTGCCGCAGCAGCTTGAGGAATTCGAGGCGCCGCAGCTCCGTGGCACTCGCGTCGAGTTGCGGCAGCGCCGCGTATGCGAGCTGTTGCGAGATCTGCCGGATGTACTGCTCGATGCGCGAAGCGGCCCCGATCGCCTTCTCATGCTGCACGCTCGCAAGCGCCGCCTTGTTTTCCTGATACGAGAAGTACACGCTGATCGCGCCCGATGCGAGCAACGACAGTGTCACGAGCGACAGAATCAGCAGCAGGTACTTGCGGAAGAGCCGGCCGCGGTGCGCATCGTGCAGCGACCATGCGCGTGTCTCGTCGACAGCGGGCGTTGGCTCTGCTGTGACGGGAAGCACCTGCGGGGCGCGCGCGTCCATTGGCCTATGCCGGTACGCTCGATGGAATCATTGAATCACCCGGTCGGCGCGGACGAGAAACTCAGGAGCTAGCGTCAGGCCGAACGCGCGCGCCGCCTTGGCATTGACCACGAGCTCGTAGCGCGTGGGCTGATAGATCGGCAGCTCGCCCGGTTTCGCGCCCTTCAGGATCCGGTCGACATAGCCGGCGGCGCGGCGGAAGTTGTCCACGATATCCGTTTGGTAACTCAGGATCGCACCTTGCTCTGCCGTTCCGGGCCAATAGTGGACGACCGCGATTCGCAGCGCCGACGCTCGTTCAATGATCTCGTCGGCCATCGCCGTCAGAACCGTATCGCCGCCGACGAGCAGCGCGTCGGGCGGCGATTTGGCGAGTGCATCGATGGCGAGCGCGAGCGAGGCTCGGTCGGTGGCCTGGACGCGCGTAATCGTAATCCCGAGCGGAGCAGCCGTCGACCTCACACGCGCTTCGATCTTGGCGGTTGCGGGGAACTGAGGGTTGACGAGCAATGCAACGCGCGAGACGTTGGGCAACGCCGCCTTGATCAACTCCAGGCGCTTGCTGGCCGTTTCGTCGGCGAGATCCGACACCCCGGTTACGTTGCCGCCCGGATGCGCCAGGCTCTTCACGATGCCGGCATCCACGAGATCGCTCGAGGTCGCGACGACGATCGGGATGCTGGACGTGGCGTTGTGCGCAAGGCGCGCGCCGGTAAGACCCGCGACGACAAGCACGCTTGGACGCTCGGTGACGCTTTCGCGCGTCAGCTGCGCCAAACGGGCTGCGTCTCCGTCGGCATACCGAGCGCCGAAACGAAACGTCGTGCCTTCGACCTGACCCGCCTGGCGCATCCCATCGAGGAAGCTCTCCCTGAACGGGCGCGTGCCCTCCTCGCTGCCGCTGCTGACCATGACGACCTGCGACAGTGACGCACGCTGAGCGGCGACGAATGGCGATACGGCCATCGCGAACAGGATGACGATGCGGGAAGCGCCGGCGATCATTGAATGACCTCGTCCGCGCGCAGCAAGAGCGATTGCGGGATCGCGAGCCCGAGCCCCTTCGCGGTCTTGAGGTTGACAACGAGGTAGTACCTTGTCGGCTGCTCCACCGGTAGATCACCGGGCTTCGCCCCTTTGAGGATTCTGTCGACGTAGATCGCCGCCCGACTGAACATGTCGTCGAACGTCGGGCCGTATGCCATCAACCCTCCGTCCCGGACCAACACGCCGCTCTCATACATGGCGGGCATGCGATGTGTCGTAGCAAACTCGAGGATCCGCTTGCGATTGAGGTTGGTGAGCGTGTCCGACACCAGAAAAAACGCGTCGGGGCGTTCCCGAGTCATCGCGGAAAGGGCCTCGTCAATATCATCGGGTTCGCGCACGCCTAACGCCTGGACCGTTACACGCAAGACGCGCGCGGCTTTCTCGATCTCTCCGTAGCGTAGCGTCATCGCGTGATCATTGGCGTTCCAGAGTACGGCGATACGCGCCGCACTCGGCACCGCCTCCTTCAGTATCCCGAGCCGTTTGGCACTCAACTCAGTGGCCGGATCCGTGATTCCGGTGATGTTTCCCCCCGGCCGGGCGAGGCTCGTGACCAAGCCGATGCCCAGCGCATCGCCCGGCGCGACGACCACGATCGGGATGGTCGAAGTCGCTCCCTTGGCAGCCTCGGCGGACGGCCCGCCCATCGTCAGAAGCAGATCGACTTCGAGGCGCGCAAGCTCAGCGGCAAACGCAGGCAGGCGCTCGAGCTTTGCTTCAGCCCACCGGCCCGTGTAAGTCACGTTCTTGTCGACTACGTAGCCAAGCTGCTGAAGCGCCTGTCGTAGCGCGGCGGGTGGAGCGCCATCCGGTGGGCGCGCGCCGCCCGACAGAAATCCGATACGCCAGACCTTGGGCGGCTTTTGCGCGCGGCTGGCGAATGACGCCGTCAGCAAGCAGCCTCCGACGGCGCGCATGAATCTCCGCCGCTCGATCACTGAATCACCCGATCGGCGCGCAGCAACAACGACTGCGGGATCGTGAGACCGATCGCCTTCGCGGTCTTCAGATTGACGATCCGCAGGAATGTCTTCGGTTGGCCAATCGGCAGCTCTGCGGGGCTTGCGCCCTTGAAAATCCGATCCACGTAGTTGGCGCCTTCGCGCCGCACTTCGTCCAAATCCGCCGAGTACGTCAGCAGCTCCTGCCCGTTGCCGCGAACATCGTGGACAGCCGGCAAGCGATAACGAACCGTCAATTCGGCGATCTTGTCGCGATGCAGATTGAGATGCGGATTACCCCAGACGAGTAATCCCTGCTCACCCTCTTTCGCCATCCCCTCGAAAAGCCGGTCGAGATCTTCGTCGGTCCTGAACTGCACGTAACGAACGCGAATGCCCAGTGTCGTCGCGGCGCGATCGGTAGCGCCGCGGCAAAGCTCGTATCCGGGACCCTCGAACGGGACACCGCGCAGCACGGCGACCCGGCGAAGATCGGGAACGACCTCCTGCAGCAACTGCAGACGCTTGCCCATGGTTTCCGGCGAATAGAGCTGCATACCGGTCAGATTGCCTCCCGGTCTCGCAAGGTTCTGCACCGACTTTTCGGCTTCGAGTTGTCCGGCCGCGAGAGCGACTATGGGAATCCTCGTGGTCTTTTCAAGAAGCACTTCCGCCAGGCCCGCGCTGCCAACGGCGATCACGTCGGGGCGCAAGCGGACCAGTTCCTCGGCGAGCGCGGTAAGCCGCTGCGGATTTCCATCAGCAAAACGAGATTCGACGATCAGATTACGGCCCTCGGCATATCCCAGGGATCGCAGATTTTCAAGCAGTGTCCCCAGGTAACCCGTCCGCTCGGCGGATTCCGATCCTTGGCCAAGGTATCCGAGTCGATACATCTTTTGGGCGCCTTGCGACAGCGCAGGCAGCGGCCATACGAGCAGGACGCCGGCGCACGCGACGACGAAGCGACGGCGCGCCATCACGGGATCACCTCGTCCGCACGCAACAGCAGCGACTGCGGGATCGTGATGCCGAGCGCAACGGCGACGACGAACCTGCGCCGGTGCATTACTCGATGCGCTCGTCCGCGCGCAGCATCAACGACTGCGGGATACCGAGCTCTATGTGAGCCCCGCGCGTTTCCAAGTCGGCCTCTGTTCTCCACGCGACAAGTCTGCGCGGTCGTCGAGCCTTCATCCAATGACCCGGTCCGCGCGGGCGAGCAGCTGCGGCGGCATCACGATGCCCACTTTGCGCGCGCTTTCGAGATTGATCACCAGCTCGATCTTGGTCGGTTGCTGGACGGGCAAGTCGGCGGGCGGCGTTCCCTTGAGCACCGCATCGACGTATTTCGCCACGCCCTTGTAGTATTCGCGAAAGCTGAAGCCGTAGCTCATCAGCCCGCCGGCATCCGGGAATTCGCTGAAGCCGTAGATCGCCGGCAACCGGTTGAGCTGCGCGAGCGGCACCAGGCGCGCCGCCTGGCCCGCGAGGAATGCGTCGGTCCTCACGATCAGTGCATCCGCGCTCTGCTTTCGCATGGCGGCGAGCGCTCCATCGAGGTCTTCGGCCACCTTCGCGCCGAACGACATGACGTTGACGCCGGTCGTTTCCGACGCTTGCTTGAACTTGACCCAGAAGTACGGATCGGCGACGTCCTCGGTGTTGCGCAGAACGGCAATATTCCGCGACTGGGGAACCGCCAGACGGATCAACTCCAACCATTTCGGAATCAGCTCTTCGAACAGCGTCGACGTGCCGGTGACGTTCGCGCCGGGCCGCGCGAGGCTCGCGACGAGTCCGGCGGAAACCGGATCGCCGTCGACGGACATCACCACCGGAATGGCGCGCGTCGCCTGCTTGGCGGCACGCGTCGACGGAATGCAGGTCGTGACGATCGCCGCCGGGTTTTCTTTGACGAGCGTTGCGGCGAGCTTCGGGAACTCGTAGGCCGCGCTTCCAGCCCAGCGCACGTCGATCGTGATGTTCTTGCCGTCGACGTAGCCGTACTCGCGCAATGCATCCTTGAGCGCACCGAGAAACGCGGCGTTCGTTTCCGGCTTCCCCACCGAGAGATACCCGATATGCGGAATCGATGACGCGCCCTGCGCAAAACTCGCGAGCGGCCTGGCGGCTAGTGTCGCCGCCGTCAGGAGAACGAGCCGTCGTCGCGTGACCATCACATCAGGAGTGCCCGCGCCAAACCCAGCGTCTTAGCGGTGCCGACGTTGATCACGAGATCAGGGTTGCCCATCTGCTCGATCGGAAGGTCCGCCGGCTTTGCGCCTTTGAGGATCCTGTTGACATAGTGAGCGGTGCGCCGCCGCTGCGCTGGAAGGCTCGTCCCGATCGACAGCAGACCGCCCCCCTGCACGTACTCCCTCACCGCCGCTACTGTCGGCAACCGTAGCTTCAACGCGAAATCGGTGATCGCCTTGGTGTGCGTGAGCGTCACGCTGTCCCAGCACAACGCGAGCGCGTCGGGCGGCTCTTTCGCGATCTTGGTTAATGCGCTGTCCAACGTTTTCGCGTCGCTCACATCGAAGGCGTTCACCTGCAATCCCATCGCCAGAGCCGCCGCCTTGATCTCCTCCACGCATGACTCGTTGCCCGAATTGGCCCGATTCCACAACACCGCCATGCGAACAATCTTCGGCGCGATCACGCGCAGGACCGACAGTCGCTTCTGCCACAGCTCCGCGCCGTCAATGGCAATCCCGGTCAGGTTGCCTTCCGGTCGTCCGAGACTCGTCACGAGCCCGCCTTTCACCGGATCCACGGCGAACTCTATTGCAACGATCGGAATCGCCTTCGTCGCCTGCTTGGCCGCGAACGCCGCCGGCTCCCCCGACGTGACAATAACGTCGACGGGCGAGCGCACTAAGTCCGCCGCCTTCGCTGCTAGTTCGTCTGCTCTGCCGGTATTGGTACTTGATGGTGACATTCTTGCCTACGACGTAACCCGCTTCGCGCAGAGCCTGCTGAAAATCGCCATCGTCAAGATGGGCCGTCGAGGGAGCGCTCCCGTAACCGAGGTACCCGACGCGGTGCACCTTGGCGGCGGGCCGCGCGAGCCCCTCCGAGGGCGTACCGGAAACGCCCAGCGCTATCGCGACGATCCATACCGCTGAACTACGATGCAACGAGCGCTCCCTTGACCCTGGGGATGGATTGCTCATTCCCTCGCCGGCACACGTGCCGAGCTGGTCGATGACTCCGGCCGTCGCTCGGGCTCGCCCTCAAGCATAGCTCACTGCGACGCCGGTTGTTTCCGCGACCCGTTCAGCTTCATGTCGAGATACTCGCTGCGCTCGACCTCGTGCAGCTGCAACGCATAGCGCTCGGTCGAATCGAACCAATGCTCGAGCCGTTGCGTGAATCTTTGTTCCGACGCGAGCGAAGCCGTGCTGACGCACGCATCGACAGCCAGGAAATAGCGCATCGCATTGCGCTCGAGCGCTCCGCGCACGTCGCCGACGTGCACCGGCGTTCCATCCGGACGCCGGTCGACGACCGTAAATCCGACCTTCTCCGCGCCAAGCGTGGTCATGTACGTGCGCAACGCCATGGCCGCCACGGCGCCGTACGCGTAGGAATAGGACAGGTTCACGAACGTTCGGGCGCTATCGACGCCCGCCGCCTTGAGCTCAATTCGGTAGTTGCGCGTTCCGAACGGACCGGAAGCGGCCGTCAATTCGATGTGCAGATACTCGGGTGTCCGTTCGACGATTGCGAACTTGAAGTCGACGCGATGCGCGCCCTCTACCGACGTGCCGCGCTTGCGACCGATATAGGCGACGAGAGCGCCTTCGCGCGTGTTCGATGACGCGTCGCAGCTCTTGACGTTCAGGTGAAGGATCAGGATGTCGCACCACTGCGCCGGTCCGCGCACTGCCTGCTCGAATTGCGCGAAGGGATAGTCGACAAGCGCGTCGATGTCGCCTTGTACCGCGCCGGGGCTTTGCCGCGACTCCAGATACAGCGGCCGCTTGAACCCGTTGTCGGCGAGCTGGTCGCGCCGGCTCGCATAGCGCGCGCGCAAAGCGTCGGGCCCCGTGACATCGGCGGCATCGACCGCAGACACCGTGAGTAGCGGGAACAAGACTGCGACCAGCGCGGGCCGCAACATCCGCACGGCAGGCACCTGCCAGTCGATCCTGCTTCGCCATGCGCTCACCGCTCGCATGCGCTGAGGATACGCGCGCGAGGGAGCACTGTCCTCACCCACGCCGGTAGGGTTTTTGCGCTCACCTAGCCGACCGGCCCGGCCGGCGCGAGCTCCTTGTGCATATGCCCAGCCAAGTCGGCAATGGTAACCTTGCGCCCGCGACCGACGCCCCGCACCGCGGGACCTGCGCTGCGCGACCCGACATCGGACCTGCTCGTGAAGCTCCTTGCGACCGCATTGGTCATCCTCGCGTTCGGCGTGTTCGTGTGGGCGACCGACAAGATCACGTTCGAGGGCGAACGTACCGTGTACACCGTCACGTGCGATCACGGGAC
>Ga0137373_10005988_pt1 | contig 13046 bp, 13 predicted proteins | sample SagtaG_5_FD_104912 | JGI IMG/M metagenome (GOLD analysis project Ga0137373, IMG submission 104912) | Vadose zone soil microbial communities from Sagehorn Ranch, Mendocino, California, USA - Sage1_R_80_16 metaG | ecosystem: Environmental > Terrestrial > Soil > Vadose zone | place: USA...
CCTGCGCCTTATTGCTTTCTCGAGCGTCTTCCGGCGTCACTCCCTCCTCGCGCGCCTTCTGCTCATCAATGTCGGCCCTTTTCGGCTTCTTACGTTCTGCCATACATTTTCCCTTCCTGCGATTCACGTGCAGCGACGGTGCCCGTCTCATGATGAAGACTATTTCTTCTCGAGCGAATTCAGGATCGATTCCTCGAGCGACTTCGTCTCTGGCTCACTGCGATACAGGCCGCGGACGGCGTTCCCGATCGCGGCGAGCTGTGCGGCGTAGCGACGGCAGTGGCGACACATCAGAAGGTGCAGGCGAACGCCGATTCGCTTTTGCCACGAAAGACGCGCCAGATCTTCCGACGCGACCGCGGTGCTGACTTCTTTGCAGGTCAACATCAGGGAGTCATCCCTTTCGACTCCAGGCACTCTCGAAGGCGGTTGCGGATTCGATACAGCATCACACCGAGGTTAGTGATGGTGACGTCGAGAATTTTACAGATCTCATCGGTCTCCAGCCCTTCCACCTCGCGAAACACGAATGCCAGCCTCTGCTTCGGCGGCGCGGCTTCCAGGCATTCGGCAGTCCGCTCACGGATCTCCCGGCCGAAAACCTTTGCCTCTGCAGACGGCGGCCTGCTCCACGACCCGTTTGCATCGAATCGGCTCTCCATGAGCTCATCGATCTCATCGGTCCGCTGTTCCCGCTCAATCATCCGCCGGACTTCCATGATCTTGTGAAACAGGATTCCAAAAAGCCAGGTGCGCACATGCGATCGCCCTTCGAACGTATCGGCTTTCTCCAGGAACGTGACGAACGTCGCATGAGCGATGTCCTCCGCTTCCTCGCGCCTCAGACCAGCGCCGCGGGCGGCGCGAACGATCTGCGGCAGATATTCGTGGACCACCGCCTCGAGCGCGCTGGGCTCCCGCGCGCGTATCCGTGCCGCCAGGCCGGGATCGTCGAGGGCAACCGTCATCTTGTAAGAATAGCGGCTCCCGCCGCACTTACTTCACGAACGAGCAACGTCAATGCATGCGCTACTTCTGCTCCTCGCCGACATCAGCGGTTACACCCGCTTCATGGTGGCAAATCAAACGGAGCTGAGCCATGGCCACGAGATCATCGGCGCGCTACTGGAAGCGATCATCGAAGAAGTGGAGATCCCCCTCACGATCGCCAAGTTTGAAGGAGATGCGGTCTTCCTCTATGCGATCAAGAGCGAGGATGCGGATGGCGTGCTGCGCCATGTTCGCGACAAATTGCCGCGTTTTTTCGCTGCGTTCTCGACACGCTTACGAGAGCTTGCGGCCACGCGCACCTGCGAGTGCGGAGCATGCCGGAACGTCAACGAACTTCGTCTGAAGGTCGTCGTCCATAGCGGCAAAGCCGTCACCTACTCCATTGCCAATCGAACTGAGCTCGCCGGAGTGGACGTGATCATCGCTCACCGGCTGCTGAAGAATTCCATCACCTCGCGCGAATACATTTTGCTGACGGAGTCGGCGAAACGCGATCTCAGGCTCGATCTGCCGCTTCTGCAGGAATCGACAGAAGAGATCGAGGACATCGGCGCGATCAGGGTCACCGCGTATCGACCGTCGAATTTCTCCTCGGCGAATCCGTGACGCGATAGTCAGCCGATTTACCGGGCACTCAGCGCGATTGCAGGCTGTTAGGCGCCGCGGCTTCGCTCATGGCGCTCCGAGGGCACGCAGATCACGGTTTTCTAGCACCGGCCTGGGCGCGCCCTGCCGCGCGGCGCGGATCATTGCGCGGCCCAACTCCTCGGTGGTGATCACCGCGCCCGGCGCGATGGCGTGCATCAGCGGCAAGAAGGGTCGAAGGACCGCGTAGCCAATCCGCGTCCAGCGTGTCTTTGAGACCTCACCGTGCATCGGCCGCAACGCACTCAGCCGGATCATGTACGCAGACGGGAACAGCGCGAGCAGCGCGGCCTCGGTGCGGGCTTTCACCTGTGCCCACATCGCCTTGCCGCCGGTGCCCGCGCCGGAGACGTAGACGAATGTCATCGCCGGATTGATCTGAGCCAACGCTCGGGCCCAGCCGAGGGTCAGGTCAAAGGTCAGGCGGGTGTAGTCGGTCTCGCTCATGCCGGCCGACGAAACGCCTAGGCAGAAGAAACAGGCGTCGTACCCTTGCAGGTCTGCGCCCGCCGCGTTGAAGTCAAACAGGTCCTTGCGAATCAGCTCGCGGAGCTTTGGATGCGTTAGGCCGGTGGAGTTGCGGCCGATCGCGAGCACGCGCTCGATGCTGTCGTCGTGCAGGCACTCGCGCAGGACGCCCTGCCCCACCATCCCCGTCGCGCCGAAGAGGATCACCTTCACGGTTTATTTCTTCGCGCCAGCCGCCTTCAGAAGCTTGACTGTGTCCGCACACTTCATGATTTCAGCCATCATGAGAGGTGTCGCTCCGCCGGCGGCTTTGGCATTCACATCAGCACCCGCTTTGATCAAGGCCTTGACGAGCGGTGTCTGACCGCAGTGCTCCGAGGCTAGGAGCAGCGGTGTCGATCCGTTCGTATCTTTGGCATTGACGTTCGCCCCTTTGCTGATGAGGAACAAGCCGAGAGCGGGATCGTCGGCGGTCGCGGCAGCGAGAAGGGGCGTGGTGACGTGATCGTTGGGATCTTTCGAGTCGACGCTCAGCCCGTAATCGAGAAAAGCCTGAGCCGCCGCGACTTCGCCCTTGTGTGCGCTCATCACGAAGTTGCTCTCGTCAAACCAGCGATAGCCGAGCTCTTCGAGTCTTTGTTGCGCCTTTTCCTTTTGGTCCGCTGAAACCGCTTTCGTTGCAGGCTGTGTCTTCGCTTTCGATGGAGATGATGTCCCGCCTAGAAGCGCGACCACCTCTGGATAATCGGCGCCCCAAGCGGCGGCCGTTCGGCCCACCCGGTCCTTGAGTTTCGAATCAGCACCCGCCGCCAGTAGTTGCTTGACCACGTCGGTATGTCCCGCCTTGGCCGCCTCGATGAGCGCGGTGTAGCCGTCGGGCGTTGTTTTCGCGTTCAGCGGTGCTTTCGCCGTCAGCAGGTGCGCGACACCATCCGCATGTCCTTCGCGTGCTGCCGCGATGAGAGGGGTCGTGCTGTCCAACTGAGACTTTGCTTTCACGTCGGCGCCCGCGGCGAGGAGCAGATCAACCATTCTGGTGACTGCTGCTTCGTCGATGCTGAAGGACTTCATATTGGCCGCAGTCAGGCCAGCGGCGTTGATCAGCGCGGTCCTTCCCTGGCTGTCTGCAGCGTTGACGTTGGCCTTCGCGTCGATCAGGAGGCGAACCGATTCGAGCTCGCCGTTCTCAGCCGCGGCGATCAGAGGCGTTTGTCCATCTTTGTTTTTGGCGTTGACGTTCGCTCCGGCCTGGATCAGAAGCGGCGTCACTTTGCGTCCGAGGGAGGCGGCGTAGAAGAGGGGCGTTTCTCCCTTCTCGTTTGCTGCGTCGAGCTCCGCTCCCGCTTTGATGAGAGCCTGAACTGGCGCGACCGCGTCACTGTTGGCCGCCTCAAACAGGATGGAGTTGCCGTATTGGTACCGCGTTTTGAGATCGGCTCCGGCGGCAATGAGCGGCGGAGTGGCTTTGATGCCTCCATAGCCATTGGTGACCGCGGCCAGAAGGGGTGTTTTCCCGCGTTCGTCTTTCGCGTTGATGTCCGCGCCCGCCTTCAGCAGCATGGCGATGGTTTCGGCGTCGTCATTGTTCGCAGCAAGATGAAGCGCTGTCTCCCCGGAAGAGTTCTTTGCGTGGACATCGATGCCTGCGCTGAGAAAGAGCCTCACTGCCTTCGTGTCGCGCTCGTCGACTGCTTTGAGAAAGTCGCCGGGAGTGAATTGCCGGTCCATTCGCTGCAGTTGCTTCTTGCTCCTTTCGGCGTCCTGCGCGAAGACACGGACAGAGAAGAGGGTGAGAGCGAGCAAACCGACGTGCATGGTGATGTGAAGAGACCGGGTCATGGCGTGGCTCCTTGTCGTGGTCGGACGACAGTAACCGCGAAGCTGCGCCTGAGGCAAACGGCCGGCGTCGCCCCCGTTCAGAGCCTCCGCCACTAAGAAAAAGCTTGCCTTTCGGCTGATGTGGTGTTATAGTTAACTACAACACTACTGGACTTGGACACTGGAAAACAGGATGGGCGAGTGGAACGACAGTCAGCCGATTTACAGACAACTTCGAGACCGCGTTGTCGCCCTGATTCTCGACGGCGTACTCAAGGAAGGCGATCCGCTGCCTTCCGTGCGCAACGTTGCCGCCGAATATCGGGTCAATCCGATCACGGTTCTGAAGGGCTATCAACAACTGGTCGACGAGGATCTTGTCGAGACCAGGCGAGGTCTCGGGATGTTCATCAAAGCCGGCGCGCACGATCTGCTGCTGCAGGGCGAGCGCCAGAAGTTTCTCGCCGACGAGTGGCCAAGGGTCTACGCGACCATTCAGCGGCTCGGCCTGAAACCGAAAGAACTGCTGAAACATCACTCAATTCACGAGAAGGAGCGCTGAAGCGATGGCATGCATAGAAGCACGCGGTCTCCGCAAGGCCTTCGGCACAACCATCGCGCTGGACGGCCTCGATTTGCGTGTCGAAGAGGGCCGCATCCTCGGGCTCATCGGCCCGAATGGCGCAGGCAAGACCACAGCGCTCAACGCGATTCTCGGCCTCACTCCTTATCAGGGAGAACTGAAGGTGCTTGGACGCGACCCCTGGACGGCGCGCGATCAGCTCATGCGCGATGTCTCCTTCATTGCCGATGTCGCCGTGCTGCCGCGCTGGATTCGCGTTTCGCAGGTGGTCGAATACGTCGCCGGCGTGCATCCGCGATTCGATCGTGCGAAGGCGGAGGGTTTTCTTGCGAAGACCACCATCAAACGCGCCAGCAAGGTCAGGGAATTGTCCAAGGGCATGGTGGCCCAACTGCACCTCGCTCTGGTCATGGCCATTGACGCGAAATTGCTGGTGCTCGACGAGCCGACGCTTGGCCTGGACATCCTGTATCGCAAACAGTTCTATGACTCACTGCTGAACGACTACTTCGATCGCACCCGCACCATCGTCGTGACGACCCATCAGGTCGAAGAGGTCCAGCACATCCTCACCGATGTGATGTTCATCAACCGCGGCCGCATCGTCCTCGATTGCAGCATGGAAGAATTCGAGTCGCGCTATCTGGAAGTGATGGTGCATCCCCAGCATGTCGCCGCGGCACGTGCGCTCAAGCCGATTCACGAGCGCCAGGTGTTCGGCCGCAGCATTCTGCTGTTCGATGGTGTCGATCGTCACCGACTCGCGGCACTTGGCGAAGTGCGCACGCCCGGTATCGCCGACTTGTTCGTTGCGGTGATGGGCAATCAGGCCGGTGCGGCACAAGGAGCAGCTGCATGAATACTCCATCGAACGCCGTGCCCCAGTCTCCCCTCGACCCGCGGGCGGTCACGCCAACCACCATGTCGGAGACTCGCCCGCTGTACTGGTCGATCCGACGCGAACTGTGGGAGAACCGTTCGATCTATATCGCGCCGCTGGTCGTCGCAGGCGTCGTGCTGCTCGGCTTCTTGATCGCCACGATTGGTCGTGCTGTGGCGACGGCCGACCCGGCGCAAAGGGCGGCCGTGCTCGTAGAGCGGAACAACTTCGCAGCGGGTGTGATCATGGCGACCGCTTTTATCGTCGGGGTGTTCTACTGTCTCGACGCGCTGCATGGAGAACGGCGCGATCGCAGCATCCTGTTCTGGAAGTCGCTGCCGGTTTCGGATCTGACCACCGTGCTCTCGAAGGCGAGTATTCCACTCGTGGTTCTGCCGCTGCTCACCTTCGCGATCATCGTTGTGATGCAATTGGTCATGCTGCTGCTGAGCACCGCAGTACTGCTGATGAGCGGTCTAGGTGTCGCGACACTATGGACACCGTTGCCGCTGTTCCAGATGTCGCTCGTGCTGCTCTATCACCTTGTGACCGTGCATGTGCTCTGGCATGCGCCCATCTACGCTTGGCTGCTGCTGGTCTCAGGCTGGGCGCGGCGCGCGGTATTTCTATGGGCTGTGTTGCCGGTAGTCGCGATCCAAATCGTCGAGAAGATTGCGTTCAACACTTCGTATATCGCCTCCATACTGGGGCACCGCTTGGCAGGTCCGGAGGGTTTCCACTTCACGGCGCCGGGTAGCGCCCCGGTCCATCCGCTGATGACATTCGACCCGGCGAAATTCCTGAGCACGCCGGGTCTCTGGATCGGGCTGGCATTCGCCGCGGCGTTTCTCGCCGCTGCGGTGCGGCTGCGCCGTTATCAAGGACCGATCTGATCACATGCGGTCTTGCTGCAATCCCTCGCGTAGGGAGAGACGAGTATGAGCTCAGCAGTAATGATGGAGCGAATCGCAGAAACGTCGCGGCGCTTCAAAGCCAAGACATGTGGCCACCCCGTATCAGAGCGTAGCTGGCGAGCGCGCCAAAGCGGTATGGGTTGCGCTTCATGACCTCATCGCAGTCGGCGCGTCAGGATCCACTTCGGGCCCGGATCGGCGTAACCTAACCCTCGGAGTTTCCAGCCGGACGACGGCCCCGGAGAGTGGCCGCCCTTACTGAGGGGAAAACCATGACGACGCTTCGTCGCACGGCCTGTGTCCTGCTCGTCGCCGCATCTTTTCTTGCGTCGCCTGCTTCCTCCACGTCATTCAGCATCGACCAGAGCGATCTTTACTACATACGGGCTGAATCGGGATGGGGGATTCAACTCGTCCAGCGGGGCTCGGTTATCTTCGGGACCATGTTCGTCTACGGCCCATCGAACACGCCGACGTGGTACGTCGCAACGATGCAATTCGCCGGCAATTTTACGTGGACCGGCGATCTCTACGCGACGACCGGGCCCTACTTTGGAACTGTCCCATTCAACCCGGGGAATGTCGTGGCGACCAAGGTTGGAACGATGACCTGGGTGGCGCAGACGGTCGAGACGGGCACTCTTAGCTACGTCGTTGACGGGGTCGCGGTGACAAAAAACGTTGTTCGCCAAACCCTCGTGTTCGATGACTACAGTGGGACGTACTTGGGCGCCATCCACTTTGCCATTACTGGCTGCGCCAACGCTGCTGACAACGGGTCGGGGGAGATCCCTATTACCACTATCTCAGTGGTTCAAGACGGACAGACTCTCAGGATCACGATTTCGGCCCTCAGCACGACGCTTGCTGCCATCGCCGGGACGCTTAGCCAAAGTGGACAGTTTGGCACGGTTCTCGGCACCTATTCCGATGACTTTGGCGATGCGGGCGCCGCCAGTGTCTCGGCCCTCAACGTTCAAGTGAATGCACTGGCGGCGTCGTATTCGCTTAACAGCACCAACAACGGCTGCCAGAATGTCGGCTACTTTGCCGCCATGCGAAGCCGATCCTGACGAGTAGCCGGCCTTGCCAAGTGGTGGATGTTATGGTGTGTGCGAGTGCTCGCCGCCAGAGAAGCTCGAGCTAGATCATGCGACCGCGCCGCTGTTCGAGCAGGCGCTCGAGCAGGTCGATGTTGCGTCTGACCCCATCCATGTTCGGATTGACCTCCAGCGCGCGGCGCGAATACTCGAGGGCACGGTCGTAATACTCGAGTCGAATGTAGATCAGGGCGTAGCCGGAGAGCGCGCCAAAGTGGTATGGGTTGCGCTTCATGACCTCGTCGCAGTCGGCGAGCGACTTGCGCAGCTCGCCGCCAAGAAAATACAGGGTAGCGCGCTTGTTCCAGCCTTCGGCGAAATCGGGCTTGAGTTCGATGATGCGGGTGAAGGTGACGATACTCCGTTGCAGGTCGCCGGCATTCATTTGCTCGATACCTGTCTGGTAGAGCTTGTCCACTTCCGGGTCGCCGGAGCGTGCCCAGATGCGCCATAATGCCTGCTCGGCCTGATCGCGCGTGTCCTCGTCGGGATCGCGCAGCGCTTTTACGAGCAGCGCCACGTCGGCCATCGAACCGACTTTACCCAGGCGAGTGGCGGCATCGCGGCGCGTCTGCGCGTCGGCGCCGGAAAGAGACTGCACGGCCTGTTCGCGGCTGAGACTCTGCGATTGCGCAGCCGTGAAGGTAAGCAATAGAGTCGACACAAGAGCAGCTAACAGGGCGCGCACCTTCGACGCTCCTTCGCCGGTTTCACTGTCAGCAGAATGTCAGGCGGGCGCGAGAGCTTCCCCCCGCTCTTGCCCACTGACCTTAGATCGAGAATAAACACGGCGACCCTACGCCCTCGCCTTTAGAGGGTCAAGGATTGCTTATGCTCGCGTTTCACAACCGACTACACCGGTTCGTCCGCTGGTATTCCAATCGTCATCCTTGGCGTACACTCTCGTCCCCTTTCAGCAAAGATGATTTCGATGCGCAAGATCCTGGCGAGCCTGGCTGCGTTGAGCGCGGCACTCCTCCCAGCAGTCCCGTTGCAAGTTCAGGCACAGACCAATGGGACCTCTCTCGCGAGTGGCGCTGCGCGCGTGATCGTCAAGCTCAGAGTCGACTCGCCCTTGTTGCCCAAGGCGCTCTCGGATACCGCGCAGAAACCCAGTCACGCCAAGGCGCTCGGCGGTCGGCTGGGTATGGCGATGGACGACGGCGCGGCCGTTTCCGAGCGCGCACAGGTGATCTTCGCCAGCGGCATCACGTCGGTCGAGTTGGCACAGCGCCTGGCGCGCGAGCCCGATGTCGAATACGCAGTGCCCGACGAGCGCCGGCGCCTCCTCACGGCGCCCAATGACCCGCTGTACGCCGACGGCGTCTCCGGAACCGGCCCCGCCGTCGGTCAGTGGTACCTGCGGGCGCCGAGCGGCGCCGTGACCTCGTCGATCGATATCGAACCCGCGTGGAACGTCGCGCTCGGAAGTCCGGATGTAGTGGTCGCCGACCTCGATACCGGTGTGCGTTTCGAGCATCCCGACCTGCTCGCCGCGGCGGACGGGGGCAAGCTGCTGCCGGGTTACAACATGATCAGCAATATCAGCGTGGCCAACGACGGCGATGGCCGCGATGCCGATGCGTCGGACCCCGGCGACTGGATCACGGCTGCCGAGGCCAACAATCATCTCGGTTTTTTTTATGGATGCACCGTGCTGAATCCGAGCACCGGGAAGTACTCGGCCGAGGATAGCTCGTGGCATGGCACCCAGGTCTCCGGCATCATCGCCGCGATCACGAATAACGGGATCGGCATGGCCAGTGTCGGACCCAGCCTGCGCGTGCTGCCAGTGCGCGTGCTCGGCAAGTGCGGCGGCTATGACTCCGACATCATCGCCGGGATGCGCTGGGCCGCCGGCCTGCCGGTGCCCGGCGCGCCCGCCAACCCGTACCCCGCGCGCGTGATCAACATGAGCCTCGGCGGACCGGGAGCCTGCCATGCCGGCTACGCCGACGCCATAAGCGAGATCACGGCCGCCGGGACGGTCATCGTGGCTTCCGCCGGCAATTCCACGGGGCATGCCGCGGGCACGCCGGCAAATTGCAGCGGCGTCATCGCCGTGGCGGGGCTGCGCCATGCCGGCACCAAGGTCGGGTTCTCCGACCTCGGGCTCGACGTAGCCATCAGCGCGCCCGGCGGCAACTGCGTCAACATCACCGCGGGCTCGCCTTGCTTGTACCCGATTCTGACCACCTCCGACGCTGGTACGACCACGCCGATCGGTCCGATCTACACCGACAGTTTCAAGCCTTCGGTCGGCACGAGCTTCGCGGCGCCATTGGTGTCGGGCACGGCCGCGCTGATGCTCTCGGTGCAGCCTGCGCTTACGCCGCAGCGGGTGAGGCAGGTGCTGCAAACCACCACGCGACCGTTCCCGACCACCGGCGGCGACAATGGAGACGGCACACCCGTGCCCCAGTGTACGGTGCCGCAGTACGACAGCTTCGGCAATCCCGTCGACCAGTTGCAGTGCTATTGCACCGCCTACACTTGCGGTGCGGGAATGCTCGACGCTGGAGCGGCGTTATCCGCCTTGGTGAATAACGTGCCGGCGATTGAGGTCATCGAGTACTACTGGCCCGCGCGCGATCACTATTTCATCACGGCGAATCCGGCCGAAATCGCCGCTCTCGATGCGTCCGCGCCCGGCGGCTGGGCCCGGACCGGACAGAGTTTCGGCGCGTACCCGCAAGCCACCGGAATCACGAGCCGGGCGTGCCGTTTCTACATCCCCGCGGCCTACGGTGATTCGCACTACTTCTCGGCGTCGCCCGAGGAATGCGCGGCCGTACAAGTGAAATTCCCGGTGCTTTTTTACGAGACGCAAAACGCTTTCTACATCGCGCTTCCCGACCTCAACACCGGCGCCTGTCCGGCGGGCACGGTGCCCGTTTATCGGCTCTGGAACAATCGCGCGGACAGCAATCATCGCTACACGACGAGCCTGACGATCCGCAGCCAGATGCTGGCGAAGGGTTATCTCGCCGAAGGGTACGGACCCGTTCCGGTGTCGATGTGCGCAGCTTGGTAGCAAGGACGAAGGGACGATGCTACGGCAGCTTGGCGAAGCTTCCGCACAAATGAGGACCGATCCCAGTGCGGACCTGCTGCCGGCAGAGGAACGCTACCCGGTCGAGTTCACCGCGTCCGCGGGCGAGTACTTCCGCATCTGGATCGTCAACCTCGGACTGACGATCGTAACGCTTGGCATCTACTCGGCGTGGGCCAAGGTGCGCAAGCGGCGCTACCTCTATAGCCATACGCTTATTGGCGGCGAGGGTTTCGAGTACCGCGCCAAGCCTTGGCCGATCCTCAAGGGACGGCTGATCGCGCTCGGCTTCGTGATCGCTGTCTTCGCTGTCGGCAATTTCGTTCCTGCCTTCGCGGCACAGCCCCTGCTCGGGAAGCTGGCGTTCGTCGTGGTTGCCGTCATCGTCGGGCCCTGGCTTGTCGTCCAATCATTGAAGTTCAATGCCTACAACACCGCGTACCGCAACATCCGGCTGCGCTTTGGCGCCACTTATGGAGCCTGCCTCAAGATCGTCGCCAAGTACTTGTGGGTGCTGCTCCTGCCGATCGCGTATCCGTATTTCAAGCGTCGACTGGTGCAGTTCGCGGCCGAAAACCACTTCTACGGCGCGACGCGATTCACAGTGCTCGATTTCAAGAAGCCTTTCATACACGCGTACGCAGTAGGGTACGGGCTCTTCATCCTGGCTGGCCTCGGCCTGGCCGCGTCGGGTGCGATTTTCGGGAAGGCCGCGGCGGATCAATACGCGCCGCAGATCCTCTCCGTTATCGGTTTCTACCTCGCTGCCCTGCTGATTTACGCCTATATTCGCGCCCGGACGATCAACGCCGTGTGGAACAACATCTGGATCGGTACCGTGCACTTCGCCTCCACGCTTCGCGCGCGCGATCTGATCTGGCTTTACATGAGCAATCTCGCGGCGATTGTGCTTACCTTGGGACTCGCCACGCCGTGGGCCGTGGTGCGCACGCATCGCTACCGCGCTTCGAAGACGACGGTAATCGCCTCCGGCTCGCTCGACACTTTCGTGCAAGCGGAAGCGCAATAGGTCAGCGCCACCGGTCAGGAAGTCGGTGAGATGTTCGACATCGACATCGCGCTGTGACCGAATTCGATGCCGTCTACTACGACGGCAAGACGTCAGCGCGCAACGTGGTGCGTGTGCGTGCGGCGGATGGCAGCCTGCACATTGCAGGCGAAGCGGTGAACCTCAACGTGCCGCTCGCCTCGGCGAGCGTGGATTCGCCAGTCCCGGGCGGGCGTCGCGCGATCCATCTGCCTGGCGGCGGGCAGCTGCAGACCAACGATCACGGCGCGCTGGAAGCGCTGTTCCCAAGCGCCAATCGCTTCGAAAGGTGGGTGTACGGCCTCGAACGCCACTGGCGCCATGCGCTGGCGGGATTGGTTGTCGTCGTCGTGCTCAGCGCATGGTGCGTGATTTATGGGCTGCCGCTCGCCGCGAAGCTCGCCACCGGATTCGTGCCGCCGGAGCTGGAGGCCAACCTGGGTGACCAGGCACTCGCCTCGGTCGACGCCACTCTCTGCAATCCCAGCAGGCTCGACGTCCAGCGGCAGCAATCGCTGCACGCCGCCTTCGACATACTTACCGCCGGGCTCGACGACGGCCACCGTTACCGACTGGAATTGCGCGCCTGCGGCGGGATGGGACCCAATGCATTCGCTCTACCCGGCGGAGCGATCGTGCTCACCGACGACCTCGTCAGACTGGCGCAGAACGACGCGCAGGTGTCCGCGGTGCTCGCGCACGAGATCGGCCATGTCCGCCACCGCCACGGTCTCCGCCAAGCGTTGCAGGCGGCCGGGCTCGCCGCGCTGATCAGTGCGCTCGCCGGCGACGCAATCTCGATTACGAGTCTCGCCGCTACTCTGCCGATGATACTGCTGCAAAGCGGCTACTCGCGCGAGTTCGAGGATGAGGCCGACAGCTATGCCTTCCAGCGGCTCAAGGAGATCGGGCTGTCACCAAGAGTCTTCGCCGAGATCATGACGCGGCTCGACGAGTTTCGCACCGACGGAGGCGGCGCAAAGAAGTCGGCGTCCGGCGAGCACACTTTGGATTATCTCTCGACCCATCCAGCGACCGCGCAGCGCGTAGAGCGCGCTCTAGCCAATCAGTGAGCGTTGCGCTCGCTTCGCTCACCCGCGCAAACGGCCGAGCCCGTCGGCGAGATCGGAGAGCAAATCGTCGACGGTTTCCAATCCGACGTGCAAGCGCAGGTAAGGTCCGCCCGGTTGCCAGCGGATCGTGCGCTTCGCGCGCTCGACATTGGCGGGAATGATCAGGCTTTCGAAGCCGCCCCAGCTCCAGCCCATCCTGAACAGCCGCAAGCCGTCGAGCATCGCATCGACGCGCGCCTTGGCAACGGGCTTCAGAACCACGCCGAAGAGCCCGCAGGCGCCGGCGAAGTCGCGCTGCCACAACTCGCGGCCGCGCGAGCCGGGGAGCGCGGGAAAAATCACCTCCTGCACTTCCGGCCGCTCGCGCAACCAGCGGGCGATCGTCAACGCGTTTTCCGTATGACGCTCGAGCCGGACCGCGAGCGTGCGCAAGCCGCGAAGCGCGAGAAACGCG
>Ga0137373_10005991_pt1 | contig 13044 bp, 8 predicted proteins | sample SagtaG_5_FD_104912 | JGI IMG/M metagenome (GOLD analysis project Ga0137373, IMG submission 104912) | Vadose zone soil microbial communities from Sagehorn Ranch, Mendocino, California, USA - Sage1_R_80_16 metaG | ecosystem: Environmental > Terrestrial > Soil > Vadose zone | place: USA: California...
CTCGCATATTCGCAAAGAGTTCATATCCCCAAAGAGTTAATCCCACTACTTCGATGAAACCTGAAATGCCCATTACTCGATAGGCGGCAGGCGAGAAGTCGGTAGCGATTTGGAAGGAGACGCTGCGCGCGAACCAAGTTCTCCGCCACAGCCGTGCAGACCATAGCGGTCGAAGACAGCGCGCGTCGAAGGGTATCGTGCTATTACATCGGGGAGAAAGGCTTCCGCAGTTATATCGAGGTTGTTCATTGCTCCCTGGTACTATTTATGTTCGTGGATTGCTTACCTCTGCAGCTAGTTGCACTTCTAACTCTATGGCCCGGGGAAAGAGAACGTTGTTCTCCAGATAAATATGCTGATGGAGATCTTTCTCGAACGCTGCTAACGCCGCGTAGAGAGTGCGGTAGCTAATGCATCCGTCTGCGGGCGTGGCGTAATCGGATGTCACGCTTCGAAGTTCACGCAATATCTCGCCCGCTGTGTCGTGTTCCATCATCATCATGCTTATGGGATTGTTGACAGAGCCGAACGGGGCGAATGGCAGCGCGTGATTCTCAGCTTCTGCGTTCGCGAGCGCCAATATATAGGGAAACAGAATCCGCTCTTCCTTGAACATGTGCGGCCCGAGATCGGCACACAGTTGGTCGAACAGAGCGCCGACTCTATTTAACTCAGGATGATTCTCACCATGCGCGGAAATTACTTTCTTCGTTAATGAATCAAGCCTAGCCATCTCTTCCTTCGTGTAGACGTGATGGGTGTGGAGGATGTGCCCGATGAGATCGGTCAGGGAGAGTCCTTGAAAATCTAGGGTGCTTTTTTCCATCGTATCTTCCTGGCTTGCGGCTTCTAACAGTCCGAGCACATCGGTGACTTCCAGGCCCGCTGAGTTGCAAGCCTCGGTCAGCGGTCGGTTTCCGCCACAGCAGTAATCAATCTTCAGTTTTTCAAAGAGTCTTGTTGACTGCGGCAGTTCAATCGCAACTTCGCGCACGGTCATTGATGAGTTAATCATTGTGTTGGTTCTCCTGGCTTATCTAGTCGCTGCGCTGTGAGCACACCAATCCGAAGATTTGCGGTGTGCAAAGGATATACCGCACGGAGAAACGAGAGGAATATTGACCATTGATAGATGTGGGTTGCGGATTTTTGCGAGCGGTGGCGGAGAAGTTCGCAGTCGCAGCGTTTGATTCAGTGCGAGTTATTGCTGTCGACTCAAGAATTTCTCAAGTGGGATTCCTAGAATTTTGCGGTCGCGAATCGGCCAATGGCCGGAGTGCGACTCATCGTCAGAAAGAAGCGGCGTGTTGGTACTGTGGCCCGAGGCCCACTCTCGCAACAAGCGAACTCGCTCTTGCGAACTCAGGCAGTACACGCTTCATCCGGGAAAGCGAGACGTCCTGATTGAACTCTTCGATCGAGAATTCGTCGAAAGCCAGGAGGCAGTGGGGATGTACGTAATAGGGCAGTTTCGCGAACAGAAGCGCGCAACTAGTTGTCGGGAAGACCATAATAAAGTACGCAATCAACGCGCCCGGCTCATATGACATGATGGTGTGATAGGTTTTGCCCTTACAGACGAACCGATAACCGAAAGAGTAGTCATACACGCCTTGGGATTTGGTGTGTTCTCGATCGTGATCGCAGCCTTGAATGTGACCAACTTCATGACTGAAGTTCAGATTATCAAGGGCGTCAGCCCACGGCTACGCCAAAAGTCCACTTTTCAAACTGAGGGTTGTTGGTCGTGTTATCCATCGCATTGGCAAGTCCGCCTTGAGACGTGCGCCGAGAGCAGAGTTCTTTATCACCGGCCAAAGACCGATTGATTATTTATAGGATGACTCTTTCCGCAGGCACAAAACTCGGCCGTTACGAAGTCTGACCGCAATTCTCTCCTGCCGGCGGTGTGTCTTCAGGCAGACTAGCGGTGTGGCGCGCAACGATTTGCCAGTGGCTGTTGCGCTTCATCCAAACGTTCGTGATGCACAGACGGCGTTTGATCTCCTGCCCGTCGAACTGCGCTTCTGCGGCCATGCGATAACTGGACACTGCCGTATCGCCGTAGGCGCGCACTTTCAAATCTGTCTTGTCATATTTCCCGACGATAGCCTTCGCGGCGGCCGCGTTCACCTCGGCCATGACCGCCGGTTTGTCGACGCAGATGCCAATCGGCGCAGTGACCATAATGTCATCGGCGTAAATGCGATCGAGCGCGTCAACGTCCAGCCGGTGTTCTGTTTGCGTTAGCTCTTCTTCAAGCCTGAGGATTTCGTTCTCGACTTTGTTCATTGCGTGTCTCCTTTCGTCTCGGGGCCGTTGCCCCGGCCGGTGTTCTTGAATAGAATCACCTCACCCTTCAAAACGTTACCGAGACAACGGCAGGTCGAAGATAGGCCGGCGCGGAGCTGAAGTCCTTCGCGAGTTCAGAAAAATTTCGGAAAAAGGTGAGAAGCCCACTCGTTGGCAACGCAGGTGTCGTTGATTGGCAGGCTTCGTTTCGGGTCGGGCTTTTGACGCGTCAAAGCCATGCTCTGGCAGCCAAACGTCAATTACGAGTTCGGCCCGTTTCGCATTGATGCGCGCGAGCGACGGCTCTGGCGCGATGGCGAAGTTGTGCCGCTGCGACCCAAGGTGTTCGACATTCTGCTGGCGCTGGTCCAGAACAGCGATCACGTCATGAGCAAAGACAAAATGATGAAACTCGTCTGGCGTGACACGGTCGTCGAAGAAGGAAACATCGCGCGCAACATCTCGAGTTTGAGAACTGCGCTCGGCGAGCATCCACGCGAAGCCAAATACATCGAGACAATTCCGTGGCGCGGCTACCGCTTTATTGCGAACATAAAAGAGGTGCGGGATGAAATACGGGGAAGCTCGCTTGGGTCAATGGCAGTCCTGCCGTTTGTTAATGTTGTTTCCGATCCAGATTTGGATTACCTCGCAGATGGGATCGCGGAAACCCTTATCAACAAGTTGTCGCAATTGACGCAGCTTAGAGTGATGTCGCGCAATTCTTCATTTCGTTACAAAGACCGTGACACCGACGCGATGATAGTCGGGCGCCAGCTGCGGGTTGAAGCATTGCTTACCGGACGGGTCGTGAGACATGACGACTTGCTTTCTATCAGCGTCGAACTGGTCGATGCCCAGGATGGCAGTCACCTGTGGGGCGCGCAATACATCCGTCAGCCGTCAGACGTCTTTGCGCTGCAAAACGAAATTGCGCGGCAGATTACGGACCAGCTTCGCTTGAAACTCAGCGGCGAGGAGCAACAACGGCTGGCCAAACGTCACACGGAAAACGCCGTAGCCTACCAGGATTATTTGAAGGGGCGATTTTACTTCCACAAGCTCACGGTCGATGGCGTGCAAAAGGGTATCGACTATCACAAGCACGCCGTCCGTAAAGATCCTAACTTTGCGTTGGCCTACGCTGGACTAGCCGACTGTTACAACTACCTAGCGCAGCCGAACGAAGCGAAGCAGGCGATAAGCCGTGCATTAGAGTTGGACGAGACGTTAGGCGAAGCGCACGCGACGCGGGGCTTCTTCAGATGGGTTTATGACTGGGATTTCCCGGGCGCGGAAAAGGATTTCAAACGAGCCGTCGAATTAGATCCAAACTACGCCGAAGCACATCACTGGTCGACGATTTATTTCGCAAACGTCGGCCGGCACGAAGAGGCGGCGGCCGAAGCCAGGAAAGCCGTCGAGCTTGACCCGCTCTCGCTGTTGATGAACATGACGTTTGGGTTAACGGCGTATATGGCCCGCGATTACCAGCGCGCGATAGCCGAACTCCGGAACGTCCTCGACATGGATTCTACTTTTGTCGCGGCGCATAGCGTGCTCGGCAACTCCTATCTTCAGGAGGATCAGTTCGACAAGGCCATGGCGGAATACGAGAAAGTGCTGGAGCTGTCGAAAGGCGTCGCGCCGGTCGAGACATCGATGAAAGCTGTTATCGCGCATGCGTACGCGAAAACAGGAAAGCGAGCCAAAGCGAAGAAGCTTCTAAACGAATTACTCGCGAGTAGCGAGAACAGCGAGCAAACAACACCTCCGGTTGGTTTGTCGCCGCACTCGGTCGCCGAGATTTACGGTGCACTGGGTCGAAAAGACAAGCATTCGCGTGGCTCGACAAAGCTTACGACCAACACGATATGCAAATGGTCAGCTTGAAAGTAAATCCAACTCTCGATCCGCTGCGCTCAGACCCGCGGTTTGTCGAGCTCGTGCGGCGAGTAGGGTTACCGGAATAGTCGTTTAGAAGCGGTTACGCCCGCCATTTGCGGAACCAGTATTTCCTCGAAATTCGGGCGACGAAAGACCACCAATCGTGGATAATGACGGCTCATGGCTAGCAGCCGCCCTAAATAGTTGATGTTGACCGGCACACGACTCGGCCGCTACGAAATCCGCTCGAAGATTGGCGAAGGCGGAATGGGTGAGGTGTATCTGGCGCGAGACACGCAATTAGGTCGCGACGTGGCCGTCAAGGTTCTGCCTTCGACGTATTCCGATGACCCGGAGCGACTGCATCGTTTCGAGCAGGAGGCTTGCGCGGCGAGTGCGCTCAATCACCCAAACATTCTTTCGATCTATGACGTCGGTACGCATGATGGGTCGCCATATGTCGTTTCGGAGTTACTCCAGGGCCAGACTTTGCGCCAGCGAATCAGCGGGACAGCGTTGCCGCAGCGAAAGGTGATCGACTACGCGCTCCAGGTTGCCCATGGTCTGGCGGCAGCGCACGAGAAGGGCATCGTCCATCGCGATCTGAAGCCCGACAATCTGTTCATCACTAATGAGTGGCGCGTGAAGATTCTCGACTTTGGTCTGGCGAAACTCACCGGCGCAGGAGATGCGGAACTATCACAAACCGGCATTCCGACGCGTCGTGTTGATACCGATCCGGGCAAGGTGATGGGCACGGTCGGTTATATGTCGCCGGAACAAGTGAAAGGCCGCGCCGTCGATCATCGTTCAGACATTTTTTCTTTTGGCGCGATTCTTTACGAGATGCTTTCGGGTCGGCGCGCGTTTCACGGCGAGTCCGCCGCCGAAACGATGAGCGCGATTCTGAAAGAAGATCCGCCCGATCTTTCGGAAACCAATCAAAGAATTTCTCCCGCGCTCGAGCGGCTGGTGAATCACTGTCTGGAAAAGAATCCCGAAGCCCGATTCCATTCGGCGAGCGATCTGGCCTTCGCGCTGGAAGCGCTCTCGGGTTCGACTCCCGTCTCAGCTCAGACAATAGCGATGTCTGCGCTCGCTCCGCGACGCCTGACGCGACGTGAGCTAATTCTGGGATCCGTTGCCGCAGTCGCCGTTATTGCCGTCGTTGCTCTGGCCGTTGCTCTGGCCTCTTCATATTTTCGTCGTGCGCCAACTGAGGCGCGGGCTGTCCGCCTCTTCATTAATCCGCCAGAGAAGACCGGTTTTGGTTCCTTCGCTATTTCGCCAGACGGACTTCGCCTGGTCTTCGTGGCTACGGATGCTTCAGGAAAGAGTCTCTTGTGGCTTCGACCCCTTGACTCGATTACTGCGCAGCCGGTATCCGGAACCGAAGAAGCAGCTTTGCCCTTCTGGTCGCCGGACAGCCGCTTTATTGGATTCTTCGCTGGTGGCAAGCTCAAAAAAGTTGAGGTCACCGGCGGGACCGTCCAGACGTTGTGCAATGCGGCTGTTCCACGTGGCGGCACCTGGAACCGCGACGGAGTAATTCTGTTTGTGCCCACTCCTAATGAACCGATCTATCAGGTGTCAGCGGCAGGTGGCGAGCCAAATCGTTTGACACGACTCGACCCGTCACACCAGGAGGCTTCTCATCGCTGGCCGTTTTTTCTACCCGACGGCCGTCATTTCTTGTATTCCGTACTTGGCGGTCCACAAAGCCAGGGGATTTACGTGACCTCGCTTGACGGTAAAGAGAACCGGCGTTTACTGAATGTTCCCAACTCAGTGGTAGCGTACGCCGCGCCGGGTTATCTCTTGTTCCGGCGCGAGGCTACCCTAATGGCCCAAGCCTTTGACGCCGATAACCTCCAACTCAGCGGCGAGCCATTTCCAGTCGCCGAACAAGTCGGATATGACGTGGCGTCATTTCAAACGTTCTTCTCAGTGTCACAAACCGGCGTGCTGGTTTACAGCAGTGGCAGCTATGGAAATTCACAACTTACCTGGATAGATCGAGGTGGCAAAGAGATCGGTTTGCTGGGCGGGCCAGGTAACTTTATTCGTCCGTGGTTCTCGCCTGACGGAAAGCGTGTCGCCGTAGATGGTGTTGACCCTCAGGGGAATCGTGATGTCTGGCTGATAGACTTGGCGACGGGCAAGCCAACGCGGTTTACGTTCGATCCTGCGCAAGAACTGTTCGCTGTGTGGTCGCCTGATGGCAGCCGCATTGCCTTTAGTTCAGACCAAGAGGGCCCGCGGCACCTTTATCAAAAGGCCGCTACCGGCGCCGGCAAAGAGGAACTGCTGCTTAAAACGGACCATAACAAATTTCCCAGCGACTGGTCCGCCGATGGGCGATTTATCGCCTACGTCGTTAACGATCCGAAGACAAAACAAGATATCTGGGTTCTGCCGCTCTTTGGAGATCAAAAGCCAATTCCTTTCTTGCAGACTGATTTCAACGAAAGAAACGGGAGGTTCTCACCAGACGGACGATGGATCGCATACACCTCAGACGAATCAGGTATTAATCAGATCTACGTGCAAAGCTTCCCTGCCTTAGGCGGCAAACAGCAGATTTCATCTAACGGTGGTTATTTCCTGGCGTGGAGGCGCGATGGCACGGAGTTCTTCTATGTTGCGAGCGACAAAAAAATGATGGCTGTGGATGTTAAGGAAGAAGACGGAACCTTAAAGAGCGGAGCGCCTAAGCCTCTGTTCGACTTGCGTGTTCCCAGCTTTAATGCCGCGGTGGCGCAATTTGCAGTCACCGCTGACGGCCAAAAGTTTTTAGTTGCGAACACGGCTGGCGAAATCACCTCGATGCCAATAAACGTCGTGCTGAACTGGACGGCAGATCTGAAGAAATGACGCTGGCTTCGGGCACAAAACTCGGTCGCTATGAAATCCGCTCGAAGCTTGGCGAGGGCGGCATGGGGGAAGTGTATCTGGCGGAAGACACGCGTCTGCATCGTAAAGTCGCACTAAAGATTCTTCCCGCCGATCTGGCGTCCAATCAAAATCGAATGCGTCGCTTCGAACAGGAGGCACAGGCTGCCGCAGCGCTTAATCATCCGAACATCGCGCACATCTACGAGATTGGCGAACACGAAGGCGTGAACTTCATCGCGATGGAGTTTATCGACGGCCAGACGCTGCGCGAACTAATTCATCGCGGTCAGACTGATCTTCCGAAACTTCTCAAGTATCTGCAACACGCGGCGGAAGGTCTGGCTAAGGCTCATGCAGCAGGAATAGTTCATCGCGACCTCAAACCAGATAACATAATGATCACTGGTGATGGCCACGCCAAGATTCTGGATTTTGGACTAGCCAAGCTCATCGAGCCGCTCCAGGCCTCACAGCGCAGAGATGAAGGTGCGAGCGAGTTGGCGACTGCAATTCTCCAGCCGCACTCAATGCCTGGCGTGGTACTCGGGACCTTTGGATACATGTCGCCTGAGCAGGCGCAGGGAAGGACCAAAGAGATCGATCATCGTTCGGATATTTTCTCGTTCGGTTGCATTTTGTTCGAAGCAGTCACGGGACGCAGAGTCTTTGAAGGTAAGGATCCGGTTGATTCGCTCAACAAAATTATTCGCGAGCCGGCTCCGCCGATTAGCGACTTCCGTGCCAACTTGCCTAATCATCTGCAAAGAATCGTCAGGCGGTGTTTGGCTAAAGATCCCGAAGATCGCTATCAGACGATCAAGGACATTGCTATTGAATTAAGAGAGTTGCGGCGCGAATTAGTGAGTGTCGCCGGTGTGGATACGACCGTGCCACCAGCATCTATCGGTTCGACTAAGGGTGAGTCCGGCCCGGCAGGATCGATTTCATCAAGCACGACGCAATCAGCACCGTTGTCCAGCGCCGAATATATTGTCAGTGGAATCAAACAGCACAAACTGGCGGTGGCTATCACTCTTATTGTGCTCGTAGCCGGCAGCGTAGGGCTCGGTTTTTACCTGCACGCGCGCAACAGCGAAGTCGCAATCGAGTCAATTGCGGTTCTCCCATTCCAGAACAAAAGCACTGAAGGGGACACCGAATATCTTTCTGATGGATTAGCGGAGTCACTCATCTATCGTCTTTCACAGCTACCGAACCTTAAGGTCAGTCCCACGAGCTCAGTCTTCGCTTACAAGAATAAAGAGATTGATCCCGTCAAAGTGGGCAACCAACTTGGCGTCAACGCCGTTCTGTTGGGAAGAATCGTGCAACGCGGAGACAATCTGACGATCAGTGCGGAACTGGTGGACGTGCGTTACAACAAATTGCTCTGGGGCGAGAAGTACGACAGGAAAATGTCTGAGGTACTGCAAACCCAACGTGAGATTGCGCGAGAGATCGTCGACAAGTTGAAGCTCAAGGTGTCAAGCGAAGAGAAAGGTCTGACTAAACACTACACTGAGAGCAACGATGCTTATCAGCTATATTTAAAAGGAAGATTCTATTGGAACAAGCGAAGTCCCGAGTCGCTGCACAAGGCGATTGACTATTTTCAACAGGCGATCGAAAACGATCCTAACTTCGCGCTGGCTTACGCCGGCATGGCAGATACGTATGCTCTACTCGGTGGACCTGAGGCGGGCGGGGACATGTCTCCAAACGAAACTCTGCCGAAAGCAAAAGCCGCTGCTCTGAGGGCTGTCGAAATCGATGAAGCCCTTGCCGAAGTTCATGTTCCACTGGGTCACGTCAAGTGTTATTACGATCGCGACTTTGCCGGCGCCGAACGCGAATACAAAAGGGCTCTGGAATTGAATCCGAACTACTCCGTAGCTCACCACTGGTACGCCATCTATCTAACGATTGTCGGCCGAAACGAGGACGCGTTGGCTGAGATCAAACGAGCCGCTGAATTAGAGCCGCTATCGTTGTCCATAAATGCGTGGTACGGCCGCATTCTTACGATTAATGGTCAGGTCGATCAGGCTGTGGAGCAATTGCGGAAAACAGTTGAGTTCGATCCGAACTTCATTCTTGCTCACTATCGACTTGGTCAAGCCTACGCCGAGAAACGGATGTATGACGAAGCGATGTCCGAGTTTAATCGAGTCCTCCGTCTCCCGGGTGGCAGGCCGCTGGCGCTGATGGGGTTTGCACAAACCTACGCGTTGTCCGGTAACCGCGACGAAGCGCACAAGAATTTGAACGAAGTAATCGAACTGTCGAAGCAGAAGTACGTGTCGGCTGCATTTATCGCCTCAATATTTGGGATTCTGGGTGAAAACGATAAGGCGTTTGAATGGCTCGAAGAAGCGAATAGAGCGCACGACCTCAATGTAGTCCGCTTGAAATCTGATGTCAGATTCGCGAGGCTTCGCTCTGATCCGCGCTTTCAGGATCTCGTGAGACGTATTGGCATTCCCTAGACGAAATGGCTTTGAATCCAGGCACAGAACTCGGCCGTTACGAAATCCGCGCGAAGCTTGGCGAGGGCGGCATGGGCGAGGTGTACCTCGCGCTGGACACTAAGCTTGATCGGAAGGTTGCGGTGAAGGTTTTACCGGCCGAGGTTGGCGCTGATCGCACTCGCATGACTCGGTTCGTACAAGAGGCGAAGGCGGCGTCAGCGCTCAACCACCCCAACATCATCACCATCCACGAAATCGATCAGACGGATTCAGGTCACTTTATCGCTACTGAGTTCATTGATGGTGAGACACTTCGAGAGCGAATGCGAAACGCTCCGATGAAAGTTACTGAGGCGCTTGATATTGCAACCCAGATCGCCGGAGCTCTTGCCGCTGCTCACGCAGCGGCCATCGTACACCGCGACATTAAGCCCGAAAATGTCATGCTCCGTCGCGACGGTATCGTTAAGGTGCTGGACTTCGGATTGGCGAAATTGACTGAGCGTCTGCCGGCCGAGTCAGTCGACACGCAGGCGCCGACACGCGCAGCCGTTTACACCGAACCGGGCGTCGTCATGGGTACAGCGCTGTACATGTCACCGGAGCAAGCACGCGGGCTTCATGTGGATGCACGAACAGACATCTTCAGCCTTGGTGTTTTAATTTACGAAATGATCGCAGGCCAGCTGCCGTTCAAAGGCTCGAACAAGAACGAAGTTCTGGCCTCCCTTCTGAGCGACAAAGAACCAATACCGCTGACGCGTTATGTGCGGGAGGTTCCGCCTGAGCTGGAGCGCATCGTCGAGAAGTCACTGCACAAAGACCGAGACCAACGGTACCAGACGATCAAGGACATGCTTCTTGACCTCACGACCCTGAAGCGACGTCTGGAGTTCGCCGCGGAAGTGGAACGTTCGCACCCTGCTGAGATTACAGTTGGCTCGGCCACTTTAGATGCCACTGCATCCGGCAAAGCCCGTCAGACAATGCCGACCACCAAATGGCAAGCTCGCCATCTGGGTTTAGTGATCGCTGTGGCGATCCTGTTAGTAATGGCGGTCGGCGTTTCGTACGTTGTTTATTTTTGGAAACGGCCAGCCGTCATCGAATCAATCGCCGTCCTGCCGTTCGTCAACGAGAGTGGGAACGCTGATGCAGAATATTTGTCCGACGGAATGACCGAAACCCTGATCAACAGTTTGTCGCAACTGCCGGGATTGAATGTCAAAGCGCGCTCCTCCGTATTTCGTTACAAAGGCAAGGATGTTTCCCCACACACGGTCGGCAGAGAATTAGGCGTTCAAGCGGTCCTGAACGGACGCGTTGTCCAGCACGGCGACGATTTGACGCTCTATTTGTCACTAGTCAACGCGACAACCGAAAACCAACTTTGGGGTAAGCAATATGATCAGAAATTAAGCAATCTCGTTACCTTGCAAACTGAGATTGCGCGGGATGTTTCCGAGAACCTTAAAGCCAAATTGACCCGGGCCGACGAGCAGAAGGTGACGAAGAGCTATACGGCTAATCCGGAAGCCTATCGGCTTTATTTGCAAGGCCGTTACTTCTGGAACAAGCGCACTGAAAAAGACCTCCGTAAAAGCATCGAATATTTTAACCAGGCCGTCGCCCTCGATCCGAATTACGCGCTCGCTTACACGGGCATCGCCGACGGATATTCCAATCTGAGCTTGGGCTTCAATTTCGCCCCCATGCGTCCCGAACTAGGTCTGCCGCAGGCGAAAGAGGCGGCGCTGCGCGCTTTAGCGATTGACGACACGCTACCCGAAGCGCACGTCTCGCTCGGCGTTGTCAAAGAACGTTGGGACTGGGATTTCGCCGCCGCCGAACGGGAATATAAACGCGCCATCGAATTAAATCCCGATTATGCGACGGCGCATCACCGCTACAGCGTATTCCTGGGCGCGATGGGCCGCTTCGACGAAGCGATAGCCGAGATCGAACGCGCTCGGCACCTTGACCCGCTTTCGTTAGTTATTGCGGTCGATTCGGCGCGACCCTATACCCTTTCAGGCCGTTACGACCGCGCGGTCGAGGTACTGCGGAAGGTGCTCGACATGGACCCGAACTTTCAGCGCGCTCACCACCTCTTGGCGGTCAACTACAGTTATATGGGCAGATACGAAGAAGCCGTCGCGGAGGTTCAAAAAGCGTACGAATTAGTCGGCGGGCAATTTAGAGAAGACGGGACGAAGAGGATCAACGACACGCTCGCCATCATCTACGCCCGCGCGGGACGAAAAAGCGATGCGCTCAAAATAGTTGCGGAGATGGACGAGCCGGAACAGCAACGCAGATACCTCTACACCTACACACGCGCGGCCGTGTATGCCGAACTCGGCGACAAAGAGCAAGCGTTTAAGTGGCTCGAAAGAGCATCCGCCGAACGGTCGACCGCCATGGCTGAACTCAAAGTAGTGCACGTGTTCGACAAAATCCGCGACGACCCGCGCTTTCAGGAGTTGGAGCGGCGCGTTGGGCTGCCGCAGTGAAGCCGCAACCAGCGAATCCATGATCCATGCCGGCACAAGACTGGCCGTTACGAAATCAGCGCGAAGCTTGGCGAAGGCGGCATGGGCGAAGTGTATCTGGCCGAAGATACAAAACTTGATCGGAAGATAGCACTGAAAATTCTTCCCGCAGAACTGGCGGCCAATCGCGATCGAATGCGATGATGACGTGATCCAGACATTCCCGTCTCAACGACCCGATGAAGCGCTCCGCGTACGGGTTCTGCCAGGGGCATCTCAGCGCTGTCAGCACTTCGCGAATGCCCATTTCCCCAACTCGCTGATGGAACGATCCGCCGTAAATGCAATCTCGAACATGTAACAGATAACGCGGAGCACTCTCCCAGGGAAACGCTTCAACCATCTGATGGGCAAGGAGTTCGGACAGATTTCCATTCGCCAGTGGGATGGGCCGTCACGTTGAAGTGAATGGCGTGACGTCGATGGTGGGCCACGACAATAAAGACATATAAGATGCGAAAGCTCACTGTCGGGACGACGAGGAAATCTACATCAACTGCCTTACGTGGTTCTCAAGAAAGGCACGCCAGGTTTGTGAAGGTGGCTTTCGTTGTCGCACCATGTAATTGGCTACTGTTGCTTGAGAGATCTGAATTCCCCAGTTTCAGCAATTCGCCATGAATCCTTGGTGCTCCCCAGAGGGGACGTTTGGAACTCGTCTGGCCGAGGCAGGATGCGAGCCTTCACAATAGCCCAACTCTTGGGGCACTCAGACGTTCGTGTGACCATGCGTTACGTAAGGACAGTCGAGGAGAGCAAACGTGCGGCTGTTGACGCGGTGCAATTGAATTCCAGAAAAAAATGTCCACGTATTGGCCACATGGAACAAACAGCCACCGACGGCGGTGGCTGCGAGTCGTTGAAAAAAATGGTGGAGCAGAGGGGGCTCGAACCCCTGGCCTCCGCATTGCGAACGCGGCGCTCTGCCAAACTGAGCTACTGCCCCACGC
>Ga0137373_10006000_pt1 | contig 13036 bp, 8 predicted proteins | sample SagtaG_5_FD_104912 | JGI IMG/M metagenome (GOLD analysis project Ga0137373, IMG submission 104912) | Vadose zone soil microbial communities from Sagehorn Ranch, Mendocino, California, USA - Sage1_R_80_16 metaG | ecosystem: Environmental > Terrestrial > Soil > Vadose zone | place: USA: California...
GTAGAGCTTCTGGTCGGGACCGGTGACGGCGGCGAACTTGCCGTCGGGCGAAACGGCTCGGCCCAGGGCGCGGTACCCTTCCGGTGAGATGGCGCGAGGCTTGCCGCTCGAAACATCCTGCAAATAAAGCCGTGGGCCTCGACCCGGCTCGTGGGCGGTCAAGAGAACACGCTTTCCCTCCGGAAGGAAGTCGGCGTCCATTTGTACGGTCAAGCCCTCGGCCGGCAGACGTTTGGGCTCTCCGGCGCCCGTAGGATAGAGAACGGCTTGCGCGTTCGAGGTCGGGCGCACGACCGCCAGCACCCACTTCTCGTCCGGCGAAAGGGCCCTTCCTATTCCTTCTCCCAACCGAACGGCCGGGGAGCCGTCCGTCTTCCGGACATAGGTCGAGTACCCCGCTCCGCCGCCCTCGCCGGACTCATTGAAGAGAATCGTCCTCCCGTCGGCAGAGAGACCGGTCACGACCGAGTAATCCAGCCAGGAAAGATCGCGCTCCTTCTCCTCCCCGGGCACGAGACCGAGAATCCCGATGTGCGTGACGTCGTGAGTCATGAGAATCCTGCCGCCGGCGGAAACGTCCTGGAGTGTCAGGGAACCGGTGACCCGGGAGAGGACACGAGCGCGGCCCGACCGAGTCAGAGCGTAAAGCGAGCGATTGCCTCCCACGGGCGCTGCCGTAAACCAGACCTCACCAGACGGCGACCAGGCCAGGCCCCAGAGCGTGGCGAAGAGAGAGGAGAGCGTCTTATTCGCTCCCGAGCGGTCCACGATAACTACCGTGCCGCCATCGTCGTTTAGCGAGGGATGATCGAGAAAGGCCACGGCGTCGCCCCGCGAGGAAACTCGTGGATGAGAGATGTAGCCGGTCGTCTCGTAGAGCACCTTTCCGATAGGGAACTCGAGTCGGTTTCTTCCTTGCGCTTCCCGAACGATCGCGAGGGAACCGTCGGGACCCCAGTCGGCCCACCGCACGTCCTCCAGGATCTCCCGCGGAGCCGCTCCGCCCGCGACGCTGACCCGGGCGAGAGTTCCCGTCCTCATGAAGGGCTGGAGGACGCGGGTGTTCAACGAGAGGGCCATCTCTCCCGAGCCGGAGATCGCTAGGACCTGGGCACCGGAGACGCCGAAGGGACGCGATTCGGGCGATTCGGGGCGACTCACGAAGATCTCGATCGGCTTGCCGTCCCACGCCGCTGTGTAGAGGATCGTCTGGCCGTCCGGTGCGAAGCGCGCCGATACGATCTCGCCCCGCCGGAAGGTCAACTGATGAAAGGAGGGAGGCGGAGTCCGCCCGGCACTCTTGCCGGAGAGGAAGGCGGCGACGAGCCCCGCGACGAAAACGACCGCAGCCAGCGGCAGGAAAAGCCGCCGTCGCTTCCGGACAGGCGCTCCCGGCATCGCCTCTCGCGCGCCGCTGACCTCCGAGATGTGATCCCGCACGCTGGCGAGGTCTCGGGCAAGATCGCGCGTCGAGGCATAGCGCTCGTCGGGATCCTTAGCGAGACAGCGCTCGACGATCCACCGCAACGGTGGCGGCGCCGCGGGATTCAAGGCGCCGACGGGCCTGGGCTCCTCGTGGAGGATCTTTGACATCGTGTCTATGGCCGTGGCTCCCGAGAAGGCGCGGCTCCCCGTCGCCATCTCGTAAAGGATCGAGCCGAAGGAGAACTGGTCGGAGCGGAAATCGAGCACCTGGCCGCTGGCCTGCTCCGGCGACATGTATCCGACGGTGCCGAGGACCGTTCCGGGGGCGGTCCCCTCCCGGATCATCGTTGGCATGCCGGATACGTCTCCGGGCAAAGAAGCGGCGAGCTTGGCCAGGCCGAAGTCCAGGATCTTGGCGTAGCCGTCCCTGGACACCATCAAGTTCTCGGGCTTCAGGTCGCGGTGCACGATCCCCGCCGCATGAGCCTTGGCGAGCCCATCGGCGACCTGCGCGGCGACCTGAAGGGTCTTTTTCGGCGGGAGGCGGTCCCCCGACAGCAGCTCGCGAAGAGACTTGCCCTCGACCAGTTCCATGGCGATGTAGGCGGTCGAGTCGGAACGCCCGACGTCGTAGACCACCACGATGTGCGGATGATTCAGGGCGGAAGCCGAGCGCGCCTCCTGCTCGAAGCGCGAGAGCCGCTCCGGGTCGGAAGAGAGCTCGCCCGGAAGCACCTTCAGCGCGACCTCGCGCGATAGCCTCGTATCCCGCGCCCGGTAGACCTCTCCCATCCCACCCGCACCCAGCGGCGCGAGGATTTCGTACGGGCCCAGACGTGCTCCCGCGGAGAGAGTCATTGGATTCGGGGGAATCTTACAGGGATTCCGGCGCAGACCCCGCGGAAGAGCGCCGCGACGGGAGCAGATCCTTCGCTTCGCTCAGGATGACAAGAGTAAGGGGTCCCTTCGACGTTTCCTAGGCGACACAGGACGCTACCGGCGCTCGCGGCTACTCGTAGCGGAGAGCTTCGATCGGGTCTAGGCGCGAGGCCTTCACGGCGGGATAGATGCCGAAGAAGAGGCCGACCGACATCGAGACCAGAAGCCCCACGAGGACCGACCAGGCGGGCACGGAGGTGGGCAGTGAAGGGACGAACACCCGCACGAGACCCGAGGCGGACGCGCCGAACACGACGCCCAGGAATCCCCCGATCGTGGTCAAAGTGATCGCCTCCGTCAGGAACTGCCGCACGATGTCGCGCCGGAACGCGCCGACCGCCTTCCGGATCCCGATCTCTCTGGTTCTTTGCGTGACGGAGACCAGCATGATGTTCATTACGCCGACGCCTCCGACCACGAGCGAGATCAAGGCGATCAAGACCATCGCGCCGGTAACGCCGCCCGTGATCGCCCGGAACTGCCCGATGAGCTGGTCGGGCGTAATGATGTCGAAGTCGTTGGCCTTGTTGAACGGGATTCTCCGGCGAACCCGCAACACCTCGGTGCCCTTCTCAATGACGATGGCGACGTCCTCGGGGCGCCGCGGCACCGCGCTGATTCGGACCCCGTCCTGGCGGACCTGGAAGCCGAACTGGTGATGGAAGGCCCGGTAGGGAAGCACGAGCTTGTTGTCGGGCGAGTAGCCGAACTGCTCCCCCTTTTTCTCGAGCACCCCCACCACCCGGTAGCGCAGGCCGTTGACCGTGATCTCCTTGCCGAGCGGATGCTCGGCCGGGAAGATCGCCTCTCGCACGTCGGCGCCCAGGACCACTTCGAGCGCGCCGTGCTCGACCTCTTCGGGCGTGAAGAACCGGCCGAGGGCGACCATGTAGGCCGTGGCCGTGGGATAGTACTCGTCCGCGCCGAGCACGTACGGGTTGTTCGCCTCGAGGTTCCCATTCTTCACGTGGATTTCTTCGTCGAAGTAGCCGACCAGCGCCGAGACCGCGGCAGCCTCCGGACAGGCCTTTCGGATCGCCAGAACGTCGTCCATCGTGAGGTTGCGGCGGCGGCGTTCCTCCTCGGTCTGGGCAGCCGGACCGCCGAACCGGGGCCGGTACTTGGTGAACTCGATCCGGCTCGCGCCGAAGGCCTGGAAGTTTCCGATGACGTTGTTGTTGAAGCCGGTCACGATCGCTACCATCGCGATCACCGTCGCGACCCCCACGACGATCCCGAGGATCGTCAGTCCCGACCGCAGCTTGTGCTCCCGCATCGCGCTGAAACCGAAAAGCACGTTCTCGGCAAAGCCCCTGCGGAAGATCTCCAGCTGCCGATTCATCGCATCCTCACTCGAAACGGAGGGCCTCGATCGGCGGCACCCGTGCGGCGGCCGTGGAAGGGGCGAGTCCCGCGAGCACGCCAGTCGCGACGGCCACGCCGATGCCCAGGACCGCGAAGGCGGGCTGGACCCGCGCGGGGAAAACCTGGTTGACCAGAAAGGCGATCGCCGCGCCGAGCAGCACTCCCGCGACACCGCCGGCGCAAGCCAGCAGCGTCGCCTCGAGAAGGAATTGCCGGCGAATGTCCCGCCGGCGGGCGCCCAGAGCGCGGCGGACGCCGATCTCCTTGGTGCGCTCGACCACCGAGACGAACATGATGTTGGCGATCACGATCGCCCCGACCACGAGCGAGATTCCGGAGATCAGGACCATCAGCGCGAAGGCCCCCGCCGTCAGCGATTTCCAGAGCGCCTGGAAGGCCTCCGAGCCCAGTGTGCCGAAGGGGTCCTCGGAACGGTAGGGGGTCTTGCGCAGGGAGCGCAGGATCGTTCGGACCTCGTCCTGCGTCGCTTCGATTCCGGCCAGTCCCGCCCGCGGCTGGACATAGATGGACACCTCGTCGCTGGCGGTCAGGATCTTCTGGACGAAGGTGATCGGCATCGCGATCACGTTGTCCTGGTTCTGGCCCAGGACTTCCCCCTTGCGGGCAACGACGCCGATGACGGCGAGCGGGTATCCGCGGACATAGAGCACCCGGCCGATCGGGTTGACGTAGGGAAAGAGCTGGTCCTTGACCTCGGCGCCGATGACGGCCACCGCGGCCGCGTGCTCTTCCTCGATCTCGCTGAAGAAGCGCCCGGCCTCCAGGTCCAGCCGGGTCATGGATTCCATGTTGGCCGTCTGCCCTTGGATGCGGACGTCGGGATCCTTGAGTCTCCCCGCATGAATCGAGTCCCGGTGATCGGCTTGGGAGCCGACGGCTGCGCAGGTCCTGCACTCGCGCTCGATCCACCGAGCCTCCCTGAGCGTCACGGGTTTGCGCTTGCGCTGCAGGATGAATTGGTCGCGGCTGCGGACGATCCCGTATTTGGTGAAGACGAGGACATCCGGGTTCAGGTTCAGGACCTTGTCCCGGACGTAGCCGTTCAAGCCGCTGATGATCGAGACCACCGAGACGACGGTCGCGACCCCGATGATGACGCCGAGAAGCGTCAGGAACGACCGAAGCTTGTTGCGGCGCAGGGCCTGCAGGGCGACCACGAAGACCTCTCCCAGAGGCATGTCAGCTCGTGGAGCCGGAGGACTCCCCTCCCTTCTTCTCCTTCTCGACCTTCGCTTTGTCGCCCTCCTTCAACGTCCGCAGCGTCTTGAAGGGGCCGGTCATGATCTCCTGGCCGGCAGCGAGCCCGCCGGTGATCTCGACTTTCAGTTCGCCGGCCAGGCCGAGCTGGACCGGAAGGAACTTCGCCTTCCCTTCCCGAAGGGCGTAGACGCCCGATTCCGTCTTGATCCGCCCGGCGGCGGTCTTCTCTCCTTTCGGCGAGTCGCGCACGACGATCGCCGCGAGCGGGATCGCTAGAACGCGGGGCTTGGATCCCGTGATGACGTCCGCGGTGACCGAGAAGCCCGGGCGGAACCTCTCGGGCGGGCGGATCAGCTTGACCCTCACCTTGAAGTTGATCGCGTCGGAAGTCGTGATCAGACCCTGCAGCTCCGGGTCCGTGCGGGCGATCGGCGAGTTCTCGACTTGCGTGACCAGTCCTTCGAAGACCCGGTCCGGATACGCCTCGATCGAGAGAATCGCCTTCTGTCCGACTCGGACGTTTGGGACGTCCGTCTCATCAACCATCAGCACGGCCTCGACGGTCGACATGTCGGAGATCGTCATCAGCTGCGTTCCCGGGTTGTTCATCGTGCCGATGACGGTGACCTCGCCTTCCTTGACCGGCAGGTTGGTCACGACGCCATCGATCGGCGCCCGCACGGTCGTCTTGGAGAGCGTGTCGCGGGACGCGTTCAAGTTCGCCCGGTTCTGCTCGACGCGCCTCTCCGCCACATGGAAGTCGGCCTGGGCCGTCTCGAGCGTCGCCTTCGCCCGCTGGTTCTCGGCCTCCGGCAGGATGTTCGCCGCGTAGTTCCTGCCGGCCCGATCCGCGTCCCGCCGGGCTTGCTCGAGCATGGCGCGCGCCGAGTCCCGCGCCGCCAGGCTTCCCGCCAGCGCCGCGGCCGATCCGGCCTCCTCCGCCACGGCCCTGTTCCTGTCGATCTGGAGCAGGAAGTCGCCCTTCTTGACCGCGTCGCCGTCGCGGACCGCGAGGTTCACGATCTGGCCCATGACCAGCGCCGAAAGCTCCACCTTCTTCTCGGCCTGGATCTTCCCGTTAGCGGTGACCTTGGAGACCATGTCTTCCAGCTCCACCCGGGCGGTTGTCACGCGCGGGATGCGACGGTCGCGCGCGGAGACCCACGCGTAAACCAGCAGGAGAGCGACGACGGCTCCGGCGGCGATCAGGACGATCTTCCACGTCTTCGACATTAGCGGCTGTCGGTTATCCGTTGTCGGGGATCAGTCTACAGCGAAGACGCGTCGGGAACCGAAACCCGAGCGCTGCCTACTCGTAGCGCAGCGCCTCGATCGGGTCCAGGCGCGAGGCCTTCACGGCGGGATAGAGGCCGAAGAAGATCCCGACGGAGAGCGAGACCACGAGGCCGACCAGAACCGCCCAGAGCGGCGTCTCGGCCGGGAGCGCGTCGAAGGCCTTCTTGACCGCGAGCGGCACGGCGATGCCGACGACGACGCCGATCGCGCCGCCGAGAAGCGACAGGGTGGTCGCCTCGGTCAGGAACTGGAACACGATGTCGCGGCGGAAGGCCCCGACCGCCTTGCGGATGCCGATCTCGCGGGTGCGCTCGGTGACGGAGACGAGCATGATGTTCATGACGCCAACGCCACCGATCAAGAGCGAGACGAAGGCAATGAACACCATGGCGAGCGTGATCCCGTTCGTGATCCCCTGGAAGCTCTCGATCATCTTGTCGGGCGTCACGATCCCGAAGTCGTCCGGCTTGTTGAAAGGGACGTGCCGGCGCATGCGGAGGACGGCGCGCCCCTTCTCGATGATCGTCGGCACCTGGTCCGCTGTGTAGGGCACCGTCGCGATGCGGAGAGCGTCGCCGTGGCTGCCGCCCGCCTTGATCCACGGAAAGCGGCGGTCGAACGTCGTGATCGGAATCACGACCAGATTGTCCTGCGACTCACCGAACATCTTCCCCTTCTTCTCGAAGACCCCGACGACGGTGTAGGAATCGTGGCCGAGCTGAATGCGCTTGTTCAGGGAATCCGATCGCGGGAAGAGCCTCTCACGGATCTCGTCGCCGAGAATCATCACGTCGGCCGCGTGCTCGATCTCGGTTGCGGTCAGAAACCTTCCCTCCGCGATGGACCGGTTCTGCGTGATCGGATACTCCTCCATGACTCCGAAGACGCGCGGCGACTGGACTTCTCCGTCGCGGTAGTGCAGGTGGTAGTCCGTGTTGTCCCACAGGTAACGCCAGGCCGAGACCGCACGCATCTCGGGGACGCTCGCCTTGAGCGCGAAGGCGTCTTCGAGCGCAAGATCCTTGCGCCGCAGCTCCCCTTCCGGCCGCGGTCCCCCAGGCCCGAAGCGGGGCTCGTACTTCTGAAACAGGACGAGCGTGGCGCCGAAGCTCTGGAAACTGTTCACCATGTTGTTGTTGAAGCCGGTCACGATGGAGACCATCGCGATGACCGTCGCCACGCCCACGACGATGCCGAGCACGGTCAGGGACGCCCGCAGCTTGTGCGCACGCACCGCAAGCAGCGCGAAACGCACGTTCTCGCCGAACCCGCGGCGCAACCCGCTCAAAACACGGGTCATGAGTTGTCAGTTTTCAGTTGTCAGTTTTCAGTTCTGTTTCGCGACGAGCTGGACTGACAACTGAGAACTGATAACTGACACCTATTCATAGCGCAGCGCCTCGATGGGGTCCAGCCGCGAGGCCTTCACAGCGGGATAGAGGCCGAAGAAGATCCCGACCGACAGCGAGACAGCGAGGCCGACCAGGATCGCCCAGAACGGCGTCTCCGCCGGGAGCGCCTCGAAGGCGCGCTTGACCGCGGCCGGCACTGCCACGCCGACCACGACCCCGATCGCGCCGCCGAGAATCGAGAGTGTCGTCGCCTCGGTCAGGAACTGCATCACGATGTCGCGCCGGAACGCCCCCACGGCCTTGCGCACACCGATTTCGCGGGTTCTCTCGGTGACCGACACCAGCATGATGTTCATGACGCCCACGCCGCCGATCAAGAGTGAGATGAACGCGATGAAGACCATCCCGAGCGTGACACCGCGCGTGATGGCCTGGAAGCTCTCGATCAGCTTATCGGGAGTGTAGATCGCGAAGTCGTCCGGCTTGTTGAACGGGACGTGCCGGCGCGCGCGCAGCAGCGTCCTCCCCTTCTCGATGATCGTCGGGATCTGGTCCGGCCGGTAGGGCACGGTCGCAATGTGGATGGTGTCGCCGTGGCTGTTCTTGATCCAGGGAAACTGGTGGTCGAACCCGGAAAAGGTGAGCGCCACGAAGTTGTCGTTGGAGTGCCCCATCATCTTTCCCTTCTTCTCGAAGACGCCGATGATCAGGTACTGGGCTCCGTTCAAGGTGATCCACTTGCTCAAGGGATCCTCGCGGGCGAAGAGCGCCTCCCGGACGTCCTCTCCGATGACGGCGACGGGGGCCGAATGCTCGATGTCCGCCTCGGTGAAGAAGCGTCCGTAAGCGACGAAATGATTGTTGGCCATCGAGTAATCCGGCATCGCGCCCAGGATCACGGGGGTCGTCGTCTCCGCGTCGCGGTACTTGACGTGGATGTCCGTGTTCCACAGGTAGCGCTCGGGGGAAACGGCCCGCATCTCCGGAATCTCCGCCTTGAGCGCCAGCGCGTCCTCCAAGGTCAGGTCCTTGCGGTTTCTCTCGCTCTCGTCCCGGTGCCCCGGGCCGAAGCGCGGCTCGAACTTTTGGAACTGCACGAGTGTCGCGCCGAAGCTCTGGAAATTGCGAACCATGTTGTTGTTGAACCCGTTGATGATCGACACCATGGCAATCACTGTGGCGACACCGACCACGATCCCCAGGACGGTCAGGAAGGCCCGGAGCTTGTGCGCGCGTACCGCGAGAAAAGCGAAGCGCATGTTCTCGCCGAAACCCCTGCGCAGGTGGGAGAAGAAGCTGGACATAGCGAAATCGTTAGCCGTCAGCCGTAAGCCGTAAGCCGAAGGTTACGAGGGCTGTCCGCGGCTCACGGCTCACGGCTTACGGCTCACGACTCCCGCTACTCATAGCGGAGAGCTTCCACCGGCGGCAGCGCGCTCGCCTTCGAGGAGGGGATCCACCCCGCCAGGAGGCCCGTGAAGGTCGCGACCCCGATCCCGATCAGGATGAAGGAGAGCTTTACCTGTGCCGGGAAGACCTGGTTGACGGCCAGGGCGATGCCCGAGCCGAGCGCCACGCCGATGACCCCTCCGATTGCCGCCAGCAAGGCCGCCTCGAGCAGGAACTGCCAGCGGATGTCGCGCCGCCTCGCGCCCAGGGCGCGCCGCACGCCGATCTCCTTGGTCCGCTCGACGACCGACACGAACATGATGTTGGCGATCACGATCGCCCCGACCACGAGCGAGATCCCGGAGATCAGGATCATCAGCAGGAAGGCCCCCTGCGAGAAGTTCTTCCAGAGGGTCTGCAGCATCTCGGCCGTGACCATCCCGAAGGGGTCGTCCTTGTCGAACTTCGTCTTTCGCAGGGACCGCAGGATGGTACGCACTTCGTCGGTCGCCGCGTTGGACCCTTCGACGCCTCCGACCGGCTTGATGAAAATCGCGATGTCCTGCGTCGGCGCGATGTGGTTCTTGAACAGCGTCAGCGGGATGTAGATCACGTTGTCGCGGCTCTGGCCCATCACGTTGCCCTGCTTGACCAGAGTCCCGACGACCTTGACGGGATAGCCGTCGATCTTCATGATCCGGCTGATCGGGTCCTGGTTGGGGAAGAGCTGGTCCTGCACATCCCAGCCGATGACCGCCACGGCCGCCGCGTGGTCGTACTCGCTGGCAGTGAAGTACCGCCCGGACGCGATGTCCACCCGCAGGAGCGAGGTCATGTTGGCCGTGTGTCCCTGGATCTCCACGTCGGAGAGCTTCCGGTCCATGTACTTGACCGGGCGGTTGCGCTCCCCCTCCGCGCCAACCTCCGCGCAGAGACGGCACTCCTGGGCAACGACCCGCATGTCCGTCAGCGTGACGTCGCGGCGCTTTCGCGCGATCAGCCACTCCTCGCGGCTCGTGATAATCCCGTACTTGGTGAAGATCACGATGTCGGGGTTCAAGCCGAAGAGCTTGTCCTTGACGTAAGTGTTCAAGCCCGAGATGACGGACACGACGCCCACGACGGTGGCAACGCCGATGATGACACCGAGCAGCGTCAGAAACGCCCGCATCTTGTGGCGTGTGAGCGCCGAGGAGGAGAGGCGGAAGAGCTCGACGGTCCTCATGAAGAGTGCTGGCTAGGAGACTGCCGGTTTGGGAGTCCCCTTCTTCTTGTCCCCTTCCTTTTCGACGACGACCTTATCGCCTTCCTTGACCTGGCGAAGGACCTTGAAGGGCCCAGTCACGATCTCCTGGCCGATGGCCGGCCCTTTCTTGATCTCGATCATGAGCTCGCCGGCGAGCCCCGTCTCGACCTTCTGAAACTCGAGCTTGCCGCTCTTGATCAGATAGACCCCTTCCTCGGTCTCGGGCCTTCCGGAGGAGCTCGCGGCCTTCTTGTCCTTCTTGGGGACGTCGCGCACGACGAGTGCCTGGATCGGGATCGCGGTGGCACCCTCGTTGCGGCCGGTCACAATCTCGGCGGTCACCGAGAAACCGGGACGAATCGTCAGGGGAGGATTCTCCATGCGGATCTTGACCTTGAAGTTAATCGCCTCGGATCCCTGCGTCAGCGAGAGCAGGTCCGGATCGTTCTTGAGAATCGGCGAGGAGCCGACCTCGGTGACCACGCCCTTGAACTTCTGGCCGGGATAGGCGTCGACCGTCAGGTTGGCGGTCTGTCCGACCTTGACCTGCGGAACCGAAGTCTCGTCCACCATCATGACGGCTTCCACCTCCGACATGTCAGAGATGGTCAGCAGCTGCGTCCCCGGGTTATTCATCGTCCCGATGACCGTGACTTCCCCTTCCTTGACCGGCAGTGCGGTCACGACGCCGTTGATGGGAGAGGTGACCGTCGTCTTCGACAGCGAGTCGCGGCTCCCGACCAGGGCCGCCCCGGCCTGCCGCATGCGCTCCTCGGTCGCGGCGAGGGTGGCCTGGGCCGTGTCCAATGCCGAGCGCGCCTTCTGGTACTCGGCCTCGGAGAGGATCTTCGCGTTGTAGTTCTGCTTGGCGCGCTCGAAATCGCGGCGTGCTTGCTGTGCGGTCTCCCTGGCGGCGGCCAGGTCGTTGCGCATCGCCGCCAGGCTCGCCTCGCTACCGGCGGCCGCGGCGGCAAGCTGGGCCTTGTCGATCTGAAGGAGAAGCTGCCCCCTCTGGACCTTGTCCCCCTCCTTGACGGCCAGATTGACGATCTGCCCCATCACGAGGGCCGAGAGGTCCACCTTGCGGCGGGCCTGGATCTTCCCGTTCGCCGTGACCTTGGACAGGAGATCCACCTTTTCGACTTTGGCGGTCGTGACGTGAGGCAGGTTTCTGTCCTTGTTCCGCAGGGAGCCCATCAGCACGACCGCGAGGATGACCGCGATCGCGACTCCCAGGACGATTTTCCACTTCTTGGACATCGGCACTTCCCCTAACTGCGAATTCTCAGCTTATTGTTCCTACGGAAGCGGGGACCGAAAGTTCGCCTCCGCCTCCGCTAAAGGTACGGCGGACTGTGTCCGCCAAGCCTCTCTGCAACTGCCCGCCTTCGCCAAGGCTTCGGCGGGCAACCTCCTCCGCTCGCCGGCACTTGAGCGAAAGGGACCTGACCTCCGAAGCTCGTCCGAGCGGCAGCGAGGGCGAGCGAAGGAGGTTGGTGCGCCCAGGAGGACTTGAACCCCCAACCTCCTGATCCGTAGTCAGACGCTCTATCCAGTTGAGCTATGGGCGCAGGGCCGCTGAGGCTACCGGAATCAGCCACTCCATTCAAGAGCCGGGCGCCGGTTCCCTATTCCCGTCAACGGATTGGACCGGAGGACTGGGGGACGTTGGGGAGAGGGCATCGCCCAGTCTCCCGCTCTCCCCTTCTCCCAGTCAGCGAGTCAAACAGAATGAAGTAACCTGCGTGCCAGTGCCGTTTACCGCCGACGATCACCACTTCATGAATGAGGCTCTGGCCTTCGCCAGGATTGCCTTTTCGGAGCGGGAAGTCCCGATCGGCGCCGTCGTCGTACGCGAGGGGAAGATGATCGGTCGGGGGCGCAACCGCAGGGAGTTCCTGGCCGACCCCACCCACCACGCCGAGATCGAGGCCATCCGGGAAGCCGCCCGGTCCGCGGGCACGTGGCGCCTGCAGGGCGCGACGCTCTACGCCACGGTCGAGCCCTGCGCCATGTGCGCCGGCGCGGCGGTCAACGCCCGCGTCGCGCGGATCGTCTACGGATGCGCGGATCCCAAGGCCGGCTACTGCGGCACGTTGGGCGACATCCCCAGCGACGGCCGGTTGAACCATCGCTGCGAAGTCGAAGGAGGACTCCTGGCTGAAGAATCCGCCGCCCTTCTTCAGCTCTTCTTCCGGGCCCGCCGGTGAGGTTCGGGTCTCAGGTCTCGAGTCTCAGGAAGGACCGGGGCGTGGATCTTGAGACATGAAACCGGTTAGGATGGCGCCTCGCGACCGAACCCGGAGAGGTGCTGGAGTGGTTGATCAGGCCGGTCTCGAAAACCGGTAAGCCCCAAAAGGGCTTCGTGGGTTCAAATCCCACCCTCTCCGCCACTTGAAGACGAGAACAAGTTCCAGGTTTCATGATCCAAGACCCGGGGCTTCCCTGAAACTTCGTGAAACCTGAAACCCTGGCGGATACTGTTAGCCTGTTGAAAACCCCTACCCGCAGGGAACGTACGTAACAGGGACCAAATGGAAAACACGATTGAGTTGCAGGCTGTCTCGAAGAGCTTTGGCCGGTTCAAGGCCGTGGACGGCCTCTCCTTCACTGTCCCGAAGGGGACTGTGTTCGGCCTGCTCGGTCCAAACGGGGCCGGCAAGACGACCACGATCCGCATGATCATGAACATCACGGCGCCCGACGAAGGGCAGATCCGGGTCCTCGGCTCTCCCATGAGCCGGCCGACGCAGAACCGCATCGGGTATCTGCCCGAGGAGCGCGGCCTCTACCGGAAGATGAA
>Ga0137373_10006001_pt1 | contig 13035 bp, 18 predicted proteins | sample SagtaG_5_FD_104912 | JGI IMG/M metagenome (GOLD analysis project Ga0137373, IMG submission 104912) | Vadose zone soil microbial communities from Sagehorn Ranch, Mendocino, California, USA - Sage1_R_80_16 metaG | ecosystem: Environmental > Terrestrial > Soil > Vadose zone | place: USA...
AACAGCGGTCCCGAGCACCGCGGCGGTCCAGCCCAAAAGACAGCGAAGGAGCGCCTGGTACTTCGAGATCCGTTCCTGCCACCAATTCGAGTCGACCGCATGCGTCGGAGCTTACTCGAGTTAGGTCGGATGCAGCAGTGCCAAGACTGTGGACTGGAGCCGTACTGGAATGACAAACCGCTAGTGCTGCACGTCGACCACATCAATGGGCTGCATCACGACTATCGACCCGAGAACTTACGATTCCTGTGTCCCAACTGCCACTCGCAGACGGTAAACTTCGCAGTGCGCAATCACGCCTACGCGGAAGTGGTGAAACGGCAGACACGCAAGTTTTAGGAACTTGTGCCCGCAAGGGCGTGGGGGTTCGAGTCCCCCCTTCCGCACTAAATCTGGCAATTTCGAGTTCAAAATCGCCATTTTCTGACCAAGAATAACCCAATCTATAACCCAATTGGATGTCGCGGTCTGCCACGGACGGCGCCCGCTTGGGGGCTTTTTGGTTTCGGCCACCATGCTTCATCGCCGAGCGGTCGGCAGGCCTCGCCGCGGTCGAGGAGCTGACCCGCGCAGCGGGACGAGCGTCAGCGCGCCTGAGCGCCCCGGTCGCTCGCGTTGGATGGATCACCCACGCCTTGGAATGCGCGAGCGTAGGGCACTGGTTCGTCGGCCTCGGCTACGACGCGGGTGGCATCCACATCCGCGACTCGAGCGGCTGGGACACCCGCTATCTCAGCTGGTCACGACTCTACGCCCAGGTGGGCTTCAGCGGGTGGGTTGTCGGCGTGGCCTGATCGCTGGCGTGTCATCGTATGTTGTCTGGTGGTGCTGCGTCGCCGTCAGTACGCCTTCAAGCGCCGTCCTGAACGTACGTGAAGCCGTACTTGAGCGAGAGCTCTGCTATGGCCAGCTCCTTACCCAGGTATGCGGCGTGGCTCAGTTGCGACACCCAGCCGGCGTCGATGATCGTCGAGTACAGACTGCCGGTTTCAGTTCCTTCGACGACTGTTGCAGCTGATTGTCGTAGGCATAGTGCTCGACGACGACGAACTGGCGGTTCGGATCGGGAAGGATCGCAAAATAGCCGGCTCGGTCCATCTCGACCCGCGCACGTGGCTGGGCGACGATTACTTCGCGCAGCGACGCCGTCGGTCTGGCTGCTGAACTGCAAACACCGCCGCAATCGCAGACCGTTGCGGCGGAAGAGCGCGGGAGCGTGGCAAGCTCTTCGATGGTCTTGAGGATCTGCTCGATGTCTTCACAGCCGACAAGGTCGGCTACTCGGACCTGACCGCGGAAGGCCTCCACCTCCTCCCGCGTCACGTTGCGGAGAATCGGCCGCTTGCCCATCGAACCAACAATTCGCATCTGATCGTCCACCCCACTATTGGCCAGGGCCCCCAGCGTCTGCCCGCTGCGATGGCCATCGGGATCACGCCCGGCGACGATCAGGTAGTGGATCGTCGGGTTGGCAACGACAGACGCGGTCGGCTGCGGTCGCCCTGCCCATCGACGCACCGAGCGGCGCGCATCACTGGCTCAGCGACGCGGTCTTCGGAAGGACGGCTCCACTCCGGGGAGGGCGCACGCACAGCCGAAGCTCGCATGATCCGCAACGTCGCGCTTACATCGCGCAACTGGCGTGGCAACCGTAAGCCGCCAAGCTGTTCGGTGGTGAACCAGATGAGTGCAGCCCTCGGTCGAGCGGAGCGCGAAGCAAGTTTCATGCCAGCCAATCCAAGCGCGGAGCGCGCGGCTGGGGGGATGGTCAAAAGGAGCCTGGCGCTGGTTTATGCGCTGTCGCTGGTGGTTGCTTTCCTGATGGGCGTGGTGTCCGTCACTGGTCTTACATTGGCCGCCGGCCTCTACGGTGCAGACCCACAGCCTGCCTCCGGCGTTACCACATCTACTGCCGGCATCGTCTTACCTGGCTTCCGCGCACACGACGCCTTCAACCTGGTGGTCGTGGTCCCACTCCTGCTCGCGACGCCATGGCTTGCTCGTCGCGGCGCGCTAATCGGCTTACTGCTGTGGCCCGGCGGGTTGTTCTACGTGCTGTACACCTACACGCTCTACCTCGTCGGCGCACCGTTCGGGCCACTCTTCTTGGTGTACGTGCTTCTCGTAACCCTGAGCGCGTACACCATCATCGGCTTGATCGCCAGCATCGATGGCCGTGCGGTGCGCGCGAGGCTCATCGGCATGGTGCCCGCGCGCACTATCGGCCTGATTCTCGTGGGCCTCGCCCTGTTGACGCTGGGTCAGGACGCGGGCGGAGCGGTCGCTACCGCGCTGGGTGGCGGGAGCACGGCCGAGCCGCTGCCGAGGCAGGCCTGGACCGCGGACCTCGCTATCGAGGTCCCGGCAATGCTGATCGGCGGCGTGCTGCTCTGGCGGCGAGCGGGGCTGGGATACCTGACCGGCGCCGGGCTGCTGCTTCAGTTCGGCCTGACACCGCTGGCGCTGGCAGCCATCCTCGCGCTGCAGCCGTGGTTGAGTGGCTCGCAAGGTGACGGGGCGACAGTTACGGGGCTCCTGATTTTCGCCGGAGTTGCGTTCGCTCCGCTCGCCTTCTTCGTGCGCCCGGCCGCCCGTCGCAACACCACCGCAGCGTTAGGGCTCGAGGGTGGAGCAGGCCATGAGTGACATTCTGTCCCTGTTTGCGGCGGAACCGCGACAGCACGGCGAGCACATGACCAAGGTCGGGCACGGGAGGGTGACACACGTGAACGCGTGGCGAAGAGACGTCGGTCCCCTGCCCGACTCCCGCTGGGCCCCACTGCTTCGGGTCGGGGCCATCTCGGCGGGCATGTTCGTGGTGCTGAACGTCGCCGCCATCGTGCTGGCTATTGTCACTCCACCGCCTCCAACGTCTGGTTGAGCGGCGACGCTCGACTACATCGCCGCACACCGGACGCTGTACGTGGTTCACCAGCAGTTCTGGCTTGTGCCGGGCCTGTTCACGGCGGTGATGTACCTGGCGTTGTACGTGGCGCTCGAGCCGCTGCATCGCAGCCTGGCGGCGTTGGGGTGCGCCATCGGAGGCGTCGCGTGGGCGCTCACGCTGGCCATGCCCACCACGAGCACGGGCGCGCCGGCGTTGGTGTACCTGAGCGACCAGTACGCCGCCGCAAGCGATCCTGGGCAACGCGCGGCGCTCGCCGCGGCTGCCGAAGGGCTGATCGCGATCAACCGCACGCCGACAGCGGTGGGCGTCCTGACCACCGTTGGCATGCTGATCGTCTCGCTGGTGATGCTGCGGGGTGTCTTCGCCGGATGGGTGGCCTACCTGGGCATCGCCACCGGTCTGCTGGGCATCGCCAGCGAAGCGCTACGGCCGGTGATCGAAGGCGGCTACGGCGTGTACGGAGTGCTGCTCCTGGTCTGGGTTGGCGCGGTGGGGTGGCGACTCTCTCGCCGTGCGACAGAGATGATGACTGCCGCGTCGGCTGGGCAGGCGGCGGTGTTGGCTCGCGACGGACGTTCCGGCGCAAGAAGGAAGTGACGCCATGAAGCAGGTTGAAACCACCGCCCCGACAGAGCCGGCACACAGCGCGGTGAGCGCGGATATAGCTCCCGGAGTGGCCGAACCGTCGTATCGGCGGCTGCCCTGGATCATGCCGCACGTGATCCGATCCGCCGACCCGCTTCGCGGTGGGACGGCTGGGCCTGGACCACGATGGCGTTCGGGTGCTGGAAATCAAAGGCCGCACCAGCGGTCTCTGGCGAGTCACCCGGTCCGAGTGCTGGAGCTGATTGGATGGCAGTACCTCGTTGCTCCGCAGGGCGAAACGCAATGGGTCAGAAACCTGCGCGTGCAGAGACGTGGATGCCTCCGATTGGGTGGCGCGGTCACCGATTTTCACGCGGAGGAGTTGTCGGATCAGGACAAAGTGCCTGTCCTGCGCTCCTACTTCAGGCGCTGGTGGTCCCAGACCGCGCGCTTGACCACCCTCAGCGCCCCTGATGCGCCCGACGCCGAGGTCATGCGCGCTGCACCGCTGCACCCCGCATTCCGGCTGATCGGCACTGGGATGCAACAGGCGAAGGAGTCGTGAACATGAGCTACAGCGGTGTAATCCGCGCAGTGCTCGTCGCCCTCGATGCCTTCATTGCGGTGACCGCCATCGGTGGCGCGATGGACAGCCGCGGGCGGTGCGCGCGCACGCCGGCGATGCGCCGAACTGAATGGGAGATTTGTCATGGCCCACCAACAAGTAGTGGAACCCGAAGGCCCAGGCTCGCCGGATGAAGCGCGTGAGCGGCAGCCGGAACTATTGATTGATCAGTTCCTGCCGCGGTATGACCTCGCCATTGTGCATGCAGAGGTACTGCATGCCCAGCCCGAGGTGTGCTACCGCGCGGCGCGCAACCTCGACCTGTTGCGCGAGCCAATCATCCGGACACTGCTAGACCTCCGAGCGGTTCCGCACCGGCTCGCGGATCGCCTCTCCGGACACCACGCGGCAGCGTCGGCGAATGCGTCAATGCGCACGTTCCGCCTTGATGACATGGTCCGACCGCCGATCAGCTGGACGCTGCTCGGCGAGGTGGCGCGCGAGATGGTCCTGGGTCAGATCGGTCGTCCCTGGCAATCGACGCAGATGGGGATCGGCCCCAATGTGGCACCGGAGGAGTTTGCCGCCTTCGCCGAGCCGGGATTCGCCAAGATCGCATTGAGTCTGCGGGTCCAGCCGTACGGTGCCGCCGGGTCCATCCTCACACTTGAGACGCGCGTCGCCGCCACCGATGCGGTGAGCTTGAAGCGATTCCAGCGCTACTGGGCCGTAATCGGCCCGTTCAGCCACCTCGTGCGCTGGATCGCCCTGCGCCAGGTTGCCGCCAACCTCCGCCAGACGTCGCCGGGAGCCGCACTGGTGCCATGCGCAACCGCCCGCGCCGTTGAGGACGCACCGAGTGGTTACGGCCAGAACGGGACGGGGATGTCGCTTCGAGACCGGATCGAACTGTTCCTGGAACCCAGGCTCGACCGTGCCTTCGGGAGCCTGGGTTGGGCCTGTATCGGCTGACGAGGGGCGGCATCGCTCGGCTCGTGCGCGTCAATGTCCTGGTGCTCACCACTCGTGGGCGTCGCTCCGGTCGTGAGCGAACCGTTCTGCTCGCCTACTTTCCCCAGGGCGAGAGTTTCGTGATCGTGGCCGCCAACGGTGGCCAGCCCCGCCACCCTCCCTGGTACCACAACCTGTGGGCCTCGCCGACTGCGCAGGTAGAGCTCGGAGACCGCACCCTGACTGTGCGTGCGGAGGAGCTATCACCGGCCGAGGCGGCTGCGTTCTGGCCGGAGATCGTACACACACTGCCTGACTACGCCAGGTGTCAGCGAGCCACCAGCCGCAGGATCCCGCCGGTGCGGTTGGTCCCGTCCGAAGTTGGGAGGTAATCCAGCATGTCGATCCTTGTCGCATACGCAACCAGGTACGGCGCCACACGGCAAATCGCCGGACGGATTGCCGAGCGGCTTCGAGCCACCGGGCTCGAAGTCGACGTACAGTCTGTCGAGGCCATCGGTGATCTCACGGGCTACGAAGCCATCATCCTTGGCAGCGCAGTGTTCTATGGGTCCTGGATGAAGGAAGCCGTGAAGTTCGCGCAGCACAACCGGGCCATGTTGAGCAGGCGCGCAGTGTGGCTGTTCAGCAGTGGTCCGCTCGGCACCGATGTCACGGACGTCCACGGCCGGGACGTACGCGAGGCAGCTGTCCCCAGGCAGATCGCGGAACTCACCAGCGCCATCAAACCACGGGACCATCGAGTCTTCTTCCGTGCACTGAACCGTGCCAGGCTGCGCTTTCCGGACAGCCTGGTCGCACGCCTGCCGGCGTTCCCGGGCGTTGAGGGCGACTTCCCCGACTGGGCGGACGTCGAGGAATGGGCTCAGAGCATCGCGCACGAGCTGACGCCGGCGCGCATTGGTGCTCACTGACGTCCACCGACGCCCCTGGCACCAGAACGGAGTGTTGTGAAAACCAGCGTAACCTCGATGATTCGACCGGCGACCGCCGCCACGGCAGCGGATACGCGGCGCCTGATACGTGCGCTTCGCATGGCTGTGATGGTTCCGGTCGTGGAGGTCGCCCGCAAATGAGAGTCTCCGCCAGCATCGAACGCGGTGCGGCCGCCACACGTGATGAACCGGTTCCACAGGGCGTCGCGCTCATCACTGGCTGCTCGACCGGCATCAGCCGCGGTACAGCCGCAATGCTGACTTCGGCCGGCTACCACGTCGTCGCCACTGCGCGGCAGCCCGCAACCCTCGATGGGCTGGAAGTGGCCATGGCCCCTGCGGTTGGACGTCACCGACGCGCCGTCGATCGATGCCGCGGTGCAAGCGGTGCTGCAGCGATACGGTCGCATCGACGTGCTCGCCAACAACGCCGGCTACGCGCTGCGCGGAGCGGTCGAGGAGGTTGACGTCGAGGCCGTCCGGAGCATGTTCGATACGAATGTCCTGGGCATCATCCGGATGGTTCGAGCCGTGGCGCCGATCATGCGTCGCCAGGTGTCCGGCCGCATTGTCAACGTGGGATCGCTGGCGGGCAAATTCGGGACGACCCGCGCGAGACTGTGCCCAGGACGACCCGAGCGAAAGCTGTCCGTTTGCCACCCCGGAGGGTGTCAATCGCCCGCCGGCTACTACCCGACAGGGTATGGGAAGACTACCCGCGCCGCGCGGTTTTCCCACCCTATGGTGCGTGTCAGCTTGTCCGCGGGAGTGCCATGCTTCTAGCTGAACCCGATCACATTGGGGGGCGTACTCACATATGTCGACGAGCGGCTTGGCTGGCGAGCGCAACGTCGGAGCTTCTGTCGATGAGACTGATCCCCGCGCGGCGGCTCATCGCCGGGCCTTCCTCGGGTACCTGGGTGGGGCGCTGGCGGCGTTCATGGGCATGGTGGCTGGCCTGCCCATGATCGGGTACGTGGCCGCACCGCTCGCCAGCAAGGCGTCAGCCGCCTGGCTAAGCCTCGGCAAGGTCGACACGCTCGCCCGCGGCGAGCCGAAGCTGGTAGCCGTCTCGGTTGCCCGTCAGGATGGCTGGCGCCGGCTCACCGAGACGCGCACCGTCTGGGTCACCGCCGAGGGAGATGGTCAGTTCACCGTCTTGAACGGCCGGTGCACGCATCTGGGGTGCTCCTTCAGCTGGCACACCGAGGGCCGCTACGCGGGCAAGTTCTATTGCCCCTGCCACGACGGCGTTTACGATCAGGACGGGTCGGTGCTGAGTGGACCGCCGCCTCGGCCCCTGGATCGGCTGGACGCGCAGGTCGTGGACAACGAACTTTTCGTGTTACAGCAGGACTTTCGGCTGGGCGTACCGGACAAAGAGGCTGTCTAAGGGAGGGCGCGCGGTGGCAGTAATTCCGGAGCGAGCGCGTCCAAGCTGGTTTGACGAGCGGCTGGCGCTCCATCCCTTCCTCAATGCGATCTTCCTCCGTCACGTCCCGGTCGGTCTCACGTGGTGGTACAGCCTGGGTGCGGCGACGCTGTTCGTGCTGACTATCCAGTTCGTGACGGGCATCCTGCTGGCGCTGAACTACGCGCCGACCCCCGAATACGCCTACGACAGCGTGCAGTACACCACGAGCGAAGTGCCGTTCGGTTGGTTCATCCGCGGCCTGCATCACTGGGGCGCTTCGGCCATGGTCGTACTCGTGCTCCTGCATATGCTGTCGGCGTTCGTCCTGGGAGCTCACCGCTATCCCCGCGAGGCGACCTGGCTCGCCGGCGTGGCGCTGTTCCTGATCACGCTCGCGTTCGGCTTTACAGGCTATCTACTGCCATGGGACCAGAAGTCGTACTGGGCGACGACCGTTGGGACCAATATGGCTGGCACCGTCCCGGTAATCGGCCAGTACCTGGTGCGTCTTCTGCGCGGTGGGAGCGAGCTGGGCGCCGTCGCCCTGAGCCGGTTCTACGCGGTGCATGTCCTGGTTCTTCCGGCGCTAGTTATGGCATTCGTGCTGGCCCACCTGGCGCTCGTCATCTACCACGGCGTCAGCGTGCCGCCCGGTCTGTGGCATCGCGAAAGTGGCGGATACCGGGAGCGCTACGAGGCGGCCAAGGCCAAAGGCCCGAGCTTCTGGCCGGAAGTCATCGTGGAGGATCTTCGTCTCGCGGCGCTCATCTTCGTCGCCCTCGTGGCGCTGACGGTCTTCGCGGGCGTGCCAATGGACGATCGGGCCGATCCGACGGATACGGCCTACATCCCACGTCCAGAGTGGTACTTCCTGTTCCTGTTCCAGTTGCTGAAGTACTTCCCTGGCTCGCTCGAGTGGGTTGGCGTGGTCGTCGTGCCAGGTCTCCTTCTGCTCCTGCTGGTGCTCGCGCCATGGCTGTCACGCGGCGAGGAACGACGGCCGCTGAGGCGGCCGCTGGGCATGGCGGTAGTCGCCGCATTCGTCGGGTTCTCAGGCTTTCTGACGTACCAGGCCGCCGCGACGACGCCTCCCAGCCAGGTCGTGGAGCGTGGCCGGGTCCTGACGTCCATGCAGCTGCGTGGCAAGCAACTCGTCGGGCAACAGGGATGCACGTCCTGCCACGTCATCAATGGCGAGGGTGAGAAAAGGAAGGGCCCGCCGCTCGATGGCATCGGCGATCGATTGACGGCAGGCGACGTCCACTTCTTCATGGAGCGGCCAAATGCGCTGAACCCGGCCGCCACGATGAAGCCACTCATTCCGCCCCTGTCGCACGACGATGTCGAAGCAATCACGCAGTACCTGCTGACGCTCGACGGAGATAAGGAGGCGCCAGCCCGATGAGCGCGCGGGTGAACAGCGTGGACGCCAGCGTCCCGAGAAGAGTGCACCTGCTCGGTCTGTTATGGATCACTTGTGGAGTCGTTCTGGGTCTCGCAGTTTTCGTCTGGGTGGCTGGCATGGGTGTTGCTCAGACCTCGTGGCTCGCGAACCCCAGGCCCGCGGCAGCCTTGGCACCCAGGCCCGCGGTAGGCCTGGTCGAGCGGAGCGATAACCGCGGTCAGGTGTTGTTCGGGCGATACTGCGACTCCTGCCACCCCGCTGGCCGGGAGGGCATCGGATCAGACCTCGAGGGAACCCAGGTCAAGCGCCAGTACACTAGCGACGAGAAAATCATCACGTACGTGCGGGCGGGTGGCTTCGACATGCCCGCCTTTCCGAAGACGCTGATCTCCGATGAGGATCTGGCGGCGATCGCCGCCTACGTTCGCCAGTTACCTGTTCAACAGATTCGGTGAATCAACGAGGGAGGTGATTCAGTTGAGAAGAGGACTTGGGCTTGCCGTCGCCGCCGCCGCGGTTTTTGCGGCTTCGGCGTGCGCACCGGCCCCGGCGGCGCCGACGCCGCCGCCACCGAAGCCCGCCGCCACGACAGCCCCCGCCCCGACGACCGCTCCGGCCGCGAAACCGGCCGCCACGACAGCCGCTGCCCCGACGACCGCCGCGGCCGCGAAACCGGCTGCCACGACAGCCGCGACCAAGCCCGAGACGGCCTTGTCGGTCACCAAGCCGGTCAACACGGCAGGCAGTTACAAACCCTCGGACACACTAATCCTGTACGGCGATACGGTGCTGTTCGCCGACCAGACAAACCCGGAGAACTGTGTCATCAAGAGTCGGTTCAAGCCCGGTGAGGGCGTCGGTTTCCGCATGACCGCGATCGATCCACAGAGCGGAAAGGTCGACGACACGGCCGAATTGACCGTCACCGTCAACTATGGCGGCCAAGTCGAACGCGTGCCCATGCGCTACCGCGGTACTGGCAACAACCCGCATCCGGGCATGTGGACGGGCAAGTGGGTCGTGCCGGACGACGCGCCCGCGGGTGTCGTCAAGTACAGCGTCGAAGCCAAGGACAGTACAGGTCGCAGCGGGACCTGGCAGCCCTTCAACATCGAGCTGTCGATGCTGACCATCGTCAAGTAGGCGGAGAGTCCATGCACATAAGAATTCCCATGCTCAAGCGAGGGCTGGTGGCGGGGACCATCGCCGCGCTGGCGGCCGCTACAGCGGTTGTCCACGCGGCCGATCCCGTGACCACCCCCGTAAATAGTTCGGGGAGCTACGACCCCAACAACACGCTCGTGATGTACGGGGATGTGGCGGTCTTCGCTGGGGGCGAGAACCCGGAAAACTGCACCCAGAAGAGTCGCTTCAAGGCAGGGGAGCCAGTCGGCTTCCGCATGACTGCCCTCGATCCGCTGACCGGCGATGTCGCGGATACAGCGGATCTGACGGTGACGATCAACTTCGGTGGCCAGACCGAAAGCGTGTCGATGCGCTACCGCGGCACTGGCACCAACCCGCATCCCGGTATGTGGACGGGCAAGTGGGTCGTGCCGGCCGACGCGCCTGCAGGCCTGGTCCACTACAGCGTCACAGCCAAGACGGCCGATGGCAAGACCGGCGTCTGGCGGCCGTTCGACATCGAAGCATCGACACTCACCATCGTCACGTAATTCCCATTCGAGGTGGCAGGTCTCGGAAGAGGTCTGCCACTCATCCCAGGAGGACCATCCGTGCAGTCCATACGCTCGAAACGCTCCGTTGGGGCCGGCCTGGTGGGTGTGGTTGCCCTGATCGGCCTCCTGGCAGGCGCCCGCGTCTACGCGCAGCCGTCGAATCCCAGTCAGACGAACGAAGCAGCCACCGGCGTCCAGACCGGCACCCCGGCGGCGCCGATCGCGAGAATGACCACCTCGCCCAGCAAGGCCACCGTGGGCTCTCAGGTGTCGTTCTCCGCGACCCGCCTCACGCCTGGCAGCGTGGTCGACCTGATGTGGCAGACGGTTCAGGGGGGTTGGGTCACTCGCGACTACTACCGCTTCGAGGGCAAGAAGTACACCGAAACCGAGACCCTTCTGGCACGGTTCACGGTGAGCGACGACGGCGCCCTCGAAGGTGGCTTCGTCATCCCCGAGGACTACGGCGGCATGCATAACCTCGTGGTCGTGCGGAACGGCACGCCCGTCGCCCAGGGGGCCGTGGAAGTCACGGCGAGCTTCGAGATGAATCCGCAGGAGGGCCCGGTTGGGACGCCTGTCGAGCTGCGCGCTCGAGGACTGGGCTGGCAGACGCTGGAGAGCGTCTGGGTCCTCAATTGGGACAACGTCGAGGTTGGCTGGATCTCGGCTGCCGAGAGCAGGGGCTCCGCCGTGGCGCGCTTCCGAGCCACCGGCCCGGCGGGCGATCACCGGATCAAGGTGTACAGCGGCTACATGGGCCAGAGCTATCTCAACTTTGAGCAGGCCCCAACCGCATACCTCCCCCGCCCTGAATTTGTCTTCCGCACCACCCCAGGTGGGACCGCGCCGCAGGCCTACGCCGAGCCATACCAGACGCAGCCCATCCCGGCGACGGAGAGCTCGATTGGCGCAACGCTAGCGCTGACGCCGTCTCAAGGTGCCGTGCAGAGCCAGACACAGCTGGCCGGTGACGGCTTCCCCGCGGGCAAGACGCTATCCGTCGTCTGGCAGACCATGGTCGGCAATCGCGTGAGCGACACCGGCTTCGCGCCCAAGGAGACGGCCATCGGAACTCTGAATGTTGACGGTCAGGGCAAGGCCGCCTCGACCATCAGCATTCCAGACGACCTGGGCGGATTACATGCCGTGGTGCTGAAAGACGGCGACGAGGAGTTGGCCAGGACCTACTTCGTGGTAGAGACCAGCATCGTCAGCATCTCACCCACCTCTGGCCCGGTTGGGACGCCGATCACGATCCACCTGAAGGGTGTGGGCTGGACCGAGTACGACAACATCCTGGTGGCGGATTACGACAATGCCTACATGGGTTACGCCTGTGGCTTCAACAGCCAGGGCGACGTCGTGATCAACTTCACCGCCGCTGGCGCGCCCGGCACGCACCTGATCGACCTGTACCCAGGTATCTACAAGGGCCCCGCCGAGGGACAGCAGCTCTACCGGCTACCACAGCTCACCTACGCCGACGATCACCCTGGCAACAAGATTCCCGCCTTGCGCTTCGCCTTCACCGTGACCGAGTAACCAGCTTGGCGTCTCACGGCGTTGGTGGCCGACCCCGCCGCGCCGTCCGGGCCCGGACGGCGCGGCGGGGGACGATCTGAAGCCGCATACGCAACGAGCACTTATGCCTATGACCCGGTCGCGATCGGAGGCGCTGACGAAGGCCAAGCTGCAACTCGCATGCGGCGGGCAGGTATGTGATCGGTGCCATATCTGCCGACATGCTCGACGCAGGGTAAGAGGCGTCGTAGTCGAAGCCAACTCGACGCAGCAAACGATGCACGGCGGCAGGCGGCGCCGTGCGTAGGCTTCGGTCGGCCCACAGGCACAGAACGCGCCGATGTTCGGCGGGATCGACGACCGATTCAGCACTGGCGTCGAAGGGTCGTCTGCCGACTGGACCTGCACCTGTGGGTCGGCCTGAAGGTTCCGCAGCCAGTCGCTGCGGGGACCCATACCGGAGACGACATACAGCACGTCGCCTTCGACAAGGTAGTTCAAGGCAGTGGTGCGCCAACGCCCCGTTTTGCGGCCGCGGGTCGTCAGCAGTAGCGTCGAACGTCCGAGCTGATCCGCCAGGCCCACGCGGTACAGGCCGATAGGTACGCGGAAGAACCACGACAACAACGCGGGCCGACGAGTACGCGTGCGCCCTTTAGGCGGAGCAAGTTTCAGCCCGGGTCTTGCTTCGAGACGACGAAACTGCGGGTTGCGCGTCGCCGCATTGGCCGGCGTGCGGTGGTACTGGGAGTTGGGTGACCACCTGTCTCTGGCTGCGGCGTTCGAGTACCTGGCCGTGTACGGCGAAGCGGGTAATCCGACCGCGCAGGTGCAGTGGTGCGCCGCCGCGTATGCGCTGCGTCAGTCGCTTGGCGCGCCGGCGCCGGTTGGCGAGCTGGAGGACGTCCAGCGCCAGCTCGCATTCGCTCGAGCAGAGCTCGGCGACACAGCCTTCCAAACCGTGTGGGCCGAAAGCTGCGCCACGTCCGTGGAGCAGCTGGTTTACGCGGCGCTGAACGGCAGCCCGCCTGCAACCCCGCGCCCGCAT